>Ga0209050_1000063_pt1 | contig 314955 bp, 302 predicted proteins | sample Araplavi_mTSA_r2_FD_184276 | JGI IMG/M metagenome (GOLD analysis project Ga0209050, IMG submission 184276) | Arabidopsis root microbial communities from North Carolina, USA - plate scrape MF_Cvi_mTSA_r2 (SPAdes) (version 2) | ecosystem: Host-associated > Plants > Roots > Endosphere | place... | reverse complement strand
CGTTAGCGGGAGGCGAATTCTACAGCGTTACACGCTGCTGTCAACACCTCTTTTTCTCCGCTTTCGACCGAGAAGATCGAACCGTTGAAAGCGCCAGACAAACCGGCATTTCCAACTCCTCCCAGGCTTCGATGAACTGAAGCGACCCGCCTTCGAAACCTACTTAACTCATTGAATCTCAAGGAGTTTTCCGTTTCGACTGCGCCGGAAGTGGGGCGAATTATAGAGACTCAGGATCTGCCGTCAACCCTTAATTTCGCTTTTCCTGAAAAACCTGCTTTTTACCCATCAAACGCGGGATCCGGCGGGTCAAAGGAGGAATACGCAACGCCAAAAGGAAAACACCTATAAAGGCATAGATTGCCCACTCCTTAAGATCAGCACGGACAATCCACAACATATGCAGCAATCCCAACCCGAGAATCACATACACCAGCCGGTGCAATTTCTTCCAGCGGGTACCTAAACGACGCTGACTGTATCGGTTGGAGGTAATCGCCAATGCCAACAACCCCAGAAAACCCAGAGCACCCACAATGATGTAAGGACGCTTGCGCAGCTCGACACCCAGTTGCGACCAGTCGAAACCGAGAATGAACGCCATATAGCTGCAAAGATGCAGAACCACATAGGCAAAACACCAGAGCCCCAACTGACGGCGCACAGCAATCCACCCGGCCCACCCCGTAAGTTTCTGCAGCGGCGTCATACTCAGGGTGATCAACAGCAATACCAATGTCCCAAGCCCCAGCCGATCAACCAGAACCTTCCCCGGATCTGGCCCAAGCAGATCCGCAAAAGCCTGATAGAACCACAACAGCGGCCAGATCGCCGCAGCCAGGAAAACGCCTACACGCCAGATCGGATATCGCATCAGTAGTTCTTCCGCAGATCCAGCCCTGTATATAAAGAAGCGACCTCATCCGAGTAGCCGTTGAACATCTGCGTATCACGCACATTCGGCTTGAACAGACTGTTAGGCAGTCGCCGCTCCCGAGCCTGAGTCCAACGTGGGTGGTCGACAGTAGGGTTCACATTCGCATAGAACCCGTACTCATCCGCCGCAATGCTCTGCCACGTCGTCTTCGGCTGCTCGCTGACCAGACTGATCCGCACGATGGATTTGACGCTCTTGAATCCGTACTTCCAAGGCACCACCAGACGCAACGGCGCACCGTTCTGGTTTGGCAATTCGCGGCCATACATACCCACCGCCAGAATCGCCAAGGGATTCATCGCCTCATCCAGACGCAAGCCTTCTACATAGGGCCAGTCGATCAGGGCAAATCCCGAACGCTGTCCGGGCATGCTCTTCGGATCCTGTAAGGTTTCGAAGCGAATGTATTTGGCATTCGAAGTAGGTTCTACCTGCTTCAACAGTGCCGAAATGGGAAAACCGATCCAGGGAATCACCATCGACCACGCCTCGACACAACGCAGGCGATAAATACGCTCTTCCAGCTGGTAAGGCTTCATGAAGTCTTCCAGAGCATAACGCCCCGGTTTACCCACCTCCCCGTCCACGACAACACTCCACGGTTCGGTTTTCAACGAACCGGCATTGGCCGCCGGGTCGCCCTTGTCGGTACCGAATTCATAGAAGTTGTTGTAATGGGTCGCGTCTTTGAAAGGTGTGATCGCCTCATCCTTGACGTTCACCGCTCCCCATTTGACAGAAGGCAGTTTCTCGGCAAACCAGGTGGGCGCCTTTCCGGCTTCGACATCGGCATAGCTGGCAGCCTCTTCGGCACTGGCCCAGCGCGGCAAAGTGCTCATGGCCAAACCGGCCGCGGTTGCTCCGAGCAATTGACGGCGAGAGAGATAAATGGATTCAGGCGTGACGTCCGACTCATGGCAGTCGGACGCTTTGGGGACTTTGATCAGCATGGCAACTCCGCAGCGTTGGAGGACAGATGCACCATAGACTGCGGAGTATGAGGGAAATTACATCACTCGGCGTGTTTGTGACGACGAAGATGCAACAGATACTGCACCGGGCCCGACGCGGCATAAGCGAGGAACACCAGCAGCAGAATGCGAGGCGGATCGCTGAACACCACGGCAAACACCAGCACCACCGCCAGAATCGCCACGAAAGGCACGCGCCCCTTCAGATCCAGCTCCTTGAAGCTGTTGTATTTGATGTTACTGACCATCAGCATGCCGGCGGCCGCTACCATCAGCGCGACCAGGAACGACATCTTCGAACCCTGGATCCCGTAATCGCTGAACGCCCAGACAATCCCCGCAACAACGCCGGCAGCAGCCGGGCTGGCAAGACCGATGAAGTAGCGCTTGTCGGCGGTCCCCACCTGAGTGTTGAAACGCGCCAGACGCAACGCCGCACCCGCCACATAGATGAAGGCAACCATCCAGCCGACCTTGCCCATGTCACCCAGTGCCCAGCCGAAAGCCAGAAGCGCCGGCGCGACACCGAAGGCAACCATGTCCGACAACGAGTCGTACTCGGCACCGAACGCACTTTGGGTATTGGTCATGCGTGCCACGCGACCATCAAGGCCGTCGAGCACCATGGCGACGAAAATCGCGATGGCGGCAAAGGCGAAATACTTGCTCGCATTCGCCGCGTCCCCGGCACTCAAGGCAGCCTGGGCACTCATCGAGTTGATGATGGAATAGAACCCCGCGAACAGATTCGCAGTGGTGAACAGATTCGGCAGAAGATAGATACCACGATGCCGGACTTTACGACCTTCTGCGTCATGCCCTTCTTCGATGTGCTCATCGATGGGCAGCAGGCTTTCGGCGTCGGAAGCCTGGTTCGGCTCTTCGGGACGTTCGCTCATGGACAGTACCTTGCAACGGATTGGACATTTTCGACAGGTGTCTGGGACGACGGTTCGGCCACAAACGATGCAGCTTTATACCAGAACCGCCCGCCCATACGAAAAAACGCGGCCGAGGCCGCGTTTTTTTCATACAAGGTTCGACGACTTAGTTTTTGGCTTTGTCGACGATCTTGTTGGCACCGATCCACGGCATCATGGAGCGCAGTTGCTCGCCGATGATTTCGATACCGTGAGCGGCGTTGTTACGACGCTTGGCGGTCATCGAAGGGTAGCCGGTTGCGCCTTCGCTGATGAACATTTTGGCGTATTCGCCGTCCTGAATACGTTTCAGGGCGTTGCGCATGGCCTGACGGGACTCGGCGTTGATCACTTCCGGGCCGGTCACGTACTCGCCGTACTCAGCGTTGTTGGAGATCGAGTAGTTCATGTTGGCGATACCGCCTTCGTACATGAGGTCAACGATCAGTTTCAGTTCGTGCAGGCACTCGAAGTAGGCCATTTCCGGCGCGTAGCCAGCTTCAACCAGGGTTTCGAAACCGGCTTTTACCAGCTCAACGGTACCGCCGCACAGAACAGCTTGTTCGCCGAACAGGTCGGTTTCGGTCTCGTCCTTGAAGGTGGTTTCGATGATGCCGGTACGACCGCCACCCACGCCGGCGGCGTAGGACAGTGCAACGTTCTTGGCGTTGCCCGAAGCGTCCTGGTAGATCGCGATCAGGTCAGGAATACCGCCGCCTTTCACGAACTCGGAACGTACGGTGTGGCCCGGTGCTTTCGGCGCGATCATGATCACGTCGAGGTCGGCACGCGGAACAACCTGGTTGTAGTGGATCGCGAAGCCGTGCGAGAACGCCAGGGTGGCGCCCTTCTTGATGTTCGGCTCGATTTCGTTTTTGTACAGCTGGGACTGGAACTCGTCCGGGGTCAGAATCATGACCAGGTCGGCGCCGGCAACAGCGGCAGCCACGTCGGTCACTTTCAGGCCGTGGGCTTCAGCCTTGGCAACGGTAGCCGAACCTTTACGCAGACCGACGGTAACGTCGACACCGGAATCTTTCAGGTTGCACGCCTGGGCGTGGCCCTGGGAGCCGTAACCGATGATGGCAACTTTCTTGCCCTGGATGATCGACAGGTCGCAGTCTTTATCGTAGAAAACTTTCATGAATTTCCCCTTTATATCCAGGCCGTTCAGGCCATTCGCTAATTTGGTTTAGATGCTGAGTACTTTGTCGCCGCGGGCAATACCGGTGACGCCACTGCGGACGGTCTCCAGAATCGATGCGGTGCCGATGGACTGAATGAAGCTGTCGAGCTTGTCGCTGGTACCGGTCAGTTGAACGGTATACACGCTGGCGCTGACGTCGACGATCTGTCCACGGTAAATATCGGTGGTGCGTTTGATCTCGGCGCGCTGGGCGCCAGTGGCCTTGACCTTGACCAGCATCAGTTCGCGCTCGATGTGAGCACTTTCCGACAGGTCCACCAGCTTGACCACTTCGATCAGCTTGTTCAGGTTTTTGGTGATCTGCTCGATGACTTCATCGTGGCCGACTGTGGTCAGCGTCAGACGCGACAGGGTCGGGTCTTCGGTTGGCGCCACGGTCAGGCTTTCGATGTTGTAGTTGCGCTGCGAGAACAGGCCGACTACGCGAGACAAAGCACCGGGTTCGTTTTCCAGAAGCAAGGAAATAATGTGCCGCATGATTAGGTACGCTCCGTCTTGCTCAGCCACATATCGCGCATGGAGCCGTCTTTGATCTGCATCGGATAGACGTGCTCGCTGGTGTCGACCGAAATGTCGATCACCACCAGGCGATCTTTCATGGCGAACGCCTCTTCCATCTTCGACTTCAAATCTTTCGATTCGGTGATGCGCACGCCGACGTGGCCATAGGCTTCAGCCAGCTTGACGAAATCAGGCAAGGATTCCATGTAGGAGTGCGAGTGACGGCTGCCGTAACTCATGTCCTGCCACTGACGAACCATGCCCAGAACACCGTTGTTCAGGATGACGATCTTGACCGGCAAACCGTATTGCAGGCAGGTCGACAATTCCTGGATGTTCATCTGGATACTGCCTTCACCGGTGACACACGCAACATCGGTGTCAGGGAAGCTCAGCGCGATACCCATCGCGGCCGGCAGACCGAAGCCCATCGTGCCCAGGCCACCGGAGTTGATCCAGCGGTTCGGCTTGTTGAACTTGTAGTACTGCGCAGCAAACATCTGATGCTGGCCCACGTCGGAGGTCACAAAGGCGTCGCCCTTGGTCACTTCGCACAGGGTTTCGATCACGGTCTGCGGCTTGATCTTGCTGCCGTCGCCCTTGTCGTAAGGGAACAGGCCGCGATCACCGCGCCATTCATCAACCTGCTTCCACCAGCTGGCAACGGCTTCCTTGTTCGGGGTTTCGCCGATTTCCTTGAGGATCGCGACCATTTCGGTCAGGACGCTCTCCACCGGACCAACGATTGGCACGTCGGCCTTGATGGTCTTGGAAATCGAAGCCGGGTCGATGTCGATGTGAATGATCTTGGCGTTCGGGCAGAACTTCGGCGCGCCGTTGATCACTCGATCGTCGAAACGCGCGCCGACCGCCAGGATCACGTCGGCATGGTGCATCGCCAGGTTCGCGGTGTAGCTGCCGTGCATGCCGAGCATGCCGATGAACTGACGGTCAGTGCCAGGGTAGCCACCCAGGCCCATCAAGGTGTTGGTAACCGGCAGGTTGAGCATTTGCGCCAGCTCGGTCAGCGGCGCGGAGCCGTTGCCGAGGATTACGCCACCGCCGGAGTACAGCACGGGACGCTTGGCCGCCAGGAGCATTTCTGCCGCCTTGCGGATTTGCCCGGAGTGACCGCGAACGGCCGGGCTGTAGGAACGCAGTTTGGCTTTCTTCGGGAAGATGTATTCGAACTTCTCGGCCGGGTTGGTCATGTCTTTCGGGATATCGACCACGACCGGGCCCGGACGACCGGATTGCGCCAGGTAGAAGGCCTTCTTCATGACTTCCGGGATTTCCGAAGCGTGCTTGATCATGAAGCTGTGCTTCACGATCGGCCGGGAGATACCGATCATGTCGGTTTCCTGGAACGCGTCGGTGCCGACCATGGTGCTTGGCACCTGACCGGAAATGATCACCATTGGAATCGAGTCCATATAGGCAGTGGCGATACCGGTGATGGCGTTTGTGGCGCCTGGACCGGAAGTCACCAATACCACGCCGGCTTTACCGGTGGCACGGGCGTAGCCGTCAGCCATATGGGTAGCCGCTTGTTCGTGACGAACCAGGATGTGGGTCACTTCCGGTTCTTTGAACAGGGCATCGTAAACATGAAGGAGAGCACCACCCGGGTACCCGTAGATATATTTGACGCCTTCGTCACGCAAAAAGCGGACGAGCATCTCACCGCCAGATAAAAGCTCCACGTTGTTCACCTCTAAAACGCCAGAATACCGTCCACAAAAAAGCGAACGGGTCTTAATAGGTTTACTTCTCGGCAGAGCATGAGCGACGGTGGTCGCCGACTACGTCAGCACTGACTGAGCAAGTATTGGGATCGTCCCAAGTGTTGCGGGCCTTTCCCACCCAGCGCGAGGTAACGCGTTGCGGGTGTAACAGGTCGACGCGGATATGCGCCTCATGATCTGCCGAGAGGGTCTGCTTCTGGCAGTCCCTGTACAGCGGACTTTGGATTCTTCTGTTTCGCCCTCTCCAAGTCAAGCCGTCTATGTGCTTAATTGTGGGTAAGCACATGAGAACGCAAGAAAAAACCTGGAAACCGCTACTCTGTTAGCTTCAATTGCGCAGTTTTGCCAAGGAATCAGCATGCGAACGCTTCTATTAACTCTGCTAATCGGCGCCAGCCCATGGTGTATGGCCGGTCAGATCTACAAATGGGTCGATGCCCAAGGCGTCACCCATTTTGATCAACAGCCACCACAAGGGCAGTCATCCACCGCCGTGAAGACGCCCTCATCTCCCGCACCAATACCTGCCGCATTACCTGGCAGCGGCGCGCTGGGCGATCAGAAAGCCATCGATGACAAGGTCAAAAAGCAAGTGGCCGAGCAACAGAATCAGCTCAAGGCATTTTGCGAACAGGCACGCACGAATCTCGCGCAACTGCAGAACAATCCGCGCTTGAGGGAGGAAGTGGAGGGAGAATTGCGGCGGCTGAGCGACGAACAGCGCCAGCAACGTACTGCGGAGGCACAAAAACAGATTGCGGAAAACTGCCAGTAACCACTGGCAGCTCCCGATTCAGCGTGAAGCGGTGATCAGCAGGTCGAACTCTTTGAGCAACACTTGAAGCTGCCGATCCTTGCCCTGCAGATTGCGCTGGGCAAAAACCATCTCGGCCATTTCCTGAATGCCCGAGGCATTGGGCAATGGCAGATCCTGTTCGAGGATCATCTTCATCCGCGGCAGGAAGATCCATTGCAGCCACTGCTCGAAATCGAGGGTGTCGACCGAAAACGGTTCGACACTGCTCAGGGCTTCGACCGAGGGCTGGACGTCATCCCACCAGCCCTGGGCGCGCAGTTCACGCTCGATCAACAGCAGTTGATCGGCGACTTTGGAGAAACGACTGTCCATCACAGCGAAACCTTGGCCTTCTGACGGGCCAGAGTGGCGCCGGCGGAATCACCTTGCTTCTCACGTGCCTGAGCGATCAATTCCCACAGACTGGCCTGCAAGTCCGGACGACCATTGGCCATGGTCAACGCACGGCGAGCGGTCTGCTCGGCTTGCGGCGCATCGCCCTGGGCCATGCGCACCTGCGCCAGACGGTAAAGCACTTGCGGCTCGCGTGGCGCTACACGCTGGGCGCGCTCCAGACTGGAAGACGCGCCGTTGAGGTCGCCACCGGCCTGCTGTTGTTGCGCAGTGGTCAACAGGGCGAGAACCGGCCCGTCCAACTGCTCATCAGCAGACAGACCGCCACCGCTGCTGGCCGAAGGAATGCCGCTCGGCGTCGAAGGCATGCTGTAGCTGCCGGAGCTGATCGGCGCCGACTCGACCGGCGAAGGGTTATACGGCCCTGAAGTGATGCCGCCAGACGCCGGGCCCGGAACGATCGGCGAAGTGCTGATCGGCGCCGAAGCCGCTGCGCCACCCGGCACCATCACTACCACACCGGTATCGCCTTGCGGGATCGCCTGAGTCTGGGCTTGTGCAGGACGTTTCACCGTCGTTTGACGGAAACCGCCATTGGCCGAAATACGCTCGCTGTTGGACACGGCGGTGCCGGAATCCACAACCGGGATCGAACCACGCTGTACGGTGGAGCAGCCGCTGAGCAAAGCCACGGCGGTCACCGCTGGAATCAACCACTTGTTCACTTGAAACCCTCTTTGCTTAATTCATCCAGCCCTTGACCCAATCCATCACCGACTCGCCCGATGCCGGGCTTTCGCCCGCGCAGGAGGCGCCGGGTGGCGGTTCGCTGCCGCGAATATACGGCATCTGCACGGCGCCCGGACAGTTGGCATCGGAGCCCTGGCCGGTACGCGAATCGACCCAGGCCTGCACCACGTTGTCCGGCTGCGGCATGTCCAGCGGCAGCGGATCGGCCTTGCGCATGAAACTGGTCCAGACCTGCAACGCACCGGTGGCCCCGGTGAACGGCGTCTTGCCGTTGTCGTCACGGCCGAGCCAGACCACCGCCAGCAGATCCTGGCTGAAACCGGCGAACCAGCTGTCGCGCGAATCGTTACTGGTACCGGTCTTGCCCGCCAGTGTCAGGGTTCTTGGCAACACGTTATAAACCGAACTGCCGGTACCTTCACGCATGACCCGCTGCATGGCGTTCTGGATCAGGTAGATAGAGGCCGGATCGAAACGCTGCTCGATCTGAAATGGATAACGCTTGAGCGGCTCGCCATCGGCAGTCAGCACGCTGCGGATCCCGCGCATCGGCGTATTGAAGCCACCGTTGGCCAGGGTCTGGTACATGGTCGCGACTTCGATCGGGGTCATGCCGCCAGCACCGAGCAGCATCGACGGGAACGCCGGAAACTCGCGGGTTACGCCCAGTCGCGCGAGCGTCTTGAGGACATTCGGAACACCGACCGCCAGACCGAGACGCGAGGTCGAGAGGTTGTAGGAATGCGCCAGCCCCTGATATAGGAACACTGTGCCGTGGGAGCGACGATCATAGTTCTGCGGTTTCCAGACCTGTCCGTCTGCGCCTTTTATCGAAAGCGGGTCGTCCGACAGCCAACTGGTCAGCGTGTACTGGCTTGGTTTCTCCAGTGCCGTCAGATAAACCGCCGGTTTGATCAGCGAGCCGATCGGCCGCACCGCATCCAGCGCCCGGTTGAACCCGGCAAAACTCGCCTGACGGCTGCCGATCATGGCCTGGACCTCACCGGTTTCCGGGTTGGTTACGACCATCGCCGCTTCCACGTCGTCGGAACCTTTACGGCCGGACAGACGCTTGAAGGTGTCGTTGACCGACGCTTCGGCTTTCATCTGCAGGATCGGATCGAAACTGGTGAAGATCCGCAGGCCTTCTTCGGTCAAGTCTTCGTCGCGATAGTCTTCACGCAACTGGCGTTTGACCAGATCGATGAAGCCCGGGAACGAGCTGTCGGCCAGCTTGCCGCGTGTGGTCACGCCCAACGGCATTTTCTTCGCAGCGGCGACTTGTTCGGCAGAAGCGACGCCCTGCTGCTCCAGCACGTCGAGCACCAGATTGCGTCGTTCCAGCGCACGCTCCGGGTTGCGACGCGGGTTGTAATAGGACGGACCTTTGACCATGCCGACCAACAGCGCGACCTGATGCAGTTTCAGCTCGGACAAAGGCTGAGCGAAGAAGAACTGGCTCGCCAGACCGAAACCGTGCACCGCCCGCTGACCATCCTGACCGACAAAGACTTCGTTGAGGTACGCCTCAAGGATTTCCTTTTTGTCGTAATGCAGCTCGAGCAGCATCGCCATCATCGCTTCGGTGAGCTTGCGGGTCAGACTGCGTTCGTTGGTGAGGTAGAAGTTTTTGACCAGTTGCTGGGTCAGCGTACTGCCGCCCTGAGTCATCTTGCCGCCCGAGGTGTTGACCCAGACTGCACGGGCGATCGATTTCGGCGACACGCCCCAGTGGCTGTAGAAATCCCGGTCTTCCACGGCGACCAGGGTTTCCAGCAGATACGGCGGCACCTGATCGAGCTTGATCAGAATCCGGTCTTCGAGGTTTTTCGGGTAGATACCGCCGATCATCAGCGGCTCCAGGCGTACCACGGAGAGCTTCGAACCGTTGGTCGCCGAGAGTTCGGCCACGTAATCGCCGGAGAAACGCACGCGCACCGGCTGCGGTTTCTCGAGGCCTTCATAGAACTGGAAGCCACGGGTATTCAGATCAACCGTATTGCCATTGACCGCCGCCGCGCCGGGACCGTTGCTCACGGCTTCGCGGCGATAGCCCAGGGCATCGAGTTCGGTGAGGAAATCGTCCTTGCTCAGCTTTTGTCCGACGAACAGCTCGAGCGGGCGCGCGTAAACCTTGGCCGGGATGGTCCAGCGCTTGCCGGAGAACTTCTCCTGCACCACGGCATCGAGGTAAACGGCGAAGCCGGCCAGCACCACAAGGCCGACCAGACTGAGTTTAAGGGCCCAGCCCAACCATGGGCGCAGGCCCCGGGAAGCTGGTTTTTTAGGGGTACGGGGGGATCGAGTACGAGTCATGGCGGCGGATTATACGCACTTTATTCATACTCAACAGGAGCGCTCCGAGGTTTGCGTCGGGCTGGCGAGCGGCCATAATGAGCGCCTTGAATTTCTCCCAGTCTCTGAAGGATCGTCCGTGAGCCAGTCCCTGATCGCTGCCCTGCAAAACCCGGCCCTCTACCCGCATCCCGTCGAAGGGTTCCAGGTCATCGAAACCCATATCTCGTGGGTACTGCTCACCGGTCCCTACGCTTATAAAGTGAAGAAGCCGGTGAATTTCGGCTTCCTCGATTTCACCGGCCTTGATTCCCGTGAACACTTCTGCGGTGAAGAGCTGCGCCTGAACCAGCGCCTGACCGAAGATTTGTATCTGGAAGTGATTCCCGTAACCGGCAGTGCGGAAGCTCCGCAACTGGGCGGCGAAGGCCCGGCCATCGAATACTTGCTGAAAATGCGCCAGTTCCCGCAGAGCGGCCTGCTCAGCACCCTGCAAGCCAACGGCGAGCTGACCACCGCGCACGTCGACGCAATGGCCGAACAGATCGCCCGCTTCCACCTCAACGCGCCGAAAGTCCCGGCGGAACACGATGCCGGCACGCCTGAAAGCGTAATGGCGCCGGTGCGCCAGAATTTCGAACAGATCCTGCCATTCCTCAGCGACAAGAACGATCTTCTGCAACTCGACGCCCTGCAAGCGTGGGCCGAAAGCAGCTTCGATCGCCTGAAACCGCTGTTCGCCCAGCGCAAGGCGGACGGCTTCACTCGCGAATGCCACGGTGACATTCACCTGGGCAACGCCACGCTGATCGACGGCAAAGTCGTGATCTTCGACTGCATCGAATTCAACGAACCGTTCCGTTTCACCGACGTCTGGGCCGACACCGGCTTCCTGGCAATGGACCTGGAAGACCGTGGCCTGAAATCCCTGGCCCGTCGCTTCATCAGCCAGTACCTGGAACTGACCGGCGACTACCAAGGCCTGGAAGTACTGAACTTCTACAAGGCTTACCGCGCCTTGGTACGTGCGAAAGTCGCACTGTTCAGCATGCCGGCCGATGCCACTCCGGTGCAGCGTGCCACCACCCTGCGCCAGTACCGCAACTACGCCAACCTGGCGGAAAGCTACAGCACCATTCCTTCGCGCTTCATGGCGATTACCCACGGCGTGTCCGCTGTAGGCAAAAGCCACGTGGCCATGCGTCTGGTCGAAGCGCTGGGCGCGATCCGCCTGCGTTCCGATGTCGAGCGCAAACGTCTGTTCGGTGAGCAACCCGTTGCCAATGATGTTCAGGCCGGGATCTACAGCGCCGATGCCAGCACCGCTACCTATGCTCGCCTGCATGAAATCGCCGAAGTGATCCTGCACGCCGGTTTCCCGGTGGTGATCGACGCCACTTACCTCAAGCGCGAACAACGCGACAACGCCGCCAAGGTCGCCGAAGCCACTGGCGCGCCTTTCCTGATTCTCGACTGCAATGCTCCGCAGGCCGTGATCGAGAGCTGGCTGGCGATTCGTCAGGCGGACAAGAAGGATCCGTCCGACGCGACCCTCGCTGTGATCGAAGCACAACAGGCCAACCGCGAAGCGCTGACGCCGGAAGAAATCCTGCGCAGCAAACGCGTGCAGACCAATGAGTCGGGCACCCTGGACACCGTCGTGGCGCAAATCCGCCAGCGCCTGCCAGGCCTGTAAGAAACTATTTCGGCCGTGAAGCGCTCGCTCGCTTCACGGCCGTCAAATAGTGGCACTATACTGGCGTCATAAAACCAACAGGTGATTTGACATGAGCCAGCCGAAACTTCTCGACACCCCGCTTTATGCCTTGCTGCACAAAGACGACATCACAGGTTTCAACAATGAACGCCCGAAAGACGGCCCGATCGACATGGTCGGCGGCGACTTTCGTGGTCTCGACCTGCGCGAGCTGAACGCCGATGGCGTGGATTTCCGGGACGCCTACTTCCGTTCCGCCGACCTGCGAGGCATCGACTTTCGCAACGCTTCACTGGAAGGCGCGAGCCTGGCTCATGCGCAAATTTCCGGTGCCTACTTCCCGCCGGAGTTGAGTGCAGACGAAATCCTGATGTCGATGAATTTCGGTACGCGCCTGCGTTATCGCACCCGCTGAAGCTTTTAAAAACCTGAACCGTCCAGCGCCCCCGCTTTGCGCTGGACTGCGTGCTATTGGTAATTCTCCCTCGCCCTCCCCATCCCGATTCATCAGCGAAAACTGACGTTTCTTAGAAGCGTTTGCGTTGAATCCGACCAAACAACCACGCTTTTCCTACTGATGGCTACACTCCTGAGAAGCTCGCCCACGCACCATTCGGCCGTCGCAAGGAGGCTTGATGAATGATGAACTGCAACACCTGAAGAATCTTGGCAAGACGTCGGCGCAATGGCTGCATGCCGTGGGCATCCATAGCGCCTCCGACTTGCGTCGCCTCGGTGCGGTGGATGCCTACCGGGCCGTGCGCACTCGCGGGTTTCGGGCGTCGAAGGTGTTGTTGTACGCGATCGAAGGGGCGCTGATGGACGTGCACTGGAACGACATTCCCGCCGAACGCAAGGACGCGCTGAACAAGCAGCTGGAAGCCATTTCCTCTCGCCACAAGAACTAACGGGTACCGACCGTCATGTACCTGCTCGGGGAACAATCGGCCCAGGCCGATGCACTGATCAACCACTTGCAGTGCTTGCCTGCGAAATGGCTTGAGGGCTTGGCGCCGTGCGGGCCAGCGCTGGACCTGGAAGCAACGGATGATCTGTTGGCACCCTTGCCGGACGATCAGTTGTTCTTGCTCACGCAAGGTGTCATCACCGGCCGAGTCAGCGGTCGAGGCTTGTTCTACTGGCACGAGGGAGATTTGATCGGTCTGCAACAAGGGCCGGAATGGGCGGATTGCACGCTGTACTCAGACAACCCGTTGACATTACTGCCCTATCGCCGAAGTGATTTGTTTCAACATGTGTATGGCGAACCATCGCGCTCGGAGCAGTTTCTGCGCTACCTGCTCGGGCAAATGGCGCTGCTGGCCCACGCCGTTGCCGAGTTCAAGCCGCGTGAGTTTCGCAGCACCAATGGTTTCAAGCGGGTTGAAGCCGGAGACGTTCTGATTCGTGAGGGCGATGACGCCGACCATGTGTTCGTGATTATCGAAGGACACGCCGAAGCGTTTGTTAACGGGCACAAGGTAGGCGACGTGCCCAAGGATGAAATATTCGGTGCAATGGCTGTGTTCACGGGCGAGCCGCGCAACGCGACGGTCATAGCCCGGGAGGCAAGCGCGGGAATGCTGATTCCCGGCGATCAGTTTCTGAGCATGACCCGCACCAATCCGAAAATCGCCCACAGCCTGATCGAAAGCATGGCGCGGCGTATCGACCAGCTCAACAAGCAGCTCACAGCCCAGACCTGACGCCCGTATTCACGGGGCGTTTACGCCATTGCCAGGACAAAACGAAAGAAATGAAAAAACAGCAGTTGACTTGGTAATGAGAATCGCTATGATTATCACAACTGGTCGCGAGATCAGTCGATATTCTGAAAAGCCCTTGGTTCGGACTCTCAGATTATCTCCTCATCAGGCTAATCACGGTTATTTGACCCGGTTTTTACCGGGTCTTTTTTTGCCTGTGGAAAAGTCATTTCTTACTGAACTGTTTACGCATCTCGGCGCAATAATCCTGTTTCGGCGTGGCCGGTGTGTACCAGACATAATCAGCCATCGCCGCCGTGATCTGGCTGCCTTGCTCCGCCAGCATCAGCACCGTCGGCGCTTCGGGCGCGCCCAGATCCAGCGCATGCAACGGCACCCCCACATCCTTGCGCGCGTGATACGCACCCGCCAATAACAACGCAGGCGCGGGCGCCGCCAACAAACGCGAGGCCATGCGCCGATCCCGTTGTTGCTGAACGGCCAGCATCGCCGGCATTTGCGATGACGGCAGCAAGCCGCAGTGAGAATCGCCGATCTGCTCCAACAGCGTCTCTTTCACAGATTTCGCGTTGCTGCGCTCACCGCTCAAAACCGGAGGATCACGATAGAACGCACGAATTTCGATGTTATCGAGATTGGCCGCCAGCACTGGCCAGGATTGTGTCAGGGCAAACCGAACAATCGGTCCGTAGAGATTCCAGTCCCAACCGTCCTGCCAGGCCAATGCTGCAGGAAGATCAGTGGGTGGCGTTGCGGCATGGCGCACGTCATCGACGCGCGACTGTTGATCGGGCGTCAGCATTTCCAACAGGAGACTGCCTTGGGGTCGCGTTTGTTCGAGGTTCTGCAACAACCACAATTGAAGGGCATGGTGATCGGCGTTGTCATGCTGTTCGCCAATGATCAGCCGCGACGGTCTGCTCAGTTGCTTCAGTAACTGCTGCGCCGTCAGACTCTCGCCGCTGCGCAGATCACGGATCTCGGCCACGACCGGCGGCGCCGCAACATGCTGGCAACCCGCAAGCCACAACACCGCCAACAGCAGAATCCTGCGCATACCCTCACCTCGATGACGACATCAGCGGGCGATGATCAGCGGATGCCCGCGCTCCGGGTGCGGCTGCACCAATACTTCCAGACCGAAAACCGCCTTCAGCGATTCCGGGCGCAACACCTGTTGCGGCGTATCCAGCGCCACCGGGCGCCCGCCCTCCAGCAGCAGGATGCGATCACAATAGCGCGCCGCCAGATTCAGATCATGCAGGATCACCAGCACCGCCGCGCCACGATCAGCAAATTCGCGCACTGCCTGCAGCGTCGTGTGTTGATGTAGCGGATCGAGCATCGAGGTCGGCTCATCAAGCAGCAACGTCTGCCCCGCCTGACCCGGCCAGAGTTGCGCCAGCACCCGCGCCAGATGCACCCGCTGACGCTCGCCGCCGGACAGCGCCAGATAACTGCGGCCACTAAGATGCCCGGCATCGGCCGCCAATAACGCGGCAGCGACGATCTCGTCATCGCGCACCCGCCCGCTCTGATAAGGCAGACGCCCCATGCCGACCACTTCTTCAACACGAAAGGCGAAATCCAGCGTTGATACCTGCGGCAACACCGCCAGCCGCTGGGCGCGCTGAGTGCCGCTCCAATGACTCAAGGCCTCTCCGTCCAGCAGCACTTCCCCCTCGTGCGCGCTCAGCTCACCGCACAGCGCGCCGAGCAAGGTGCTTTTGCCGGCGCCATTCGGCCCCAACACGCCAAGCACTTCGCCCGGTTCGAGCTGCAGGCTGACATCGGCCAGAACGGTCTTGCGGCCACGGCGGATGTGCAGATTGTGCGCACGCAGCATCAGGCACGCCCTCGCAGCAGCAGATAAAGGAAGAACGGCGCACCGATGAACGCGGTGACGATGCCGATCGGCAGCTCCGCCGGTGCCAGTGCCAGCCGCGCCACCAGATCCGCCAGCAACAACAGACTCGCCCCGGCCAGCACCGATGCCGGCAGCAATACCCGATGATCCGGCCCCGCGAGCAAGCGCACCAGATGCGGCACCACCAGCCCGACAAAACCGATCATGCCCGCCGCCGCTACCGCCGCGCCGACGCCCAACGCCGTGCAGAACACCAATTCGCGCTTGAGCCGCTCGACATCGATCCCCAGATGCCCGGCTTCCGATTCGCCGAGCAGCAACGCATTGAGCGCCTTCGCCCGCCGTGGAAGCCACAGTGCAACACCGGCGGTGATGATCAGCAGCGGCCACAACCGCGCATAGCTCGCGCCGTTAAGGCTGCCCAGGTTCCAGAACGTCAACGTGCGCAATGTCGCGTCATCAGCCAGATAGGTAAACAGTCCCACCGCCGAGCTGGCCAACGCCGTCAGAGCGATACCCGCCAGCAACATGGTCGCGACATTGGTCTGCCCATTGCGGCGGCCGAGCCGATAAACCAGCGCCGTCACACCCAAACCACCGAGAAACGCACACACCGACAGCAGGTAAGGCCCGAACCACTCGGGCAGTCCGCCAAAAAACGAGCCACCGACAATCGCGATCGCCGCGCCCAACGCCGCGCCGCTCGAGACGCCGACCAGCCCCGGATCCGCCAGCGGATTACGAAACAGCCCCTGCATCGCCACCCCGGACAACGCCAGCACACCGCCAACTGCCAGCCCGAGCAACGTACGCGGCAGACGAATCTGCCCGAGAATCAGTTCAGCCTGTTCCAGCCCGTCCGGCGCCAGCGGCACACCGATCATGCGCAACGCTGCGCGCAAGGTGTCGAACAACGGCAGACTGACCGGCCCCAGCGCCAGCGAAAGCCAGATCGCCAGCAGGCAGAGCAGGATCAGGCCGATAAACAAGCCACGGGGTTTGACCAGCGTGGTCATTGGCCGCTCTTGGCCGGGTAGAAACCGTCAGACAGGGTCTTCAGCGCAGCCGGCAAACGCGGCCCGAGTCCGCCCACCAGCAGCGTCGGGTCCAGCTCCAGCACGCGTCCGGTCTTGGCCGCGCGGCTGGAATTGAGGATCGGGTTTTCCTTGAACAGCGCCGCTTTCGCCGCCTCGCCGGTCAGCGCACGGTCAGCGAACACCAGCACTTCAGGATCGAGACTGGCCAGGGATTCCACAGAAAACGGCTTGTACCCGGTGTGGGTCGCAAGGTTATGCCCGCCCGCCTGTTGCAGCAGCCAGTCGGCGGCGGTGTCCTTGCCGGCGATCAGCGGTTTGCCGCCGGCATGTCCAAGCAGCAACAGCACGCCCGGCGCTTTCTGTTTAGTCTGCGCTTCAGCTACACGGGCCTTTTGCGCATCGAGGTGCTGTTGATAACTTTGCAGCAATTGCGCGGCCTGGCTTTCAGCGCCCAGCAACCGTCCCAGATGGGTAACGTTTTTTTCCAATGTCGGCAGATCCGGCTGAGCCGAGAACAGTTCCACCTGCACCTTGGCACTGCGAACCTGCGAAATCACTGGCGGCGGGCCCATTTCTTCGGTGCCGATCAGGATGTCCGGGCGCAGGCTGAGAATGCCTTCGGCCGACAGGCTGCGCTGATAGCCGATGCTCGGCAGCGACTTGAGAGACTCGGGATGCTGGCTGGTGGTGTCGACGCCTACCAGTTTGGCCTCGCCACCCAGCGCACTCACCCACTCCGACAACGCGCCGCCGGCGCTGACCCAACGTTGCGGCAACTCGGCCGCTGCAGCCTGGTGGCTGACCAAAAGTCCGACACACAGCACGGCAACGCGGGTACTCAGGCGCATAGACAGCTTCCTTGAAATGTTTTCCCGGACATCGGGACGGCAGGCCAAGTATCCTCGGCAGCGGTCACCTCGCCACGGGTGAAGGCGGCCATTTGATAATTGTTTGCATTTGAACGTCAAGCTCGGACATATCCGGACACGAGCCGACATTTGAGGATAGCCATGAAGTTTCTTTGCGCGGGTGCCGATCTGGTTGAGGACGGCAGTCGCGGTTTCGATATCGACGGGAAAAAACTGTTCGCCGTGCGCCGCGCGGGGCAGGCTTATGTCTACCTCAATCGCTGCCCGCATCGGGGCGTCGGACTGGAATGGCAGCCCGACCAGTTTCTCGACCCAAGCAACAGCCTGATCCAGTGCGCCACCCACGGCGCACTGTTTCTGATCGAAGACGGTGAATGCGTCGCCGGCCCGTGCGCCGGGCAATCGCTGACGGCCATCCCTTGCCGTGAAGACGCGCAAGGGCTGTGGATCGATGTTTAACCGTTGAGCAGCACGTCCAGGCGCCGGTCGATCACCATCTCTTCATGGCTCAAACGCACGCCGTACGCCAGGACTTCGACCCCGCACGCCACCGCCTCGCGCAGCGCAGCGGCGTAGGCCGAGTCGATTTCCTCGGCCGGACGCACTGCTTCAATGCCGGAGAGATTGACGCAGTACAACTGGACCGCGCGAATCCCGTCCCTGGCCAGATGCGCCAGCTCACGCAAATGCTTGGCGCCGCGATCGGTCACTGCATCGGGAAATGCCGCGACCGCCGTGCCGTCGAAACCCAGCGTGACACTTTTCACTTCCACATACGCCGGGCCCGTCGGGTAGTCGAGGCGAAAATCGATCCGGCTCTTTTCCTGCCCGTACGCCACCTCGCGTTTGAGCCCGGTAAACCCGCTCAATTCGCTGATGACACCGGCCTGCAAGGCATCTTCGACCAGTGCGTTGGCGCGTCCGGTGTTCACGCAAAACAGCCGGCCCTGCGGGGTTTCACCGACTTCCCAAGTACCGGGCAGTTTGCGTTTCGGATCTGTGGAGCGACTGAACCAGACCTGCCCGCCCTCAACCTGGCAATTGAGCATCGAGCCGGTGTTCGGGCAATGAATGGTCAGCAACTCGCCGCCAACGGTTTCGATATCGGCGAGAAAACGCTTGTAACGCCGGATCAACCGGCCTTCTTCGAGCGGAGGATGAAAGCGCATCAGCCTTGCCAGCTCTTCAAGCCACGGGCGATACGCTCTACCGCTTCCTGTAGGCGTGGGAGGTTTTGCGTGTAAGCAAAGCGCACATGATGACCGGCCTGATAGCGACCGAAATCCAGCCCCGGCGTGAAGGCTACATGCTCGGTTTCGAGGAAATGCCGGCAGAACGCGAAGGCATCGCCGCCGAACTGGCTGATATCGGCATACAAATAGAACGCGCCTTCCGGCTCTACGGCAATGTCGAAGCCCAGCTCCCGCAATGCCGGCAGCAGGAAGTCACGGCGACGGCCGAATTCGGCGCGGCGCTCTTCGAGAATCGCGATGGTGTCCGGCTCGAAACAGGCCAGCGCCGCATGTTGGGCCATGCTTGGCGCACTGATATAGAGGTTCTGCGCGAGCTTTTCCAGCTCACTGACCGCTGCGTCCGGCGCCACCAGCCAGCCGAGGCGCCACCCGGTCATGCCGAAATATTTGGAGAAACTGTTGAGGACAAAGGCGCTGTCGTCCACTTCCAGCACACTCGCGGCGTCGGTGCCGTAAGTCAGGCCGTGATAGATCTCGTCCACCACCAGATGCCCGTGACGGGCCTTGATGGCTGCGGATAACCCGGCCAGCTCATCGCGGGTCAGAATCGTACCGGTCGGGTTGGCCGGCGAGGCGACCAGCGCACCGACGCTGTCGTGGTCCCAGTGGCGCGCCACAAGGTCCGGCGTCAGTTGATAACGCACGTCCGGGCCCACCGGCACAAGCTGCGCCGCGCCTTCAACCAATCGCAGAAAGTGTCGGTTGCAGGGATAGCCGGGGTCGGCCAGCAGCCAGTGCTTGCCCGGATCCACCAGCAACGCACTGGCCAGCAGCAACGCCCCGGAACCGCCGGGGGTGATGAGAATCCGTCGAGGATCGATGTTCAGGCCGTAGCGCGTCTGATAGAAGCCGGAAATCGCCTCACGCAGTTCGGGAATGCCACGGGCTGCGGTGTAACGGGTTTTCCCGGCTGTCAGGGCTTGCTGGCCGGCGCGGATGATCGGTTCGGCGGTAGTGAAGTCCGGTTCGCCGATTTCCAGGTGGATCACGTCGTGGCCGGCGGCCTGCAATTCATTGGCCCGCGCCAGCAACGCCATGACATGGAACGGTTCGATCGCACGACTGCGCGCACTGTAGGGCTGAGCCATTGGCCTTCCTTCAACGGGGGAAAAGAAACGATTCTACCCATCTGCCGGAACGAGCGAGAACCCGCAGCGGTCACAGCCTCAAGAACACTGGACTGTAACGACCCGCGCGTACGCTCCAGGATTGACTAAAATCAGTGATTGAGCAGGTTTGCAGCACCGCCGGACATGGCTTGGCAAACATTTGCAAGTCCCCTCGGCCACGCGCTCGACATCCGGGAGTAGCGCGGGTCGAATTGATCTGGTAAGTTCGCCCGCTTGCAGCCGCAGGGCCGGCAGGTGTCGGTGATGGAGCAATCCTGCGCAATGGATTACAAGAGTAGAGGCGGTCCATTTCATGCCCACCCAAGCAAAGCAACAGGCAAGTCAGACACTCAGCGGTTTCGAACCCTACGTCCCGAAAGCGGGCGAAGAGTACATGGGCGCTCCAATGCGCGCGCACTTCACCAAGATCCTGACCAAGTGGAAACTGGACTTGATGCAGGAAGTCGACCGCACTGTTGATCACATGAAAGACGAAGCGGCCAACTTTCCTGATCCGGCCGACCGTGCCAGCCAGGAAGAAGAGTTCGCCCTCGAGCTGCGCGCCCGCGACCGCGAGCGCAAACTGATCAAGAAGATCGACAAGACCCTGCAACTGATCGAAGACGAAGAGTACGGCTGGTGCGACTCTTGCGGCATCGAGATCGGCGTCAAGCGCCTTGAGGCCCGTCCGACTGCCGACATGTGCGTCGACTGCAAGAACCTGGCGGAAATCAAGGAAAAGCAGGTCGGCAAATAATCCCGGCCTGAACGAAAAACGGAGCGTGCGAACGCTCCGTTTTTGTTTCTGCCGTTTTTTGACTCTCAAGTAACATCGCCCTCATGACTGCCAACACCTCCCCCGCCTATATTGGCCGCTTCGCCCCGACCCCCAGCGGGCACCTGCACTTCGGTTCGCTGGTTGCCGCCCTGGCCTCTTATCTGGACGCACGCTCGGTGGGCGGTCGCTGGCTGGTGCGCATGGAGGATCTCGATCCGCCCCGGGAAGAGCCGGGCGCGCAAGCGGCGATTCTCAAGGCGCTGGAAAGCTATGGCTTCGAATGGGACGGCGAGATGGTTCGCCAGAGCGATCGGCACGAGGCCTACGCGCAAGTGCTCGACAGCCTGTTCAATCACGGCCTCGCCTACGCCTGCACCTGCTCGCGCAAACAATTGGAGCCATACCACGGCATTTATCCGGGACTGTGCCGCAATGCCGGTCACGGTCAGGAAGACGCCGCGATCCGTCTTCGCGTGCCAGAGCTCGAATACCACTTCATCGACCGGGTGCAGGGCGAATACCGCCAGCATCTGGGCCGTGACGTGGGAGATTTCGTGATCCGCCGCCGCGACGGCCTCTACGCCTACCAACTGGCGGTGGTTCTGGACGACGCCTGGCAGGGCATCACCGACATCGTGCGCGGTGCCGATCTGCTCGACTCCACACCGCGCCAGCTCTACCTGCAGGAATTGCTGGGCCTGCGCCAACCGCGCTATCTGCATCTGCCACTGATTACCCAGCCGGACGGCAACAAGCTCGGCAAGTCCTATCGCTCGCCACCACTGGAAGCCGATCAGGCCACGCCATTGTTGCTGCGGGCCCTGCGCGCACTGGGGCAAGACCCGGGGCCCGAACTGGCCCACGCCACGCCGCAAGAACTGTTGAACTGGGGCAGCGTCCACTGGGATGCCTTGAAAATCCCGCGCACACTGACCCTGCCCGAAGCGCAACTGCTGTGACGACACTTGCAGTGGCGCGCCCATCCGTTACCATCGCCGCACGTTTTCGGGCACGCGCATAAAAAAGAGAGGCCGGGATGTACATCTATCGCTTGGTCCTGCTTCTGGTCGTGGGGATCTACCTGTTTTCTCCCGCCATCATGGATTGGTGGATCGACGCTACGGGCGCCTGGTATCGCCCTTATCTGCTCTGGCTGATCCTGATTGTCGTGACCTTCATCCTGCAGAGCCAAAAAGATGCCGATGAGCTTTAGCCTGACCCAGATGCTGCTGATCAGCGCCGCCTACCTGGCCGCGTTGTTCGGCGTGGCCTGGATCAGTGAACGGGGCATGATCCCGCGGGCGATCATTCGCCATCCGTTGACCTACACCCTGTCGCTGGGGGTCTACGCCAGTGCGTGGGCGTTCTACGGCACGGTGGGTCTGGCCTATCAGTACGGCTACGGCTTTCTGTCCAGTTATCTCGGGGTCTCCGGCGCGTTTCTGCTGGCGCCGGTGCTGCTGTATCCGATCCTCAAGATCACCCGCACTTATCAACTGTCGTCGCTGGCAGACCTGTTCGCCTTCCGCTTTCGCAGCACCTGGGCCGGTGCGCTGACCACGATTTTCATGCTGATCGGCGTATTGCCGCTGCTGGCGTTGCAGATCCAGGCCGTGGCCGATTCCATCGGCATCCTCACCGGCGAACCAGTGCAAAATCGCGTAGCCCTGGCGTTCTGTGCGCTGATCATTCTGTTCACGATCTTCTTCGGTTCCCGTCATATCGCCACACGTGAAAAGCACGAAGGGCTGGTATTCGCGATTGCCTTCGAATCAGTGATCAAACTGGCAGCCCTCGGCGGCGTCGGCCTCTACGCGCTATACGGCGTGTTCGACGGCCCGCAGCAACTTGAACTGTGGCTGCTGCAGAACCAGACCGCCCTCGCCGCCCTGCACACCCCGTTGCAGGAAGGCCCGTGGCGCACGTTGCTGCTGGTGTTTTTCGCCTCGGCGATCGTGATGCCGCACATGTATCACATGACCTTCACCGAAAACCTCAACCCGCGCTCGCTGGTCAGCGCGAGCTGGGGCCTGCCGCTGTTCCTGCTGTTGATGAGCCTGGCTGTGCCGCTGATTCTCTGGGCCGGCCTGAAACTCGGCGCCACCACCAATCCGGAATACTTCACCCTCGGTATCGGCATCGCCGCCAACAGCAAGTCGCTGGCGTTGCTGGCGTATGTCGGCGGTCTGTCGGCGGCCAGCGGTCTGATCATCGTCACCACGCTGGCGCTGTCGGGCATGGCCCTGAACCATCTGGTGCTGCCGCTCTATCAGCCACCGGCCGAGGGCAATATCTATCGCTGGTTGAAATGGACCCGCCGGGCGCTGATCGTCGCAATCATCATGGCCGGCTTTTGCTTCTATCTGATGCTCGGCGCCGAGCAGGATCTGGCCAACCTCGGCATCGTCGCCTTCGTTGCGACCCTGCAATTCCTGCCGGGTGTGCTGTCGGTGCTGTACTGGCCGACCGCCAATCGTCGGGGGTTCATCGCCGGTCTGCTGGCAGGGATTGTGGTGTGGGTCGTGACCATGCTGTTGCCGCTGGTCGGCAATCTGCAGGGTTTCTATATTCCGCTGCTGAACATGATCTACGTGCTGGACGACACCAGTTGGCACATGGCGGCCATCGCCTCGCTGGCGGCCAACGTCCTGATGTTCACGCTGATTTCGTTGTTCACCAATGCCAGTCCGGAAGAGGCCAGCGCCGCCGAAGCCTGCGCTGTGGACAACGTACGTCGCCCACAACGCCGCGAATTGCACGCAGCCTCGCCGCAGGAATTCGCCACGCAACTGGCCAAGCCGCTGGGCGCCAAGGCTGCGCAAAAAGAAGTCGAACAGGCCCTGCGCGACCTTTATCTGCCCTTCGACGAGCGCCGCCCTTATGCCTTGCGCCGCCTGCGTGACCGGATCGAAGCCAACCTCTCCGGCCTGATGGGCCCGAGCGTCGCCCAGGACATGGTGGAAACCTTCCTGCCGTACAAGGCTGGCGGCGAAAACTACGTTACCGAAGACATCCATTTCATCGAAAGCCGCCTCGAGGATTACCACTCGCGTCTGACCGGGCTGGCCGCCGAACTCGATGCCCTGCGCCGTTACCACCGCCAGACCCTGCAGGAACTGCCGATGGGCGTCTGCTCGCTGGCCAAGGATCAGGAGATCCTGATGTGGAACAAGGCCATGGAAGAACTGACCGGGATTGCCGCGCAACGGGTGGTCGGCTCGCGCCTGAGCACCATCGCCAATCCGTGGAAAGATCTGCTGCAAGGCTTCATCCACCTGCCCGACGAACACTTGCACAAACAGCATCTGGCCCTCGACGGCCAGACCCGCTGGCTGAACCTGCACAAAGCGGCGATCGACGAGCCGCTGGCACCGGGCAACAGCGGCCTGGTGCTGCTGGTGGAAGACCTGACCGAAACCCAGATGCTCGAAGACAAACTGGTGCACTCCGAGCGCCTGGCCAGCATCGGTCGACTCGCGGCGGGTGTTGCTCACGAAATCGGCAACCCGATCACCGGCATCGCCTGCCTTGCGCAAAACCTTCGCGAGGAACGCGAAGAAGACGGCGAATTGACGGAAATCAGCGGCCAGATCCTCGAGCAAACCAAACGCGTGTCACGCATCGTCCAGTCGTTGATGAGTTTCGCCCACGCCGGCAGCCATCAACACAGTGACGAGCCCGTCTGTCTGGCGGAAGTGGCTCAGGACGCCATCGGCCTGTTGGCCCTGAACCGGCGCAATTTCGAAGTCCAGTTCTATAACCTGTGCGATCCCGATCACTGGGTCGAAGGCGACCCGCAGCGGCTCGCCCAGGTGCTGATCAATCTGCTCTCCAACGCCCGTGACGCCTCGCCTGCGGGCAGTGCGGTGCGGGTCAAGAGCGAAGCCGGCGAACACACGGTCGATCTGATCGTCGAAGACGAAGGCAGCGGTATTCCGTCGAGCATCATGGACCGATTGTTCGAACCCTTCTTCACCACCAAGGATCCTGGCGAAGGCACCGGTCTGGGCCTTGCACTGGTCTATTCCATCGTTGAAGAGCATTATGGACAAATCACCATCGACAGCCCGGCTGATGTTCAGAGCCAGCGCGGCACCCGTATCCGGGTGACATTGCCGCGCCATGTCGAAGCGACGTCCGCTGTGAACTGAGACCGTCGAGAGTATCGAATCAATGCCGCACATTTTGATCGTCGAAGACGAAACCATTATCCGCTCCGCCTTGCGCCGCCTGCTGGAACGCAACCAGTACCAGGTCAGCGAAGCCGGTTCAGTGCAGGAAGCACAAGAACGCTTCAGTATTCCCACATTCGATCTGATCGTCAGCGACCTGCGTCTGCCGGGCGCTCCGGGTACCGAGCTGATCAAGCTCGGCCAGGGCACACCGGTGCTGATCATGACCAGCTACGCCAGCCTGCGCTCGGCGGTTGACTCGATGAAGATGGGCGCGGTGGATTACATCGCCAAGCCTTTCGACCACGATGAAATGCTTCAGGCTGTCGCGCGGATCCTGCGCGATCGCCAGTCGGCGCCTGCCGTCGGCGAAGCAGCTCCCGCCAAATCGGCCAATGGCAGCGGCAAATCCGCGATCGATAACAGCAATGGCGAAATCGGCATCATCGGCTCGTGTCCGCCGATGCAGGATCTTTACGGCAAGATCCGTAAAGTCGCCCCGACCGATTCCAACGTGCTGATCCAGGGCGAGTCCGGTACCGGTAAAGAACTGGTGGCCCGCGCCCTGCACAACCTGTCGAAACGTGCCAAGGCGCCGATGATCTCGGTGAACTGCGCCGCCATCCCGGAAAGCCTGATCGAGTCCGAACTGTTCGGCCACGAGAAAGGCGCGTTCACCGGTGCCAGCGCCGGTCGCGCCGGTCTGGTGGAAGCGGCGGACGGCGGCACGCTGTTCCTCGACGAGATCGGCGAACTGCCACTCGAAGCCCAGGCTCGTTTGCTGCGCGTATTGCAGGAAGGCGAAATTCGCCGGGTGGGCTCGGTTCAGTCGCAGAAAGTCGATGTCCGGTTGATCGCCGCGACCCACCGGGACCTCAAGAGCCTGGCGAAAATCGGCCAGTTCCGTGAGGACTTGTACTACCGCCTGCACGTGATCGCATTGAAACTGCCGGCCCTGCGCGAGCGTGGCGCCGACGTCAACGAAATCGCCAATGCGTTTCTCGCTCGTCAGAGCGCCCGCATCAACCGCACCGACCTGAAATTTGCCGCCGATGCCGAACAGGCGATCCGGCACTATTCCTGGCCGGGTAACGTGCGGGAGCTGGAAAACGCCGTCGAGCGCGCGGTGATTCTGAGCGAAAGCCCGGAAATCTCTGCCGACCTGCTGGGTATCGACATCGAGCTGGGCGATCTGGAGGACGACGAATTCATCGGCCTGCCGGCGCAAACGGCCGGTAACGCCAGCAACAGCAGCCACGAGCCGACCGAAGACCTGTCACTGGAAGACTACTTCCAGCATTTCGTACTCGAGCATCAGGACCACATGACCGAGACCGAACTGGCGCGCAAACTGGGCGTCAGCCGCAAATGCCTGTGGGAACGTCGTCAGCGTCTGGGCATTCCACGGCGCAAGACAGGGGTCGCCAGCGAGAGCTGAACGTTACCTGTCGAGTGTGCGGGTTACCGTTGAAGAGGTGAAAAAACTGTTACCTCAGTCTTTTCACGTAACAGAAGCCGGGGTTATCGGTAACGAAACCCCGGCTTTTTTTCGCCCTGCGAAAACGGTTATATCGACCTAACCCCTTGTTTTATTGGGGTTCGCAAAAGTTGGCACGGCACCTGCTATATGTTTGGTACAAGAACAATAACAAGCAATGCACAAGACAATAAAAATAAGACGAATCGACTCACGCACAATAAAAACAAGACGGCGAGAGGCGCAGCTAACTGATTCTTTTGGAGAGGCGTTGTATTTGGGGCTAGCCCCACGACCAGGCCGAGAACAACAAAAACTGTCTTAAGACAGAGCCTGTACTGGTTGGATCGCAAGATCACTGCAACACAGCGACCAAAGCAATCCGTTTGCTCTTGGCTCCCGATTGGGAGGGTCATGAAGGAAAAGCTTCATGGCGAGGGCACTCAACAAAAACAAGAAGCCCGAATCAATAATAAAAAGAGCACGCAACTACTTCTTGGGGAGCTTCGGCTCCCCTTGTAGTTTCTCCTTTCTGGCAAATCCCCCCTTCTGACGCATCTCCACCCCCTCTAGACTGCGGCTTTCAGCGCAAAACGGCAGCGTCCTACACCATCCCTCGACTAAATGCTAGAATCCCGGCCCATCATGCGGTCATTCTCTGGTATGGCCGAACATTCCTTCAAACAGTGCATCCCATGCTGAAGAAGCTGTTCCAGTCATTCCGAACTCCCCTGCGTCGTACGCAACACATCCGTAGCACGCCTGAAGTCCTCAACAGCGGCCAACACTCGCTGCAGAAGGCGCAATTCAGCCGTTACGCGGTCAACATCGTCGAACGTCTGCAGGGCGCCGGCTACCAGGCCTACCTGGTTGGCGGTTGCGTGCGAGACATGCTGCTGGGCATCACGCCCAAAGACTTCGACGTCGCCACCAGCGCCACCCCCGAGCAGGTTCGCGCCGAATTCCGCAATGCGCGGATCATCGGCCGCCGGTTCAAGCTGGTACACATCCATTTCGGTCGCGAAATCATTGAAGTCGCGACCTTCCGCGCCAATCACCCGCAAAACGAAGACGACGAAGATAGCAACCAGTCTTCGCGCAACGAGAGCGGGCGCATTCTGCGTGACAACGTTTACGGCACCCTGGAAGAAGACGCGCAACGCCGCGACTTCACCATCAACGCCCTGTATTACGATCCGGTCAGCGAGCGCATCCTCGACTACGCCAACGGCGTACACGACATCCGCAATCACCTGATCCGTCTGATCGGCGACCCGAAGCAACGCTACCAGGAAGACCCGGTGCGGATGCTGCGGGCCGTGCGTTTCGCCGCCAAGCTCAATTTCGGTATCGAGAAGCACACCGTCCAGCCAATCCGCGAACTGGCGCCGATGCTGCGCGAGATTCCGTCGGCCCGCCTGTTCGAGGAAGTGCTCAAGCTGTTCCTCTCCGGTCATGGCGCGATCACGTTCGAGATGCTGGTCGACCTGCAACTGTTCGCGCCGCTGTTCCCGGCCAGTGCCGATGCGCTGGAACACAACCCGGAATATACCCACACGCTGATCAGCGAAGCACTGACCAACACCGACCTGCGGATCAAGCAGAACAAACCGGTAACCCCGGCGTTCCTGTTTGCTGCCCTGCTGTGGCCTGCCCTGCCGGCCCGAGTGCTACGTCTGCAAGAGCGCGGCATGCCGCCAATTCCAGCCATGCAGGAAGGCGCTCACGAACTGATCGCCGAACAGTGCCAGCGCATCGCGATTCCAAAACGCTTCACCATGCCGATCCGCGAGATCTGGGACATGCAGGAACGCCTGCCACGCCGCAGCGGCAAACGCGCCGACCTGCTGCTGGACAATCCGCGCTTCCGCGCCGGCTACGACTTCCTCCTGCTGCGTGAAAGCGCTGGCGAGCAGACCGATGGCCTGGGTGAATGGTGGACCGATTATCAGGACGCCAACGACAGCGAACGTCGCGACATGATCCGCGACCTCAGTGGCAAGGGTGATGACGCCAGTGGCGCACCGCGCAAGCGTCGCCGCAGCAGCGGCTCCAAACGCAAACGCGCTGGCGCACCGAGCGCCACGGGCGAATAAGGCATGGAACGCATCTACATCGGCATGGGCAGCAACCTGGCTGACCCGGCCGAACAACTGCGCAGCGCGGTCGACGCGCTGGGGCAATTGCCCGAGACCGAACTGGTCGGCGTATCTGCCTTCTACCAAAGCGACTCGCTGCTGCCGGGCCAACCGCGTTACACCAACGCGGTTGCCGCGCTCGACAGCGCGCTCGCCCCGCTTGATCTGCTCGATGCCTTGCAGGCGATCGAAAACGATCAGGGCCGCGAACGCCTTGAGCGCTGGGGCCCACGCACGCTGGATCTGGACATTCTGCTGTTCGGTGATCGCCTGATCGACGAGCCGCGCCTGAAAGTCCCGCATTACCACATGCAGGAACGCGCGTTCGTTCTCTATCCCCTGGCCGAACTGGCGCCCGAAGATCTGCGTCTGGCTGATGGCCGCACCCTTGCCGATCTTCTCGCAGCCTGCCCGTTCGTCGGCCTCGAGCGCCTCTCCCACGCCTGACACAAACCGCTGATGCGGGAGCCAACCGGCTCCCGCATTTTGCGTTCTTGTAGGACAAAAACCCCGCAGATCAGGCCCGCCGGCCCGCTGAATCGCATCAGTAACGCCGGTAACACTCCCTTCGTAACAATGCGGTAACACATGCAATTGACTTCCTGAGGCCTCATCACGACTATAGGCGTCCCGCTGCCGCCAACCCGGCATACAAGGGCGCAATCCAGGCCTTATAAGCACGACAAAAGAGCGTGCGCCTGAATAGATGACGAATCACGCGCGTTACTCGCAGTAGTTTCCAAAGCGCCTGAACGAGGATTTCTTACATGCCAGCCATCACCCTGACCACGCTCCAGAGCCTCAAGCAGAAAGGTGAAAAGATCACCATGCTGACCTGCTATGACGCGACCTTCGCCCACGCCTGCAACGAGGCCGGTGTCGAAGTGCTGCTGGTGGGCGACTCCCTCGGCATGGTCCTGCAGGGTCACGACAGCACCCTGCCGGTGACCACCGCAGAAATGGCCTACCACGTTGCCAGCGTCAAACGCGGCAACTCTGATGCCTTGATCCTGGCCGACCTGCCGTTCATGGCCAACGCCACCCTCGAGCAAACCATGACCAACAGCGCCCTGCTGATGCAGGCCGGCGCGCACATGGTCAAGGTCGAAGGCGCCTTGTGGCTGGCGGATTCGATCCGCCTGCTGGCCGAACGCGGTGTGCCGGTCTGCGCCCACATGGGCCTGACCCCGCAAGCCGTGAACATTCTCGGTGGCTATAAAGTGCAGGGGCGCAACGAGAACCAGGCACGCCAGATGCGCGCCGACGCGATCTCGCTGGAACAGGCCGGTGCAGCCATGCTGCTGCTCGAATGCGTGCCGAGCGAACTGGCGGCTGAAATCAGCCAGGCCGTGAAAATCCCGGTGATTGGCATTGGCGCCGGTTCGGATACCGACGGTCAGGTCTTGGTGCTGCACGACATGCTCGGCCTGTCGATCAGCGGCCGTGTGCCGAAATTCGTGAAGAACTTCATGCAGGGTCAGGACAGCATCCAGTCCGCGCTGAAGGCTTACGTCAGTGAAGTCAAAGCCACCACTTTCCCCGGGATCGAACACGGATTCTCTGCATGAACACCGTCAAAACCGTACGTGAACTGCGCGCCGCCGTGGCGCGCGCCCGCAGTGAAGGCAAGCGCATCGGCTTCGTGCCGACCATGGGCAACCTGCACAGCGGCCACATTGCCCTGATCACCAAGGCCACCCAGCGCGTGGACTTCGTGGTCGCGAGCATTTTCGTCAACCCGCTGCAGTTCGGCGCCGGCGAAGACCTCGACAAGTACCCGCGCACCCTGGCGGCGGATCAGGAAAAACTGCTGGAAGCCGGCTGCGATCTGCTGTTCGCCCCGACCGTCGAGGAAATGTACCCCGACGGCATGGCCGGGCAGACCCGGGTCAGCGTGCCGCAACTCTCCGAAGGCCTGTGCGGCGCCAGCCGTCCGGGGCACTTCGAAGGCGTGGCGACGGTGGTCAGCAAGCTGTTCAACATGGTCCAGCCGGACCTGGCGATCTTCGGCCAGAAAGACTTCCAGCAACTGGCGGTGATCCGCGCGCTGGTGCATGACCTGAACATGCCGATCCAGATCATTGGCGAGCCGACCGTACGCGCCGCCGACGGTCTGGCGCTGTCGTCGCGCAACGGTTTCCTCAGTGAAGAACAGCGCGCTGTGGCGCCGGTGGTCTATCGCACCCTGAGCAGCATTGCCGAGTCGATCAAGCAAGGTGAACGCGACTTCCCTGCCCTGATCCAGGCGCAACGCCAGCAACTGGAAGCCGCCGGCCTGCGTCCGGACTATCTGGAAATCCGCCACGCCCTGACCCTGCGTCCGGCAACGGCGGAGGATCGTGATCTGGTGATTCTGGTCGCGGCCTTCCTCGGCACCACCCGGTTGATCGACAACCTGCATCTGAATCTCGATACCCCCGCCTGAACACCGGCAAACGCTGTGGGAGCCCCCCGCTCCCACAGCGTCTGCACGCACTTCCAGACCGTATTGCTGAGCACCTGCCCATCGGGCAAACTCCCGCCGTTCGACTCGACACCAATAGCAGGGACTGCTCGCATTACCCGCCGTTTGTCGGCCCCGTCTGTTATCAATGTTAAAAAAGTACCGAAAACAGGTCAGACAAAGCCAAGACAGATCGCGGCGCTGGGTTTACTGTATTCGCCCTGCGCCAAAGTAATCGTGTCGACGCAGTTGCCCCCTCGCCCAAACATGGCGGGGAGGTCTTTTCAGTGTTCAAAAGGCCGTTCAAGTAAAAAGGAAAACCGCAGCGATGGCGTACTACCGCACTCCTCATGACGTTACCGCTCTGCCTGCCTGGCAAGCGTTGAAAGATCACCGCCAAGCCATGCAGGATTTCAGCATGCGCGAAGCCTTCAACGCCGATCCGCAGCGCTTCAATCAGTTAACTCTCAGCAGCTGCGGACTGTTTCTCGACTATTCGAAGAATCTGATCAACGCCGAGACCCGCAACCTGCTGGTGGGTCTGGCCAATGAAGTCGATCTCAAGGGCGCGATCAAGGCGCTGTTCGACGGCGAAATCGTCAACTCCTCCGAAGGCCGCCCGGCGCTGCACACCGCCCTGCGTCGCCCGGTCGGCGACAAGCTGTCGGTCAACGGCGTCAACGTGATGCCTGAAGTACACAAGGTGCTGAACCAGATCACCGATCTCGTGGGCCGCATCCACGACGGTCTGTGGCGCGGTTACACCGAGAAGCCGATCACTGACGTTGTGAACATCGGCATCGGCGGCTCGTTCCTCGGCCCCGAGCTGGTCTCCGAAGCCCTGCTGTCCTACGCCCAGAAAGGCGTGCGTTGCCATTACCTGGCGAACATCGACGGCAGCGAGTTCCACGAGCTGACGCAAAAACTACGCGCCGAGACCACGCTGTTCATCGTTTCGTCGAAATCGTTCAACACCCTAGAAACCCTGAAAAATGCCCAGGCCGCACGCGCCTGGTACCTGGCCCAGGGTGGTTCGGAAGCCGAGCTGTATCGCCACTTCATCGCCGTATCGAGCAACAACGCGGCAGCCGTGGCCTTTGGTATCCGCGAAGAAAACATCTTCCCGATGTGGGACTGGGTCGGCGGTCGTTACTCGCTGTGGTCGGCCATCGGCCTGCCGATCGCGCTGGCCATCGGCATGTCCAACTTCAAAGAACTGCTGTCCGGTGCCTACACCATGGACCAGCATTTCCAGAGCGCGCCATTCGAACAGAACATGCCGGTGCTGCTGGCCCTGCTCGGTGTGTGGTACGGCAACTTCTGGGGCGCGCAAAGCCACGCGATCCTGCCGTACGACCACTACCTGCGTAACATCACCAAGCACTTGCAACAGCTGGACATGGAATCCAACGGCAAGAGCGTGCGTCAGGACGGCACGCCGGTGTCGACCGACACTGGCCCGGTGATCTGGGGCGGCGTCGGTTGCAACGGTCAGCACGCTTATCACCAGTTGCTGCACCAAGGGACCCAACTGATCCCGGCCGACTTCATCGTGCCGATCGTCAGCTTCAACCCGGTTTCCGACCACCATCAGTGGCTGTACGCCAACTGCCTGTCGCAGAGCCAGGCGCTGATGCTCGGCAAGACCCTGCCGGAAGCCGAAGCGGAACTGCGCGACAAGGGCATGAGCGAAGATCAGGTGCAGAAACTCGCACCGCACAAGGTGATCCCGGGCAACCGTCCGAGCAACACCCTGGTGGTAGAACGCATCAGCCCGCGTCGTCTCGGTGCATTGGTGGCGATGTACGAACACAAAGTCTTCGTGCAAAGCGTGGTCTGGGGCATCAACGCCTTCGACCAGTGGGGCGTGGAACTGGGCAAGGAACTGGGCAAGGGCGTCTACAACCGTCTGGTCGGCAGCGAAGAAACCGCCGCTGAAGACGCGTCCACCCAGGGCCTGATCAACTACTTCCGCGGCCGTCACCGCGGCTGATCCAGCCCTGAACACACCCCCTTGCCATGAGGGGGTGTTTGTTCACAGGTATTGAACCCTCACCGCTCTCGGCGCATCTTTATCCTTGTCGCACAACAAGAATAAGGAACCGTCATGTTCGATATCAGCACGTTCCCCAAAGCCGATGCCGTCCGCCGGGCTGCACAGTTGAGTCAGGACGACTACCAGCGCCTGTACCGCGAATCCATTGAACACCCCAGCACCTTCTGGGCCGAACAGGCCACCCGCTTCCTCGACTGGAGCACGCCGTGGCAGACCGTCCAGCGCTATGACCTGAAGACCGGCGACGCCGCCTGGTTTGCCGGTGGCAAGCTGAACGTCAGCTACAACTGCATCGACCGCCATCTGGAAACGCGCGGCGATCAGACTGCCATCCTCTGGGAAGGCGACGACCCTGCCGAATCGACGCAAATCACCTACAGCAAACTCCATCACCACGTCTGCCGCCTGGCCAACGTGCTGAAAAGCCGTGGCGTGAAAAAAGGCGACCGGGTGTGCATCTACATGCCGATGATCCCCGAAGCGGCCTACGCCATGCTCGCCTGCGCGCGGATCGGCGCGATTCATTCGGTAGTGTTTGGCGGGTTCTCCCCGGACTCATTGCGCGACCGCATTCTCGACGCCGACTGCCGCACGGTGATCACCGCCGACGAGGGCGTGCGCGGTGGCAAATTCGTGCCGCTGAAACAGAACGTCGACAAGGCTCTGCAGAGTTGCCCGAATGTCAGCACCGTCGTGGTGGTCGAGCGCACCCAGAACAAAGTCGACTGGGTCGAAGGCCGCGACCTCTGGTATCACCGGGCCGTGCGCGACGTCAGCGACGAATGCCCGCCGGAACCGATGGACGCAGAAGACCCGCTGTTCATCCTCTACACCTCCGGCAGCACCGGCAAACCCAAAGGCGTGCTGCACACCACCGGCGGTTACCTGCTGCAAGCGGCGATGACCTTCAAGTACGTGCTCGACTACCGCGACGGCGAAGTGTTCTGGTGCACCGCCGACGTCGGCTGGGTTACCGGCCACAGCTATATCGTCTACGGCCCGCTGGCCAACGGCGCCACCACGCTGATTTTCGAAGGCGTGCCGAGCTACCCGAGTACTTCGCGGTTCTGGCAGGTGATCGACAAACACAAGGTCAACATCTTCTACACCGCCCCCACCGCCCTGCGCGCATTGATGCGTGAAGGCGCCGGGCCCTTGCAGGAAACGTCGCGACAAAGCCTCAGATTGCTCGGCAGTGTCGGTGAGCCGATCAACCCGGAAGCGTGGGAATGGTATTTCAACGTCGTAGGCGAACAGCGCTGCCCGATTGTCGATACGTGGTGGCAGACCGAAACCGGCGGCATCATGCTCAGCCCGTTGGTCAGCGCTCAGCAGATCAAACCAGGCTGCGCCACCCGGCCGATGTTCGGCGTGCAACCGGTGCTGCTCGATGAGCACGGCAAGGAAATCAAGGGCGCCGGCAGTGGCGTACTGGCGATCAAGTCGAGCTGGCCGGCGCAGATCCGCAGCGTTTACGGCGATCCGCAGCGCATGGTCGACACCTACTTCAAGCCCTACCCCGGTTACTACTTCACCGGCGACGGTGCCCGTCGTGACGAGGACGGCGATTACTGGATCACCGGGCGCATCGATGACGTGATCAATGTCTCCGGCCATCGCATCGGTACCGCCGAGGTGGAAAGTGCGCTGGTGCTGCACGACAGCATTGCAGAGGCCGCCGTGGTCGGTTATCCCCACGACGTCAAAGGTCAGGGGATTTATGCGTTCGTCACACCGATGAACGGCACCGAGCCCAACGATGAGCTGAAGAAAGAACTGCTGGCCCACGTCAGCAAGGAAATCGGCAGCTTCGCCAAACCGGACCTGATCCAGTGGGCCCCGGCCCTGCCGAAGACCCGCTCGGGCAAGATCATGCGGCGGATCCTGCGCAAGATCGCCTGCAACGAACTCGACAGCCTTGGCGACACCTCGACGCTGGCGGATCCGAGCGTGGTGCAGGGCTTGATCGATAAACGCCTGAACCAGTAAGGCCGCAAAAGCATCGCGAGCAGGCTCGCTCCCACAAGGACTTATGATCGTCTGTGGGAGCGAGCCTGCTCGCGATGGGAACCCCTCGATTGCCTGCCAAACTGCTAAACTCCCGCGCCCCGATTCCCTCCAGCAAGGCGCCCGCATGTCTTCCTTGAACCTGGCGCTGCGCGCCGCCCTCGATCAACGCCAGGATCTGCTCGCCGAGCTGCACCGCCAAGGCACCGACTGCTATCGGCTGTTCCACGGCAGCCAGGAAGGCGCCGGCGGCCTGACCATCGACCGCTACGGCCCGCAACTGATGGTGCAAAGTTTCCACCAGACCCTGGCACGCGAAGACCTGCTGCAACTGCACGCCATGGTCAACCAGACCCTGGGCCTTGAAACCCTGTTGGTCTACAACGACCGCTCCCGTGGCAACTCGCGAATCGACCGTGAAGACAGCGTCTACCGCGCCGACGACGCCGCGCTGGCCGATCTGGTCGGCCACGAATGGGGCCTGAATTATCGTGTGCGCGGACGCCATGCCGGACAGGATCCGCTGCTGTTCCTCGACCTGCGCAACACCCGCGGCTGGGTCAAGGATCACGCCAAGGGCAAAAGCGTGCTCAACCTGTTTGCCTACACCTGCGGCGTCGGCCTCAGCGCAGCAGCCGGCGGTGCACGTGAGGTGTGCAACCTGGATTTCGCCGAGGGCAATCTGGCGGTGGGGCGCGAGAACGGTCAGCTCAATCCGCAACTGCCGACCATGGAATTCATCCAGTCCGACTACTTCCCGGCGATCCGCCAACTCGCCGGCCTGCCGATCAGTCAGCGTCGCGGGCAGAAACTGCCGAGCTATCAGCGCCTGGAACAGCGCCAGTACGATCTGGTACTCCTCGACCCGCCCGCGTGGGCCAAGAGCGCGTTCGGCACCGTCGACCTGCTGCGCGATTATCAAAGCCTGCTCAAGCCGGCCCTGCTGACCACCGCCGAAAATGGCGTGCTGATCTGCTGCAACAATCTGGCGAAAGTCAGCATGGACGACTGGCGCGAACAAGTGCTGCGCTGCGCCGAAAAAGCCGGGCGGCCGGTGCGTGAATGGAGCGTGATGACTCCGGGCCGGGACTTCCCGTCGATGGATCAACAACCGCCGTTGAAGACGCTGATTCTGCAGCTCTGATCTTTACCCCTGCAGGAGCAGCCTTCGGAAGCTCCTACAGAAATTGCAGACAAATCTGAACAATCCTGTCTCGTGCGATGTACTTCGGAACCGGAATCGCGTGCCATACTCCAAGGCACTCCGATTCAGACAGATGAAGCCGCACATGCCCAAAGGATTGATTCGCGCGATTGGCGCCCTGTTGACTGCCCTGGCCCTCTACAGCCTGCTGGGGTTCCTGATTTTGCCGGGCATTGCGCTCAGGGTGGTGAATCAGCAACTGGCCAACTACGCCACGGTGCCGGCGCATCTGCAGCGCATCGAACTCAACCCGTTCAGCCTTGAACTCACACTGTGGGGCCTGGTGATCGGCGAGCCGGGCAAGGAACAGGTCGGCTTCGAACGTCTGTACGCCAACCTGCAACTCGACAGTCTGTGGACCAAAGCCCTGCATCTGTCCGACATCGAACTGGAAAAATCCAAAACCGAGATCCTGTTCGCCAAAGACGGTCAGCTCAATCTTCTCGGTCTGTTCAAGCTCCCGGCCAGCGAGCCAACCCCCGCCGATCCCGACGCCAAACCGTTTCCGCTGCGCATCGACCGGATCCAGCTGGCCGGCGGCAACCTGCATTTTGTGGATGCGCGTCCCAGCGAGCCGATCGAATTCGTTTACGACAAGCTCGATTTCGAGCTGAAAAACCTCAGCACCTTGCCTGAAGACAACGCCGACATGACCCTCGTCGCGATCGGCCCGGCCGGTGGGCAGATCGACTGGAAAGGCAATTTCAGCCTGATCCCGATCGCTTCCGAAGGCACGCTCAAGATCACCGACGGCCAGATGAAAGCCTTCTGGCCATACGTGCGTGATGCCGTGCCACTGGTACTGGAAAACGGGGTCGTCAGCCTGAGCACCGACTACAAGCTCAACCTGTCCAAGGAAACCGAACTGCTGCTGAGCAACGTGGCGGTCAATATCGCGCCGTTCGCGATCAAGGCGCCGGACGGACGCCCGCTGGCGAAACTCGAGCGTCTCGACGTCAGCGACACCACGGTGGACCTGGCCAAGCAGCAAGTGGTGGTCGGCAAGATCCGCAGTCAGAAACTGGAAACCTGGGCAGCCCTGGAAGCGGACGGCAAACTGGACTGGCAAAAACTGTTCGCCAGCCAGCCATCGAAACCCGCTGCCAAAGCTGCAGCGGAGCCGAAAAGCACCCCGGCGGCCGCCGACTCGCCGAAACCTGAACCGACCGCGCCGAGCAAACCGTGGCAAGTGTTGATCAAGGACGTGCAACTGCGTGACTACAAAGTGCATCTGGCCGACCGTTCGGCGAAGCCGGAAGTCACCCTGGACGTCACCCCGCTGAACGTCGATCTGCAAAACTTCGACAGCCTCAACGGCTCACCTTTCAACCTCAAACTCGATACCGGTCTGGGCAAGCAAGGCAAGATCAGCGCCGACGGCGTGGTCAATCTGGCCCCGGTCAGCGCGCAGCTCAACGTGAAAACCCAGGACATCGACCTGCGGGTCGCGCAGTCCTACATCAACCCGTTCATTCGTCTCGAACTGCGCAGCGGCATGCTCGGCAGCGACCTGAAAGTGAACCTGAAAAGCACTGACCCGCTGGCCCTCAGCGTCACCGGTCGTGCTCAGGTCGATCAGTTGCACACCCTCGACACCCTGAAAACCCGCGACTTCCTCAAATGGCAGCAGGTGGTGGTCGAAGGCCTGAACTATCAGCACGGCGACAGCCTGTCGATCGACAGGGTCAACCTGTTCCAGCCGTATGCGCGGTTCATGATCAACGATGATCGCACCACCAACATCGACGACCTGCTCATTCCGCAGCCGGCCGATTCCGGGGCGAAGACCGCTGCGGCGAAACCGGCGAGCAATGACAAACCGCTGGGTATTCACATCGGCGGCATCGCGATCAACGACGGCTCGGCCAACTTCGCCGACTTCAGCCTGACCCCCAACTTCGCCACCGCGATCCAGCAGCTCAACGGCCAGATCGGCACCATCGACAGCCGTCAGGCGAAACCGGCCAGCGTCGACATCAAGGGCAAGGTCGACCGCTATGCGCCGGTGACCATCAAGGGCGCGGTCAACCCGTTCAACCCGATGGCCAGTCTCGACATCGCCACCAGTTTCAAACGCGTCGAACTGACCACCCTGACTCCCTACTCCGGCAAGTTCGCCGGCTACCGGATCCGCAAGGGCCGGCTCAACCTCGATTTGCATTACCTGATCACCAAAGGCCAGCTCAAGGCCGAGAACAAAGTGGTGGTCGAGCAGCTGCAACTGGGTGAGAAAGTCGACAGCCCGGACGCCGTGAGCCTGCCGTTGAAATTGGCGATCGCCCTGCTCAAGGATGTCGACGGCAAGATCTCCATCGAGCTGCCGGTGACCGGCGACCTGAACAACCCGCAATTCAGCGTGATGCCGATTGTCTGGCAGACCCTGCGCAACCTGATCGTCAAGGCTGCCGCCGCGCCGTTCAAGCTGATCGGCGGACTGGTCAGCGGTGGCAGCTCGGAAGACCTCGGCACAGTGTCCTTCGCACCGGGTTCCAGCGACCTGAGCAAAGACGCCGAAGCGGCGCTGGTGAAGCTGTCGCAAGCGCTGAAGGAGCGTCCGGCCCTGCGCCTGGAAATCGAAGGCACCGCGGCAAAAAGCAGCGACGGTCCGTTGCTCGCAGAACAGCGCCTGGAACGTGAATACCAGTACAACTACTACAAGATGCTCCAGCGCCGGGGCGACAAGGTGCCGGCTCAGGCTTCGCTGATTCAGGTACCGGATAACGAAAAAGGCCCGCTGCTTGAGGGCATCTATCGCACCCGTCTGAAAACCCAGCCACCGGCCGAATGGAAGGATCTGGGCAAGGAAGAACGCACGGCGAAAATGCGTGCCGACGTGATCAAGTTCTGGAGCTCCAGCGACGTGCTGTTGCGCCAGCTCGGTCAGGACCGTGCAAGCAGCATCAAGGACTACCTGGTGGATAAAGGCCAACTGGCCGACGATCGCGTGTACTTCATCGACGCCAATCTCGGCGAAGCGGAGAGCGACGGGCGAGTGGTGACGCAAATGCATCTGGATGCCGAGTGATGAACCGAAACTGGCTGACTGCAATGGGGCTGGCATTGATCGCCAGCCAGGCTGCGGCGTCCGATACCCTGCGCTGCGGCAGCCAACTCGTCAGCCTTGGCGACCGCGCCAGCGAGGTGCTGCAAAAATGTGGTGAGCCGGTTGGTCGCGATCTGCTCGGTTACAAACGCAGCGCCAACCGTCGTGAAGAGTTTCAGGTCGAGGAATGGACCTACGGCCCGAGCAACGGCATGTATCAATACCTGCGCTTTGAAGGCAATCGCCTGAAGCAGATCAACAGCAAACGCGGCAATTGACCTTCCCCGCCTTTTCCGGCCCCTGAATAGAACAGGCCCCGACACATGTGCCCGGGCCTGTAATGGCCACATTCCGTGTGGCCGGTCGCATGAACTCTAAAGTGCGGCAGACGTATTGCTCGGCCCGCCTGTCGCGTCTTCTCCCGGTTCAGGCGAGAAGTCTTGCCTTACTCGGCTTTCAGGCCGTCAGCGGAGACCGCTTTCACGCCTTTGATTTTCTTGGTGATGTTCACTGCGGTGGTTTTCTGAGCCTCGGTGATAGCGACGTCAGAAGACAGGGAAACCACACCTTTGTTGGTTTCGACTTTGATGTCGGTACCAGGAATGCCTTTTTCGGTTACCAGGTCGCTTTTGACTTTGGTAGTGATCCAGGTATCGGAAGTAGCTTCTTTAGCCTTGGTGACTTCACCGGCAGCCAAAGTCATTGGAGCCTGAGTGGTCTGGGTCGATTGAGCAAATGCACCGGAAGCCATGGTCAGGGTCAGCGCGGTAGCAGCAGCGGCAGTAATAGCGAACTTCTTCATACGAGTAACTCCTGTTTTTCTGGAAAGTCTGCTGCGTGTCTTGTCAGCAGGGTTACCGTAGATATTGCGAACGTTGTGCCAACTTTTAAAATCTTAATAATCCCTTATAAATCAACAACTTAAAAACTATGAATATTTTCGGAATCATGCAAATTGCATGACCGGTGAAATATTTACATGCAAGTTGCGGCTTTTCGAAAAGTTCCTAAAGCACTGAAATTATTGAAGCTTTTGCCAGGTAGTCGACATAACGAAAATGCCCCGCAGAGCGGGGCATCGTTCGGACTTCCAAATGGATCAGGTACCGCTTGCTGTACAGCCTTTAGGGGAGTAGTCCGGCGCAACGGTCGTTGCACACGACCAGCCGTTGGCAGCGGTTCGTGTGAGCGTGATGGTTTTGCCCACCACCGGTGCCGGCGCATTGGCCAGCGTACAAACGATGGTGCCCGCTCCATCTGCAGCTGTCCCCGAGGCGGTCAGTGCACAGTTGGAGGTGGTAGTGCCCGCATCGCCTTTAACGGCAGCCAGCGTGGGGTTCGTCCCTTGATTGATGATGTCTTCGAACGGCACTTTCATCGCCGAGATTTCGGCCAGCCCCGCCGTCACCTTCGACCGCGCCTGATATTTGGAGTACTGCGGCAGCGCCACAGTCGCGAGAATACCGATGATCGCCACAACGATCAGCAGCTCGATCAGAGTGAAACCTTGTTGTTTCTTCATAGACACGCTCCATGCATGAGTCGGAATCTCATGATCTGAACAGGAATCAGCACAGCCCGTGCCAAGCGCTCGCAGCCCCGGCCTGCTGGGCGTGAACCGGACGTCGTGCCGATTCCTACAGCCCGTAACCGCACTATCTGACACTTTTTGTCACCTGCACCCCGGGTGTTTGGCGCTGTCACTTGACTAGGCTATAAGTCATGAACGGCAAGCACGTGGAAACCCCATGAATGACATCGCTCTGAGCGGTCTGGCCAAACAACTGGTCCAGGCCGAATTGCTCACGGAAAAGAGTGCCCAGCAGGCCTGGCAGCAGGCGCAGCGCAATCGCCTGTCGCTGGTCAGTTACCTGGTGCAGAACAAACTGGTGAAGAGCTGGCAGGTCGCCGAAATAGCCTCGGAGCATTTCGGCATGGCATTTCTCGACCTCAACTGTCTCGACAAGGAAACCCAGCCCAAGGGCCTGGTCAGTGAAAAACTGGTGCGCCAGCACCACGCCCTGCCCCTCTGGCGGCGCGGCAACAAACTGTTCGTGGGGATTTCCGACCCGAGCAATCACCAGGCGATCAATGACATTCAGTTCAGCACCGGGCTGAGCACCGAAGCCATTCTGGTCGAAGACGACAAACTCACCGACGCCATTGAAAAATTCTTCGACACCCACGCCACCGGCCTGGAGGAGATGGCCGATGTCGACCTCGACGGGCTGGACATCGAGTCGGCCGACGACAGCAGACAGGACACCCTCGGCGGAATCGACGCCGACGATGCTCCGGTGGTGCGCTTCGTGCACAAGATGCTGCTGGACGCGATCAAGAGCGGCTCATCCGACCTGCATTTCGAGCCTTACGAAAAGAACTACCGAGTGCGGGTGCGTACTGACGGCATTCTGCGGGAGGTGGCCAAGCCGCCGATTCAGCTCGCCGGGCGCATTGCCGCGCGCCTGAAGGTCATGGCCAGCCTCGACATTTCGGAGCGGCGCAAACCCCAGGACGGGCGGATCAAGATGCGCCTGTCGAAGAGCAAGTCGATCGATTTCCGGGTCAACACCCTGCCCACGCTCTGGGGCGAGAAAGTGGTGATGCGGATCCTCGACCCCTCCAGCGCTCAGATCGGCATCGATGCCCTCGGCTACGAGCCGGAACAGAAAGACCTGTACATGGCCGCCCTCAAGCAGCCCCAAGGCATGATTCTGGTAACCGGCCCCACGGGGTCGGGCAAAACCGTGTCGCTGTACACGGGACTGAACATCCTCAATACCGTCGACATCAACATCTCCACCGCCGAAGACCCGGTGGAGATCAACATGGAAGGCATCAACCAGGTCAACGTCAATCCGAAGCAGGGGCTGGACTTCGCCCAGGCCCTTCGCTCGTTCCTGCGCCAGGACCCGGACGTGATCATGGTCGGCGAAATCCGCGACCTCGAAACCGCCGAAATCGCGATCAAGGCCGCCCAGACCGGTCACCTCGTGCTGTCCACCCTGCACACCAACAGCGCAGCGGAAACCCTCACCCGTCTGCACAACATGGGCATTCCCGGCTTCAACATCGCGACCTCGGTGAGCCTGATCATTGCCCAGCGGCTGGCGCGAAAACTCTGCAGCCACTGCAAGAAACCCATCGAAATCCCTCGCGAAACCCTGATCAAGGAAGGTTTCCCCGAGGAACGCATCGGCCATTTCACGATCTATGAGCCCGCCGGTTGCGATCACTGCAACGGCGGGTACAAGGGTCGCGTGGGGATTTATGAAGTGGTGAAGAACACCCCCGAACTGCAACGGCTGATCATGGCCGAGGGCAACTCACTGGAAATCGATACCCAGATGCGCCGGGACGGCTTCAACGACCTGCGCACCTCGGGCCTGATCAAGGCCATGCAAGGCATCACCAGCCTTGAAGAAATCAACCGGGTCACCAAGGACTGAACATGGCGGTCAAGGCAGCGAAAATCAGCATCTACGCCTGGGAAGGTACGGACCGCAAAGGCAGCAAGGTGACCGGCGAGTTGAGTGGCCAGAACCCCGCACTGGTCAAGGCCCAGTTGCGCAAGCAAGGCATCAACCCCGGGAAGGTGCGCAAGAAATCCGCCTCGTTGCTGAGCTTCGGCAAGCGCATCAAGGCCCAGGACATTGCCCTGTTCACCCGGCAAATGGCGACCATGATGAAGGCCGGCGTACCGCTGTTGCAGTCGTTCGACATCATTGGCGAAGGCTTCGAGAACCCGGCCATGCGCAAACTGGTCGACGAGGTGAAACAGGAAGTCGCCGCCGGCAACAGCTTCGCCGCCGCGCTGCGCAAGAAGCCTCAGTATTTTGACGAGTTGTACTGCAACCTGGTGGATGCCGGTGAACAGTCCGGCGCGCTCGACACCCTGCTGGAACGGGTCGCGACCTATAAGGAAAAGAGCGAAAGCCTCAAGGCCAAGATCAAGAAGGCCATGACCTACCCGTCGGCCGTGGTGCTGGTGGCGGCGGTGGTTACCGGGATTCTGCTGGTCAAGGTGGTGCCGCAGTTTCAGTCGGTGTTCTCTGGCTTCGGTGCCGAACTGCCAGCCTTTACGTTGATGGTGATCAGCCTGTCCGAATTCATGCAGCAATGGTGGTGGGCGATTCTTGGTCTGCTGGTGGCCGGTTTTTTCGGCACCCGCCATGCCCTGAAAAAATCCCAGGCCATGCGCGACCGGCGTGACGCCTGGTTTCTCAAGCTGCCGCTGGTGGGCACGCTGATGTACAAGTCCGCAGTGGCGCGGTTCGCCCGGACCCTGTCGACCACCTTCGCAGCCGGCGTGCCGTTAGTTGAAGCGCTGGACTCGGTGGCCGGGGCCACCGGCAACGTGGTGTTCAAGCGCGCCGTGCTGCGTATCCGTCAGGACGTTTCCACCGGCATGCAGCTGAATTTCTCGATGCGCTCCACCGGCATCTTCCCGAACATGGCGGTGCAGATGACCGCCATCGGCGAAGAGTCCGGCGCACTGGACGAGATGCTCGACAAGGTCGCGGGTTTCTACGAGGACGAAGTGGACAACATGGTCGACAACCTCACCAGCCTGATGGAGCCGTTCATCATGGTGGTGCTCGGGGTGATCGTCGGCGGTCTGGTGGTGGCGATGTACCTGCCGATCTTCCAACTCGGCTCAGCGATCTGACATGCCTATCGACGAACTCTTCAGTCTCTATCCACTGGCCTTTGTCTTCACCGCCCTGCTGCTGGGGCTGGTGGTCGGCAGTTTCCTCAATGTGTTGATCTGGCGCCTGCCGAAAATGCTCGAGCGTGAATGGCGCCAGCAGGCTCACGATGTTTTGGGGCTGCCCGTTGAAGCGCCGTTGCCCACTTACAACCTGATGCTGCCGCACTCGCAATGCCCGCACTGTGGCCACCGGATCCGCGCGTGGGAAAACATTCCCGTGTTGAGTTACGTGTTCCTGCGCGGGCGCTGCTCAAGTTGCAGCACACCGATCAGCAAACGTTACCCGCTGACCGAACTGGCCTGCGGCCTGCTCTCGGCATTCATCGCCTGGCACCTGGGTTTCGGCTGGCCGGCGTGCCTGCTGATCGTGCTGACCTGGGGCCTGTTGGCCATGAGCCTGATCGACACTGAGCATCAATTGCTGCCCGACGTGCTGGTGCTGCCGCTGCTCTGGCTGGGGCTGATCGTCAACAGCTTCGAGCTGTTCGTGCCGCTGCACGACGCCCTGTGGGGCGCGGTGCTGGGTTACATGGCCCTGTGGTCGGTGTTCTGGCTGTTCAAGCTGATCACCGGCAAGGACGGCATCGGTCACGGCGATTTCAAGCTGCTGGCGCTGCTTGGGGCCTGGGGCGGCTGGCAGATTTTGCCGCTGACCATCCTCTTGTCCTCGCTGGTGGGTGCCGTGCTAGGGGTGATTTTGCTCAAGCTGCGGGACCAGAAAACCTCGACGCCGATCCCCTTCGGCCCGTATCTGGCAATTGCCGGCTGGATTGCCTTGCTCTGGGGTGGTCAAATAACCGGCTTCTATTGGCAGTTTGTCGGTTTGAAATGAATACCCCTGTGGAAAAACCCTGGATTCTCGGCCTGACCGGCGGCATCGGCAGCGGCAAAAGCGCTGCCGCCCAGCACTTCATCGATCTTGGCATCCACGTGGTGGACGCCGACCACGCGGCGCGCTGGGTGGTCGAACCGGGCCGTCCGGCGCTGGCGAAGATCGCCGAACACTTCGGCCCCGATGTGTTGCAGGCCGACGGCACGCTGGATCGTGCGGCCCTGCGCAAACTGATCTTTGAGGTGCCGGAGCAACGGCGCTGGCTCGAAGCGCTGCTGCATCCGCTGATCGCCGAGGAAATCGCCCATCATCTGGCGCTGGCACAATCGCCTTACGCGATTCTGGTCTCGCCGCTGCTGATCGAATCAGGGCAATACGCGATGACTCAGCGAATCCTGGTGATCGACGCCCCGCAACAACTGCAGATCGAACGCACCTTGCAGCGTGACCAGACCAGCGAACAGCAGGTTCAGGCGATCCTCAAGGCCCAGTCCAGCCGCGAAGACCGCGTCAGCCGTGCCGACGACGTGGTGGTCAACGACCGCGACCTCGCCTGGCTGCACAGCGAGGTCGAGCGCCTGCATCACTTTTACCTGACTTTATCCGGAGGCCAATCATGAGCCAGACCCCAACCGTCAACTGCCCGACTTGCGGCGCGCCCGTGGAATTCACCCCGGAAAACAAATACCGTCCGTTCTGCTCGGACCGCTGCAAACTGATTGACCTCGGCGCCTGGGCGTCGGAAGAGCACAAGATTCCGGTGGCCCCGGATGCCGAGGACGAACTGTTTTCCGGCGATTTCGACCCGCGTCACTGATCCCGCTCAGGGCCGCATGAAGCCGTAGTCCTGATCGTCGTCGAGGTTTTCCGCCAGAAAACGCAACTCGTCGGCCAGGTCTTCGGCATTGCGCACCGCCTTGCTCTGCTGCACCACCGCACTGAGCAAGGCGCGCAGGCTCAGGCCCGGATCGAATCCCACCTCCTGCGCCATCTCCAGACTCTGCCGGGTTTCCTGCCTCGCCCACTCGTACACGCTCATGCCGCTGCTCCTGAAGGGATTTGGCCGAGCATGAAATGCCGCGCGCAGAGTCGATTTGATGTGGATCAAGACTTGGGATCGTCGTCCTTCCACGGCGCCGAAAGGTAGCGCGTGCGGTTGAAGGTCTCCAGCCATTCCGGGCAGAACACCACCAAGGCGCTGACCACCATGCCGTTGATGAAGGCTTCGGGAAAAATCAGCAACCACAGGTAACCGATGAAATCTTCCAGCCATTCCGGCATGGCAAAGAGGCCGTCGTACCAGAGCAACGTCAGGCTCAGCGTCAGGCAGAACAACGCCGACAGCGCCGCGGCGAAAAAACCGGAACAGAAGATGTACACGAACGGATTGCGCGGCTGGGCGCGCTCGACCAGGATTGCCACGCATTCGGTGATCAGCACCGGCAACAGGATCAGCAAGGCGCCATTGACCCCGACGGCCACCAGGTCCTGACGCCCCAACAGCACCAGTCCCAGTTGCGCCACCAGTCCGCCGACGATCGCCAGCGGCCAGTCCAGCAGCAGCGTCACAGCCGTCATGCCGATGAAGTGGTAGGACACGCCGGTGTCGAAATCCCTGCGCACCAGCCACAGCAGAAACAACGCGAACACCGTGCCGAACAGCAAATGCTGACGGCGGTTATCGCTGAACAGCTCGACCCACGGTGCGCGGACAATCGCCCAGAGCAGCACCGGCAGGTAAATCAACCATCCCAGCAGCAGGCTCGCAGACGACAGCAGCTCGGCGCCGATCATGGGCGAGCCTGCTCCAGCGCCTCACGTAGTTCAGCCGCCTGGGTGTATTCGTGCCGGGCCAGCAAACGCCCGTCCTTGAGCTGCAGCCAGAGCACCGCGCCTTCGGCCCCGGGGTAGCGCGAGGCCACGCGACTTTCGCGATCAAGCAACACTCGATAGCTGTAGTCACGCATCGCCGGAACGGCGAACATCTTCGCGATCAGCGCCGGCATGCGCTGGATATCGGCGACAAACACCGCGTGCCGCGCCTCCAGATAGCCCTTGGGCTGATCGGCCATGGCTTGCTTGAGCAGTTTCGCACCGTCCATGTCACGCGCCACCAACAGCGTCGTAGTGCGGTCATCGAGAGTAAACGGCTGATCGTACTGGTCCAGCAGCGTCCAGGGTGCCAGTCGCTCACCTATTTCCAGCGCATGGGCCCATAGCGGAACGACAGCGAACAACAACAGCCAGCGAAATTTCACATTCAGCCCCTTTCATTCGACGTTAATACACGGTGCCCTCAGTCTACACCGCCCCTCCCGACTGCCCACTGATGCACTTTGCCGCGCGAACGCTTTCTGCTTGTCGCAATTGAACGCTAAGCTAGGGCCTATGGATGACTCAGATTATTTACGCCTGCTGACCATCGCGGCCGAGCAAGCCAACGCATTCCTGTCCAATGCCCGCAAATGGGAGCGTGAGCGTTGGGTCTGCCAGCGCCTGCTGCAAGGCTTGAACATTCCTTATCGCGCCGACGAATTCGCCCCGGCCGGTGAGCCGCCGGACGTTTTGTTTCGCGACGCCAATTTCGAGGTGTTTTTCGTCCTCGACGAGGGTCGTCGGCTCAACGACGAATGGCGCGATGAGCTGCAACGTCGGCGCAGTGCATTTTCCCTCAGCCAACTGGTGCGCCGTGAAGCCAAGCCACGGCGGATTCCGGCCAATGAATTTCTGCTGAGACTGGCGCCGACCTTGCGCAAGAAAGCGCACAACTACAAGGAACGCGGCATGGACCTCGGCGAGCTGGACATCATTGCCTTCGCCAGCCTCAAACGCGAAGTGCTCGACCTCAACAGCCATTTTCCGCCGCCCACCGAATATTTGCGTCAGGGCTGGCGTTCGCTGTCGCTGGTCGGGCCGACCTTTGCCCGGGTGTTGTTCGCCCATCCCGATGCCCCGGACTTTCTGCGCGGTAACCTGGGGCGCAGCATCGTGTTCGATGTCGGGATCAGCCTGTGACGCCACTTCAACAATTGATTGCCGATGTTCCGCAGACCGGATGCGTGCGCTGGATTGGCGTGCGCCCCGAGTCACGGGGGCCGATGCTTGCGCTCGATGCGGTGGAGGCGCGGCTTGAAGCCGGGCTCACTGGCGATCACGCTCGTCCCGGGGTGCGCAATGCGCGGCAGGTGACGCTGATTCAGTGGGAGCATCTGGCCGTGATCAGCGCCCTGATGGGCCGGTCGGCCGAACAACCGGTCACGCCTGAAGATCTGCGGCGCAATCTCGTTATAAGCGGGATCAATTTGTTCAGCCTCAAGGGGCGGCGCTTTCGCATTGGTCAGGCGATTTTCGAAACCACGGGCTGGTGCCAGCCGTGTGCGCGCCTGCAAAACAACCTTGGCCCCGGAACATTCCAGGCCGTGCGCGGGCATGGCGGAATCACCGCGCGAGTGTTACAAAGCGGGATCATTCGCCTCGGGGACAGTGTGTCTGTCGAACCGGTCCCGGACAGTGGCTATGCTGCGTTCAATCCCGGTTGAAAACCGCTGTAGCGTGTTCTCATTCAGTAACGTCTACCTGACGAGGCCTTTATGACCAGCCGCCTGAACCCCGAAGACCAGAAGCATGTCGAAGAGTACCTGCAGTTGTCCCAACACCGTGTCGAGCGCCGGCCATTCCGGCCGTGGATGCTCCTGGTGCTGGTGCTGGCAGTGACTATTGGTCTGGGCCTGTTGAGCCGACTTATCAGTTACCTGACGCTATGAGCTGCATCGCGCTCGCTCGGGTAGCCGTACCGATTTCCTTTCAAAACCTTGCGAGCTATCCCTATGTCCCATCGTATTGTCATTGTCGGCGGCGGCGCCGGCGGTCTGGAGTTGGCTACCCGTCTGGGTAAGACTCTGGGCAAACGCGGCACCGCCAGCATCATGCTGGTTGACGCGAACCTCACGCACATCTGGAAACCGCTGTTGCACGAAGTGGCCGCCGGATCGCTGAACTCTTCCGAAGACGAACTCAACTATGTCGCCCAGGCCAAATGGAACCACTTCGAGTTCCAGCTGGGGCGCATGAGCGGGCTCGATCGTGAGCAGAAGAAGATCCAGCTGGCTGCCACCTACGACGAAAACGGCGTTGAGCTGGTTCCGGCGCGGGAAGTGCCCTATGACTCGCTGGTGATCGCGGTCGGCAGCACCACCAACGATTTCGGCACCCAGGGCGCCGCGCAACACTGCCTGTTCCTCGACACCCGCAAACAGGCCGAGCGCTTCCACCAGCAACTGCTCAATCACTATCTGCGTGCTCACGCCGGGCAGACCGATGTGGTCCAGCAGATCAGCGTGGCCATCGTTGGCGCCGGCGCCACGGGTGTCGAACTGGCGGCCGAGCTGCACAACGCCGCCCATGAACTGGCGGCTTACGGTCTGGACCGAATCAAACCGGAAAACATGCACATCACCCTGATCGAAGCCGGGCCACGGGTGCTGCCAGCCCTGCCTGAGCGCATCAGCGGGCCGGTGCACAAGACTCTGGAGAAACTCGGGGTCAACGTGATGACCAACGCGTCGGTCAGTCAGGTCACCGCCGACAGCCTGATCACCGCCGATGGCAACGAGATCAAGGCCAGTCTGAAAGTCTGGGCCGCCGGGATCCGCGCACCGGGTTTCCTCAAGGACATCGACGGTCTGGAAACCAACCGCATCAATCAGCTGCAAGTGCTGCCGACGCTGCAGACCACCCGCGACGAAAACATTTTCGCCTTCGGTGACTGCGCCGCCTGCCCGCAACCGGGCTCGGATCGCAACGTTCCACCTCGGGCCCAGGCCGCGCATCAACAGGCCTCGCTGCTGGCCAAGTCGCTGAAACTGCGCATCGAAGGCAAGACCCTGCCGGAGTACAAGTACACCGACTACGGCTCGCTGATTTCGCTGTCGCGTTTTTCGGCGGTGGGTAACCTGATGGGCAACCTGACCGGCAGCGTGATGCTTGAGGGCTGGCTGGCGCGGATGTTTTACGTGTCGCTGTACCGCATGCACCAGATGGCGCTGTACGGGCCGTTCCGCACGGCGATGCTGATGCTGGGCAGCAAGATCGGACGCGGCACCGAGCCACGCCTGAAGCTGCACTGATGTAATAACACCGTGGGGGCGGGCTCGCACTCACGGTGTTTTGTCTTCTACTGTATCTGCCCCCTGCTTTCCCCACCTTCGCTTACAAACGTCCCGCTCCTCGACACAGACGCGATACACCGCCACCGCTTAATGGCCACACCCGAGCACAACTGCTCCGGCTTGATCGCCTTTAACGTGTGGTTGCGCAGTGCAACCGAAGGAGAATGCAATGTCCCGTACTTCGAAAATCGGCAAAAACTCCCTTGGCCTGGTCGGTGCCGTACTGGCCGGCGGCCTGATGCTGTCCGGCTCGGTGTTCGCCGCGCAACCGCTGGCCCAGGGCTACATGGTTGCCTCGGCTGAAACCTCGGTGAAAACCCCGGAAGGCAAATGCGGTGAAGGCAAATGCGGCGATGCGTCGATGGCCAAGACCGACACCGATGGCGACGGCAAGGTCTCGCGCGCCGAGTTCCTGAAGGTCGCGCCGAAGTCCGACTTCGACAAGATCGACACCAACCACGACGGCTTCATCGACGAGCAAGAGGCGTACAACAACGTCAAGGCCAATTTCGAAGCCAATGGCAAGAAAATGCCGAAAGGCCTGTTCGAACACCTGAAAGACCAGGATGGTGCCTGATTTTCAGCCTGCCCGACAAAACAAGCCGCGCGATCTCTGACGAGAAGCGCGGCTTTTTCACGCCTGCACGATTACAGCTGGAAGCGTCGCACCATGCCCTGCAAGGCGTTGGCCAGTCGCGATAGTTCATGGCTGGATGCGTTGGTTTGATCGGCACCCGCCGCCGAGCGCACCGACAGATCGCGAATGTTCACCAGATTGCGATCCACTTCCCGCGCCACCTGCGCCTGCTCTTCGGCGGCGCTGGCGATTACCAGATTGCGTTCGTGGATTTCGTGGACCGAGGCTGTGATCGTCTGCAACGCTTCACCGGCCCGCTCGGCCAGCACCAGGGTGGTGGCCGCCCGCGAGGCGCTGGCCTGCATCGACTCCAGCGCCAGGCTCGAACCGTTGCGCATGCCCTGCACCATCTGCTCGATTTCCTGGGTCGATTGCTGCGTGCGATAAGCCAGCGCCCGGACTTCATCGGCAACTACCGCAAATCCGCGCCCGCTCTCCCCGGCCCGCGCCGCTTCGATGGCAGCGTTGAGCGCCAGCAGGTTGGTCTGTTCGGCAATCGCCCGGATCACGTCCAGTACCTTGCCGATGTCCTGCGACTGATTGGCCAGTGATTGCACCAGCTCGCCGGTGTGTTCGACTTCGCTGGCCAGGGCGTTGATGGCACCGGCGGTTTCACTGACCCGCTCCTGGCCCAACTGTGCCGACTCGCTGGACTGGCGGGTAGCGTCGGACGTCGACACCGCATTGCGGGCAACTTCCTCGACCGCCGTGGTCATCTCGTTGACGGCGGTGGCGGCCTGTTCGATCTCGTTGTTCTGCTGTTGCAGCCCTTGCGTGCTGTCGTGGGTGACTGCGCTCAGTTCGTCGGAAGCGGTCGCCAGTTGCGTGGCCGAGCCACTGATGCCCTGCAGGGTTTCGCGCAGGTTCTGCTGCATGGTCGCCAACGCCTTGAGCAAGCGGCTGACTTCATCATTGCCGTGGGTTTCGATCGGACGGGTCAGATCGCCTCTGGCGACGTGCTCGGCAGCGTCGACGGCGGCGCTCAAGGGGCGAACGATGCTACGGGTCAGCAACATGGCCAGGGCCACGGTTGCCAACGCCGCCAGAGCGATGAACAAGGTCACGATGGTGCGCGAGGTTTCGTAGTGGGCGGCAGAGTTCTGGCTTTCGGCGGCGACCTGGCGGGCGAACAGATCGGCCAGATCGTTGAGTTGCTTCCCGGAGCCGTCGACCACGGTTTTCATGTCGACCAGCAGCAGCTTGGTCAGCTCATCGCGCTTGCCTTGCTCCGCGAGGGTGAACGACTGGGCGATGCCGGTGCGGTAGGCGGCGAAGGTTTTCTTGAACTGATCGTATAACTGCTGGCCTTCCGGGGTGGTCACCAGCCGGTCGTAGGCGGCGATTTTCTCGCTCAGTTCCTTGTCCCGGGTGTCCATCTGGCTGCGGTACGTGGCGATATTGGCTGGATCCTGGTCCAGCGCCATGCGCAAGGAGATGGTGCGGATGCGCAGCATGATTTCGCGGATCTCGTCGCCGCCGCGAATGCTCGGCAGCCACTGCGTCTCTACCGCCACTTCGCTGTCGCGGATGCTCGACATCTGCCCCAGCGCAAACACCCCGAGCAACGCCACGAGCACCGCAATCAGGGCAAAGCCCAGGGCGGCACGGGGAGCAATATTCAACTGACGAAGCAACATGACGAACGCCCTTTTTCTTGTATTGGCAGAATTCAGGAGCGCTTGATGCGGCAGGCCCCTTTCGTTAGCGGGCTATCGGCAAGTTGTATGACGACTTGAATGAAAAATTTCCGCAGGGCAAAAAAAATCCCCGTATCTTTCGATACGAGGATTTTTAATATGGTCGGGGTAGGGGGATTCGAACTCCCGACATCCTGCTCCCAAAGCAGGCGCGCTACCGGACTGCGCTATACCCCGGTAAAAAAAAGGCGACCTTTCAAAGATCGCCTTCTTCGATCAGCGCTTTTGGCCTCTGATCTTAAGATTCGATCCCAGTATTACCTGGTTTCAAAAATGGTGGGTCGTGTGGGATTCGAACCTACGACCAATTGGTTAAAAGCCAACTGCTCTACCAACTGAGCTAACGACCCAAAAATGGTCGGGGTAAGGGGATTCGAACTCCTGACATCCTGCTCCCAAAGCAGGCGCGCTACCGGACTGCGCTATACCCCGGTTTGAAATTGGCTCCGTGACCAGGACTCGAACCTGGGACCCAATGATTAACAGTCATTTGCTCTACCGACTGAGCTATCACGGAACTACATATTTCAATTTACAACGGTGAAACTTGCAGCTTCTCGACATCGTTTTCGCATCGCTGCGTTCGTGTGTCTGAGGCGCGCTATTCTACAACCTAGAACACCTCTGTCAACCCCCTAAATTGCTTTCAAGTTAATGATTTGCAACTTATTTCAGATTTCTGCCCAGTGAGCTGAAACCGTGTTGGTGACTGACTGCGGGGCGCACTTTACAAGCCTTTTCCTTTGAGTTCAACAGCCTGGCGAAAAAAAAGGCCTCGCATCGCGAGGCCTTCCTTACTTCACCACCGTCGAGCGTCAGTTGAACGTGATCTCGTCGTTCTCCACCACACCGGTCGCAGTCTCGCCCGGCATGAAGCGTCCCGACAGGATCAACTGCGCCAACGGGTTCTCGATCCAGCGCTGGATCGCCCGCTTCAGCGGCCGTGCGCCGTAGACCGGGTCGTAACCGACGGCAATCAGCTTGTCCATCGCTTCCGGGCTCAGTTCCAGCTTCAGCTCGCGCTCGGCCAGACGGCTGCGCAGACGGCCCAGCTGGATCTCGGTAATGCCCGCGATCTGATCCCGCGCCAATGGCTCGAAGATCACTACTTCGTCGACCCGGTTGATGAACTCCGGACGGAAGTGGGTGGAAATCGCATCCATCACCGCTGCCCGTTGCGCTTCACGATCACCGACCAGTTCCTGGATCTGCATCGAACCGAGGTTGGAGGTCATGACGATCACGGTATTGCGGAAGTCCACCGTGCGGCCATGACTGTCGGTCAGACGGCCATCCTCCAACACTTGCAGCAGGATGTTGAACACGTCCGGGTGCGCCTTCTCGACTTCGTCCAGCAGGATCACCGAGTAAGGCTTGCGCCGTACCGCTTCGGTCAGGTAACCGCCCTCTTCGTAGCCAACGTAGCCCGGTGGCGCACCGATCAGCCGTGCCACGGAATGTTTCTCCATGAACTCGGACATGTCGATCCGCACCATCGCCTCTTCCGTATCAAAGAGGAATTCGGCCAGCGCCTTGCACAGCTCGGTTTTACCGACACCGGTCGGGCCGAGGAACATGAACGAGCCGCTCGGGCGATTCGGATCGGACAACCCGGCACGGGAACGCCGCACCGCGTTGGCCACGGCAACCACTGCTTCGTCCTGGCCGATCACGCGTTGATGCAACAGGCTTTCCATCTTCATCAGCTTGTCGCGCTCGCCTTCGAGCATTTTCGACACCGGAATACCGGTCCACTTCGAAACGACTTCGGCGATTTCCTCTTCGGTCACCTTGCTGCGCAGCAACTGGTTTTCGCTCTTGCCGTGCTGGTCGACCATTTGCAGGCTGCGTTCCAGATCCGGGATCACCCCGTACTGCAACTCGGCCATGCGGTTCAGGTCGCCTTTACGGCGCGCGGCTTCCAGTTCCTGACGGGACTGTTCGATCTTCTGCTGAATCTGTGCAGAACCCTGCACCTCGGCTTTTTCCGAGTTCCAGATTTCTTCCAGATCCGAATACTCACGCTCGTGGCGGACGATTTCTTCCTGGAGTTTTTCCAGGCGCTTGATCGCCGCTTCGTCGCTTTCTTTCTTCAGTGCCTGGGATTCGACTTTCAGTTGAATCAGGCGCCGCTCCAGACGATCCAGCACTTCCGGCTTGGAGTCGATCTCCATGCGGATGCGGCTGGCCGCCTCGTCGATCAGGTCGATCGCCTTGTCCGGCAGTTGCCGGTCAGTGATGTAGCGATGGCTGAGCTTGGCTGCCGCGATGATCGCGCCGTCGGTGATCGCCACCTTGTGGTGAACCTCGTAACGCTCCTTGAGGCCACGCAGGATCGCGATGGTGTCTTCTTCGCTCGGCTCGTCCACCAGCACTTTCTGGAAGCGCCGCTCGAGGGCCGCGTCCTTCTCTATATATTGGCGGTACTCGTTGAGCGTGGTCGCGCCGACGCAATGCAGCTCACCACGGGCCAGGGCCGGTTTGAGCATGTTGCCGGCGTCCATCGAGCCTTCGCCTTTACCGGCGCCGACCATGGTGTGCAGTTCGTCGATGAACAGAATGATCTGCCCTTCCTGCTTCGACAGCTCGTTGAGCAGCGCTTTCAGGCGCTCTTCGAACTCGCCGCGATACTTGGCACCGGCAATCAGCGCCCCCATGTCGAGGGACAGCAGGCGCTTGCCGCGCAGGCCATCCGGCACTTCGCCGTTGATGATGCGCTGGGCCAGTCCTTCGGCAATCGCGGTTTTACCCACGCCAGGCTCGCCGATCAGCACCGGGTTGTTCTTGGTGCGGCGTTGCAGAACCTGAATGGTGCGACGGATCTCGTCGTCACGGCCGATCACCGGGTCAAGCTTGCCTTCTTCGGCGCGCCTGGTCAGGTCGACGGTGTATTTATCCAGCGCCTGACGCGACTCTTCGTGGTTGGCATCATTCACCGCCTCGCCACCGCGCAGGTTGTTGATCGCATTCTCCAGCGCCTTTTTGCTCACGCCCTGGCCGAGCAGCAACTTGCCAAGCTTGCTGTTCTCGTCCATCGCGGCGAGCAGCACCAGCTCGCTGGAAATGAACTGGTCGCCCTTCTGCTGGGCCAGACGGTCGGCCTGATTGAGCAGACGCGCCAGATCCTGCGACATGTTGACGTCGCCGGTCGGATTCTGGATTTTCGGTAATTGATCGAGCTCTTTGGTCAGCTCTTTACGCAAGCTGTTGACGTCGAAGCCCACCTGCATCAACAGGGGTTTGATCGAACCACCCTGTTGTTCAAGCATGGCTTGCATCAAATGCGCCGGCTCGATGGCAGGATGATCGTGGCCGACAGCCAGGGATTGGGCATCGGACAACGCCAACTGCAATTTGCTGGTTAAACGGTCTATACGCATGGGTCACCTTCCTTTTGAGCAGGCCGGACCTAAAAAACCATCCTGAATAAAGAAACCTGCCAGATACCGCTATAGATGCGGTCGATTCTGGAAGATTCAAGCGTCAGGGAGTTGATGCAGATCAGAGAGTTTAGCGGGTAAGCCAGACTAAAGAGGCGAAGCGACCAGTGCGAGGCGCACGGCGATAGGAAAAGAAGCGCGGATCGGTCACTGTACAGAAACCGCCACCATAAACAGCGGTGACACCGCGGACCGCCAGACGCAGCCGCGCCAGCTTATAGATGTCAGCCATGAACTTGCCGGCGTTGTGGCTTGGGACAAAGGCTGTCTCGGCTTCGGGCAATTGATTGATGAAGACTTCCCGGACTTCCGGGCCGACTTCAAAGGCTTGCGGGCCGATGGCCGGGCCGAGCCAGACCAGAACGTCTTCGGCAGGCACATCCAGACTGTCGAGGGTGGCCTCCAGCACGCCGGCCGCCAATCCACGCCAACCGGCATGAGCCGCCGCGACGCGAGTACCGGCACGGTCGCAGAACAGCGCCGGCAGGCAATCGGCGGTCATCGCCGCACACGCGATACCGGGTGTTGCCGTCCAGCTGGCATCCGCCGTGGCCACCACGGACGGATCAGCATGCGCCACGGCAATCCCGTGCACTTGCTGCAACCAGGCAGGCTTTATAGAGAAGTGTTCGGTCAGGCGCCGACGGTTTTCGACGACGGCCTCGGGACGGTCATCGACATGATCGCCCAGGTTGAGGCTGTCGAACGGCGCCTCGCTGACGCCGCCCTCGCGAGTGGTGACACAGGCCTTGACGCTGGCCGGCGCGGGCCAGTCCGGCGTCAGCCAGTTCATCCGATGAATGCCTCGCGGTCCTGCTTGAGCAGGGTCAGCAGCCACACCAGATCTTCCGGCAGCGGCGATTCCCAGCTCATGCGCTCACCGGTGGTCGGGTGATCCAGCTCAAGGAACCGCGCATGCAGGGCCTGACGCGGGAAGTGCTTGAGGGATTCGACCATGGTCTGGCTCGCGGCCGGCGGAATGCGGAAACGACCGCCGTACGCCGGGTCGCCGACCAACGGGAAGTTGATGTGCGCCATGTGCACGCGAATCTGGTGAGTACGACCGGTTTCCAGCTTCACCCGTACGTGGGTGTGGGAACGGAAGCGCTCCAGCACGCGGTAGTGGCTGACGGCCGGCTTGCCGCCTTCCATCACCGCCATGCGCTGGCGCTGCTGGCCGTGACGACCGATCGGGGCGTTGATCTTGCCGCCGGCGGTCACCACGCCGATCACGATGCACTCGTAGATCCGGCTGACGCTGCGGCTTTGCAGCTGCGCGACCAGTTTGGTCTGCGCCTGAATGGTCTTGGCCACCACCATCAGACCGGTGGTGTCCTTGTCCAGACGATGCACGATACCGGCGCGCGGGACATTGATGATGTCCGGAACGTGGTGCAGCAAGGCGTTGAGCAAGGTGCCATCAGCGTGACCGGCAGCCGGGTGCACCACCAGGCCCGCAGGCTTGTTGATCACCAGAATGTCGTCGTCTTCATAGACGATGTCGAGTTCGATGTCCTGAGCGACCCATTCACCCTGGGCCTCCTGCTCGGCAGTCAGCTCAAGGATGGCACCGCCATGAACGATGTCGCGCGGGCGGATGACCGCCCCGTCCACAGTCAGGCGACCTTCTTTGATCCAGGCGGAAAGGCGCGAGCGCGAGTGCTCGGCGAAGAGTTGGGCGGCGACTTGATCGAGGCGTTGGCCGCCCAATTCGGACGGCACCTCTGCGCGAAGTTCAATTTTATCGGACATGCTCGGACTGGGCGTCGGCTACAGCCTTTGGTTTCGGCTGCGCGCTTGTGGTTAAATACGGCGTCTTTTGCCCCGGGGCTTTTCAACGGGGCGCTCATCATAACAGGACGGCCCCGCCCAAGACAGCGGCCGTCATAGGGACGCAAGCCGCCATGCAAGTGAAACACCTGCTGCTGATCGCCATCCTCGCATTGACCGCTGCTTGCTCATCGAAGGAAGTCGTAGACGAAAACCTGAGTGAAGCCGAGCTGTACCAGCAGGCTCAACAGGACCTGGACAACAACAGCTACACCAGCGCCACAGCCAAGCTGAAGGCTCTGGAGTCGCGTTATCCGTTCGGTCGCTACGCCGATCAGGCACAGCTGGAACTGATCTACGCCAACTACAAGAACTCGGAGCCGGAAGCTGCAAAGTCCGCCGCCGAGCGCTTCATTCGTCTGCATCCGCAGCACCCGAACGTGGACTACGCCTACTACTTGAAGGGCCTGACCTCGTTCGACCAGGACGTCGGCCTGCTGGCGCGCTTCCTGCCGCTGGACATGACCAAGCGTGACCCGGGCGCCGCCCGCGACTCCTACAACGAGTTCGCCCAGCTGACCAGCCGCTACCCGAACAGCCGCTACTCGCCGGACGCCAAGCAGCGCATGATCTACCTGCGCAACCTGCTGGCTTCCTACGAAATCCACGTGGCCGACTACTACCTGACCCGTCAGGCCTATGTCGCCGCTGCCAACCGTGGCCGTTACGTAGTGGAAAACTTCCAGGAGACCCCATCGGTCGGCGACGGCCTGGCGGTAATGACCGAAGCCTACCAGCGTCTGCATCTGGACGAACTGGCGGCCACCAGCCTGGAAACCCTGAAGCTCAACTACCCGAACCACCCGAGCCTGCAGGACGGTCAGTTCGTGCCTCGCGTTGCCGAAGCCGACAACCGTTCGTTCCTGAGCAAGGCCACTCTGGGCCTGATCGAATCCCGTCCGCCGCTGCCGCCGGGAGAGACCCGCGCCAACCAGGACGTGCAGAAGCAGTTCCAGGACGCGAAAGACGCGATCCCGAACGAGCTCAAGCCAAAAGACGAAAACGGCGACGTGATCGAAGAGCCGGAACCGGAGTCGAGCGACAGCGACCGTTCCATCTTCAGCTACATGACCTTCGGTCTGTTCGACTGATCACTTCGGTGATGCCAAAAAGGGAGATCTTCGGATCTCCCTTTTTATTGCGGCGTGTGATTGGGCTGTGCGCTTGTCGGGTCCTTGGCTAAACTGCCGAATCATTAGCCGAAAAGCCGCCCATCATGCTTCGTTTACTGTTCTGGATTGCCTTGATCGCCGCTGCTGTCTGGTTGTGGCGCAAATTCAAGGCCCCAGCCTCGTCCCCCCGACCGCCTCGCGAACAGGATGCCGCACCGATGGTGCGCTGCGCCCACTGCGGCGTGCACCTGCCCCGCGACCGCGCGCTGAACCTTCAACAACAGTGGTATTGCAGCCAGGCTCACCTTGAGCAAGGCCCCGGTTCCAGTGATCGCTGAGGCCGAAAACGCCGACAGCAAACAGGCCCAGCGACTGCTGCGCCTCTATCATCTGTACCGTTTGAGTGTCGGCATCACCTTGGTGTTGCTGATCTCCAGCAACATGGACAACCGCCTGCTGACCTCGGCCAACGACGAGTTGCTGCGCAATGGCAGCTGGTTGTACCTGGTGCTGAACATCCTGCTGGTGGTGTTTCTCGAGAACATCCGCCGCCCAGCCCAGTTGTTCGCTCTGGCACTGGTCGACATTCTGCTGCTGTGCGGCGTGTTCTACGCAGCGGGCGGTGTGGCCAGTGCGATCGGCAACTTGCTGATCGTTTCGGTGGCCATCAGCAACACCTTGCTGCGACGACGCATCGGCCTGCTGATCGCCGCCGTCGCCACCCTCGGCATCGTCGGGCTCAGCTTTCTGCTGAGCTTCAGCCATCCCCTGAGCGCCAACGACTATCTGCAGGCCGGCACCCTCGGCGCCTTGTGCTTTGCCGCCTCGCTGCTGGTGCAAGGGTTGATCCGTCGTCTCGAAGTCAGTGAGAACCTGGCCGAGTTGCGCGCCAGCGAAGTGGTGGGGCTCGAAGCCCTCAACGCGCTGATCCTGCAACGCATGCGCACCGGCATTCTGGTGCTCGACGAACAGCGCCGGGTGCAACTGGCCAACCACAGCGCCAAGGCCCTGCTGGGACAAACGCACCTTGAAGGCGACTTGATCGACGACCACTCGAGCGCATTGGTCGAACGCCTGCAACTGTGGCTGAACAACCCGACCCTGCGCCCGCAAAGCCTGAAAATCGCCGGCAACGGCCTGGAGCTGCAGCCGAGCTTCATCGCCCTGGAACAGAGCCCGAATCGCCAGACCCTGGTGTTTCTCGAAGACCTCGCCCAGATCGCCCAGCAGGCCCAGCAATTGAAACTGGCCGCGCTGGGCCGGCTGACCGCCGGTATCGCCCATGAAATCCGCAATCCGCTGGGGGCCATCAGTCATGCCGCGCAGCTGTTGCAGGAATCCGAGGAACTCGACGGCGCGGATCGGCGTCTGACGCAGATCATTCAAGACCACTCCCAGCGCATGAACCGAGTCATCGAAAACGTCCTGCAACTGTCCCGCCGCCAGCAGAGCGCGCCGCAACGGCTGGATCTCAAACCGTGGCTGGAGCAGTTCGTCAGCGAGAGCCGCGAACAGGCCGGCGAGCGCCAGCACATTCATCTGCACATCGGCCCGGGGGATTTCCGCACGTTGATGGATCCCGGCCAGCTCACGCAGATTCTCGACAATCTGTTACGCAACGGCTGGCGCCACAGCGCCCTTTTGCACGATCCGGCCGAGGTCTGGCTGACGCTGTCCATCGACCCCGAGAGCACGCTGGCCGTGCTCGAAGTGCAGGACAACGGCCCCGGCGTGCCGCTGGATCAGCAGGCTCACCTGTTCGAACCGTTCTTTACCACCAGCAGCCAGGGCACCGGCCTTGGGCTTTATCTGTCCCGTGAGCTGTGCGAAAGCAATCAAGCGCGCCTAGACTTCAAATCACGCCAAGGCGGCGGCTGCTTTCGCATCACCTTTGCTCACGGACGGAAACAAAGTTGAACACGAGCCCACGGCAAAAAATCCTCATCGTCGACGACGAGCCGGATATCCGCGAACTCCTGGAAATCACCCTGGGACGGATGAAACTCGACACCTTCAGCGCACGCAATTTCAATGAAGCCCAGGCGCTGCTGCACCGCGAGACCTTCGATCTGTGCCTGACCGACATGCGCCTGCCCGACGGCACCGGCCTGGAACTGGTGCAGCACATTCAGCAACGTTATCCACAACTGCCGGTGGCGATGATCACCGCCTACGGCAGCCTGGAAACGGCGATCAACGCCCTGAAGGCCGGGGCTTTCGACTTCCTGACCAAACCGGTGGACCTGACGCGCCTGCGCGAGCTGGTCGGCTCGGCGTTGCGCATGCCGGCGCCGGGCAATGTCTGCACTTCGATCGACCGGCGGTTGCTCGGCGACTCACCACCGATGCGCAATCTGCGCAAACAGATCGACAAACTGGCCCGCAGCCAGGCGCCGGTCTACATCAGCGGCGAGTCCGGCAGTGGCAAGGAGCTGGTGGCCCGATTGATTCATGAGCAGGGCCCGCGCGCCAGCCAGCCATTTGTGCCGGTGAACTGCGGGGCGATTCCGTCTGAGTTGATGGAAAGCGAGTTCTTCGGCCACCGCAAAGGCAGTTTCAGCGGCGCGGTGGAGGATAAACCGGGGCTGTTTCAGGCGGCCCATGGCGGCACGCTGTTTCTCGATGAAGTGGCGGACCTGCCGCTGCCGATGCAGGTCAAGCTGCTGCGGGCGATCCAGGAAAAAGCCGTGCGCAGCGTCGGCGGCCAACAGGAAACCGTGGTCGATGTGCGCATCCTCTGCGCAACGCACAAGGACCTCGACGCGGAAGTGTCTGCCGAGCGTTTTCGTCAGGATCTGTATTACCGGCTCAACGTGATCGAACTGCGTGTGCCGTCCCTGCGCGAACGTCGCGAGGACATCGAAGCACTGGCCGTCCATATGCTCAAGCGCCTGGCCAATGGCACCGGGCAACCGGCTGCACGTCTTCATCCTCATGCCCTAGAGGCGCTGAAAAACTACCGTTTTCCGGGCAACGTGCGGGAGCTGGAGAACGTGCTCGAGCGGGCGCACACCCTGTGTGAAAACCGCACGATCGAGGCCGAGGATTTACGCCTGAGTGAAGGAAACGCCGCCGCTGAAGGTGGTATTGCCGATCTCACGCAAATCGACAACCTGGAAGACTATCTGGAGAGCGTCGAACGCAAACTGATTCTGCAGGCGCTGGAGGAGACTCGCTGGAATCGCACGGCGGCAGCGCAGCGGTTGAGTCTTTCGTTTCGGTCGATGCGCTACAGGCTGAAGAAGCTGGGTCTGGATTAACGCTTCTTTCGCGGGCTTGCCCGCGAAAGCGATTTGTCAGTCGCCGAAAGAAAAACTGACTAGATCCGTCCGGCCGGTGCATACGGCGCCGGATCAATGATCGGCGCACGCCCCAGCATCACATCGGCAAACAACTGACAGGATGCAGGCGCCAGCACCAGCCCGTTACGGTAATGCCCGCAGTTCAGCCACAGACCGTCAAACCCCGGAACCCGGCCAATGTAAGGAATGCCTTCGGGCGAGCCCGGCCGCAGCCCGGCCCAGTGCCCCACCACTTCGGCATCGGCCAGCGCCGGCAACAGTTCGACCGCCGATGCCTTGAGGCTTTCCAGCGCGTTGTCCGTCGGGGTTTTGTCGAAGCCTTCGTGCTCCAGCGTACTGCCGATGAGAATATGCCCGTCGCGGCGCGGAATCGCGTAGCGCCCCTTGGCCAGCACCATGCTCGGCAGGAAATCCGCCGCGCACTTGTAGAGAATCATCTGGCCCTTCACCGGCTCCACCGGTAGGGAAAGATTCAGAGTCTTGAGTAATTCGCCGCTCCACGCGCCTGCGGTCAAAACGACCTGATCCCCAGCGATCACACCCGTGGAAGTCTGCACGCCTACCACCCGCTCGCCATCACGGACAAACCCGCTGACTTCACACTGCTCGTGAATCGTCACGTTTGGCAGCGCCTGCAACGCCGCTTTCAAAGACTTCACCAGCCGTGGATTGCGCACGTTGGCGACATCGGCCATGTAGATCGCCCGGGAAAAACCGCCACCGAGCACCGGCACCGCATCATGCGCCGCCGAGATATCCACAGCCCGCAGCGGACGGTTTTCCCGCGCAGCCCACGCCAGCGCTTCAGATTCGTCATCCAGGTCCAGCCAGTACAGGCCGGTGGTGTGCACTTCGGGATCGACCCCGGTATCGGCAAAAAGGCGTTCGCCCAGTTGTGGATAAAAATCCTGCGACCAGTGCGCCAGCGCGGTGACGGCCGGGCTGTAGCGCCACGGGTACAGCGGAGAGACGATACCGCCGCCGGCCCAGGACGATTCCTGGCCGACGTTCGAACGATCCAGCAGCACCACGCTGCCGACCTCGGAGGCGAGGTTGTACGCGGTGAGCAGGCCAATCACTCCGCCACCGACAATCACCACTTGCTGTTGCCTGGTCATGTTTGATCCAACCGTAAAAAAGACAGTGGGCGCAAATGGCGCCCGAAATAAAGCGGCTCAGCGGCCCCAGCAATCCTTGGTGGTCAGCCCGGTGGTCGCGTTGTTCATGCTTCTGACACCGGTGTTGGTGAGGGTGAAATCCCCGCACTTGTCAGTGGCCATGGCCGTGCCGGTCTTGCGGGTCGCAGTCAGCAGGAAGGTCTGATCGGTGATCGTCGGCGTGATGGTGTAGAAATCGTTGCCGGTGCTCAACCCGGTGACACCGGTGTAGACGTTGTTCTTCGAATAGAAGCGTTCGAGGATCTGTGCCTGTTCCGACAAAGTGCTGACCACGTCGGCACGGCGCCCCTTTTTCACATATTCGTTGTAACTTGGAAGGCCAATTGTGAGCATGATCCCGATGATCGCAATCACGATCATGATTTCGATCAGGGTGAAACCTCGGTTGGATCTGCGCATGCCTCGAACTCTCGCTTACTGAATTTGCCGCCACATGATACGACGGCTGCCGCCGCCGGATTTTTCCACCAGGGTGGTGATACCGCCACTGGAATCGTTCACGACCTTGCGTGATGCACCGTTGACGATGGCGTTCAGGGTCGGGATACCGCCGGTGAACACCACGCCGCTGGAAATCGTATCGTTGCTGTCGACCACGCCATCAGCGTTGGTGTCGAGCACCGCGTAGTTGAGCATCTTACCGCTGAACGCATCGAGTTCGATCAGTTTGCCGGTACCGAAACTGGAACACGGGTCGGTGGTATCGACACTGGCCGTGGTGAACACGATGCGTCCCAGCACCAGACTGGCCTGGTTGATCACCCGTTCGCCGGTCAACGCGTTGTTGTACACCAGCGGCAGGTACCAGCCCTTCTCCGCTGGATAGGTCGTGTCGTTCTGGCTGGTGGTGACGAACTGCCCGGTACTGCCGGAGAACACCCCGGTAATCGCCTGCGCCTGCAAACTGCTGACTGTGATCTGGCCCGACCCGCCATCGGCGTCCCACACCGAATAGAACGCCTGCAAATCCTTGTTGGTCTTGTCGGCAGTTTCGTTGAATTTGCCGGTGCCGACGAAAATCTGTTTGCCGCCCAGAGCATTGTCCGCCAGCAACGGTTGCGCGGTGATCGGCTGAGTCGCCCCACCAGCCGTGGTGAACAACGGCCTGCCGGAAAACGCTACGCCCCAGCTGTCGGACGACGTGGCGCTCAGGTCGAATTTCCACAACCGCCCCTTCAAGTCACCGCCATATGCGGCCTGTACCACGTTCTGCGAATTGACCCGCAGCTTCACCGAGGACAAACCGTTGGTGGTTTCCGTACTGTCGATGACGATTTTCCTGATCAGCGAGCCGTCACGCACATCCAGCACATACAGCGCCGCCACCCCGGAGTTGCTGCCGTAACCGTTGGCAATGAACGCCGCCCAGCGACCATCGGCCAAGCGTGCCACCTCCGGACGGGCATAGGCGTAACCCAGATCATTGAAAGCGTTGGAAGTACTGGCGGTGGCGGGCGCGCTGACTTCCCACAAGGCGCGGATAACGTTGCCCGCCGAGGCGTCGAACAGCTGAAGCCCGTAGAAACTCTTGCCACCGGCCCCCGTCCCGCCGATGGCCAGGGTTTTCCAGGCTGTGCCGAATTGCGCGTCGAACACACCGATCTGACCATCCACCAGAAACTTGTGGCTGACGCCGTTGACGTAGTTCGGATCGGCAATAAGGCGCAGCGAGGGCAATACGCTGGACGGCATGTAGGCATAGCGCCGGGTACCGTTGGCCGAGTTGATGACGCTGACAAAACCGTCGTTGGCGTTCACCACCAGGCTGGCATTCATGTTCGAAGCCTTGGTGGTCAGGTAGGTGCTGTAGGTGGTGTCACCGGCCAGATCGGAAGCGGTTTTTTCCGTGGGCGAAGCCAATACGAGCGGCGAGTTGATGATGTCCCCGAGCAATACGCTGCGCACTTTGAGCCCGGCCTTGTTGGTGCCCTTGCTCCATTCGACCAGGTCGATGCCGCTGATGCCGACCGGTAAACCCTGGCTGAGAACGGTCTGCTGGGCCGGGGAGAAGTTGCCGTAGGCCAGCGTCACCGCCGCGTTGTTCAGGGTGTTCCACGACTGGTAGGTCGGCGCGGTAGCGCCGGGCACGATGGCGGTGTCGGTGGTCCACAGCACCGCCGACGTATTGACCGCCCCGGCCGAGTTGAAGCCAAAGGACTTGATCGTGCCGCGCCAGTCCTTGGGGTCATAACTGGTCTGGAAATAACTGGTGCCGCTCGCCAGCGTGGTGCCACTGGCGACACCGCTGCCGCCAGAGCCGGCCTTGGAGGTGATGTCGCTCAACGCCGAAGACAGCGCGGCATTCAGGCCGGCGCTGTCGGTCGCCTGGTAGTAGCGGCCCTGTCCGTAATCGGCGGCGTCCGAGAGCATGTCGTTGGAAGCGGTAAAACCCACGGTGTAGGTGTTCATGTTCTGCCTGGGAAAATCCACCGCATTCCAGCTCTTGCCTGCCGCGTCGGTACCGGTAGAACGCATGTCGATATCGAAGGCGAACTTGGCGATATCGTCCAGATACAGCGTATCGCCCTCCCCGTCCCCGTTCAGGTTGTTCCCGTCATTGTTGATGCCGTCCCAGTTCGGCAAGCGGCTGCCACCCAGTGGATCATTGCTCGGAAAGGTGCGGTCGTAGGTCGGCAAACCGTCGGTAATGACCACCCCGTAGTTTTTCTGGCAGCGGTACTGGATCGGGCTGGTGTAAGTGCTCGGCGTGCTGTTGTAGTACGGCGCCATCCCGCGCATGTAGCGGGTGATTTCGTAGTAGGTCTCGGCCAGCGGCGTGTTGGCCACCGCGCTCAGGCCGTTGATCGACGAAATCAGTGCGTTGTAGTTGGTGTCGGCCTGGGCCTGGGTCACGCTGCCGCTGACCGGTGACAGGTCGCTGATGGAGCGGGCAATGAAACCACCGTTGCCAGGGTTATTGCTGGTGGCCGGGTTGAAGGTGGCCAGACCCATGCGCAGGTTGCGGTTGCTGGTGACCAGTGCGGTGGAAACGTTGCGCGCCACGTTGATCCGGTAGTCGTTGGGAATCGCGCCGGTGGTGAAGTCGCGCGTGCCGTTGTTGATCGCCAGCCCGACCACATAGGAAATGTAATCCGCCGAATAGCGAGTGTTGCCGCTGCCCACCGGATCCGGCAGCTTCAGGCAGAGCGGCGTCAGGCTGTGGTTGTAGAACGCATAGGCACCGCCGGAGCAGCCGGAGGTTGGCAGGCTCGACAGAAAGATCGTATCGCCGGTAATGGCAGTTGAGCTCAGGCACAGGCCGATGACCGCGTTGCACTGGCGGGCCGCCGTGCGATCCACGGTCGGATCAAAACCCGTCGCATAAATGATGCTGTTCATGCTGCCCGAGTCGTCGATCATCAACATCACGTTCGGTGGCACGGCCGCCGCGCTCAACAGCGGCGAATCGGACGGCGTGAAAGCAAACGCCGGTGCAGCCAGATAAAGCCCGGTCAGCATGCCGAGCAGCAGCGACAGCCACTTGAAGCGTCGCTCAGTACTTCGCATAAACACTCTCCACCACACTGCGCGAAGTGCCGGCGATGCCGACGGCCGTGACCCTGTACAAAGTCGCCGAGGTGTTGCTCGGCACATTCACCGCCGTCAGGGTCGTGCCGATGTTCTGCACTCCGTAAAACCCGCTGCCAGCGGCGATCCAGGTCACGCCCGACGTGGAGTTGAGCCCCGCTGCGCTGACCACCGAGGATTCCGCCGGCGGCGCACATTGAGTGGTGCTGGCGCACACCGCCAGCGCGTAGCCGTCCAGTTGCACCGCACTTTCACCGATACGCAGTGCCGCCTCGGCAGTCTGGAACGATTGATTGCGCAGGCTCACGCTGCCAGCCATTTTTTCCTGCAGGTTGGCGCTCTGCATCGATGACAGGCCGATCAGCGTCAGGAGCAGCAGAAACACCAGACTGACCAGCAACACCATGCCGCCCTGGGACCGTCGCCGATGGAGAGAAACGTTCATCGCTCGCCCCTCACTGCAAGCGGTTGCGCAAGGCGGCAACCACGTTGAAGGTTTGATTGCGGACCCGGTTATTCGGGTCAGTGAGGGTCAGGCTCAGGCGCACGCTGCGGATCCGCGCCGGATCACCCGGGTTGGCGCTGTAGGTGGACGCCGCCACGTCGGTCGCGGAACTCGCAAGACCAAACATCACCGTGAACGCGCTGACGTTGTTCACCAGCACCTGCTGGGCCGGGTTACCGCTGCCGGTGCCCATCAGAATCTGGTTGTTGCTGAAGCTGTAGACCAGCCGACGGATCGGAAATGCGATCTGGCCCGTCGCCGCCGCCCGCGCGCCGGTATAAGCGGTGGCGCTGTTGCGGCAATCGGAGACCACGGTCCAGGTCGGTGTCCCGCCCGCACTGCCGACATCGGCGGTAACCAGGGTCAGCTTGAGGTTGGCGTTGTCCCAGCTGATCGGCGTGATCTGCGCCGTATTGAAATCCCCCGCCGAGCTGGAATCGGTAATCGTGCCCAGGCAGCCGAACATACCCACCATGCGCAGTTCCTGAATCATCTTGCTCAACACGAACCGCGCGTCTTCCTGCATGGCGGCCGCACTGTTCTGGCTGACGTAAGTATTCTTCGCCGCCAGGAAAATCTGCACCACGCCGAGTACCACGATCAACCCCAGCGCCAGAGCAACCAGCATTTCGATCAGGCCAAAGCCCAGGTTTTTGCGCTTCATGGCGTGGCCACCGGATCGACCGCAGCGCGGCTGGTCAGCACAAAGCTGCGGGTTGCACTGGTCGTATTGGCAGCACGCGCGTCACTCCAGGTGATGGTGATGGTGTACACGCGCTGATTGAGGGTGATGCTGCCGGTGGCGGTCGGTCCGCCAAAATTGACGATGTTGGTGGTGAAGTCGTAGAGATCCTGATCCCGGGCGACACTCAGGTTGCCCGTAGTCGGCGGCGTGACAGTGTAGTCGGCGCCCGAATTGGCACGGATCCGGTCCATCATGTCGTAGGCGATGAAACTCGCCTGGCTGGTCATCCGTGAGCTGTCGGTGTACTTCAGCGCATTGAGCTGAACCGCTGCTGCGCCCAGCAACCCGACCGTCAGAATCAGTAACGCGACCAGCACTTCAATCAGCGTCATGCCCTCCTGTGCGTGCTTGCTCCCTGCCCTCATCCGCAATTTCCACCCAATTGAATTCGTCCGTTCAGACACACGTTCAGCGTCCTGCTTTGCGTTCCCAGCACATAACTGATGGCCACCGCCGTGGACGGTGCCGCCAGCCCGCCCAGGTTGTTGAAATCCAGCGCGGTCACTCCAGAGGGTAGCGTCAGAGTCGCGCCGCTGCTCATCGCTGGAACAACCCGCAATACATTGGCCGGAGTGCCAGTACTGTCGTAGACCGACAGTTCACCGGTCCAGACCGTGCCGCCGGCACTCGGCCGCAAGCGGGTGGTGACGCCCCGGTTGATCGCCTCGAGCCTTGCGTAATTGAGGGCCCGTTGCAGGTCGCCGACCTCGGTGTCGGCCTTGCTGCCCTGCACCGAACGGGTGAATGCCGGCACCGCCATCGTGATCAGGATCACAAACACCGCGAGCGCCACCAACAGCTCGATCAGCGTGAAACCTTTTGTACGATGATCCATCGATGCCCTCCGTTGCCGTCGGCTATACCTGTACAAACCTAGAACATTCGACCGGCATGCGCCGGTTGATTTACCGCGTGCGGCGCACGGATTGCGCCGCCGTGCACAATCCAGGGAGGAGGCGCACATGCCGCAACAGGGTTTCAGTCTGGTCGAACTGCTTATGGGACTGGCGATCGGCGCAATTGTTCTGTCGCTGGTCAGTCCGGCGCTGGCGGACTTCACCGAATCAAACCGGCGGCAGCAGGCCGCGCAGTCTTTGCTCGACGGGATTCGTAATGCCCGGACCATGGCCATCACGCGCAATCAGAGCGTGGTGATTCATGGCATCAACGGTGATTGGGGTCAGGGCTGGCGGATCATTCTGGATATCAGCGGAAAGGGTCCGGTAGATGCCGGTAATCCATTGCTGATCGAGCAGGCGAGTGACGGACGGATACCGATTGTCGGCAACTGGCTGGTGAGCCGCTACATACGCTTCAGCAGCCTGGGCCAGCCACTGGTGCCGGATCGGAAGTTTCAGGCGGGGACGTTACATCTATGCTCGGCTCGCGAGCCGGTCAGCCGGCTCCAGGTGGTGCTGGCAGCAACCGGTCGCGTACGCCTGACCAGCCAAAAGACTGAACAGGCGTTATGCCGAAAGGATAAAGCGATCAGATCGAGCGAACGCGCAGCTCTTTAGGCATCGAGAACGTGATGTTCTCCTCACGCCCGGCCAGTTCGTCGGCGCCGGTGGCGCCCCAGGCCTGCAACTGCTGAATCACGCCACGCACCAGTACTTCCGGAGCGGAGGCGCCGGCGGTGATGCCGATACGCTCGACACCGTCGAACCAGCTTTTTTGCAGGTCTTCGGCGCCATCAATCAGGTAGGCCGGCGTGGCCATGCGCTCGGCCAGTTCACGCAGGCGGTTGGAGTTGGAGCTGTTCGGGCTGCCGACCACCAACACCACGTCGCATTCGTCGGCCAATTGCTTGACCGCGTCCTGACGGTTTTGTGTGGCGTAGCAGATATCGTCCTTGCGCGGCCCGCCAATAGCCGGGAAACGCGTACGCAGCGCATCGATGACACGGCTGGTGTCATCCATGGACAACGTGGTCTGGGTGACGAAGGCGAGTTTTTCAGGGTTGTGCACCTGCAACTCGGCGACATCCTTCTCGTCTTCGACGAGGTAGATCGCGCCGCCATTGCTGGCGTCGTACTGGCCCATGGTGCCTTCGACTTCCGGGTGACCGGCGTGGCCGATCAGGATGCACTCGCGACCGTCGCGGCTGTATTTCGCGACTTCGATATGCACCTTGGTCACCAGCGGGCAGGTGGCGTCGAACACTTTCAGGCCACGGCCGGCGGCTTCGGTGCGCACGGCTTGCGAAACGCCGTGGGCACTGAAGATCACGATCACGTCGTCCGGTACCTGATCGAGCTCTTCGACGAAGATCGCGCCACGACTGCGCAGGTCTTCGACCACGAACTTGTTGTGCACCACTTCATGACGCACATAGATCGGCGGCCCGAAAACCTCCAGGGCGCGGTTGACGATTTCGATCGCCCGGTCCACGCCGGCGCAGAAGCCACGGGGGTTGGCGAGTTTGATTTGCATGCGGTGCCTCGTGTCTTGCGCGCGAAAGATTGGATCATTACAGGAGCCGGTCAGCCGGCTCCTGAAGAACAGCAATTACAGCGCTTTGACGGAGAAGATTTCCACGTCAAAGGTCAGCGTCTTGCCGGCCAGCGGGTGGTTGAAGTCGACGGTCACTTGCGCGTCGTCGAACTCTTTCACCACACCCGGCAGCTCAGTATTGGCCGCATCGTTGAAGATCACCAGCAGACCCGGCGACAGTTCCATGTCCGCGAACTGCGAACGCGGAATGATCTGTACGTTTTGCGGGTTTGGCTGGCCGAATGCGTTTTCCGGTTCAATGGTCAGGGTACGCTTGTCGCCGGCCTTGAAGCCGAACAACGCCGCCTCGAAGCCCGGCAGCAGGTTGCCGTCGCCGACCTTGAAGGTCGCCGGGGCTTTGTCGAAGGTGCTGTCGACTGTGTCGCCGTTCTCCAGGCGCAATGCAAAGTGCAAGGTGACTTCCGTGTTCTGGCCGATGCGTTGCTCAGCCAATACCTGTTCAGTCATGAACGGTTTCTCCGGATTTCTTGGTTTTGAACATGTCCAGTGCCAGCATCACCGCGCCAACGGTGATGGCGCTGTCGGCGAAGTTGAACGCCGGGAAGTACCAGCGGTTCTGCCAGTGCACCAGAATGAAGTCGATCACATGGCCCAGGGCAATGCGGTCATAAAGGTTGCCCAGTGCGCCGCCCAGAACCAGCGCCAGCGCAATGGCCAGCCAGGTTTCGTTGCGGCCCAGGCGCTTGAGCCAGACCACCAGCACCGCACTGACCGCAATCGCGATCAGGGCGAACAGCCAGCGCTGCCAGCCAGAGCTGTCCGCGAGGAAGCTGAAGGCAGCGCCGGTGTTGTAGGCCAGTGTCCAGCTGAAGTAATCAGGGATGATCACAATCTGCTGAAACATCTCGAGCTTGCCTTCGAAGTAGAACTTGCTGGCCTGGTCAATGACCAGAACCAGCAAGCTCAACCAGAGCCAGCTCAGCCGTCCGAAACGGCCAACGGCATTAGGCATAGTGACGAACCTCGCCGGCGCCATCGATGTTGTCCACGCAACGGCCGCAGATTTCCGGATGCTCCGGGTTCACGCCGACGTCTTCGCGGCAGTGCCAGCAACGGGCACATTTCGGGAAGGCGGACTTGACGATCTTCAGCTTCAGGCCGCTGACTTCGGTGGCCACGGCGTCGGCCGGAGCCTGCACGAACGGCGCAACAGTGGCAGTCGAAGTGATCAGGACAAAGCGCAGCTCGTTGCTCAGCTTGGCCAGGTCGGCGGTCAGCGCGTCTTCGGCGAACAGCGTCACTTCGGCTTGCAGGTTGCCACCGACGGCCTTGGCCGCGCGCTGGATTTCCATCTCTTTGTTGACCGCCACCTTCACTTCCATGATGCGATCCCAGTACTCGCGACCCAGCTCGAAGCCTTCCGGCAACTCGGTCAGGCCTTCGTACCAGGTGTTGAGCATCACCGATTCGTTGCGCTCGCCCGGCAGGTATTGCCACAGCTCGTCGGCGGTGAACGCCAGGATCGGCGCGATCCAGCGCACCAGCGCTTCGGAGATGTGGAACAGCGCGGTCTGGCACGAACGACGGGCCTTGCTGTCGGCGCCGGTGGTGTACTGGCGATCCTTGATGATGTCCAGGTAGAAACCACCCAGCTCCTGCACGCAGAAGTTGTGGATCTTCGAGTAGACGTTCCAGAAACGGTATTCGCCGTAGTGCTCTTGCAACTCGCGTTGCAGCAGCAGGGTGCGATCCACCGCCCAGCGATCCAGCGCCAGCATGTCTTCGGCCGGCAGCAGGTCGGTGGCCGGGTTGAAACCGGTCAGGTTGGAAAGCAGGAAGCGTGCGGTGTTACGGATACGACGGTAGGCATCCGCACTGCGTTGCAGGATCTGCTCGGACACGGCCATCTCGCCCGAGTAGTCGGTCGACGCGACCCACAGACGCATGATGTCGGCGCCCAGGGTGTCGTTGACTTTCTGCGGCGCGATCACGTTGCCCAGGGACTTGGACATCTTGCGGCCGGACTCGTCCACGGTGAAACCGTGGGTCAGCAGCTCGCGGTACGGCGCGTGGTTGTCGATGGCGCAACCGGTCAGCAAGGACGAGTGGAACCAGCCACGGTGCTGGTCCGAACCTTCCAGGTACAGGTCGGCACGCGGGCCGGTCTCGTGGCCCATCGGGTGCGAACCGCGCAGGACGTGCCAGTGCGTGGTGCCCGAGTCGAACCAGACGTCGAGGGTGTCGCTGATCTTGTCGTACTGCGGCGCTTCATCGCCCAGCAGTTCGGCCGCGTCGAGTTTGAACCAGGCTTCGATGCCTTCGACTTCAACGCGCTTGGCGACTTCTTCCATCAGCTCGACGGTGCGTGGGTGCAGCTCGCCGCTTTCCTTGTTCAGGAAGAACGGGATCGGCACGCCCCAGTTGCGCTGACGGGAGATGCACCAGTCCGGACGGTTGGCGATCATCGAGTGCAGGCGCGCCTGGCCCCAGGCCGGGACGAACTTGGTGTCTTCGATGGCTTTGAGCGAGCGCACGCGCAGGGTGTCGCCGGATACCGGCTCCTTGTCCATGCCGATGAACCACTGCGCGGTGGCGCGGTAGATCAGCGGGGTCTTGTGGCGCCAGCAGTGCATGTAGCTGTGTTCGATGACAGTGGTGTGCAGCAGCGCACCGACTTCGGTGAGTTTTTCAACGATGGCCGGGTTGGCTTTCCAGATGAACTGGCCGCCGAAGAATTCCAGCGACGGCACGTAAACGCCGTTGCTTTGTACCGGGTTGAGGATGTCGTCGTTGACCATGCCGTATTTCTTGCAGGTCACGAAGTCGTCCACGCCGTAGGCCGGGGCGGAGTGAACCACGCCGGTGCCGGCGCCCAGTTCCACGTAGTCGGCCAGGTACACCGGCGACAGACGGTCATAGAACGGGTGACGGAAATTGATCAGTTCCAGCGCCGAACCCGGTGCGGTGGCCAATACGGTGCCTTCGACGCCGTAACGGGTCAGGCAGGATTCGACCAGTTCTTCAGCCAGCACCAGCAGCTTGTCGCCGATGTCGACCAGGGCGTAGGTGAACTCCGGGTGAACGTTGAGCGCCTGGTTCGCCGGGATGGTCCACGGGGTGGTGGTCCAGATCACGATCGAGGCCGGTTTGCCCAGGGACGGCAGACCGAATGCGGCGGCCAGTTTGGCCTCGTCAGCGATCGGGAACGCTACGTCGATGGTCGAGGACTTCTTGTTCTCGTACTCGACTTCCGCTTCGGCCAGGGCCGAACCGCAATCGAAGCACCAGTTCACAGGTTTCAAGCCCTTGAACACGAAACCGCCCTTGACGATTTCGGCGAGGGCGCGGATTTCACCGGCCTCGTTCTTGAAGTTCATGGTCTTGTACGGATTGGCGAAGTCGCCCAGCACGCCGAGGCGGATGAACTCGGTCTTCTGCCCTTCGATCTGCTCGGTGGCGTAGGCACGGCACAGTTCGCGGGTCTTGTCCGCGCCCAGGTTCTTGCCGTGGGTCACTTCGACCTTGTGCTCGATCGGCAGGCCGTGGCAATCCCAGCCCGGGACATACGGCGCGTCGAAGCCCGACAGGGTCTTCGAGCGGATGATCATGTCCTTGAGAATCTTGTTCAGTGCGTGACCGATGTGGATCGTACCGTTGGCGTACGGAGGGCCGTCGTGCAGGACGAACTTTGGACGATCCTTGCCAATCTCGCGCAACTTTCCGTACAGGCCAATACTGTCCCAGCGCTGCAGGATCTGCGGTTCGCGCTGTGGCAGGCCGGCCTTCATTGGGAAGGCGGTGTCCGGAAGGTTTAGCGTGGCTTTATAGTCGGTCATTTAAGGCTCTTCATTAGCGATGGGCGCTAGGTGCGGCTAGTGCACGGGCGGCGGCGACATCCGCGCTGATCGCCGTTTTCAATGCCTCCAGGGAGGCGAAACGCTGCTCTTCACGCAGCTTCTGGTGGAAAACCACCGTCAAACGCCGGTCATACAGATCGCCGGCAAAATCTAAAAGATGGACTTCAAGGTGGGCCTTGCCATCACCTTGGACCGTGGGCCGAACGCCGATATTGGCGACGCCGGGCCAGGTCTTGCCGTCGATGTCGACGTCGACCAGGTAAACCCCGGTGAACGGCACGCGACGGCGTTTCAGTTGAATATTCGCCGTGGGCGTACCCAGTTGACGGGCCAGTTTCTGGCCATGCAGCACGCGACCGGCAATCCGGTATCGGCGACCGAGCAAACGTTCGGCGAGCGCGAAATCGGCGGCGGCCAACGCGTTGCGCACCTGGGTGCTGCTGACACGAATGCCGTCCAGCTCGACGGTTTGCGCGGCTTCCACGGTAAAACCGTGAACCTGCCCGGCCTGCAACAGGAAATCAAAATCACCGAGACGGTCGCAACCGAAGCGGAAATCGTCACCGACCTCCAGATGCTGCACGCCGAGGCCATCGACCAGGATGGTATCGACGAACTCGCTGGCGCTGAGTTTGCTCAGGCGCTGGTTGAAGGCCAGGCACAAGACCCGGTCGACGCCTTCGGCGGCCAGCAGTTGCAGCTTGTCGCGCAACCGGGCCAGACGCGCCGGCGCGGTCTCCGGGGCAAAGAATTCCCGTGGCTGCGGCTCGAAAATCACCACGCAGCTGGGTACGCCCAACTCGAGCGCACGCTCACGCAGTCGGGCCAGAATAGCCTGGTGACCACGGTGAACACCGTCAAAGTTGCCAATAGTGGCGACGCAGCCCCGATGCTGGGGGCGCAGATTGTGGAGGCCTCGAACCAGCTGCATAACGCGCTTCTTGCTCATAAAGTGGCCGATTATAACCACACCCGACGGCCGACGACAGGCAACACCGTAACCCAAAGTGATCGAGCCGACAAAACTGCCGGCTCGCGCCCGTCTTTCAAGGGTGAAACCTCAGCTCAACGCCTTGCGATTGAAGTCGCGCAGGCGGAAACCAAGCAGCAGCAACATACCGAAATAAGCGACCACGCCGGCAACCACCAACGCGCCCAGGCGCAGGAAGCGCTCCAACATGTGACCCTGATCCCAAGCGGGCATGAAATGCATGCCAATCAACAGCACCGCCGACATCACCGCCACCGCAACCACAAGCTTGAAACCGAACTTCAACCAGCCCGGCTGCGGTTGATACATCTGCTGTTTGCGCAATTGATAGAACAGCAGCCCGGCATTCAGGCAGGCACCGGCGCTGATCGCCAACGCCAGACCGGCATGGGCCAGCGGACCGATCAGCACCAGGTTGAACAGTTGAGTAACCACCAGGGTGAAGATTGCGATTTTTACCGGCGTACGGATGTTTTGTTGCGCATAGAAGCCCGGTGCCAGCACTTTGATCACGATAATCCCGAGCAGACCGACAGAGTAGGCAATCAACGCCCGCTGCGTCATTTCCGCGTCAAAACCGCTGAACTGGCCGTACTGGAACAGCGAAACCGTCAACGGCTCGGCCAGAATCCCCAGCGCCAGAGCACACGGCAGCACCAGCACGAAGCACAGGCGCAGGCCCCAGTCGAGAATCCGCGAATATTCGTGGCGATCCTTGCTGGCGTAGGTCTTGGCCAAGGTCGGCAGCAGAATCGTGCCCAACGCCACACCCAGCACACCGGACGGCAGTTCCATCAAACGGTCGGCGTAATACATCCACGACACCGAACCCGCCACCAGGAACGAGGCGAAAATGGTGTTGATGATCAGGGAAATCTGGCTGACCGAGACGCCGATGATCGCCGGCAGCATCTGTTTCATCACCCGCCAGACGCCGGTATCACGCAGATTCAGGCGCGGCAGCACCAGCATGCCGATCTTTTTCAGGTGCGGCAGTTGATAGAGCAACTGCGCCAGACCACCAACCAGCACTGCCCAGCCGAGGGCCATGACCGGTGGATCGAAGTACGGCGTCAGGAACAGCGAAAACACGATCATGCTGACGTTGAGCAGGGTCGGCACGAATGCCGGCACCGAGAAACGGTTCCAGGTATTGAGGATCGCACCCGCCAGTGAAGACAGGGAGATCAGCAATATATAGGGGAAGGTCACTCGCAGCAGGTCGGAGGTCAGCTGGAATTTTTCCGGCGTATCGGTGAAACCCGGCGCCGTGGCCCAGATCACCCAGGGCGCGGCGATCATGCCGAGCGCGGTGACCAGCGCCAGCACTAGCGTCAGCAGGCCGGAAACGTACGCAATAAAGGTGCGAGTTGCCTCTTCGCCCTTCTGGTTTTTATATTCGGCCAGGATCGGCACAAAAGCCTGGGAAAACGCCCCCTCGGCGAAGATCCTGCGCAGCAGATTGGGCAGTTTGAAGGCGATGAAGAAGGCGTCGGTCGCCATTCCGGCGCCGAAAGTGCGAGCGATGAGCGTGTCGCGAACAAACCCGAGAATCCGGGAAAGCATCGTGATAGAGCTGACGGCGGCCAACGATTTGAGCAGATTCATTGAAGGAATGTGTGCCTGTCGATAAACAGCAGGCGAATAACGCGCCCACTTGTGCGATACTCCGCGCCGCAACAGCACAGAGCCAAAGCTCGCGAGTTTACAGGTCAAGCGCCGGAAATAAATATCCCGCCTCTTTATACCTACCACTTAGCGGAACGTCTCAAGCGCCCTTGACAAGACATCTCTTCATCGGCATGATTCGCGGCCTATTTTGTTTGCTATTTCCTAAAAAGTCTTTCGAGGAGCTCGACGGTGGCCAACTCACCTTCCGCCAAAAAACGTGCAAAACAGGCTGAGAAGCGTCGCAGCCACAACGCCAGCCTGCGTTCCATGGTTCGTACCTACATCAAGAATGTAGTTAAAGCCATCGACGCAAAAGACGCTGAAAAAGCTCAAGCTGCATACGTTCTGGCTGTGCCAGTTATCGACCGCATGGCCGATAAAGGCATCATCCACAAGAACAAGGCTGCTCGTCATAAGAGCCGCCTGAATGGCCACGTCAAGGCACTGAAAGAAGCTGCCTAATCGACGTAGTCATTAAAAAACCGACCTCAGGGTCGGTTTTTTACTGCCTGCGATTTGCTCTGATTTCAGCAAATCACAGGCAAAAAAAGAGGAGCCAACCGGCTCCTTTTTTTTACGTGCGATTAATGAGTCGACGCCCACGGCAAAATCGGGATCGCCGTCACCGCATTCTGCGGGCTACCCTCGATCAGACGATCGCTGTAGACCAGATACACCAGCGTATTGCGCTTCTTGTCGAGGAATCGCACCACTTGCATGGTCTTGAACACCAGCGAAGTGCGCTCCTTGAACACCTCTTCGCCATCCTTCAACTCACCCTTGAAGTTGATCGGCCCGACCTGACGACAAGCAATGGACGCCTCGGCACGATCCTCGGCCAGACCCAACCCACCCTTCACACCACCCGTCTTGGCGCGCGACAGGTAGCAAGTCACACCTTCAACCTTCGGATCATCGAATGCCTCGACCACGATCCGGTCGTTGGGCCCGACAAATTTGAACACCGTCGACACCTGACCGATTTCCTCGGCCGAGGCCAGTAATGGCAACGCCATCAGCAAGCCCAACAATCCTTTTGCCATGCGCATCGCGTTTTCCTTACACCAGAATCAGGTTGTCACGGTGAACCAGTTCCGGCTCAGCCATGTAACCCAGTAAACCGACAATCGCATCAGACGACTGACCGATGATTTTTTGCGCTTCCAGCGCGCTGTAGTTGGCCAGGCCACGGGCGATCTCACGACCGTCCGGCGCCACGCAAACCACCATTTCGCCGCGACGAAAACTGCCCTGAACCAGTTTGACACCAACCGGCAGCAAGCTTTTGTTGCCCTGGGACAACGCGGAAACCGCACCATCATCCAACACCAGCGTGCCACGGGTTTGCAGATGTCCGGCCAGCCACTGCTTGCGCGCCGCGAGCATGCCGCGCTCAGGCGACAGCAACGTACCAATGCGCTCACCCGCCTTCAGACGATCAAGCACGCGCTCCAGACGCCCACCAACAATGATGGTATGCGCCCCGGAACGTGCCGCCAGCCGCGCCGCGCGCAGCTTGGTCTGCATGCCGCCACGACCCAATGCACCACCAGTACCGCCCGCCACCGCATCCAGCGTCGGATCATCGGCGCGCGCTTCGTAAATCAGTTGGGCGTCAGGGTTATTGCGCGGATCGGCGTCGAACATGCCGTCGCGATCCGTCAGGATCACCAGCAGATCGGCCTCAACCAGGTTGGCCACCAGCGCCGCGAGCGTATCGTTGTCGCCGAAACGGATTTCGTCGGTGACCACGGTGTCGTTTTCGTTGATCACCGGGATGACTTTCAGCTCGACCAACGCGCGCAAGGTACTGCGAGCGTTCAGGTAGCGCTTGCGATCGGACAGGTCGTCGTGGGTCAGGAGAATCTGCGCAGTGTGTCGGCCATGCTCGGCAAAGCTCGATTCCCAAGCCTGCACCAAGCCCATCTGGCCGATTGCGGCAGCGGCCTGGAGCTCGTGCATCGCACTGGGTCGAGCGGTCCAGCCCAAGCGACTCATGCCCGCCGCCACTGCCCCGGAGGACACCAGCACCAGCTCGACGCCGGCCTCGTGCAAAGCCACCATCTGCTCGACCCAGACACCCATTGCCGCGCGATCCAGCCCTTTGCCATCCGCCGTCAGCAAAGCGCTGCCGATCTTCACGACCCAACGCTGCGCACCTGTCACCTTGCTCCGCATCATCTTCAACCTTAGCTTGAGGGCAACGCGACCCAGCGCTGCCCGTGACGTTATTCGTGGTTATTCGTGACCAACCGATTTCCAGATACTAAAACGCCGCTCGATTGAGCGGCGCTTAAGTTTACTGCAACGAATCAGTCACGCACGTAAATGATTTCCGGACCGTCTTCGTCATCCACATCTTCTTCGTCCCAGTCATCGTCGCCGATGTCATGGACCGACTTCACGCCGCTGCGACGCAGGGCACGCTTGTCGTCCAGCGCTTGCAACTGAGCACGGGCTTCGTCTTCGATGCGCTGATCGAGATCGGCCAGTTCTTCCTTGTAGGCCGGGTCATTGGCCAGGCGATCGGCACGATCCTCCAGGTAGCGCATGATATCGCGCGTCAGGCGCTCGGTACCTTCTTTGGCGATGGCCGAGATCACATAGACCGGACCTTCCCACTGCAGACGCTCGACCACTTCCTTGACCCGCTCCTCGTGCTCTTCTTCGAGGATCTGGTCGCACTTGTTCAGCACCAGCCAGCGATCACGCTCGGCCAGCGACGGGCTGAACTTGATCAACTCGTTGACGATCACTTCAGCGGCGTCCGGCGCACTGCTGTCGTCCAGCGGCGCCATATCCACGAGGTGCAGCAACAGACGGGTACGCGCCAGGTGCTTGAGGAAACGAATGCCCAGACCGGCACCGTCGGAAGCGCCTTCGATCAGCCCCGGGATGTCGGCGATGACGAAGCTTTTCCAGCGATCGACGCTGACCACACCCAGGTTCGGCACCAGCGTGGTGAACGGGTAATCGGCGACTTTCGGCTTGGCAGCCGATACCGAACGGATAAAGGTACTTTTACCGGCGTTCGGCAGGCCCAGCAGGCCAACGTCGGCCAGAACCTTCATTTCCAGTTTCAGGTCGCGCTGCTCGCCCGGCTTACCCGGGGTGGTCTGGCGCGGCGCACGGTTGGTACTGGATTTGAAACGGGTATTACCAAGACCGTGCCAGCCACCCTGAACCACCATCAGCTTCTGACCAGCCTTGGTCAGGTCGCCAATGACTTCCTGGGTGGCGGAGTCGATCACGGTGGTGCCGACCGGCACGCGCAGGATCAGGTCTTCACCCTTCTTGCCGGTGCAGTCAGTGCTGCCGCCGTTGGAGCCACGCTCGGCATCGAAGTGCCGGGTGTACCGGTAGTCCACCAAGGTGTTCAGGTTTTCGTCGGCCATCATGTAGATGGAACCGCCGTCACCGCCATCACCACCGTTCGGACCGCCGTTTTCAATGAATTTTTCCCGACGGAAACTCATGCAGCCATTGCCGCCGTCGCCAGCCTTTACGCGGATCGATACTTCATCAACAAACTTCATAACCAACGCCTCTCGCCGTACGGACGAGCCGAAAAACAATCAAGACATAAGACTCTTGCAAAAATGAGCGCAGCGACCCCAATCCACGACCTGCATCGCACGCCGGCAGCCCATACAAACAGCTTTGCAAGAGACTCACCCCACAAACGAAAAAGCCCCGTCGCAAGACAGGGCTTCTCCAGCACTCTCGCAGTTAGGCTGCGACAACGCTCACGTAACGACGACCGAAGGCGCCTTTTACTTCAAACTTGATCACGCCTTCGATTTTCGCGAAGAGGGTGTGATCCTTACCCATGCCAACGCCGTAGCCAGCGTGGAATTGGGTGCCGCGCTGACGCACGATGATGTTGCCGGCCTTGATGACCTGGCCGCCATACATCTTCACGCCAAGGCGTTTGGCTTCTGAGTCGCGACCGTTACGGGTACTACCACCAGCTTTTTTGTGTGCCATGAGTTCAATTCTCCTAGTGAGGAATTAGGCTGAAATTAAGCCTGAATACCGGTGATTTTGATCTCGGTGAACCACTGGCGGTGGCCCATACGCTTCATGTGGTGCTTACGGCGACGGAACTTGATGATGCGGACTTTATCGTGACGACCTTGGGAGATCACTTCAGCCTTGACGGTTGCGCCAGCAACAACAGGTGCGCCGATGTTCACGTCGTCGCCATTGGCGACCAACAGAACGCGGTCAAAAGTCACGGATTCGCCAGTAGCGACTTCCAGTTTTTCGATCTTCAGGTATTCACCTTCAGCGACCTTGTATTGCTTACCGCCGGTAACGATTACTGCGTACATGGTATTTCTCCGATAATCCTGCTCACCCAGCTCTTTATAAGAAGAGGTATTGGCTGGCATGGCTGCATGGGGCTGGAACGGCCCAAGTGCAATTGCGTAAGGCAGGTGCTGCCCAGGAAGTTCAGGGTGCGCGATTGTACGCAAGCCTTCGAAGTCATGCAAGGGGCCGTCCATCGCGCCTTGACAGGCCCGGACGTGGGTCCTAGCATGCCGCGCAACCCTTCTGGAGCACCTGTCGCTGATGCAACCCCAAGCTTTCTACCGCGCGGTGGCGGACGATTTTAGCGCCGTCGACGGCATCATCAAGAAGCAGCTGACTTCCCGAGTGCCGCTGGTATCGAAAATCGGCGATTACATCACGTCGGCCGGCGGCAAACGCCTGCGTCCTTTACTGGTGCTGCTGTGTGGCAAGGCCCTGGGTCGCGAAGGCGACGACATGCGCCTGCTGGCCGCCACCATCGAATTCCTGCACACCGCCACCCTGCTGCATGACGACGTGGTCGACATGTCCGGCATGCGCCGTGGCCGTTCCACCGCCAACGCCATGTGGGGCAACGCCCCGAGCGTACTGGTGGGCGACTTTCTGTACTCGCGCTCGTTCGAGATGATGGTCGAACTGGGCTCGATGCCGGTGATGAAGATCCTGTCCCAGGCCACGCGCATCATCGCCGAAGGCGAAGTGCTGCAGCTGTCCAAGGTTCGCGACGCCAGCACCACCGAAGAAACCTACATGGAAGTGATCCGCGGCAAGACCGCGATGCTGTTCGAGGCTTCGACCCACAGCGCCGCTGCGCTGGCCGGTGCCACCGCCGAGCAGAGCGAAGCCCTGCGCACCTTCGGTGACCACCTGGGCGTGGCGTTCCAACTGGTCGACGACCTGCTCGACTACAAAGGCGACGCCGAAACCCTGGGCAAGAACGTCGGTGACGATCTGGCCGAAGGCAAGCCGACCCTGCCGCTGATCTATACCATGCGCGAAGGCACGCCAGAACAAGCCGCACTGGTACGCCAGGCGATCCAGAAAGGCGGGATCGAAGACCTGGAAAGCATCCGCATTGCCGTGGAAGCGTCCGGTTCGCTGGAATACACCGCGCAACTGGCCCGTGACTACGTGGCCCGTGCGATCAAATGCCTCGACGCACTGCCAGCCAGCGAATACCGCGATGCACTGGTTGAGCTGAGCGAATTCGCGGTCGCCCGCACGCACTGATCAACGCCGCATCATAAAAAACCGCAGCCTCCGTTGGAGCCTGCGGTTTTTTGTTGCCTGCCATCAGCGGCTAAAACCCTATACAATGTGCGACTTTTAGCGATCCCCTCTCCAAGGAGCCTTAGTGAGCACGTTGCCACCCTGCCCGAAATGCAATTCCGAATACACCTATGAAGACGGCACCCAACTGGTGTGCCCGGAGTGCGCCCACGAGTGGTCTGCCGGCGGTGAAGCCGAAGTGGCATCCGACGATGCCGTGAAAAAAGATTCGGTCGGTAACGTCCTGCAGGACGGCGACACCATCACCGTGATCAAGGACCTGAAGGTCAAGGGCACCTCGCTGGTGGTCAAGGTCGGCACCAAGGTCAAGAACATCCGCCTGTGCGATGGCGACCACGACATCGACTGCAAGATCGACGGCATCGGCCCGATGAAACTCAAATCCGAATTCGTCAGAAAAGTCTGATTCTGCTGTCTTCCATCCCGCGCCCGCCGTGGGATGGAGCTTCGCCCTCCCCCGCAATCCCCATCAAATCCTCGCGATAGCCAAACGCCAGCCGTTTTGACCTTACGCAATCTTTACCCGCAAAAAATCACAAACCGCCAATAGGCGCTTGCTATTTGACGAATAAGAATTATTCTCATTGAAACCCTTTCAATGGAGATGAGACCCATGACTTATTTGATCGACGCCTGGCTGGATCGCCCGCACCCGTACCTCAGGATCCTGCATCGGGAAACCGGTGAAGTCTGCGCCGTACTGGAAGAAGAAGCCCTGCACGAGTTGCAGGATCAAGGGGATCTGGACGTCAGCGGCCTGAGTTCCAGCGAGCCCTTGGTGCTCAAGGAGCTGGTGCGCAATCTGTTCCTGTTCTGCTATGCCCGGGCCTTGCGCCCGACCAGTGAACTGCACAACAAGATCGAAGTATGAGATCGGCGGAGAAACCCTGCACAAGCCACGCTTGTGCAGGGTAACGGGATTACAGAACGTCGAGCAGCTCGACGTCGAACACCAGAACGCTGTGCGGCGGGATGCTGCCAACGCCTTGAGCGCCGTAAGCCAGTTCGCTCGGCACGTACAGACGCCATTTGCTGCCGGCATTCATCAGTTGCAGGGCTTCGGTCCAGCCAGCGATAACGCCACCGACCGGGAATTCAGCCGGCTGGCCACGCTCATAGGAGCTGTCGAACACAGTGCCGTCGATCAGCGTGCCGTGGTAGTGAGTACGCACGGTGTCTTCACGGGATGGCTTGGCGCCTTCACCTTGAGTCAGCACTTCGAACTGCAGGCCGGAAGCCAGCGTGGTGATGCCTTCTTTCTTGGCGTTTTCAGCCAAAAATGCCAGGCCTTCGCCAGCGGCGGCTTCAGCCTTGGCAGCGGCTTCGGCTTGCATGATCTCGCGGATCACCTTGAAGCTGGCGGACATGGCTTCCTGGCTTACACGGCTTTCCTTACCGGCGAAGGCGTCGGTCAGGCCGGCCAGGATGGCGTCCAGGCTGACACCCGGTGGCGGGTTGTCGCGCAGCTGGTCACCCAGCTGACGGCCGATACCGTAGCTGACGCGGGTTTCGTCGGTGGACAGATTTACTTCGGACATGACACTGCTCCGCTGTGCGGACGGCCTCAGGACATGCCGTGCGTACACAGCGCGTCCCGGCGCGCCCGGAACCAAAAGGGCGAGCAGACTAGCACAGATGTTCCGGCATTGATCAGGCCCCGGGGGCCTACAGCGCGGATCGCCAGGCCAGCGGCACCTTCAGGCTTTCTTCGCCACTGGCACCAAGACCGCACATTTCATCGTGCACCGAGGTGTGCACCAGGTTGAACGGCAGTACCGGCAAGTTATGCAGCACATCCCGGGCATGTTCAACCGAACGCAGCGTCAGCATTTTCCCCTGCGGATCGCTCAGCGGATACGCCGCACCATGCATCCGGGCCTCCAGCAGATAGATCCCGCCTTCCATGGAGATCAGGTTCAGTTCGTCGACCTTTCTGGCGACGGCAAACGCATTCAACTCTTGCAGGTTCATAAACGCACCTCACGCGGTGGCGAGCCTTGAGACCTACAGGGATAGGCCTTGGCCGATCAAAGCACAAGCCACAAACGACACCGCCCGTCTGTTTCGCAACAGACGGGCGGTTTTGTTACAGCAATCGTCAGCTCATCAGTGCTTGGTGAGCTTGTCCAGATAACCCATGGCAAACGCCGAGATCACGAAGGTCATGTGGATGATCACGTACCACATCAGGTGCTCGGGATCGACGTTCTTGGCATCCATGAAGATCCGCAGCAGGTGGATCGAGGAGATCGCCACGATCGACGCCGCCACTTTCATCTTCAGCGACGAGGAGTCCATGGTGCCCAGCCAGCTGAGCTTCTCTTTGCCTTCATCGATGTTCAGCTCGGACACGAAGTTTTCGTAGCCGGAAATCATCACCATCACCAGCAAGCCGCCAACCAGCGCCATGTCGATCAGCGACAGCAACACCAGAATCAGCTCGGACTCGGCCATGGAGAAGACGTTGGGAATGACATGAAACACTTCCTGGAAGAATTTCAATGCCAGCGCCAGCAGCCCGAGGGACAGCCCGATGTAGATCGGCGCCAGCAGCCAGCGCGTGGCGTACATTGCATTTTCGATAAAGCGTTCCATTGACTCTCACACAAGAAGGGTTGAAATCGGCGGCGAGTATACCAGCCGCCCATGACAGCCAGAAACCGCCCGGAAATCCGCCACCTGCGTGTGTGTGTCAAAGTTTTTCTGCTAGTGTCCAAACCATTGACAGCCCAGCGACAGTGCACAGGAAGACTGGAAATGGATGTGCGATTGCCGATATCGACTGCCGGAATTTGTTTCGCCCTGTTGCTTGGCGGTTGTTCGCCCGGCGATGAAAAACCCGCCGTCAGTCTCGAAGAAAAGACTGCGCAGTTCGAGCAGTCGCTGGACGCCATCACCGACCCCAAACTCAAGGACGCCGTAACCGAACTCGGCGGCTCGCTGTTGTTGCTCGAACGCGCGCAACAGAAGCTCGACAACAAACCGACCCGGACCGAATACGGCGAAGACGCTCTCGGCGTACTCCGGCATTACCCGACACCCCAGGCGCTGGTCGACACTTTCATCAATGGCCTGTTCGTGCTGCACAAGGATTCCAGCTCCGATTACCTCACCGATCTGCAACCGGTGTTCCCCTTCGTGCTCAACATCCCCGGCGGCTTTCTGTTCCCCCATGGCGTGGAGTGGCACTCGGTCACCCTGAGCAACAAACGGGTGATCGCCTATCAGCCGGAATGGTCGGAAACCGATCCGGGCATTCAGTTGAGTCCGTCCAGCTCCAACGTCACCAACCCCGATGACCTGACCGTCACCTACCCGTTCATCGAAGGGCTGAATGTCGACAAGAAAAACCTGCCGCGCCCGGTCAGCCTGCAAGGCCAGGTGGAAGTCATCGCCCCGAAACGCCTGCACAGTTTCAATCTGGATAAAAAGGACGTCGGCCAGACCCGCTCCGACGGCAACCTCAGCGTGACCCTGCTGAAACTGGACACGCACTACGCCGAACTCGAGTTCAGCAACCAGCTGCCGCTCGCCCCGGAAGTCGCCAACATCCGACTCAATCCGTTGATCGTCCAGGCCCGCGACTCGACGGGCCAGTATCTGGTGCGTGCCGGCGCCATCAACGAAAACCCCGAGCAGGTGGCGTTCTATCAAAAACAGCTGGCGTACCTGCAACAGCAAAAAGCCTGGAGCGAGACGCTCGAAAAGAAGCTGGACGATGAACAACAGGCCTTTGAACAGCAGCATCCGCGCCACTACAACAAGGTGTACTTCAACGGCCCGATCGACAGCCTCGAAGTCAGCCTGCTGGATTTTTCCGAAGCGACCGTCACCCGCAAAGCTCTGGATCTGCCCGTGCGCGAATTCGATCCGCACACCACGGAAAAAACCGTGCAGCCGCTCGACCTGCCGATCACTGTCTACGACGATCAGGCGCCCGAATGGCTCAAAGGCGCGTCCCTGACTGAAGAACAGCTGAAAAGCGGCGTTCATATCCGCCAGTCGGTTGAAGAGCCGAGCGCCGCGCGCATCGAATTCGACCACCGCAAAACCTTCAACGATGAAATGCTCGGCGACGACTTCAGCCCCGGCGAAAGCCCGGTGACGTTCTTCACGGAAAAGCACAACGGCAAACTCGACGAGCCGATCGAACTGCCGCCCGAGGCGTATCAGGTCGATCCACTACAGGCGACCATCACCTACGACCTGAACCTGTTCCCGGAAACCCCGGCGATTGCCGTCGGCTCAATGCCGTTGTTCCTGGCCACGGTGGACAAACAGGCTTATGAAGCCAAGGCTCTGCCCAAAGGTCTGGAAATCAGGAACAACGCGTTGGTGGTGGATTTGAAGCGATTCCCCGCCAACGAATGGCGATTCTTCGTCAAGGACGACAGCGGTCATTACCTGAAGCGGATTCTGTCGGTCAGCCACGACGCGAGCACGGAAGGGCCGGCGTTATTCGGCGTGCATTATTTCTACGGCCGTCCGACGCGCGTGGAAACCTACCAGCGAACCGACCTCGCCACCGTGCAATACGGCTTTGAGGTCAAACTCGACAAGGCGCAGACCCAGGGCGCTGCACCCTGATCGACACTGATGATCGGCACTCTAGTGATCGAAAGTGCCGATACTGCGTCCGCGTCCACCGTTGATCTGCCGCAACTGCGCCTGCAGATGCAACGACCAGATCTGTGGATCATTGGCCAGCTCATAGCCATGCATCGTCAGGCTTTCAACGATGGTGTCGAGAATCGACTCGGCGGCGATCGGCCCGTGAAACGGGCCCTGGGCTTTGATGGCGGAAGGTTGTTCACCGGCCATGCCGGCGGCGAAGAGCAACGTCCACATGCCGTTATCGCCGGCCAACGGCTTGATGGCGCATTCGATACGGGTCACGAGACCCAGGCATTGACGGGTAAGGCAGAGGTTGCGCGACATGGCGGCGACCCTCGGTAAAGCCGGTGTTCAGCCCTTGCTGAAGAGCTGTTTCGATCCAGTGATACTGTCGATGTCCTTGAGCAGAGAATAGAAGAAAAGTCCGGCGCGCAAGCCGCACAGAACCAGAAGGCGCCGAATGGTCATTGTGTGAATATTGACGCCAGAGTGATGGCACTTTTGCCGACGTTCGCGACAAAACAAAAACGGGAGCACTAGGCTCCCGTTTTTTGAAGGCTGCCTGGCTTACGCCGGCTTGGCCTCCGCCAGCGCCTCCTGCGCCAGTTCCTTCTCGGCTTCTTTCAGATCCTCTTCGCTGATCATCTCGGCAATCACCCGCAGACGCTCCACCACCCGCGCGTTGACGCTGCCTTCCGGGAATTCACCCTCTTCGTTCGGCTCACCGGCCGGCTCGCCCACCAGCAGGCTCAACGCTTCGTCGGCCTGACGCACCGCATAGACGTGGAACTGCCCGGCACGCACCGCCGCCAGCACCTTCTCATCGAGCATCAAGGTGGCGACGTTGGCCTGCGGAATGATCGCGCCCTGCTCGCCCGTCAGCCCGCGTGCTTCGCAGAGACGGAAGAAGCCTTCGATCTTCTCGTTGACCCCGCCCACTGCCTGCACTTCACCGAACTGGTTGATCGAGCCGGTGATCGCGAAGCACTGCTTGAGCGGGGTTTTCGACAACGCCGAAATCAGCGTGCACGCCTCGCCCAGCGACGCACTGTCGCCATCGACGTAGCCGTAGGATTGCTCGAGCGCGATGCTCGCGGAAATCGCCAGCGGGAATTCCTGGGCGTAACGGCTGCCCAGATACCCGGTGAGGATCATCACGCCCTTGGAGTGAATCGGCTGGCCAAGGTTGACCTCGCGCTCGATGTCGACGATGCCGCTGCCGCCCGGGTACACCGTGGCGGAAATCCGCGCCGGCACACCAAACGCCGAGTCGCCGACTTCGAGCACGGTCAGCCCGTTGCACTTGCCGACTGCGGCGCCGTCGGTGTCGATCAGAATGATCCCCGCCAGCATGTCATCGAGAATCCGCGCCGACACCCGACCGGTACGAGTAGCCTTGGCCTTCAGGGCACGCTCGATGTGGCCGGCGTCGGTCATTTCATCGTTGGCCAGATGCCGGATGAAATCCGCCTCGCTGACCAGCTGGAACAAATCGCCGATCCGCGCCGACAAACGCCCCTGGTGTTCGGCCAGACGCGCACTGTAAGTCGCCAGACGCGCCACCGCGTCGGCGGTCAGCGGCGCCATGCCTTCTTCCGAAGTACGGGTTTTCAGCAACTGGGCGAACTGCTCCAGGCTTTCGTCGACCATCGGGATGTCTTCGTCGAAGTCCACCAGAACGCGGAACATCTCCTGGAAGTCCGGATCGAGGTCCTGCAACGTGTAATACAGCTGACGGGCACCGATGATGATCACTTTGACCTGCAGCGGAATGTGCTGCGGGTTGAGCGTCACGGTGGCGAAACGGCCCATCTCGCCCAGCGGCGATTCCATCTTCAACTTGCGCGATTGCAGGGCGCGCTTCAGCGCATCCCATACGAATGGCTCGCCGAGCATTTTTTCCGCTTCAAGAATCAGGAAACCGCCGTTGGCGCGGTGCAGTGCACCCGGACGCAACTGGCGATAGGTGGTGTAGAGCGCGCCCTGATCGGTGGTGTACTCGATACGGCCGAACAGGTTTTCGTAGGTCGGATGCGGCTCGAACACCACCGGCGCACCGCCGCTGGCCGGATGGCCGACCACCAGGCTCGGGGCGTATTGCTCTTCCAGCAGCTTGCGGGCGACAGCGTCGGTCTTGCTGTCATCGACCAGTTGCTCGACCAAGGTTTTCAGCAGATAGACCTGCATCGCTTGCAGGTAACCGCAGACGGCAGCGTTTTCCGCGTACTTCTCCGACAGCGGTGCGAGCAAGGGCTGCAAGGCCAGGGTGATGGTTTCTTCGTTGAGCTGACGCAACTGGTTGCTCGACTCGCGCTTCCACTGCGGCAGGCTGGCGAGTTCTTCGTTCAGGCGTTCTTCGAGGCCGGAAATATCGTCGTGAAAGCGTTCGCGCTCGGCTTCCGGCAATTGGGCGAATTCGGCTTCGTCCAGCGCCTTGCCTTCAAGCATCGGGGTGAAGGCGATGTTACTGCTGTCACGGTACAGGGCGACGTCTTTTTCCAGGGCCAGACGTTCGATGACGTCCAGCGCCTTGTCGTAGCGCTGGTTGAAGGCGCGGTCGATAGCGCTCTTCTTCTGCTGGTAGGACGGGTGTTCGAACACCGCAGGAAAGGTCGCCAGCAGGTTATCGATCAGGCCGTTGATATCGCCGATGAAGGCACCCGCGCTGCCCGACGGCAATTCCAGGGCGCGGGGCTCGCGCGGCTCATCGAAATTGTTGACGTAGACCCAGTCCGCCGGGGTCTGCAGGCGTTTGCCTTCGGCCTTCAGGTAGCGTTTGACGAACGAGAACCGGCCGGTGCCGGGCTCGCCCATGACGAACACGTTGTAACCGGGGCGTGGCATGGCCACACCGAACTGCAAGGCTTCGACCGCACGCTCCTGGCCGAGCACACCGCGAAAGGGCTCCAGATCATTGGTGGTAGTGAAGCTGAACTGTTCAGCGGAAAACGGACGGGTCAGCGCTTCGGGCGCTAGACGCAAGCTGGCAGCAACAGGATCAGGCATCGGGCTTCCTTAACAATCAGGCGGGGCAGATAGCGGCATTCTGGCGCTGCCCGAGCCCCACTGGCAAGGCGCGCCACACGACAAAGCATAGACAACCGGCCAACCATGACCCAGCCCCAGTGAAACCGGGGTTATCACCAAATCTTTTGTAAAAAATCACGGAACCCCGGGAACGTGCCTAAACTCCAAACTGCGCGGCTGGAACTAATACCGGCCCACTGGCTTCGTTTTGATCTGTTTCGTACAGAGCTTGGGGGGCCAGAACCCTGTCCATTGGTATGCACATAAAGAGAACAAAGCTATGAAACGGATTCTTCTCGGTACTCTCTTCACCGCTGTATCCATCAACGCAATGGCGCAAGCTCCAGGCGGCCCGGATTGCGGTTGGGGCAACATGCTGTTCGAAGGTCAGCGTGGCACTCCGGCTCACTTCCTGGCATCCACCACCAACGGCACCTCCGGCAACGCCACGTTCGGCATGACGTCCGGCACCAACGGTTGCTCCACCAACGCTTCGCTGACCTATGGCGGCAAATCCTGGTTTGCCATGAATGGCATGATGAACGAGCTGTCCGAAGACATGGCAAAAGGCAACGGCGAAGCGCTGACGACCTATGCCGTGGTACTGGGCGTGGCGCCGGAAGACCGTGCGCACTTCGCCGCCGTCACTCACGAGCACTTCCAGCAGATCTTCAGCAAGGCTGACGTGACCGCCGAAGACGTGCATACCAACACCCTGGCCGTTCTGAAGGCAGACCCACGTCTGGCCAAGTACGCGACTCAGGCTTAAGCTCGACCCACCCGCTTCTTTCGGGAAGCGGGTTTTATTTTTTCGGCCCGCCCTCCTTGGGTCTTTGTTTCTTTCGACTTAAGTTGCCATTTATGCTCAAACGCCTTGCCTGGCTGGCGCTGTGTGTCTGCGCCCCGCTGTCCGCCGCGCCTCACATCGACCCTCAACGTTTGCAGCAACTGGCCAACGACCGCTTCTGGATTTCCCTCGGTCATTACGAAACCGCCAAGCTCGGTGGCTGGCGCAGCTACGTCAGCGACAAAAAATTCTTTCTTGCCCCCGATGGCAACGAACACCCCGACCACGAACTGGCCGCCACCGTGCAAGCGCTGTACGCCCCGGCCAGTCTCGGTGAGCAACACGCCCAGTGCGTTTACCCGGCACGCACCCGCTGGTTGAAAGATCAACTCAACCTGACCGACTTGCCGACGCCGGACTGCGCCGAATTCAAGAAGTGGTTCAAGGACGTCTCGCCCCACAGCGCGGTGATGATTTTCCCGGCGGCCTACCTCAACAGCCCGTCGTCGATGTTCGGCCACACCCTGCTGCGCATCGACCAGGCTGACGTACAAAGCGACAAGACTTCGTTGCTCAGTTACGCGATCAACTTCGGCGCCTACATCGAAGGCTCGGACAACAGCATCCTGTACGCCTGGAAAGGCCTGATGGGCGGTTATCCGGGATTGTTCGCGCTGGTGCCCTATCAGGAAAAACTCTCGGAATACCGCAGCCTGGAAAACCGCGATCTGTGGGAATACCGGCTCAATCTGACGCAAGCCGAAACCGCGCGAATGGTCGAGCATGTGTGGGAGTTGAAGCAGATCCAGTTCGACTACTTCTTCTTCGATGAAAACTGCTCCTATCGCCTGCTGGAACTGTTGCAGGTGGCGCGCCCGAGCCTGCGCCTGACCGAGCAATTCCCGCTGACGGCGATCCCCACCGACACCGTCAAAGCGGTGAAGGAAGCCGGGCTGGTCGAGCACATCGAATATCGTCCGTCCCGCGAGCGCGAACTGCTCAGCCGTGCCGAGCCCTTGAGCGGCGAAGAACAGGACTGGTTGCTGAAAGTCAGCGCCGACCAGCAGCAATTGCAGGATCCAGCCTTCCAGGCCCTGCCCCGGGATCGCCAGGCGCTGATTGTTGACGCGGCGTATCGGCTGGAGCGCTACCGCGCCAATGGCCAGGAGCGTGATCCACAGCGGGCGCAGCGCAGTTTCGAACTGCTGCGGGCGATCAACAAGAACCCGGCGCCGGAGCTGCAAATTCCACAACCGGGTCTGCCCGAGGACGGCCATGAATCGCGCACCTGGCAGGCCGGTCTCGGCACTCGGGGTGACCGCGCATTCGGCGAGTACGGCTTGCGCATGGCCTATCACGACCTCAACGACAACGCCGAGAGTTTCCCCCTCGGTGCGCAGATCGAAATCCTTCAGATGAAGCTGCGCCAGTACGAAGGCAATCACTGGCAGTTCCAGCAACTGGATCTGGCGACCATCCGCTCGCTGACGCCGCGCAACGCGCTGTTGCAGCCGCTGTCGTGGCAGGTCACCGGTGGTCTTGAGCGTGTACCGGGCAAGCATGATGACGAGACGCTGGTCAGCCACGTCAACGGTGGCGGCGGCGGAACCTGGGCGTTGGGTGACGATGTGCTGGGTTTTGCCCTCGGCACGGTGCGCGTTGAACACAATAATGATTTCGCCGAGTTCGTTTCCCCCGCCGGCGGTTTCAATACCGGCCTGTTGTGGAAAAACCCGTTGGGCAATCTCAGCCTGGAGGCCAAAGGCGATTACTTCTTCAATGGTGAAGTGCGCCGTAGCCTGAGTCTGAACCAGCAGTGGGAATTGTCGCGCAACCTCGGCCTGCGCCTGAGTGCCCAGCGCGAGTTCAGCCACCTGGCAACGCCGGAGACCGAGGTGATGCTGGAAGTGAAGTGGTATCACTACTGAGGTTTTGATCTTTCTTTCACGCCCCATCGACGAATCCGCTTCTAGACTTTCCCTATCAGCCGTTTAACGGCCCGGGAGAGTGTGATGTGGCGGTGTGCGGTTTTTGCGGGTGTGTTGCTGGTGCTGGGTGGCTGTCAGAGCACCCACGAAGATCTGATTGCCAAGGGTTATCCACCGGCGTTCGCCGACGGCTTCGATGACGGTTGCATCAGCGGTCGTCAGGCCGCCGGCTCGATCAGCGGCGAGTTTCGCAAGAACGTGCCGCGTTATCTCAAGGACAAGCAATACGCCGAAGGCTGGAGCGACGGCTTCCGCCAGTGTCAGGCGATGCTGGAAAACAAGGATCGCGAACAGTATCGCAACGAACACTGGGACGAACGCGAGCGCGCCTGGCAGCAGGAAAAGGATCAAGGCGCAGCGCGGGCCTATCGTTCACAGTAGGTCGCTTCCAGACATCCAGCGAAACCTTTTGCCTGCGACCATGGCCCAACGGCTATAACAGGAGCCCATCATGAGTCGCGCCTTCGTCAACGAAGACAATGCCGCTGCGCAAGCCGATCAGCCGGTCGAACGGCAGGTCAGCACGCAGCCCAATTACGTCACGCCGCAAGGACTTGCCCAGTTGCAGGCGAAACTCGCCGAACTGCAAACCCTGCACGCCGAACAGTCCGCCAAGGGCGAACAGGCCGACAAGCAGCGGCTGGCCGATCTCGAACGGGATTTGCGTTATTTCAATCAACGGGTCGGCAGCGCTCAGGTCGCGCCGGCCCCGACGTCGAACGACAAGGTGCAGATCGGCAGTTGGGTGACCTACGCCGACGAACACGACACCGAGCGTCGGGTGCAACTGGTCGGCGAGGATCAGGCTGATGCGGCCAACGGGCTGATCAACTGGGCTTCACCGCTGGGCCGCGCGCTGCTTGGCGCGCGGCTCAACGATGAAGTGCTTTGGCAGCGCCCGGCCGGTGATCAACTGATTGAAGTGATCCGCATCGAGCGCTCTTGAGCACCGTTGCTTAAACCACGCCTTGCGCCAGCATCGCGTCGGCGACTTTGACGAAGCCCGCGATGTTCGCGCCTTTGACGTAGTTGATCCGGCCGTTTTCCTCACCGTAATGCACGCAGGCGTGGTGGATCGACTGCATGATTCCGTGCAGCTTGCTGTCCACCTCGCCGCCGGTCCACAGCAGGCGCATGGCGTTCTGCGACATTTCCAGACCGCTCACCGCCACGCCGCCGGCATTCGATGCCTTGCCCGGCGCGAACAGAATGCCGGCTTCGATAAAGAGATCCACAGCCTCGAGGGTGGTCGGCATGTTCGCGCCTTCGGCCACGCAGATGCAGCCGTTGCGCAGCAAGGTGCGGGCGGATTCCGCGTCGAGTTCGTTCTGGGTCGCGCATGGCAGCGCGATGTCGCACGGCAACGACCATGGCAATTGACCGGCGCGGAACTCCAGGCCGAATGCCGCCGCCAATTCGCTGATCCGTCCGCGCTTGACGTTCTTCAGTTCCAGCAGCGCCAGCCACTGTTCTTCGCTCAGGCCCGCCTCGCAATAGAGCGTGCCTTCGGAGTCGGACAGGGAAATCACCTTGCCGCCCAGGTCCATCACTTTGCGAGCCGCGTATTGCGCGACGTTGCCGGAACCGGAGATCGCCACGCGTTTGCCTTCGACGGTCTGCTCGCGGCGCTTGAGCATTTCCTCGGCGAAGTACACGCAACCGAAACCGGTGGCTTCCGGGCGGATCAGACTGCCGCCATAGGTCATGCCTTTTCCGGTCAGCACGCTGGTGAACTGGTTGCTCAGGCGTTTGTACTGGCCGAACAGGAAACCGATCTCTCGTGCGCCGACACCGATATCACCGGCCGGCACGTCCACATCGGCACCGATGTGGCGGTACAGTTCGCTCATGAACGCCTGGCAGAAACGCATGACTTCGGCGTCGCTCTTGCCCTTCGGATCGAAGTCCGAACCGCCCTTGCCGCCGCCCATGGGCAACGAGGTCAGGGAGTTCTTGAAGGTCTGTTCGAAGGCGAGGAATTTCAGTACGCCCATGTTCACCGAAGGGTGGAAACGCAATCCGCCCTTGTACGGGCCGATGGCGCTGTTCATCTGGATGCGGAAACCGCGATTGACCTGAACCTTGCCCTGATCGTCGACCCAGGACACGCGGAACACCACCGCCCGCTCCGGCTCGCAGATGCGCTCCAGAATCCCCGAGGTCAGATAGTGCGGATTGGCTTCGAGAAACGGCCACAAGCTGCGCAGGACTTCTTCGACGGCCTGGTGGAATTCGGGTTGATCCGGATCGCGTTTTTTCAAACGGGCGAGGAAGGATTCGACGGATTCGATCATGGGAAAAGTCTCGGCAGATTTGTTGTCGTTGGAAGCGATTGAGCCGGACTGTAACAAACGACATGTACACAGCAACAGACAAAAATGTCGCATTTATGAAAACAAATAGTACACAAGGTATAAAACAGCCTGCATTGCAGGCAAAAAAAAGCGGAGCCCGAAGGCTCCGCTTTTTCATGCAACCAACCCGTAATCAGGCCAGCTTCTTGTGGCGTACCCGGTGTGGCTGGGCCGCTGCTTCGCCGAGGCGCTTTTTGCGATCGGCTTCGTACTCGGTGTAGTTGCCTTCGAAGAACACCGCCTGCGAGTCGTCTTCGTACGCCAGGATGTGAGTCGCGACGCGGTCAAGGAACCACCGATCGTGAGAGATCACAATGGCAGCGCCCGGGAAGTCCAGCAGGGCTTCTTCCAGGGAACGCAGGGTTTCAACGTCGAGGTCGTTGGACGGTTCGTCGAGCAGCAGGACGTTGCCGCCCTCCTTCAGGGTCAGCGCCAGGTGCAGACGACCGCGCTCACCACCGGACAGGTCCTTGACGAACTTCTGCTGATCGCCGCCCTTGAAGTTGAAGCGGCCGACGTAGGTACGCGACGGGATCTCGTAGTTGCCGATGCGGATCTGGTCGGAACCGTCGGAGATCTGCTGGAACACGGTCTTGCTGCCGTCCAGGTCCTCGCGGCTCTGGTCAACGCAGGCCAGTTGCACGGTTTCGCCGATCTCGATGCTGCCGGAGTCCGGGGTTTCCTTGCCCATCAGCATGCGGAACAGGGTCGACTTACCGGCACCGTTACCGCCGATCACGCCGACGATGGCGCCTTTCGGCATGGAGAACGACAGATTGTCGATCAGCACGCGATCGCCGTAGCCCTTGGTGACGTTCTTGAATTCGATGACCTTGTCGCCCAGGCGCGGACCGGCCGGGATGTAGATCTCGTTGGTTTCCGAACGCTTCTGGAATTCCTGCGACTGCATTTCTTCGAAGCGTTGCAGACGTGCCTTGGATTTCGACTGGCGGGCCTTGGCGCCTTTGCGCACCCACTCCAATTCTTCCTTCATGGCTTTTTCGTGGGCCGATTGCTGCTTGGATTCCTGGGCCAGACGATCGGACTTGGCTTCCAGCCAACCCGAGTAGTTGCCCTCGTAAGGAATGCCCGCGCCGCGGTCGAGTTCCAGAATCCAGCCGGCAACGTTGTCCAGGAAGTAACGGTCGTGCGTGATCGCTACCACAGTGCCCGGGAAGTCGTGCAGGAAGTGTTCGAGCCACGCAACGGAGTCGGCGTCCAGGTGGTTGGTCGGTTCGTCGAGCAGCAGCATGTCCGGGGCGGACAGCAGCAGACGGCACAGGGCCACACGACGTTTTTCACCACCGGACAGGTGCTCGACCTTGGCGTCCCAGGCCGGCAGACGCAGCGCATCGGCGGCGACTTCCAGCTGGCGCTCCAGGTTGTGACCGTCGCTGGCCTGCAGGATCGCTTCGAGCTTGGCCTGTTCGGCGGCCAGCTTGTCGAAGTCGGCGTCCGGGTCGGCGTAAGCGGCGTAGACCTCGTCCAGACGCGCTTGCGCATCCTTGATCACGCTGACCGCTTCCTCGACCACTTCACGCACGGTCTTGGTCGGATCCAGTTGCGGCTCTTGCGGCAGGTAACCGATGTTCAGTTCCGGCATCGGGCGCGCTTCGCCCTCGAACTCGGTGTCGACGCCGGCCATGATTTTCAGCAGCGTGGATTTACCCGAACCGTTGAGGCCGAGTACGCCGATCTTGGCGCCGGGGAAGAAAGACAGCGAAATGTTTTTCAGGATTTCCCGCTTCGGCGGAACAACTTTGCCCAGCCGATGCATGGTGAAGACGTATTGAGCCATGGAGAACCTTGGGTCAGTGACAGATGAATGATTGGAGCGCAGGCGATGCCCGGCCAGACCGATGCGCGTCGTTCACTTGATGGTCATCAATGCGTGCGCGCTGAAAAAGTCTGAGTCTAGGAGCTGGAACGCTCCCGCGTAACCGGCAAAGCTACCTGAATGACCGGTGGCAGTCCAGCCGAGTGGGGCTGGCACTTCGCCACAACTCAAGGCATGCTAGCCGCCCTTGGGCGTCCGGCTTATAGTGCACGTCGCGCCAGTCCAGCCAGACCGCAGGATTACAGCTTGTCCAACGTCACTCCGCCAGCCTCTGTGAGCAGCACCCAACCGGCGCCCGGCTCGTCCCTGCGCGGAACATTGAAAGGCGCGCTGGCGACGCTGGTGCTTTTGCTGCTGGCGCTGCTGTTCTGGCAGCTGCTCGATCAACTGCGTGAAACCCAGAAAAACCAGCGTCAGTACACCATCGACTACACCGCTGACCTCGCCGCACAGGTCAGCCTGAACATGGCGTTGAACGCGCAGATCGCCCTCAACCTGCTACCGATCGTCGAACAACCGCAGTCGGCCGACGAACAGCAGGCGCTGCTGCGCAAACTTCAGAAGTCGCTGCCCGACCTGCGCAGCCTGGCCCTGCTCAGCCCCTCCGGAAAAATCCTCAGCGACAGCGCGACTGACAGCCAAGACGCCGATTACCTCAGCGATCTGGTACGCCGCAGCCGCGCTCAGGCGCATTATTTCAGCAATGACGACGACGGCTCGGTGGTGCATCTGCTGTTGCATCAGGCCAGTGGCAGCACTCGCGGTTACTGGGCACTGCGGCTGACACCCACCTTCTTTAAAGCACTGACCAAACAAGGCGAAACCGGTATCCGTCCCCTGTGGCTGGTGGAAAATCGCATCAACCATCAGATCATCAGCCGCGACGAAGCGATGCCCATCGGCAGCACCAGCGTCCTGACCCCGGACGATCTGGCCAACAGCGTGCTGACCGTGCCGCTGAGCAGCAGCGACTGGCAACTGCGTGGCCTGTTCGACCGTCAACATGTGCTCGAACAACTGCTGCCGGCGTTCATCGGCAAATGCCTGTTGGGCCTGGCGCTCTCGCTGCTGCCGTTCATCGCGCTGCTCAATATGCGCCGCCGTCAGCGTCAGGTGCATGAAGGGCGTCGGCGTTATCAGGATATTTTCGAAGGCACCGGCGTGGCGTTGTGCGTGCTGGATCTTTCGGGGCTCAAGCTGATTTTCGAGAAAGCCCAGATCCAGACCAGCGACCAGCTCAAGGCCTGGCTCGACCAGCCGGCGCAGCGCCAGCAATTGCTCCACGAACTGCGGGTCACCGAGGTCAACCAGGTCGCGCTGCAACTGCTCAATGTCAATTCCTGCGATCACGCCTGGCAACTGTTGATCGACGGTCAGCCGCACAGTCAGTGCGCCATCGGCAATCAGGTGCTCGACGCCGTGCTCCAGCAGCAAAAGCAGCTGGAACTGGAAATCAAACTCCCGGACATCAATGGCCGCGACCAGCACCTGTGGCTGGTGCTGCGCCTGCCGCAGGAACAGCACGACTACAAGGCCGTGATCCTGAGCATCAACGACATCACCAGCCGCAAGCTGATCGAACTGTCGCTGCTGGAGCGCGAAGGTTTCTGGTCGGACGTGGTGCGTACCGTGCCGGATCACCTGTATGTGCAGGACGTGATCAGCCAGCGGATGATCTTCAGCAACCACCACCTCGGCCAGACCCTCGGTTACAACCGCACCGAACTGCATCAGATGGGCGAGTACTTCTGGGAAATCCTCCTGCACCCGGAAGACGCCGACTATTACCATCGCTCGCGGCAGATGCAGCGTCACGCCGGTTACAGCCAGTTGTTGCAATGTCAGCTGCGCTTCCGTCATCGCGACGGCAAGTGGCGGCGCTTCGACATTCGCGAACAGGCGCTGGCCCGGGACAAGCACGATCAGGTCACGCGGATCATCGGCGTGGCCAAGGACATCACCGAGCAGATCGAAGCCAGCGAATCGTTGCGCGACAGCGAACAACGCTACCGGATGCTCGCCGAAAGCATCAGCGACGTAATCTTCTCCACCGACAGCCAGCTGTCGCTGAACTACGTCAGCCCGTCGGTGCAAGCGGTGCTGGGTTATGACGCCGAATGGATTTTCCAGAACGGCTGGCAATCGACCATCGCCAACCCGCAGCAACTGAGCGGCATCTATCACCTGATGGATCGGGTCAGCAAAGCTCTGGGCAAACCCGAGCAACTGGTGATTTTGCGCAGCCAGGTGCAGACCCAGCTGTTCCTGTTCGACTGCCTGCGCGCCGACGGTCGCAAGATCCCGATCGAACTGCGTCTGGTGCTGGTGTGGGACGAACATGGCGCCTTCGAAGGCGTGCTCGGCGTCGGTCGCGACATCAGCCAGCAGCGCCGTGCGGAGAAAGACCTGCGCATGGCGGCCACGGTATTCGAGCACTCGACTTCGGCGATCCTGATCACCGACCCGGCCGGTTACATTGTCCAGGCCAACGAGGCGTTCAGCCGGGTCAGCGGCTACGCGGTGAGCGAAGTGCTCGACCAGTTGCCGAACATGCTGACCGTCGACGAACAGCAGGACGCGCACCTGCGCTACGTGCTCAAGCAGTTGCATCAGCACAGCACCTGGGAAGGCGAAGTCTGGCTCAAGCGCCGCAATGGCGAGCACTACCCGGCGTGGGTCGGCATCACCGCCGTGCTCGACGACGAGGGCGACCTCGCCAGTTACGTGTGCTTCTTCAGTGACATCAGCGAGCGCAAGGCCAGCGAGCAGCGGATCCACCGCCTCGCCTACTACGACGCCCTGACTCACCTGCCGAACCGCACGCTGTTCCAGGATCGTCTGCACACCGCGCTGCAATCGGCCGAACGGCAGAAGTCGTGGGTGGTGCTGATGTTCCTCGACCTCGACCGATTCAAACCGATCAACGACTCCCTAGGTCACGCCGCCGGCGACCGCATGCTCAAGGACATGGCCACGCGGTTGCTGGCCTGCGTCGACGATGACGACACCGTGGCGCGGATGGGCGGCGACGAATTCACCCTGTTGCTGCAACACCGCTCCAGCCGCGAGATGGCGCTGAACCGGGCGATCCACGTGGCCGAGCAGATTCTCGCCAGCCTTGTACGGCCGTTCGTGCTGGAGGGTCGCGAATTCTTCGTCACCGCCAGCATCGGCATCGCCCTGAGCCCGCAGGACGGCAACGAACTCAGCCAGCTGATGAAGAACGCCGACACCGCGATGTACCACGCCAAGGAGCGCGGCAAGAACAACTTCCAGTTCTATCAGGCCGACATGAACGCCAGTGCGCTGGAGCGTCTGGAGCTGGAAAGCGATCTGCGCCACGCGCTGGAGCAGAACGAATTCGTGCTGTATTACCAGCCGCAGTTCAGCGGCGACGGCAAACGCCTGACCGGCGCCGAAGCCCTGCTGCGCTGGCGTCATCCGCGTCGCGGGCTGGTGCCGCCGGGGGATTTCATCCCGGTGCTCGAAGAACTCGGGCTGGTGGTGGACGTCGGCGACTGGGTGATCAGCGAGGCCTGCCGTCAGCTGAAGACCTGGCACCAGAGTCGCGTGCGCGTGCCGAAGGTCTCGGTGAACATTTCCGCCCGGCAGTTCTCCGATGGCCAGCTCGGCACGCGGATCGCCACCATCCTCAAGGAAACCGGCCTGCCGCCGGCGTGCCTGGAGCTGGAGCTGACCGAAAGTATTCTGATGCGCGAAGTCAGCGAGGCGATGCAGATCCTTGCCGGCCTGAAGAACCTCGGCCTGAGCATCGCGGTCGACGACTTCGGCACCGGTTACTCGTCGCTGAACTACCTCAAGCAATTCCCGATCGACGTGCTGAAGATCGACCGCACCTTCGTCGACGGCCTGCCGTCCGGCGAGCAGGACGCGCAGATCGCCCGGGCAATCATCGCCATGGCCCACAGCCTGAATCTGGCGGTGATCGCCGAGGGCGTGGAAACCCATGAACAACTGGACTTCCTGCGCGAGCATGGTTGCGACGAGGTTCAGGGTTATCTGTTCGGGCGACCGATGCCGGCGGGACGGTTCGAGGCGCAGTTCAGCAATGATGCGCTGTTCATGTTCGACTGAAGATCAGCGGCGTGATCTTCGCGAGCAAGCTCGCTTCCACAGGGATTGATGTCGATCACAAAATCGCGGGCCGGCCTCGGTTATTGTGCGAACCGGCTGGTCAGCGAAGGCCGGCACGGACGCCACATATCTGGTCATGAACGCCACTTGTCTGCGACATGATGTCGTTTCATATGCCATCCAAAACCCGATGGGTTAGAATGCCCCCCTTTTCTGCCCCCGATCCTTGAGGACCGCCATGTTCAGCCGTGATTTGACTATTGCCAAGTACGACGCCGATCTTTTTGCCGCCATGGAGCAAGAAGCCCAGCGCCAGGAAGAACACATCGAGCTGATCGCTTCGGAGAACTACACCAGCCCAGCGGTGATGGAAGCTCAAGGCTCGGTACTGACCAACAAGTACGCCGAAGGCTACCCGGGCAAGCGCTACTACGGTGGTTGCGAGTACGTCGACGTCGTTGAGCAACTGGCCATCGACCGCGCCAAGGAACTGTTCGGCGCCGACTACGCCAACGTTCAGCCGCACGCAGGTTCCCAAGCCAACGCCGCTGTCTACCTGGCCCTGCTGTCGGCCGGTGACACCATCCTGGGCATGAGCCTGGCTCACGGCGGTCACCTGACCCACGGCGCCAGCGTTTCCTCCTCCGGCAAGCTGTACAACGCCATCCAGTACGGCATCGACGCCAACGGCCTGATCGACTACGACGAAGTCGAGCGTCTGGCGGTTGAACACAAGCCGAAAATGATCGTGGCCGGTTTCTCTGCCTACTCGCAGATCCTCGACTTCCCGCGCTTCCGCGCCATCGCCGACAAGGTTGGCGCCTACCTGTTCGTCGACATGGCTCACGTAGCCGGTCTGGTCGCCGCTGGCGTCTACCCGAACCCGGTTCCGTTCGCTGACGTCGTGACCACCACCACCCACAAGACCCTGCGCGGTCCACGTGGTGGCCTGATCCTGGCCAAAGCCAACGCCGACATCGAGAAGAAGCTGAACTCCGCCGTATTCCCGGGCGCCCAGGGCGGCCCGCTGGAGCACGTGATCGCCGCCAAAGCGATCTGCTTCAAGGAAGCACTGCAGCCAGAGTTCAAGGCTTACCAGCAACAAGTGGTGAAAAACGCCCAGGCCATGGCCGGCGTGTTCATCGAGCGCGGTTTCGACGTGGTTTCGGGCGGTACTGAAAACCACCTGTTCCTGCTGTCGCTGATCAAGCAGGAAATCTCCGGTAAAGACGCCGACGCCGCTCTGGGCAAAGCGTTCATCACCGTAAACAAGAACTCCGTGCCAAACGACCCACGCTCCCCGTTCGTCACCTCCGGTCTGCGCTTCGGTACTCCGGCTGTGACCACTCGCGGCTTCAAGGAAGCAGAGTGCAAAGAGCTGGCTGGCTGGATCTGCGACATCCTGGCTGACCTGAACAACGAAGCGGTGATCGACGCCGTTCGTGAGAAAGTCAAAGCCATCTGCAAGAAACTGCCGGTATACGGCGCTTAATTGCGACGTTAAACCCGTAGCATGAAAAACCGGCCAAGTGATTGGCCGGTTTTTTTTCGCCCGCAAAAAAGTTTCGAACGCTAAATGGCTCAAGGTCGGGGCCTCGCGCCCAACTGGTCAGACCGGTCATGCCAATTCGTCACTTTTCACTTGCGATCCGTAAAAAACAGCGCCTAGACTGCACCCGCACTGGACATACCGGTAAGACCACAATAATTAAGTCCTGAATCTGATGCGCACCGCGCACGGCAGCCAGGACACCGACCAGGATTCCTCCCATGCTCAGATGGTGCTCGCGTTCAATCTTCCTCCAAGTGGTTCTCGGACTGGTGCTCGGCATCGTCTGCGGGCTGACCCTTCCTGAATACTCGGCCCAGCTCAAACCGCTCGGCGACGGTTTCATCAAACTGATCAAGATGCTCATCGGCCTGATCGTGTTCTGCGTGGTGGTCAGCGGCATCAGCGGCGCCGGCGACCTGAAGAAGGTCGGGCGCATCGGCCTCAAGTCGGTGATCTACTTCGAAGTGCTGACCACCATCGCCCTGGTGATCGGTCTGGTGTTCGCGTTCAGCACCGGGATCGGCAGCGGCGCCAACATCCATCTGGAGCAGCTGTCCGCCGCCGACATGGGCGACATCGCCGAACGCGGCCAGCACATGCACACCACCACCCAGTTCCTGATGGACCTGATCCCGACCTCGGTACTCGGCGCCTTTGCCGACAACAACATTCTACAAGTGCTGCTGTTCTCGGTGCTGTTCGGCAGCGCGTTGAATCTGGTGGGCGAAGCGGCTTCCGGGATCTCGCGGCTGATCAACGAGCTCAGCCACGTGATCTTCCGGATCATGGGCATGATCGTGCGTCTGGCACCGATCGGCGTGTTCGGCGCCATCGCCTTCACCACCAGCAAATATGGCCTGGATTCGCTGCAACACCTGGGCAGTCTGGTCGGTTTGTTCTACCTGACCTGCATCGCTTTCGTCAGCGTGATTCTGGGTCTGGTGATGCGTGCCTCCGGTCTGCGCATGTGGCCGCTGCTCAAGTACCTGCGCGAAGAACTGCTGATCGTCATGGGCACCGCCTCCTCCGACGCCGTGCTGCCGCAGATCATGCGCAAGCTTGAACATCTGGGCATCGGCAGCTCGACCGTCGGGCTGGTGATTCCCACCGGTTACTCGTTCAACCTCGACGGTTTTTCGATCTACCTGACCCTGGCCATCGTATTCATTGCCAACGCTACCGGTACGCCGCTGGCCATGACCGATCTGCTGACTATTTTGCTGGTGTCGCTGATTACCTCCAAAGGTGCCCACGGCATTCCGGGGTCGGCGCTCGTGATTCTCGCGGCCACGCTGACGGCCATCCCGGCGATTCCGGTGGTCGGTCTGGTGCTGGTGCTGGCGGTGGACTGGTTCATGGGCATCGGTCGCGCGCTGACCAACCTGATCGGCAACTGCGTCGCCACCGTGGCCATCGCCCGCTGGGAAAAGGACATCGACGTGCAGCGGGCGAACAAGGTGCTCAACGGCGAGCAGGGCTATAACTTTCAGCCGAGAAAAACGGTCGCTCAAGCGGCGGCCAAAGAATTCTGAATGAGCGCCGTGCCTGCGCCAATGCAGGCTCGGCTCATGGAGCGAACACGTGATTACTACATCAACCGTCGTCAACTCAGTGGTGGAAAAACTCCGGGCCGCGCTGGCCCGTGGCCAGTGGCGCTCCGGCGAGATGCTACCGGGGCAGCGCGAGCTGGCCGAGCAACTGGGCATCAGCCGCCCGAGCCTGCGTGAAGCGGTGATCGTGCTGGAAACCCTCGGTCTGGTGCGCTCGATGCCGGGCAAAGGCGTGGTGGTGCTCGACGCGCAGGCCAGTGACACTCAAAGCCACGACAGCGCAGTGGCCGGCGCAAGCCTCGAAGACGTGCTGCAACTGCGCTACACCCTCGAACCGTTCATTGTCGGTCTGGTAGCGCAGTCGATCAGCAGCAAGGAAGTCGGGCAGTTGCGCCTGACCCTGATGGACATGCGCGAAGCCCTCGAAGCGGGTGACAGCGAGGCCGGGGTCAGCGCCTACATCGCGTTCCACGAGGAGCTGTTCACCCTGACCTCGAACCCGATTTTCCAGAGCGTGGTGCAACAGACCAGCAACGCCCTCAAGCAAAGCGCCGAAGTGCTGCGCAATTCGCCGGAGCACCTGGCCGAACGCCTTGAGGAAAACGAAGCCGTGGTGCGCGCGATCCGCAGCAAGAACAGCGCCCAGGCCAGCGCCGAAATGCGCCGGCACATTTTGCGTGAAGGCCAGCGGATGGGTATCGAGCTGAATATTCCGGATGACAACCTGAGTCACTGAAACGCCTCACACTGGAGACCGGCCATGAACAGCCTTGCCACGCCATCGCACCCTCGCTCGACCTCGGCGGCCCTGCCCTTCTCCCGCCTGCACGCGCCGGTGGACGACCTGTATCCGCGCCTGTTCGACGCTATCCTCGAACAGCGTATCGATGCCGCCAGCCGTTTCACCGAAGAAAGTCTCAAGCAGATGTTCGGCGTCAGCCGCGCCGATGTGCGTCGGGTGCTGACCCAACTGTCCCACGAACAGATCATCGTACTGCGGGCCAACCATCGACCACGAGTGGCTGCGCCGGATGCCGAGCAGACACGTCAGGCCCTGCACGCCCGGCGTCTGGCCGAGAACACGCTGGTGCGATTGGCTTGTCAGCATGCGCAGGCTGAAGATCTGAAGCGCCTGCGAGCGTTGATCGAACGGGAGCGTCAGGCTGTGGATAAAGATCGGCGCGGGGCGGCGATTCGCTTGTCCGGGGAGTTTCATTTGCAGGTAGCGAAAATGGCGCGGAATGCACCGTTGGCGCATTTTCTCGGCACGTTGGTGCCGCTGACCTCACTGGCGATTGCGCGATGCACAGAAACCACGCACAGCTGTTGCGGCTGGCAGGATCACGCCCGGATCGTCGAGGCGATCGAGCGTGATGACGCTGCCGAGGCGGTGTCGCTGATGAACCGTCATCTGGATCACCTGGAGCAGACGATTCTCAGCGGCTCCACTCACTGAAAGCGCGGCGGACTCAGTTCGCCGCCACCCTGGCAAAACCCGCCCGGATTTTCTCTTCCGGCAAATCGTCGGCGATAAACACGATCACGCTTTCCCGCGCCTCGCCCTCGGCCCACTCGGTATCCCAGTCGAAGCCGTAGAGTTTCAGCACGCCCTGGAACACCAGCCGCCGATCTTCACCCGCAATGTTCAACACACCTTTGTAGCGCAGCAATTGCTTGCCGTGCTCTTCCAACAGTTCATTCATGAATTCGCTGAGCTGATCGATATCCAGCGGCTGATCGGTACGCAGCACCAGACTGGAAATCCGGTCGATGGATGGCGCCTTGCTCACCGGCCGCAGACTCACCCCGCCGCCGAGATCGGCATTCAGGTTGAAACCGCGCACATCGAGCAATTCGGCCAGATCGATGTTGCCGTGTTCGACCACGCGGATCGGTGCACGACGGTTGATGCGGGTCAGGCGTTCGCTGAGCGCGGTGAACGCGGCCTCGTCCACCAGATCGGTTTTGCTCACCAGCAAGCGGTCGGCAAAACCGATCTGCGCCTGGGCGATGGTCTGGGTCAGGTGCAGTTCGGCGTGAGCGGCGTCGACGAGGGTGATGATTCCGTCGAGCAGATAACGTTCGCGCAGTTCTTCGTCGATGAAAAAAGTCTGCGCCACCGGAGCCGGGTCGGCCAGGCCGGTGCATTCGATGACCAGCCGATCGAAGGCGATTTCGCCGCTGTCCAGCCGTTCGAGCAACAGGTACAAGGCCTTGGTCAAATCGGTGTGGATGGTGCAGCAGACGCAGCCGTTGGCCAGGGTCATGACTTGCACCGGCTCGTCGCCCAGCAATTGGGTGTCGATGCCGGCATCGCTGAATTCGTTTTCGATCACGGCGATTTTCAGGCCGTGCTCGGCTTTCAACAGATGGCGCAGCAAGGTGGTCTTGCCGGCGCCGAGGAAACCGCTGAGCACCGTGACCGGGATGGGAGAAGACAAACTCGATCTCCTTCAATTGCACAAATAAAAATGGGAGCAGGCCGAAAGACCTGCTCCCACCTATCTCTGCTGAACCGCGATCAGCGGCTCAGCAGCACTTCGGCCCACCCTTGCCACCGTAACGGGCTTCCTGACGTTCGCGAAAGAACATCTCGTAGCTCATCACCGGTTTGTCCGGGTGTTTGGTCTGCATATGCTCGACGTAGGTGTCGTAGTCGGGCATGCCGACCATCAGGCGCGCGGCCTGACCGAGGTATTTACCGAGGCGACTCAGGTCATTGAACATGCTGCAATCCTCTGGTTACGCGTCCGGCAGGGCCTGGAATGGCGATTCTTTATCCGTACGCTCTTTTTTGCCCCAGGCAGCGATGCCGACCTTGAGCGCATAGAACAGGATGCTGAATACCACGAACAGGAACAGCGCGGTCAATGTAGCGTTGGTGTAGGCGTTGAAGATCACGTGCTGCATCTGCTCGACGCTTTTCGCCGGCGCCAGCACCTGACCATTGGCCAGTGCATCGCTGTACTTCTTGGCCAGCGACAGGAAGCCGATCGCCGGGTTGGCGTCGAACAGCTTGATGAAGCCAGCGGTCGTGGTGCAGATCAGCAGCCAGGTGGCCGGCAGCAGGGTGACCCAGATGTAGCGCTGGCGCTTCATCTTGATCAGGACCACGGTGCCGAGCATCAGCGCGATACCGGCAAGCATCTGGTTGGAGATGCCGAACAGCGGCCACAAGGTGTTGATACCGCCCAGTGGATCGACCACGCCCTGATATAGCAACCAGCCCCACATCGCGACACAACCGGCGGTGGCGATCAGGTTGGCGGACCAGGATTCGGTGCGTTTCAGCGCCGGTACGAAGGAGCCGAGCAGGTCCTGCAGCATGAAGCGACCGGCACGGGTGCCGGCATCGACTGCGGTCAGGATGAACAGCGCTTCGAACAGGATCGCGAAGTGGTACCAGAACGCCATGGTGTTTTCACCCGGCAGCACACTGTGCAGGATCTGCGCGATACCGACCGCCAGGGTCGGCGCACCACCGGCACGGGCCAGGATGGTGGTTTCACCGATGTCATGCGCCACGGCTTGCAGGGCTTCCGGGGTAATTGCAAAGCCCCAGTTGCTGACCGCAGTTGCCACGGACACCACATCACCGCCGACCACGGCGGCCGGGCTGTTCATGGCGAAGTACACGCCTGGCTCGATCACCGAGGCAGCGACCATGGCCATAATGGCCACGAACGATTCCATCAGCATCCCGCCGTAACCGATGTAACGGGCGTTGGTTTCGTTATCCAGCAGTTTCGGCGTGGTCCCGGAAGAGATCAGCGCGTGGAAACCCGATACCGCACCGCAAGCAATGGTGATGAACAGGAACGGGAACAGACCGCCCTTCCACACCGGACCGGTGCCGTCGACGAACTGGGTCAGGGCCGGCATTTTCAGCTCGGGCATGGTCACCAGGATGCCGATCGCCAGGGCGACGATGGTACCGATCTTGAGGAACGTGGAGAGATAGTCACGCGGCGCCAGAATCAGCCAAACCGGCAGCGAAGCGGCGACGAAACCGTAGCCGACCAGCATCCAGGTAATCTGCACGCCAGTGAAGGTGAAGGCCTTGGCCCAGACCGGATCGGCGGCAATCTGCCCACCCAGCCAGATCGAACCGAGCAGCAGCAACACGCCGACTACCGAGATCTCGCCGATGCGGCCCGGACGGATGTAGCGCATGTAGATGCCCATGAACATCGCGATCGGGATGGTCGCCATCACGGTGAAGATGCCCCAAGGGCTTTCAGCCAGGGCTTTCACCACGATCAGCGCCAGCACCGCGAGGATGATGATCATGATCAGGAAGCAGCCGAACAGCGCGATGGTGCCGGGGATACGGCCCATTTCTTCACGCACCATGTCGCCCAGCGAACGGCCGTTGCGACGGGTCGACATGAACAGAACCATGAAGTCCTGCACCGCGCCCGCCAGCACCACGCCGGCGATCAGCCACAGCGTACCGGGCAGGTAGCCCATCTGCGCCGCCAGTACCGGGCCGACCAGCGGCCCCGCGCCAGCGATGGCCGCGAAGTGGTGACCGAAGAGTATGTGTTTGTTGGTTGGAACGTAGTCCAGACCGTCGTTGTTGAGTACGGCGGGGGTGGCCCGACGCGGATCGAGCTGCATCACATTGTTAGCGATGAACAGACTGTAGTAACGGTACGCAACCAGATAGATGGCCACGGCGGCGACCACAATCCACAAGGCGTTGATCGCCTCGCCTCGGCGCAATGCCACTACGCCAAGGGCGCACGCTCCTACGATTGCCAGCAGCAGCCAGGGTAAGTGGCGTAGCAGGCTATTATTATTTTTCATTTTATTATTCCAGCCAGGGTGGACAAGAAAGACAGCCACCCCGAGTTTAGCGCTGTTGGCGGCAAAGGCCATACCCCGACATTGGTCTAGACAGTCCTTTCGTTGGCATCACCCCGCCGGTCGGGTCTATAGTCAGCTGACCTTCCTGAGGATTGCGCCATGAGCGAGCACCCGTCCGAGCGTCGCCGCTTCAAACGTATCGCGTTCGATGCCCGAACCGAATTGAGCCAGGGCGAGTACATCTGGCCGGTGAAGCTGATCGACCTGTCGCTCAAGGGGCTGTTGATCGGGCGGCCCGAGCCCTGGCTGGGCAATTCCGAGCAGGATTTTTTCGTCGATATTCATTTGAGCGAGGACGTACACATCGAGATGGATGTGCAACTGGCTCATGAAGATCACGGCCAGCTCGGTTTCGTGTGCCGGCATATCAGCCTGGAGTCGATTCAGCGCCTGCGTCGCCTGATCGAACTCAATCTGGCCGACGAAACCGAGCTGGAACGCGAGTTCGCGGCGCTGATAGACGCCTGATCACTCGAACAGCGAGTCCAGCGCCTGCTCCAGACGTGTCACAGCAATGATCTGCAAGCCTGGCGGCGCTTCTTTCGGCGCATTGCCCTTGGGCACGATCGCGCGCTTGAAGCCGTGCTTGGCGGCTTCCTTCAATCGCTCCTGACCGCTCGGCACCGGGCGCACTTCGCCGGACAGGCCGACTTCGCCGAACACCAACAAGTCATGGGGCAACGGCCGGTTACGCAGGCTCGACATGACGGCCGCCATCAACGCCAGGTCGGACGCAGTTTCCAGCACCTTCACCCCGCCGACCACGTTGAGGAACACGTCCTGATCGTGGGTCGGAATGCCGCCGTGACGGTGCAGCACCGCCAGCAACATCGCCAGACGATTCTGATCCAGACCCAGCGTGACCCGACGCGGGTTGGCCAGATGACTGTCATCCACCAGCGCCTGGACTTCCACCAGCATCGGCCGGGTGCCTTCCCACGTTGCCATCACCACGCTGCCCGGGACTTCTTCCTGAGCGCGGGTGAGAAAAATCGCCGAAGGGTTGGAGACTTCTTTCAGGCCCTTGTCAGTCATGCCGAACACGCCGAGTTCGTTGACCGCGCCGAAACGGTTCTTCACCGCCCGCAGCAGGCGCAATCGCCCGTCGGACTCGCCCTCGAAATACAGCACGGTATCGACCATGTGCTCCAGCACGCGAGGCCCTGCCAGCGCACCTTCCTTGGTCACGTGGCCGACCAGAAAAATCGCCGTACCGCTTTGCTTGGCGTAACGCACCAGCAACGCCGCACTCTCGCGCACCTGGGACACGCCACCCGGTGCCGACTGCAGTTGCTCGGTGAAGATCGTCTGGATCGAGTCGATCACCATCACCTTGGGTTTTTCCTGACGGGCGGTGGCGATGATGGTTTCGATGCAGGTTTCGGTCATGACCCGCAGTTGATCCTGCGGCAGGCCCAGGCGGCGTGCGCGCATGGCGACCTGTTGCTGGGACTCTTCGCCGGTGACGTACAGCGCCGGCATGCTCTTGGCGAGGTTGCACAGGGTCTGCAAGAGGATCGTCGATTTGCCGATGCCGGGATCGCCGCCGATCAGCACCACCGAACCGTCCACCAGACCACCGCCGAGCACTCGGTCGAGCTCGCCGGAGGCTGTGGAAAAACGCGGAATCTCTTCGATGCTGACTTCGGCCAGGGTCTTGATCTGGGCCTGCTGTCCGGCCCAGCCGGTGCGCCCGCTCGGGGCGGCGGCACCGCCGCTCTCGACCATGGTTTCGGTCAGGGTGTTCCAGGCGCCGCATTCGCCGCACTGCCCGGCCCACTTGGGAAAGGTTGCGCCGCACTCGGTGCAGCCATACATGCGCTTGGCCTTGGCCATCTGAACCCCCGGCAAAAACCGCGATGATAACGCAGCCATCGTCGATCAGCGCGGCGCGTCGGGACGGATTTCTCCGCTGGCCAGACGCACGGCGCTGCTGCCGGTCAGTCCCCGGCAATTGCCGGGGCTTGAAAGGGTCGCTGTCAGTCGACCAGTTTGGCGGCCAAGGCCTTGACCCGATCCAGGTCACCCTTGGCCACTTTGGTCACACCGGCGCCGTACTCCGGATCCGCCTTATAAAGGAAGGACAGCATGATGTGCTTGCTCTCGTCATCGGCGCCCGCCAGCGAACCGCCAAAGCTTTCGATCAAATCCTGGCGTTCCTTCTTGCTGAACGAGCGATACAGATCACCGGCCTGTTTGAAGTTCTGTTCGCGCTGGATCTTCGCCTGTTGCGTGCTGCCCTGCAGCGCGGTCTGGCTGTAGCGCGCACTTGGAGTTTCTTCACGCGGCTGCAGACGGCTTGGCTGATAGTTGACGCCCGAGGTGCTCGCACCGGCATTCATCGCGCCATCCTGATTGCCATTGTTGACGGCGGTTTTGGCGGCATTGATCGGCAATTGCAGGGCGTTGGCGCCAAGGCGATACATCTGGGTGTCGGCATAGGCAAATATCCGGCCTTGCAGCAGACGGTCTTCCGAGGGCTCGATACCTGGCACCACATTCGATGGAGCCATGGCCACTTGTTCGGTTTCCTGGAAGACATTCGCAGGATTGCGGTTCAAGACCATTTGTCCAACTTTTCGCTCCGGAACACCTGGCCAGATCTTGGTTGCATCAAGAGGATCGAAATCAAACTTGGACAAATCTTGCGGATTCAAGACCTGAACGTACAAGTCCCACTTCGGAAAATTGCCTTTGTTAATATTTGTTACTAAATCGTGAGTCATGTGACTGTAATCACGGCCCTGAACTTGCACAACTTGTTGCGGATCGAGATTCTTGATGCCCTGCAAACTTTTCCAGTGAAACTTCACATAGTGCACATCGCCCTTGGCATTGACCAACTTGTAAGCGTGCACACTATTGCCATCCATCTCCCGATAACTGGCCGGGGTTCCCGAGTTGGAATACAGCTCAGTCAAAGTACGGGTGGCTTCCGGTACATGAGAGAAGAAGTCGAAACGGCGCGAGTCATCGTCAAGGTTGGTGCGAGGATCGGGCTTGAAGGCATGCACCATGTCCGGGAATTTGATCGCATCGCGGATGAAGAACGTCGGGAAGTTGTTACCCACCAGATCCCAATTACCGTCAGCGGTGTAGAACTTGGTCGCGAAACCCCGTGGGTCACGCAGGGTTTCCGGAGAGTGATTGCCGTGAACCACCGCCGAGAAACGCACGAACACCGGCGTGACCTGGCCGGCGGTAAACACCTTGGCCTTGCTCAGATCGCTCAGATCGTTGGTCGCAGTGAACGTACCATGGGCACCAGTGCCTCGGGCATGCACAACGCGTTCGGGAATGCGCTCGCGGTCGAAGCGTTGCAGCTTCTGGATCAGTTGCACGTCCTGCAACAGTACCGGGCCGTTGGCGCCGGCGGTTTGCGAGTTCTGGTTGTCGCCGACCGCCGCACCGTTGTCACGGGTCAGCGGCGCGGCATTCACGGAAAGGGTCAACAGGCTGGCGGCCAATACACCAACGGTGCGACGGGGAGTAATCCCTGAGCCAAGTGTGGAATTCATTTCAGGTTCCTCTGTTTTTTTGAGGCGCATCCAGGTGCGCCAGACAGAGGCTAGAAGCTCGATTCGCCAAACCTAAATAGAAAGATCACAACGCCGTGATTGAATATTTTTTCTTCGGAATCAGCGGCTTGAGGCGTATTCCGCGCGCGATTAGTGGCACTTTGCAAACTAATTGCGAAATGGTGTGTCGATAAAAACAGGCTTTGTAAGAAGGTGTTACGCGCAGGACGCGTTATGCTGATTTACACTGCGTACACCAAACTCATCTGTAACAAGGAAATAACTATGGGCGTGCTCAGCGAGTTCAAGGCCTTCGCGGTCAAAGGCAATGTGGTCGACATGGCCGTCGGTATCATTATCGGTGCGGCCTTCGGCAAGATCGTTTCGTCGTTTGTCGGCGATGTGATCATGCCGCCAATCGGTCTGCTGATCGGCGGCGTGGACTTCAGTGACCTTGCCATCACGCTGAAAGCAGCCGAGGGCACTGCCCCTGCGGTGGTGCTGGCCTACGGCAAATTCATCCAGAGCGTTCTTGACTTCGTGATCGTCGCCTTCGCGATTTTCATGGGCGTCAAAGCCATCAACCGCCTGAAGCGCGAAGAAGCCGTGGCGCCTACCTTGCCGCCGGTACCGACCAAGGAAGAAGAACTGCTGGGCGAGATCCGCGATCTGCTCAAGGCCCAGAACAACCGGCCTTGAAGATTGAAACGGCGCCTGAGGGCGCCGTTTTCTTACCAGTAGTTTTCCACCGCCACCTGTCCCGGGCGCCGGGTCAGACTCAAGGCCATGCCGCGTTGCTTGAGCAAGGCCCGGGTGTCGTCGATCATCTGCGGATTACCGCAGAGCATGACCCGCGAATGCTCCGGGGTCAGCTCGACGCCTGCCACCCTCTCCAGCTCGCCATTTTCGATCAGCGTGGTGATACGTCCGTTGAGGGCGCCGGCATAAGGCTCGCGGGTGACCACCGGAATGAACTGGAATTTGTGCGCATATTCGGCCAGGTAATCACGCTGAGTCAGCTCGGCAATCAGCGGTTGATAAGCCAGTTCCCGAGCCTCCCGCACGCTGTAGACCAGGATGATTCGCTCAAACTTTTCCCAGACCTCGAAGTCCTGAAGGATCGACAGAAACGGCGCCACCCCCGTGCCTGTGGATAACAGCCAGAGATCCCGACCATCGACAAAACGGTCCAGCGTCAGATAACCAAAGGCCTGGCGCTCGATCAGCAAGCTATCCCCCGCCTTCAGCCGGCTCAGTTCGCTGGTGAACTCTCCGCCCGGCACCACGATGGAAAAGAATTCGAGAAACTCGTCGAACGGCGAAGACACCATCGAGTAGGCACGCCACACAGTACTGCCGTCCGCGCGCGTCACGCCAATCCGGGCGAATTGTCCGGCGCGGAAACGGAAACCGGCATCCCGCGTAGTACGCAAGGTGAACAGGTTCGGGGTCAGCGGTTGTACATCGAGCAATGTCTGGCGGCTGAATTTTTCACTGCTGGCGGTCATCGATTCACTCCATCAACAATGAGCCGATTGTTACGCATAATTGCACAATGGAACACTGACAGTTTGTAATGAAATCCCAAAGTGCCACTAGTTTTAAAACTCTAAAATAATCAACCTGAAAGTCAAAATTGTTTAAATGACCTGCAACATATAAAGACTTGTTCAGAGATATTCCAAATAGAACCACTATTCAAGAACAAAAAAATCCAAACAGTTTTGTAGGAAGCATCCTACACTCGACTCCGTGCCACCCACTTTGGATCCAATACGGCGCCCCCTGCGGATTATTATCTTGGAGAACACTCAAATGGAAAGGTGGAAGGAGTACCAGATAGAACAGATCACGCGCGCGAAGGAAATCGAGAATGCATTTCCGATTCTGAGCACGTTTGCCAGGAACCTCGGCTTTCAGTTTTGCGGCATTAAAGTTTCCCGGCCTGGCTTCCCGTCATTCAACGCGTTCCATATCAATAACTTCACAACGGTTTGGAACGACGAATACGAAAAAACTTACGCAAAGGACGACCCGATAACAGCCTATTGCGATCGCTCCATGCTGCCGTTTCTCTGGAGCAGGAAAGCCTTCTCGAAGGCTCCGCTGATGTGGAGAGCGCTTCAAAATCACGGGATGGAACATGGTTGGTCGCAGTCATACCACGATGAGAAAAATGACTTGTGCTGCACAATCAGCCTGGCCCGAACCCACTGCGAAATTTTTGCCTTGGAGCTGTACAACGAGTACGGCGTATTGCAATACGTCTTGCAGCATTTGTGTGAGTTGTTCCTCATTGCCTGCCCGGCAACGCTGGCCAAGCCTCCGCCTGTGCGATTGTCCACTCGAGAGCTTGAAATCGTAAGGCTGTGCGCCCTTGGCAAAACATCCTGGGAAATCGGCCGGATCCTGAGTATCGCTGAAAGCACCGTGAACTATCACACCAAGAACCTGATCACCAAATTCAACGCCTGCAACAAGATGTCAGCCGTCATCGCCGCCGCCAAGGCCGGATATCTCTAGGCCGCCCTCTTCCACTGCACTGAAATCAGACGAGTATTACCAACAAAAAAAACGTACCATTTGCAGCCTTCCTGAGTGATGTCGTGAGCATTCACGCCGCTGTCCACTCGGTCGGTTCCGCCGCACGACACCCTGGGCCGCGGGACATCCGTCGATTACCCAGAGTCCCCGCCCCATGCCTTTGCTCGATACGCCCTTCGCCCAGCTTGATCTGATCCGCCAGCCCGAACAGCAGAACGAACCGCTGCAAGCCTTCGATGCGGCCGACGAATACCTGCTCAATCATCTGGCCGAACAGAATCTGCCGGCGAATACCCGAGTATTGGTGCTCAACGACAGTTTCGGCGCATTGGCCATCAGCCTCTCGGGCAAGGTGCAGGTCAGCACCAGCGGTGATTCGTTCCTGGCGTTTCAGGGGCTGGAAAAGAACCTGCTGCGTAACGGTCAGGCATTCGATGCGCTGCGCGGTATTCCCGCCAGCGAGCCCTTGGTCGGGCCGTTCGACCGGGTGCTGATCCGCATCCCGAAAACCCTGGCACTCCTGGAAGAACAACTGATTCGCTTGCAGGGTCAATTGGCACCCGGCGCTCAGGTGGTAGCAGCGGCGATGGTCAAGCATTTGCCTCGTGCCGCAGGTGACCTGCTGGAACGCTACATCGGCCCGGTTCAGGCTTCGCTGGCTGTGAAAAAGGCCCGATTGCTGATCGCCACGCCCGAGGCCAAGACACCCGCCGTCTCGCCCTACCCGACCCGCTATCGCCTCGACGAGCCAGCCATCGAACTGCTCAACCACGCGAACGTGTTCTGCCGTGAAGGGCTGGACATCGGCACCCGCGCCTTCCTTCCGCACCTGCCGAAAAACCTCGGTTCGGCACGAGTCGCAGACCTCGGCTGCGGCAACGGCGTACTGGCCATCGCCAGCGCCCTGCAAAACCCCGACGCGCATTACACGCTGTTGGATGAATCGTTCATGGCCGTGCAATCGGCGGCCGAAAACTGGCGCGCGGCGCTGGGTGAACGTGAAGTGATCGTGCGCGCCGGCGACGGTCTGGCCGGGCAGGAAGCGCAATCGCTGGACGTAGTCTTGTGCAACCCGCCATTCCACCAGCAACAGGTGGTCGGCGATTTCCTTGCCTGGCGCATGTTCCAGCAGGCCCGCGAAGCGCTGGTGGTAGGTGGCGCGCTGTACATCGTCGGCAACCGTCACCTGGGCTATCACAGCAAGCTGGCGCGACTGTTCCGCGGTGTCGAGCAAGTCGCGGCTACGCCGAAGTTCGTGATCCTCAAGGCGCGCAAATAATCCGGGCAAAAAAAAACCCTCCGGTCGGAGGGTCAAAAATCCGTGCCGCAAGGCAGCGGGATGGGAAGTCTCAGTGCGTGGTCAGACCTGCGGCGTTCATGAACATACGCATCAGGCTGGCGACGATGAACAAAGCACCGACGCTGCCGACCCAGATCATGGCCAACCAGCCGAGCCGCTGCCACAGCGGCTTTTTTTCGGCTTCTTCAATGTCGTGCAGGGAATGTTTGCCGGTCATGCTTGCATCCTCCGGTTGAGGGAGATGGCGCCGCTGTCGACGCCATCGTGATCACCATTAGTGATAACCGTCTTCGTGGGTCACCTTGCCGCGGAACACGTAGTAGCTCCAGAAGGTGTAACCCAGGATGAACGGGATGATAAACAGCGTGCCCACCAGCATGAAGCCTTGGCTTTGCGGCGGTGCGGCGGCGTCCCAGATCGAGATCGACGGCGGCACGATGTTCGGCCACAGGCTGATGCCCAGACCGCTGTAGCCGAGGAAGATCAGCACCAGGGTCAGCAGGAACGGCATGTAGTTGGCATTACGTGCCACCGCGCGAATCAGACCGTACATCGTCACCAGCACCAGAATCGGCACCGGCATGAACCAGAACAGATTCGGCATGCTGAACCAGCGCGTCGCAATTTCCGGGTGGGCCAGTGGCGTCCACAGACTGACGACACCGATCACCGCCAACAGCACGAAGGCCAGAGGACGCGCCAGGTCATGCATCTGTTCCTGAAGCTTGCCTTCGGTCTTCATGATCAGCCAGGTACAGCCGAGCAAGGCATACGCCACAACCAGCGCGGCGCCGCAGAACAGCGTGAACGGCGTCAGCCAGTCCAGTGAGCCGCCGGCGTATTGCCGGTTGACCACGGGCAAGCCGTCGATGAACGCACCAAGTGCCACACCCTGGAAGAACGTCGCGGCCACCGAACCACCAATGAACGCCTTGTCCCACAGGTGACGCTTGTCGTCCTTGGCCTTGAAGCGGAACTCGAACGCCACGCCGCGGAAAATCAGCCCGATCAGCATGAAGATCAACGGCAGGTACAGCGCCGACAACACCACCGAATAGGCCAGCGGGAACGCACCGAACAACGCAGCGCCGCCCAGTACCAGCCAGGTTTCATTGCCGTCCCATACCGGGGCGACGGTGTTCATCATCACGTCACGGTCGACTTTGCCTGGGATGAACGGGAAGAGAATCCCGATCCCCAGGTCGAAACCGTCCATGACCACGTACATCATGATCCCGAAGATGATGATCACGGCCCAGATCAGCGGAAGATCAATACCCATGACTCAAATCTCCTTGGTCAGGCTGCGGTCGTGTTCGGCGCCATCGTCGTCGGCAGCGGACAACGGACGGGCCGGCGTGCGTTTCTGGCCAGGACCACCGTCGTTGGTTTCCTTGCCTTCGTCGGTCTTCGGCCCTTTGCGCACCAGACGCATCATGTAGCCCAGACCCGCACCGAACAGCGCGAAATACACCACCACGAACATGATCAGCGTGATGCTCATCTGCATGAAACTGTGGTTGGACGATGCATCCGCCGTGCGCATCAGCCCGTAGACCACCCATGGCTGACGACCGATTTCAGTGGTGAACCAGCCCGCCAGGATCGCGATCAGACCGGACGGCCCCATCCACAGCGCCAGGTACAGGAACGGCCGCGAGGTGTAGAGCGTGTCGCGCTTGCGCAGCCACAGGCTCCAGAGGCCGGTGAAGATCATCAGGAAGCCGAGGCCGACCATGATCCGGAACGACCAGAACACGATGGTCGAATTCGGCCGGTCTTCCGGTGGGAATTCCTTGAGCGCCGGGACTTGCTTGTCCAGCGAGTGCGTCAGGATCAGGCTGCCGAGGTACGGGATCTCGACCGCATACTTGGTTTTCTCTTCCTTCATGTCCGGCCAGCCGAACAGGATCAGCGGCGTCGCTTCGTTGCCATGGTTTTCCCAGTGGCCTTCGATCGCGGCGATTTTCGCCGGCTGATGCTTGAGGGTGTTGAGGCCGTGGAAGTCACCGATGACTGCCTGAATCGGCGCAACGATCAGCGCCATCCACATCGCCATCGACAGCATGGTGCGAATCGCCGGATTGTCCTTGCCGCGCAGCAAGTGCCAGGCCGCCGACGAGCCGACGAAGAAAGCCGTCGCGACGAACGCCGCCGTCGCCATGTGCATCAGGCGATACGGGAACGACGGGTTGAAGATGATTGCCAGCCAGTCGGTTGGAATGACCTGACCGTTGACGATTTCAAAGCCCTGCGGCGTCTGCATCCAGCTGTTGGAGGCGAGAATCCAGAAGGTCGAAATCAGCGTGCCAATGGCCACCATTACCGTGGAGAAAAAGTGCAGCTTGCGCCCGACCTTGTTCCAGCCGAACAGCATCACGCCAAGGAAACCGGCTTCGAGGAAGAACGCCGTAAGCACTTCATACGTCAGCAACGGGCCGGTGACGGAACCGGCGAAGTCCGAGAAGCGACTCCAGTTGGTGCCGAACTGGTAGGCCATGACCAGTCCCGAGACCACGCCCATGCCGAAGTTGACGGCAAAGATCTTCGACCAGAAATGGTAGAGGTCACGGTAGGTGTCGTTGCCGGTTTTCAGCCACAGGCCTTCCAGCACCGCGAGATAGCTCGCAAGACCGATGGTGATCGCCGGGAACAGGATGTGGAACGAGATGGTGAACGCGAACTGAATTCGGGCGAGATCCAGGGCCTCTAAACCGAACATAAGCTTTCCTCTATCAGATAACGGTTCCAAGACTGGCGGCCTTGGACCACTGCCCCCACGGGTATGGAGTGCGGCGAACTCGGATTCGTTCTTCTTTTTACAGGCATCGCGACGCAGGGAGTCTGCCGACGGGTCCCTGATCAGATCCGCGAAGGGTCTTGATCTGGATCAATCAACGTTAAAAGAGTAGTCCCATTTCCGACGGGGAACCGCGTGGTCTTTTGCCGCGTGACAAGTTGCCTCACAGTCATGGCAACGCCCTGAAATACATCCCTGGCCGGGATCGGTGTCCGGGCAGGGAAAAATCGATGTCTGGCTAACTAAATTTTCTGTCATAGCAACTTCCTGTTACAGACTGGTGATAATCTCGCGGTTCCCCTCGATCAAGACCGGCCCGCAAATGCCCAGCCAAGAGCCCTTGCTGTTACGTCATCACCGCCCCTTTCTTGCGTTCTGGTTGGCCCGGATCTTCACCGCCAGCGGTTTTCAGATGCTCACCGTGGCGATCGGCTGGAATCTCTATCAACTGACCGGCAACGTGCTCGACCTGGGTCTGGTCGGACTGGTGGAATTCGCGCCACGCGTACTTTTCATGCTGCACACCGGCCACGTTGCCGATCGCTACGACCGGCGCAAGGTCGCGGCGATCTGCCAGTCGTTGCAGGCCCTGATTGCCCTGGCACTGGCCATCGGCAGCGCCACCGACCATGTCACCCGGGAAATGATCTTTATCCTGGCGTTCCTGCTCGGCGCTGCACGCTCCTTCGAGATGCCGACCACCCAGGCGCTGCTGCCGAGCATCGTGCCCAGTGCGCTGTTCCCGCGTGCCGTCGCCGCCGCACAATCTGCACAGCAATCGGCCACCATCGTCGCCCCGGCGCTCGGCGGTCTGCTTTATGCCTTCGGCAGCGTGTGGGTCTACGGGCCGACGGTCATTCTGTATGTCATCGCCTGCACGCTGATGCTCAACCTGCCCGCGCGACAAACTCCGCTGAACAAAGGCAAGGCGACGCTGGATTCGTTGCTGGCGGGGATTCGTTTCATTCGCAGCCGCCCGGACATTCTCGGGGCGATTTCGCTGGATCTGTTCGCCGTGCTGCTCGGCGGCGCCACGGCGCTGTTGCCGGTGTTCGCCAAGGACATCCTGCTGACCGGGCCGTGGGGGCTGGGGCTGCTGCGCTCGGCGCCGGCGGTCGGTGCGCTGATGATGTCGCTGTTCCTGGCGCGGTTTGCCGTTGAGCGAAACGTCGGTCGGGTGATGTTTACTGCCGTCGGCGTGTTCGGCGTGGCCACAATCGCCTTCGGTCTGTCGACCTCGTTCTGGTTCTCGCTGGCGGTGCTGGTGGTGCTCGGCGCGGCGGACATGATCAGCATGGTGATCCGCGCCTCCTTCGTGCAACTGGAAACCCCGGACGAAATGCGCGGCCGGGTCAGCGCGGTAAACGGTCTGTTCATCGGTGCCTCGAACCAGTTGGGTGAATTCGAATCGGGCCTCACCGCCCACTTGTTCGGCACCGTGCCGGCGGTGGTGATGGGCGGTATCGGCACACTGGTGGTGACCGGGACCTGGATCAAACTGTTCCCGACCCTGGCCAACCGCGACCGGATGCATGTGCCGGTGGAAGAGGTGAAAGCCTAGCTACACGGGCTCCACCAGCGGGGCCATCCCCCAAGCACAAATAGCTCGAAAAGATGCGGTACATAGATACCGCATTGAGTGTAATGTATCGCCTTACACTCGCCGCATGATCAAATCCTTTCAGCACAAAGGCCTTCGCGGCTTCTATGAAACCGGTTCGACTCGCGGGATTCGTGCCGATCACGCTAAACGGCTGTCGCGCATGCTGCAGTTCATGGATCGCGCAGCGGCTCCCGGGGATCTGGACCTTCCCGGTTGGCGTCTGCATCCACTGAAAGGGGAGCTTTGCGAGTACTGGTCACTCAGTGTGTCCGGGAACTGGCGGGTTATCTTTCGATTTGCAGGTTCGGATATCGAACTGATCGACTATCTGGATTACCACTGACAGGAGGCAGGCTCATGCCCATGCACAACCCGCCACACCCCGGTGAAACACTGCTGATGGACGTATTGCCGGAACTTGGCATCAGCGTTACCGAATTGGCTCGGCATCTGGGATTCGCTCGTCCTCATCTATCTCGCGTTTTGCACGGACATGCGCCGATCAGCCCGGATCTGGCCGTGCGACTGGAACGCGCGGGGATTGGCAAGGCTCGCATGTGGCTAGGCGTTCAAACCGATTACGACCTTTGGCAAGCCGAGCACCGTGAGCAGCCAGCCATTCGACCAATCGCTGCTCACGCGTGACCTTCTCAGGCCAGCAACTCCCCCGCCACCTTTGCTCTGGCGGCCTTGCCCGCCAGTTGCTCGACCAGTGTCAGCGCAAACGCAAGCGCGGCGCCGGAGCCCTGGGCGGTGATGCAATTACCGTCGACCACCACCGGTTGATCAACAAATGTGCAACCGGAAAGGTTATGACTGCTGACGGGCAGGCAGGTCATCCGGCGTTGACGTAATACACCGAAGCTTTGCAGGGCGACGGCCGGGGCTTCGGCGATGGCGGCGAACAGTCGTCCGGCACTGGCCTGATCCTTTAGCAGTTGTTGAAGAGGCTGGTGCGCGGCAAGGTGTTGTGCGCCGACCGCACCGCCGGGCAAGACAATCAGGTCGAAGGTCTGGGCCAGCACATCAATGAGCATGCCGTCGGCGGTCAGTCGCGTGCCTCGGGCGCAGGTCAGCATGCGCCGGCCCTCGATGCTGGCCGCCACCACTTCGATGCCGGCGCGGCGCAGCACGTCGATCAGGGTCACGCATTGCAGATCATCGATGCCCTCGGCGAGGGTAATCAGGGCTCTAAAGGTCATGGGCGCCATCCGCTGGGTGATCTTTAAAGCGTAGTCAGCTTTGCCCTGCCCTGTTCGGCGACAGCCGTTACTTGATGTAAAGCTGGGTCGACATCGTGTTGCGCGGGGCGTTGATCGAGGTGTTGCTGAAGGTAAAGGTGCCTTCCTGACGAGTCGCCAGATCGAAGGTGTACAGCGAACCGACGGTTTTCGCGCCCGGCGTGCATTCGGTCAGGTTGCCGTTATCGAAGGCACAGACCGGACTCCGGGTGCCGTTCACTTCAAAGCCGTCCAGTGCAGCCTGAGGCTGGCTCTGGCCGTAGCCGATTTCCAGCACATAGACCTTGATGCCCGGCGCGCTGTGATCGCAACGGGTCTGCACCTGGCCATCGGTAATGTCTTCGAGCCCGCAGGACGACGACTGAACCTTGATGACTTTCACCTCGCTCAATGGCGGTGCCGACGCCGCGAGTACCATCGGTGTACCGGCCAGCCACAAGGCCATCAGTCCAGCGGTCTTCATCCAACCCTTGTTCATGCGATCCATCCCCGAAAAAACAGCGCGCAGTATGGCGTAGTTGGCCGTGGTGCAAAACTTCGCCGACGATCGACACCAACATCCGCCATCTTCCTCACGCTGCTGGTATGATGCGCGGCTTTTTCCGGCCCACCACAATTTTCCAGGCGCTTGCGACGGTCTGTGCTTTGCTGTTGAGGTCGATACATTCACGGCGCCACGCGCGCCACGGGGAGCAGACATGCTGGAAAGGCTGTTTCAACTCAAGGCACACAACACCAACGTGCGGACCGAGATTCTCGCGGGCGTCACGACCTTCCTGGCCATGGCCTACATTCTGTTCGTCAACCCGAGCATCCTCGGCGAGACCGGCATGGACAAAGGCGCGGTGTTCGTCGCCACGTGCCTGGCAGCCGCCATCGGCTCCACGGTCATGGGCCTGATCGCCAACTACCCGATCGCTCTCGCACCGGGCATGGGTCTGAACGCCTTCTTTACCTACACCGTCGTGCTGCACATGGGCCACACCTGGCAAGTGGCGCTGGGCGCGGTGTTCATTTCCGCCGTGTGCTTCTTCCTGCTGTCGATCTTCCGCATCCGTGAATGGATCATCAACAGCATCCCGCTGCCGCTGCGCTCGGCAATTGCCGCCGGTATCGGCCTGTTCCTGGCGCTGATCGCCCTGCACAACGCCGGCATCGTGGTCAGTAACCAGGCGACCATGGTTGGCCTCGGCGACCTGAAACAACCGGCCCCGATCCTCGCCACTCTCGGTTTCGCCCTGATCGTTGCCCTTGAAGCCCTGAAAGTGCGCGGCGCGGTGCTGATCGGCATTCTCGCGGTGACCATCGTTTCCATCGTGATGGGCTTCACCCCGTTCGGCGGCGTGACCTCGATGCCACCTTCGCTGGCCCCGACCTTCCTGCAACTGGACATCAAGGGCGCACTGGACATTGGTCTGGTCAGCGTGATTTTCGCCTTCCTGTTCGTTGACCTGTTCGACAACTCCGGCACCCTGATCGGCGTCGCCAAGCGCGCCGGCCTGATGGGCAAGGACGGCCACATGCCGAAAATGGGCCGTGCGCTGATCGCCGACAGTACCGCTGCAATGGCCGGTTCGCTGCTGGGTACCTCGACCACCACCAGCTACATCGAATCCGCTGCGGGCGTGAGTGCCGGCGGCCGCACCGGCCTGACCGCCATCGTCGTCGCGATCCTGTTCCTGCTGGCGCTGTTCTTCTCGCCACTGGCCGCCAGCGTACCGGCGTTCGCTACCGCTCCGGCGCTGCTGTTCGTCGCCGTGTTGATGACTTCCGGTCTGGCGGAAATAGACTGGGAAGACATCACCGTCGCCGCGCCGGTCGTGGTCACCGCCCTGGCGATGCCTTTCACCTATTCCATCGCCAACGGCATCGCCTTCGGCTTCATCGCCTGGACTGCAATCAAACTGCTGTCCGGCCGCGCCCGTGAGCTGAACCCGGCGCTGGTGATCCTGTCGATTCTGTTCGTGATCAAGCTGGGTTGGTTCAACGCATGACTTTTGATTCCCAGGCCTACGCCGCACAACTCGAAGACAAGGTCACGCGCTTGCGTGATCTGCTGGCCCCGTTCGATGCACCGGAGCCAACAGTGTTCGACTCGCCGCTGCAGAACTTCCGTCTGCGCGCCGAATTCCGCCTGTGGCGCGAGGGCGGTGAGCGGCACTACGCGATGTTTTCTCAGGACGACAAGCGCACGCCGATCCTGATCGAGGAATTCCCGATCGCCAGCCTGCGCATCAACCAGTTGATGCCGCAATTGAAGGCTGCCTGGCAGGCCAGCGCGGCGCTGAGCCACAAGCTGTTTCAGGTGGAGTTTCTGACCACCTTGGCCGGCGACGCGATGATCACCCTGTGCTATCACCGTCCGCTGGACGAGCACTGGCATGCGGCGGCGACCAAACTGGCGGCGGATCTGGGCGTCAGCATCATCGGTCGCTCCAAGGGCAAGCGCGAAGTGCTCGGCCTCGATTACGTGGTCGAGAAACTCGACGTTGGCGGTCGCACATTCAGCTATCGCCAACCGGAAGGCGCGTTCACCCAACCCAACGGCACCGTGAACCAGAAGATGCTCAACTGGGCATACGAAGCACTGGGCGATCGCAGCGACGATCTGCTGGAACTGTACTGCGGTAACGGCAACTTCACCCTGCCGCTGGCGACCCGCGTGCGCAAAGTGCTGGCCACCGAAATCAGCAAGACCTCGGTCAACGCCGCGTTGAGCAACCTCGCCGAAAACGCTGTGGATAACGTGACTCTGGTGCGCCTGTCCGCCGAAGAGCTGACCGAAGCCCTGAACGAAGTTCGCCCGTTCCGTCGCCTGCACGGCATCGACCTGAAAAGCTACGAGTTCGGCAGCGTGTTCGTCGACCCGCCCCGGGCCGGCATGGACCCGGACACCTGCGAACTGACCCGTCGCTTCGACAACATCCTGTACATCTCCTGCAACCCGGAGACCCTGGCGGCCAACATCGCCCAGCTGCACGACACGCACCGCATCACGCGCTGTGCGCTGTTCGACCAGTTCCCGTGGACTCACCACATGGAATCCGGCGTGCTGCTGACCCGACGTTGATCGCAGGTGCCAGAAACAAGAAAGCCGTCCTCACCGACGGCTTTTTTGTGCCTGTTCATGGCACGGGATCGATCTTGCGCGGGCGCCCGCCCTTCCTGCCGTTGGCCCGGGCAGCTTCGGCTTTCGCGGTGCTGCTCTGGCGGCCATTGCGCGAAGCGATCACCGAGGCGGCCATGGCCATCAATGGTTGACTGGCCGAGATCATGCCGGCGATGGAAACCTGCAGATCCTTGCCGTCGTGGCACAGCGCGGTGCCGGCAAAACCGACGTGCAGTCCGTTGAAGTCTTCTGGTTCGAAATCATCGAATTCGCGGTAGAGGTTTACTGGCAGCAATACGCCACTGTCGTCCTCGAAGTGAATCACCAGGCATGGTTTCTGAAAGGCCACCGACACGGCTTGCAGGCTGCTGCGTCGGCGCAGCCCTCCCCGCTCAACAGCTTCATCGAGACGCTTTTCTGTTACCGGTCGATCAGCATGCAAACCGGCTTTTACTGTTTTCATAGTTCGATCTCCACACCTTCCTGAGCACCAACCAGGGCCAGCAGGGTTTTGTTTTCTTCTGGTTCGTAATACGCCGATCCGATTCTGAAGGTCGCTCCGGTGACTTCGCGCATGACAGCCACTTCGTTCGAGTCCCCGTCCCACCATTGGTTATCGAGACAGGCAGTCTGCAGACGAGTCCACCAGATTCGACGGGCCCGCCGCAGATGAACAGTTTCACGCAGCGATTGACGCAGCCCCTCAAGCACTGCAATCGGTGGCCGACGCGACAGGGGCACCACATCCCATAACTCCACGCCGTTGTGCCAGAAGCTGAATTTGAAACGGGCACTCCATGCACCTGAATCTACGTGCGCATGGGGCGGACAATGTTCGTCTCGCAACATGATCACCACCGACAATCCCTTGTAACTGCACACTTTCATGCTAACCCATCCGTTAGGTTAAAGAATTTCGAAAACTGCCATTCCCTGACAATTCCGACCATCGGCATTGCTGCCTCAAATGGTCATTACGTTTTCGAGCCTAGTGCGGGATTCAGGAAAGCCCCGCGCAAAATGGTAAGCAGTTCTTTCGCAGCGGCTGCGCATTTGCTACATACGAAGACTCATTCCCCGGTGTAATCAATCATGCAGCGACACTTCGACGATCTTCAGCTGGGCAGCATCGAGTTGTTTTGCCTGGCCGCCGAGTGCGGCAGTTTCACCGGCGCGGCGCAGGCGGCTTCGGTGACGCCGGCAGCGGTGAGCCGCTCGGTATCACGCATGGAAGAACGCCTGGGCGTGCGGCTGTTTGCACGCACCACCCGCAGCGTGAAACTGACCGACAGCGGCCGGCGCTACTACGAAGAATGCAGCCAGGCACTGGCGCAACTGGTCGAGGCGCAACGGGAAGTCATGGGCCAGCAGCAGGAACCGTCCGGCACCCTGCGTATCAGTATTCCTACAACCTACGCCCATCACCGGATCCTGCCGCTGTTGCCCGCGTTTCGTGCGCGCTTCCCGCAGGTGAAAGTTGACATGCACATCAGCAACCGCAACATCGACTTCGTCGGCGAGGGCTACGACATGGCGATCCGCGTGCGGGCGATTCCCGATTCCGGCCTGATCGCCCGCCATCTGGAAGATGCGGCGTTGGTGATGGTGGCCAGCCCCGATTACCTCAAACGCGCCGGCACGCCGCAGACCCTCGAAGACCTCGAACAGCACGAGTGCATTCAGTACGAATTACCCAGCAGTGGGCGGCGGATCACCTGGCTGTTTTACGACGAAGACGCGCCACGGGAAATCCTCGCCGAGGGCAATTTCTGCTGCTCGGACGATGTGCTCGGTGGCGTGACCCTGGCCAGGCACGGTGCCGGGTTGTTCCAGACTTATCGCTTCATCGTCGAAAAAGAACTGGCCGACGGCTCGCTGATAGAAGTGCTCAAACCCTACAGCGGACGCTCCCGGCCGTTCACGCTGCTGTACCCGCAGAATCGCCACATGCCGCTGCGGGTCAGGGCTTTCATCGATTTTCTGGTCGAGCAGTTGCCGCACTGAATTGCACCAGTGTGCGATCACCGCACACAAAACCGGACTGTCGATGCAGAGCAATTGATTAAAGTAACCATCTAGTACAATTTAACTCCACAGGCCGAAACCCTCGGCCCAAGCCAAAAACAATAAGTGGAGTTTGCCCCCATGCCCCCTATCGTTCTGGTGCTCAACGGCCCGAACCTGAACCTGCTCGGCACCCGTGAACCGGCGACCTACGGTCACGAAACCTTGGCCGACATCTCTGCCCTGTGCGGGCGCGCTGCCGAAGAGTTCGGCCTGGCCGTGGAGTTTCGCCAGACCAACCACGAAGGCGAATTGCTCGACTGGATTCACGGCGCCCGCCAGCGCTGCGCCGGCATCGTCATCAACCCGGCCGCCTGGACTCACACCTCGGTAGCGATCCGCGATGCCCTCGTTGCCAGCGAATTGCCGGTGATCGAAGTGCACCTGTCCAACGTCCATGCCCGCGAGCCGTTCCGTCATCACTCGTTCGTCTCGGCCATCGCCACGGCCGTGATGTGCGGCTTCGGCAGCCACGGTTATCGCCTGGCCCTGGAACATTTCAGCCAGCGGCTGAAGGGGTGATCCGCATGAACCGCAACAACGTGATACTCGCCGGGCTGATCGGCGCCGGCATCCAGGCCTCCCGCACCCCGGCGCTGCATGAACACGAAGGTGACGAACAGGGCCTGCGTTATCTGTACCGCTTGATCGATCTCGATCAACTGCAACTCGACAGCAACGCCCTGCCCGACCTGCTGCTGGCCGCCGAACGCATGAATTACACCGGGCTGAACATCACCTTCCCGTGCAAGCAGGCAATCATTCCGCTGCTCGATGAACTATCCCCGGAAGCCCGAGGCATCGGTGCCGTGAACACGGTGGTGCTGAAGGACGGCAAACGCGTCGGCCACAACACCGACTGCCTGGGTTTCGCCGAAGGATTTCGTCGCGGCCTGCCAGACGTCGCCCGCGAGCGCGTAGTCCAGATGGGCGCCGGCGGTGCAGGCGCGGCCGTGGCCCACGCCTTATTGAGCGAAGGCGTACAGCAACTGAGCATTTTTGACGTGGACGTGGAGCGCGCCGAAAGCCTGGCCAACAACCTCAACCAGCATTTCGGCGCTGGCCGCGCGGTTGCCGGGCATGATCTGGCGAGCACACTGAGTCAGGCGAATGGCCTGGTAAACACCACGCCGATGGGCATGGCCAAACTGCCAGGCATGCCTGTGCCGGTGGCATTGCTGCGGCCCGAGTTGTGGGTAGCGGAGATCGTGTATTTCCCGCTGGAAACCGAACTGCTGCGCAACGCCCGCGCTCTGGGTTGCCGAACCCTGGATGGCGGCAACATGGCGGTGTTTCAGGCGGTGAAGGCGTTTGAGCTGTTCAGCGGCAAGGTGCCGGATGCGCAGCGGATGCTCGCGCATTTTCAAAGCATGAATGGATAAAACCGTGAGGGGGCGACGCCCCCTCGACTTCGGTCACGCCTGCAAGTAGCGCAGCACCGACTCGCAAATCATCTCGCGATGACGCTGCTTGATGCTTTCGTCCGGCAGGTCGATCTGAAAGATCTCACCGAACGTGTGGCGGTTCGATACGCGATAGAAGCAGAACGAACTGATCAGCAGATGCACGTCCAGCGCGTCGAGCCCGGCGCGGAACACCCCTTCTTCAGCACCGCGACGCAGAATCTCGCCCAGTGAATCGAGGATGGTGTTGTTCATCGCCTTGATCGCGTCGGAACGCTTCACATACTCGGCGTTGTGGATGTTTTCGATGCTGACGATCCGCACGAAATCGACGTTGCGATCGTGGTGGTCGAAGGTGAATTCCACCAGACGCCGGATGGCTTCCACCGGCGGCAATTCGGCCAGGTGCAGGCGGTTTTCGGTGCTGCGGATATCACCGTAGAGCTTCTCCAGCACCTCGACGTACAACTGTTCCTTGCTGCCGAAGTAGTAATAGATCATGCGCTTGGAGGTGTGGATGCGCTCGGCGATCGCGTCGACGCGAGCGCCGGACAGACCCTGCTGGACGAACTCGACGATCGCCTCCTGCAGGATATTCTCGCGGGTCTTTTCCGGGTTGTTCTTGCGACTTTTGCGCGGCTCTACCGCTGGTAGATCGGGGGCTGCGGAAAGTTCTGAAGTCATCGTCATTGCGGGCTCACGGCCATCACTGCACAGGCTGGCGATTATGGGCCGCGCGCCCCAGTGAAGGAAGCCGCGCGACCGGTGTTTAATCCCGCGTTTACGAATTTCCTACAACTTGGCCTGGCGAACCGCACCACTGCGTGATTTGGCCATCGCCGCCAGCCGCACCGCGACGTTGGCCGCGCCATAACCGGCGTAACCGTTCTTGCGCTGGATGATCTCGAAGAAGAAACGCCCTTCGAACGGCTCGGTATAGACGTGGAACAACTCGCCACCCTGCGCATCGCGGTCGTACAGCACGTTGTAGTACGCCAGCTCGCTGAGGAATTCGTCATCGAAATCGAAACGCGCCGCGAGGTCATCGTAATAGTTGAGCGGGATGTCCAGCAGCGGTACGCCCGCCTCCTTCGCCCGGCTGACTTCGGCGAAGATATCGTCGCAATCGAAGGCGATGTGATGCACCCCGGAGCCGCGATAACTCGACAGCGCGTGTGAGATCGCGGTGTTGCGGTTCTCGGAAATGTTCAGCGGCAGACGGATCGAACTGTCGCGGCTACGCAGCGCGCGACTCTTCACCAAGCCATACGGATCGGGCAGCACCACTTCGTCATCGGCCTCGAAATCCAGCAGGCTCTTGTAGAACAGCACCCAGCTGTCGAGGCTGTCTGCCGGCAGCGCCATGGCCATGTGGTCGATGCGCTTGAGGCCGCCCCGCGCAACAGCATCCGGCAGCAGATTGAAGTCGGTGCCGTAAACATCCGCCTCCTGATCCACCAGATAAATCAGGCTGCCGTCCGGCGCACGCACCGCCGCCAGTTCCAGCTCGTTGGGGCCGACCAGTCCGCGATACGGCTGACCTTTATAGGCGACCGCCCGGGCCAGCGCGCTGGCGCTGTCCTTGACCCGCACGGCGGTGGCGCACAGCGACGGGCCGTGGGCCTCGAAAAAGCTGTGGCCGAACGAATAGGGTTCCGAGTTGAGGATCAGGTTGATATCGCCCTGGCGCAACAGGCTGACGCTCTTGGAGCGATGCTGGCCAGCCTTGACGAAACCCAGCCGCTCCAGCCAGTTCGACAGCTTGGCCCCGAGGCTTTCATCCACGGCGAATTCAAGAAACTCGATGCCGTTGTATTCGCTGGCCTTCGGCGTTTCGAAGAGGATTTCACGGTTATCCACAGGACGGATTTCCTGCTCCAGACGCTGGCGGGTTTTCTCCTCCAGGTACAGCAGCGAACGCAGACCGTCGGCCGCATTGGCCCGAGGCGGTGCGGCACGGAAGCCGTCGTTGAAGATTTCCAGCGACAACGGCCCGGTGTAACCACTCTGGATGATTGGCGCGAGGAAGCCCGGCAGATCGAATTCGCCCTGCCCCGGGAAGCAGCGGAAATGCCGGCTCCACTCCAGCACGTCCATCGCCAGGATCGGCGCGTCGGCCATTTGCACGAAGAAAATCTTGTCGCCGGGAATCTCGGCAATCGCCCGTGGATCGCCCTTGAGCGACAAGGTGTGGAAACTGTCGAGCAACACGCCGAGGGCCGGGTGATCGGCCTGACGCACGATATCCCAGACCTGTTGATAAGTATTGACGTGACGGCCCCAGGCCAGCGCTTCATAACCGATACGCAGGCCACGGGCGCCGGCGCGCTCGGCCAGCAGGCGCAGGTCGTCGATGAGGATCTGTTGATCGCCAATACTGTCGGGGGAGGCATTGCTGCAGACCAGCACCAGGTCGGTACCCAGTTCCTGCATCAGGTCGAACTTGCGCTCGGCCCGTTCCAGGTTGCGCTCCAGACGATCGCGGCGGCAGCCTTCGAAATCGCGGAACGGCTGGAACAGGGTGATGGCGATTCCGAGGTCGGCGCACATCTGCCGGATTTCCCGGGGGCTGCCGTCGTAATACAGAAGATCGTTCTCGAAAATCTCCACCCCGTCGAACCCGGCGGCGGCAATGGCTTCGAGTTTTTCCGGCAGGGTTCCGCTCAAGGAGACGGTGGCAATGGATCGCTGCATGTTTCAACTCCCGGTGGAGACGTCGGCTACGGAAATTGCGCCGCTTTTATAGGGTGAGCGAATTATTGGTCCCGGTTTTTCATTGAGCAATTTAAACTGTACTACCCGGTTAGTTTTGCGTGCGATTATCGAACAGAATGCCGGTTTGGCGAATTGACGATTTTTCGTCCACTGCCCAACATCCGTCTCACCTTGAGTCCGGAACTGAACCACCGGTCGCAGCGTGCACAAGAAAAGCACACCAAATAACAAATCCAAAAACGGGTGGAACACATGATTCCTTCACAGACTTCCCGCATGGCTCCGGCCATGAGCACTGCCACGGGTGGCATCGGCGACAAGATCCGCGGCGCCATGGCCGTCGGCAAGACCCGTTGGGGCATGCTGGCGCTGGTGTTTTTCGCCACCACCCTCAATTACATAGACCGCGCCGCCCTCGGCGTCATGCAGCCGATCCTCGCCAAGGAAATGAGCTGGACGGCGATGGACTACGCCAACATCAACTTCTGGTTTCAGGTCGGCTACGCCATCGGCTTCGTGCTGCAAGGACGGCTGATCGATCGGGTCGGCGTCAAGCGCGTGTTCTTCTGCGCGGTGCTGCTCTGGAGCCTGGCCACCGGCGCCCACGGCCTGGCGACCTCGGCGGTGGGCTTCATGGTCTGCCGGTTAATCCTCGGCCTGACTGAAGCGGCGAACTACCCGGCTTGTGTGAAGACCACACGCCTGTGGTTCCCGGCCGGCGAGCGCGCCGTGGCCACCGGCATCTTCAACGCCGGCACCAACGTCGGTGCGATGTTCACCCCGATGCTGCTGCCGCTGATCCTTCACGTGTGGGGCTGGCAGGCTGCGTTCCTGTGCATGTCGGCACTGGGCGGGATCTGGCTGCTGTTCTGGGGCCTGAAGTATTTCAACCCGGAAGATCACCCAAACGTTAAGCAGTCGGAGCTGGAATACATCCAGAAAGAAGTCGAACCGGAACAGGCCCGCGTGCCGTTCTCGAAGATCCTGCGCATGCGCGGCACCTGGGCCTTCGCCCTCGCCTACTCGCTGACCGCGCCGGTGTTCTGGTTCTACCTGTACTGGCTGCCGCCGTTTCTCAATCAGCAATACAACCTGGGCATCAACGTTACCCAGATGGGCATTCCGCTGATCATCATCTACGTCACCGCCGACTTCGGCAGCGTGGGCGGCGGGATTCTGTCTTCGTTCCTGATCGGTCGCGGCATGAACTCGATCAAGGCGCGGCTGCTGTCGATGTTCCTGTTCGCCTGCTGCATCATCGGCGTGGTGATGGCCGCCGGCTCCGCCAACCTGTGGATCGCGGTTGCCGCCATCTCCCTGGCCATCGGTGCGCATCAGGCCTGGACAGCAAACATCTGGAGCCTGGTGATGGACTACACGCCCAAGCACATGATGAGTACGGTGTTCGGTTTCGGCGGCATGTGCGCGGCGATCGGCGGGATGTTCATGACCCAGATCGTCGGCCACATCCTGACCGTCACCAATAACAACTACACCGTGCTGTTCACCCTGATCCCGGCGATGTACTTCATCGCCCTGACCTGGATGTACTTCATGGCACCGCGCAAGATTCCTACCGTCACTGAGTAGCCCTTCAATACTTAGAAGCCTTCCTGCACTGACCGGCCTGATTTCAGGCCGGTCACGTCTTCAGCGCCGGCTCTGCTGCCACGCTGCCGCCAGCCCGCTGCAACAGATCACCGCAATCCCGATCACCGTCATCAGGGTCGGCGTGTGAGCAAACAGCAACCAGCCCAACAACCCCGCAAACACGATCTGGCAGTAACCGAACGGCGCCAGCAACGCTGGTGCAGCATGGCGGAACGCCTGGGTCAGAAACAGGTGCGCCGTCATCCCGCAACTGCCCAGCGCCAGCATCAACAGCGCATGCCCCAGGCTCGGCACCTGCCAGAAGAACGGCACCAGCGCACTCATCACCAGCGTGTTGCACAGCCCGGCGAAAAAGTTGCTGGTGGTCGGGCTGTCGACTTCGGCGAGCTTGCGGGTGAGCAATTGATAGAAGCAGAAAAACAGCGCCGAACAGAACGGCAACAGAATCGCCGGGGTGAACAAGTCACCGCCCGGATGGACGATGATCAGCACACCGATGAACCCGCACACCACCGCGATCCACTGACCGCGCGTCACCCGTTCCTTGAGCAGCGGCACCGACAGCGCCGTCACCAGCACCGGAGCAAGAAAGTTGACCGCCGTGGCCTCGGCCAGCGGGATGTACAGCAACGCTGTGGTGAAAAACAGGCTGGTGCCCAACAGGCACAACGCCCGCGCCAACTGCCACAACGGACGTTTGGTGCGCAGCACGCGCAGCCCGGACTGCGGCAGGAAAATCCCCGCCATCAGCAGCGTGTGCACCAGATACCGCGCCCACACCACCATCACGATCGGATAAAAACCCGAAAGGTATTTCGACAGCGCGTCGTGGCTGGAGAACAGGAAGGTTGCCACGACAATCAGCAAGATCCCCTTGAAGGGTTGGTTGACGCCGGAAAGCGGAGTGCTGACGGTCATTGGCTCTCTCTGAATGAAAAATAAACGGTGACGAGGACGCAGGCGCCCTCGCCCCTTGAAGCAGACTTAAAGCCGGGCCAACAATTCCCGTGTCCGGTCGATCGCCATTTGCGCCCGCTGCAAACCACTCACGCCTTGCTCCAGCAATTTGACCGTGGGAATTTCCAGACTCAGGGGAAGGTTAGCCGGAAGACTGCGCAACAAACCGATCAAGTCACAATCGCCCTCGCCGGGAAACCGTCGTTCATTGCGAGCCTGACGCAAGATCTCGGCCATGTCCGTCGGCCTCGGCCCGGCTACATCGCACAACTGTGCATAGCGCAGCCGCGAGGCCGGCACACCGTCCAGATCTTCCAGCCGCGATCCGGAACGGTCGAAGTGAAACGCATCGACCAGTACCGCCCCGTTTTCGCGCCCGGCCTTGTCGACGATGCGCAACGCCTGTTCGAGATTGCGCGCATCGGTCCATGGCATGAACTCCAGATGCGGATGCAAACCGTAGGGCGCCGCCAGATCGCAGAGTGCCGCAAAATTATCGGTGAGCCGCTGCTCGTCAGGATCGTTACCGGCGACCAGCAACTCGCTGGCACCGAACTCCGCGCCGACGCTAAGCAGTTGTTCGAAATCCGCAACCACCGTCTGCGGTTTCAAACGCAGGATTTCCACGTCGAGCACGCCGATTCCCGTGTCACGCAAACGCGCCAGTGTCTGACGCCGCAAATCGCCATCGGCTACCAATGGAAAGTGATACTCCTCGGGCGTCGCCGGCTCCAGACGCAGGCCGACATGGCTGTAACCGGCACGGGCCGCGACCTCGACCATCTCGGGTGGCGACAACTCCAGCACGGTCAGGCTGGCCAGGGACAGAATTCTCTCGCTCATGTTCAGGCCTCGATCCGCGCAGGTTCGGTGGCGCGACCGCTGGCCGCTGCTTCACGGATGGCCTCGACCAGCGCCAGAGTGCGGGCGGCATCGGCGGCACTCACCAGCGGTTCAACCTCCCGTCGCGCCACGCGGACGAAATGCTGCAACTGCAACCGCAGCGCTTCATCAGGCGTGAACGGTTCATCGACCGACAGCAACGGCTCGTGCCAACCGGCGTCCACCTGATCGGCGCGGTAATGCCAGCGCTTGAGCTGCGGAATGCTCAAAGCTCCGGCCGTTCCCGCCAGCAAGTAGCAAGGTTGATCGGCCTGGCGCGGATAGGCCGGGTTTTCCCCGGAGTTCAACTCCCAGCTCCACGGCGCCGCCACCGCATCGGAACCGGTCAGCGTACCCAGCGCTCCGCCGTCGAACTGCAGCAGGATCGCCGCGCTGTCTTCATTGGCAAAACCACGCACCGCACGGTCGGTAATCGCCTGCACCGAACGCACTTCACCGCACAGATGACGCAGCAGATCGAGGTCGTGGATCAGATTGGTCAGCAGCATTCCGGCACCTGCTTCGCGCCGCCACGCGGTTTCGAAATAGTGGTCGGGTTTGCGCAACTGGAACAACGCAGTCACCAGCGTCAGCCGCCCCAATGCTCCGCCCTTGACCAGTTCATGGGCTCGCACGATCAACGGATTGTGCCGCCGATGATGGCCGACCAGCACCGGCACGCCGCTGCGCTTCACCGCTGCCACCAGTTCCCGCGCCTCATCCAGGTTTACGCCCACCGGTTTTTCCAGCAACACCGGAACACCAGCGGCGAGGCAATCCAGCGCAGTGCTGACGTGCTGATTATTCGGATTGGCGACGATCACGGCGTCTGGCCGGTTCTGCTCCAGCATCTGACGGTGATCGGTGAAATACGCCACACCCCACTCCGCCGCCAGGGCCGGTGCCTGAGGGCCGGGATCGGCCACAGCGCATAACGTGGCCTCAGTGAGACTTTTCAGGTGCCGGTAATGTTGCTGGCCCATGTTACCGGCGCCTATCAGGGCGATTCGAAGGGGCGGGTTCAAGGTGCGATCCTCTTGTGATTGTTGTGGGAAAACTCACTCCATCAACAATTTAGAACCCGGTTCCATATTCTCACACCCACCCGACTGAAAAGTGGGCGAACAGCGCACAGCTTTGCTTAAACGAACAACTCCGAGGCCAGGCTCGCCGCCGACAGCTCCTCGGTAAACGTCAGCAGCAACGGCGCCAGTTCATGCAATCGCGCCGCCGACATCCGTGCGCTCGGCCCCGCGATGCTGAGCACGCCAATCACCCGACCATCGGCGGGATGTTTCACCACGGCAGCAATCGCCGAAGTGCCGACCGCCGAGCTTTCTTCCACACAGGCATAACCCTGTTCACGGGCCACGCGCAGGCGTTCGAGCAGTTCAATATTGGAGCGCGGCGCGTTGGGCCCGATATCCGCCGGCACCTCCGCGCCCTGGCGCTCGACCAGCGACAACGCCTCGGCGTCGCTCATGCAAGCCAGCCACGCATGGCCCGACGCGGTGTAGAACAGCGGCGCATCGCGGCCCATGTCCGGGTCGTAACGCAGACCGGTGCGGGCGCCCTGGGCCTTGGCAATCCAGGTCTGGCGCTCGCCGTCAATCACCCCCAGACGCACCAGCTCACCGGTTTCCTGGGCCAGGCGATCCAGCACCGGCTGCACGATGTCGGCCCCGCTGCTCGACAGGTACTGAAAGCCCATCGCAACCAGTTTGGTCGACAGGTGATAACGCAACGTCTCCGGATTCTGCCGCACGTAACCCAGGCGGATCAGCTCGGCGAGCAGGCGGTGCGTCGCGCTCTTCGGAATGTCCAGTTGCTCGGCGAGGGTCTGCATCGGCAGCCCGCGCGGATCACTGGTGAGGCTTTCCAGCACGCTAAAAACCCGTTCGATTTGACTGCCGGCCATGGTGCGTTCTCGGTGAAATTTCGCCGATTCTAGAAGACATCCCGAGGAATGCGAAATCTGGAACCAGGCGTCCGATAACCGCCCACTTTGCGCGTCAGTCGGTTGATCTGCTTCGCCCGCACTGGTTATTTTCTGGAACATGATTCTAAAAACAATTGATTGCTGGAGCCCTTGCTGATGCCTGCCCTTCCCGATATCGACTGCGACGTTCTGGTGGTCGGCTCCGGCGCCGCCGGTTTGTCGGCCGCCGTCACCGCTGCCTGGCATGGCTTGAAGGTCATCGTGGTGGAAAAGGATCCGGTGTTCGGCGGCGCCACCGCGTGGTCCGGCGGCTGGGCGTGGGTGCCGTGCAATCCGCTGGCCCGGCGCGCCGGGATCGTGGAAGACGTGGAATTGCCGCGCACCTATCTGCGCCACGAACTCGGCGAGCATTACGACCCGGCCATGATCGACGCCTTCCTTGAGGCCGGCCCGCGCATGGTGGCGTTCTTCGAACAACACACCGCCCTGCAATTTGCCGACGGCAACGCCATCGCCGACATCCACGGCGAAACACCGGGCGCCGGCACCGGCGGACGCTCGGTGATTGCCGCCCCCTATGACGGACGAAAGGTCGGGCGCCTGCTCAAGCGTCTTCGTACAACGATGCGCGAAACATCGTTCATGGGCATGCCGATCATGGCCGGCGCGGACCTGTCGGCGTTTCTCAATCTGACCCGCTCGTTGTCGGCGGCCTGGCACGTGACCCGGCGTTTCACTCGCCACCTGCTGGACCTGGCGCTGCACGGCCGGGCGATGCAACTGGTCAACGGCGTGGCGCTGGTGGCACGGCTGGCGAAGTCCGCCGAAGACCTCGGCGTACTGCTGTGGGAATCGGCGCCAGTGACCGAACTGCTGCGCGACGATTCACGCATCACCGGCGCTCGCGTGAACACCACAAAAGGCCCGGTCAATGTCCATGCCCGCAAAGCCGTGGTACTCGCGGCGGGCGGATTTGCCAACGACATCGAGCGGCGCAAGGCCTTGTTCCCTCGCACACCCACCGGTCATGAACATTGGGCGCTGCCACCCTTGGGAGTGAATGGCGACGGCCTGCGACTGGGCGAAACCGTCGGAGCCCGGGTCAACACCGATGTGGCCTCGCCCGTGGCGTGGGCACCGGTCTCGCAGGTGCCACATTCCGACGGCAGCATCGGCCATTTCCCACACATCATCGAACGCGGCAAACCGGGCGTCATCGGCGTGCTGCGCAACGGTCAGCGCTTCGTCAACGAAGCCAACGGCTATTACGACTATGTCAGTGCCATGGTCGCTGCGGCTCCCGAAGGCGAAGAGGTTGCGTCCTGGCTGATCTGCACCCGCGCGTTCCAGCGTCGTTACGGGCTCGGCATGTCTCGGCCGTTTCCGGTGCCGGTGTCAGGTTTTATCCGCAGCGGCTATCTGAAAACCGGCAATACCCTTGAGGAATTGGCCACCGCATGCGGCATCGATCCGAACGGATTACGCGCCACTCTCCATGACTACAACCACCATGCCCGGCACGGCGAAGACCCGCTGTTCGGTCGCGGCTCGACCCCGTACAACCGCAAACAGGGCGATCCGGCGCAACAGCCCAATCCGTGCGTGGCGCCTATCGAACAAGGCCCGTTCTACGCGGTGAAGGTGCAGCCGGGCTGTTTCGGCACCTTCGCCGGGCTCAAGGTCAATCCGCACGCGCAAGTGCTCGACGCCGAAGACCGGCCCATCACCGGGCTCTACGCCGCCGGTGGCGACATGGCCAGCATCATGGGCGGGCATTATCCGGCGGGCGGGATCAACCTCGGCCCGGCCCTGACTTTCGGTTACATCGCAGCCCGACACATGGCGGGCGTCACGGCTTTCGAACAGGAGATCGACCATGCAGCACATCGTTAACAGACAAGGACTGAACCTGCCAAAACTCGGCCTCGGCACCTGGCCGATGCTCGGTGACGAATGCACCCGCGCCGTAGAACAAGCCCTGGAACTCGGTTACCGACACATCGACACAGCGGCGGCCTACAACAACGAAGACGCAGTCGGACAGGCCCTGGCGAATACGCCGACACCCCGCGAGCAGATTCACGTCACCACCAAGGTCTGGTGGGACCAGTTGCAACCGGATGCCATGCGTCATTCGCTGGATCGCAGCCTCAAGGCATTGCGCAGCGAGTACGTCGACCTGTTCATGATCCATTGGCCGACCACCGACTGGGACCTGCCGCGCACCCTTGAAACCCTCGCGTCGTTCAAGGAGCAAGGTCTGGCTCGCAACATCGGTGTGGCGAATTTTCCGCTGCCGCTGCTGCGCAAAGTCGTCGAAGAATACGGCATCCCTCTGTCAGCCATTCAGGTCGAGTACCACGTCCTGCTCGGACAAAACGCCCTGCTCGACTACGCCCGTCAACATGATCTGGCGCTCACGGCCTACACGCCACTGGCGCGTAACAAGGTCTCGGAGATTCCACAGATTCAGCAGATCGCCGAAAAACACGGAGTGCTGCCCACTCAAGTGGCGCTGAAGTGGCTGCTGGATCAGGACAACGTGGCGGCGATTCCCAAGGCCAGCAGCAAGACCAATCAACTGGCCAACCTGGCCTCGCTGAATGTCAAACTGGATGACGACGACCGGGCGCTGATCGCTGCATTGTCCAAGCGCGAACGTCAGGTCAGCCCGGACTTCGCGCCGGTGTGGGACTCGTTTGATCGCTAACCGTCAATGCAGGGCGCGTCATCGCCACCAGTAAAGGGATGAACTGGCAAACGCGTATATGGCTGCGCCCGATGCAATGCCGTTCAGTGTCAGCGTCACATTTGCGAGATATTCATCGTAAAGGGGGTCCATATCGAGTCGATAGTCGGTTCGAGCCTGATGGGTCCACCCTCTGGCCACGTAGGTGGCCAGAGCCATTTTCCTGGGATGTCGATATCCGTTCTTGTAACCCACAGATACAGCAACTCGCGCAAAATCCGAAAAAGTCGACGGGCACCCTTCATATGTGAATGCTGCACCGTGATGAGTGGCTACAAGGCCATTGAACTTATAGGGCACCCTGCTTCCGTGCAGGATCGGGATATTGATAAAGTCAGCGTCTCCTGGCAGCAAAATGCCTTTTAATTGCGCGGTATCAGAAGGTCGCCACTCATGCACCACCATGGCCAGTCCATTTTGATTCGGATCATTGGCGCGACGTCCTCTGCTGATCTCGCGAGTCCGATAAATCGACACGTGGTCAAACTCCATTTCGGAACGGGACGCGGGCCACAAATACAACTGTCCACGTCGATTGAGCTCTCGGACAAATCGCCAATGCAACGGTCTGAGCTTGACCCCGCCCCAATCTGACCCGATACCCGGCACAATCCACGGCCTCTCCAGCGCCGGAATGTGCCAGGTAATGGTCGAACCTCCACCACGATGGAAAACCACAGTGTCTATTGCCATGCCCCAGTGATCCCAATCCCAGTGAGAAAGCACCACAGGTGCTGTCCTTTCACTACCGCTGGATAAATCCGGCTTGAACCGAGGCAAGCCTGCTCGGTCTTGAAACGTCGTTGGCCACCCCAAATCAAAAAATAGATGGGTGTCAGACCCACTCTGAATCGCGTTCAAGTTTCCTTGCCCGACATCGACGACATTGACCCGGATGGATTGGCTACCAGCAATGCGAAAGGCTCTGCCGATGTTTGCTCCCTCGAACAGTGGCGCAGTCGGAAGTTGCATCAACGCATCAAGCGATTCATTCACTGGAGGGTCAGCCGGGGTAATGCTGATCACTCGATAAACATTGTTCAGCTGCACATTGTCGTCAGACAAAAGAAATCGAACGGCCACCCCATCGTTGGTTGATGCCCGCAGGATGATTTTCCACCAGGACTGAGAGTTGAACTGCTGGACGGTCACCTGCAAGATTCGCCAGGCCTCGCGTCGGCTTATCGCAAACAACGCGACCGGGTAACGTTTGTCATCGTCCAGGCTATCTTGCCCAAGCGCACCCGCCTCTGCTTTTCGCTCGCACGATTCGTGAAAGGCATCAAAAACAATTTCACCGCCCTCGAAATTGCCCAAGGGGTCGATGGTGGACAAGTTCATCAGGCCATAAAAAACCAGTGTTTCTTCAACCGCATCCATTCGTGTCATACCCTTTCGATCATCCCTGTTTAATGGCATCGGACGTTAAACCCTCGATTAGAAGCCGCTTGACCAGATCAGCGAATACCTGGTGGGGAGCTAAAGCAAATAACAGCATTTCGATTTTGCAGTGTTGATCCTTTTCCAATTGGAGGTAGTCGCCGATCAGCGCCACCAACCGCACATACTCTCGATAGGCAGATCTCACCGGTATGTGAAACTGAGGTCGTATTTCCTTACCTACATGCGCGCTGAGCAAGATGCTTGAATCCAACGCCCCAGAGCGCAGGTTCGACAAGAGAAACAGGCTTTCCAGATTAATCAGCGACAAACGGGCTCCTCGACCGACGGGCATTGGAAAAAACGCCTCGGTATCACCGTTCATGTAATTGATTGCATTGATGGAGAATGCGACGCGGGAATCGTAGATCGGCGCCCAGTCATACAGACATGAGACAACCTTTGACCAGGAGCTCACACCGGTCAGTGAGATGTCATCCATCTTCTCCGGCCCCTTTTCAAGGCTACAGCAGGCTTTAATCACCCATTCAGACAGTTTTACGCTGGGGGTAATCCCGCCCCACTCACCCACCAGAAAATGTGCGGCATCCAATCCTTCTTTGCTCTTCGGATCTGCCAGCATTGGGCGCAAACACGCCTTCATTTTCAGGGTCTTTTCATAGGCACTGCCGATCTCCGAAAAGTCCTGTTGAGTAAATTCGCTAATTTTTTGGCAATTGATCGGCCACTGATAATACTCATCCACCTTACCGATGCTTGGGCTCAAGTAGTCACCCAACGTCTGCGCCATCTTTCTTATCGATGTTGCTTGCCCTTTTTTTATCGACATTCCTTGTATGCTCACTGTCTGAATTCAAAACCTTGCCGGACGATCGGACTGGCGCCAGCATCACACACCAGCAACACTCATCACCACGAACAAACAGAGGATTCCCACATGCTATGGAAAAAAGGCCGACGCAGTGACAACGTCGTCGACGCCCGTGGCGATGACATGGGCGGTGGTGGCGGGATGCGCTTCGGCGGTGGCAAGGGCCTGAGCCTCGGGGCGATTCTGCTGATCGTCGGCATCGGCTGGATCACCGGCCAGGACCCGCTGCAGATCCTCGGCCAGCTCACCGGGCAGATGACCGAACAATCGGCCCCCACTTCGCAAACCCGTCAGGCACCGCCGGCCAACGATGAACAGGCCGAATTCGTGCGTTCGATCCTCGGCGACACCGAGGACACCTGGGGCGCGATCTTCCAGCAGGCCGGCCGGCAATATAAGGATCCGACCCTGGTGCTGTTCAGCAACCGGGTCAATTCCGCCTGCGGTCTGGCGACCTCGGCCACCGGCCCGTTCTACTGCCCGGCAGACCAGAAAGTCTATCTGGACATGGCGTTCTTCCAGGAAATGGCCCAGCGCTTCAAGGCTGCCGGCGACTTCGCCCAGGCCTACGTGATCGCTCACGAAGTCGGACACCATGTGCAGACGCTGCTCGGCGTCTCGGCGAAAATTCAGACAGCCCGCCAGCAAGGCCGGCAGATGGAAGGTGACGGCGGTCTGCTGGTGCGTCAGGAACTGCAAGCCGATTGTCTGGCCGGGGTCTGGGCCTACAACGCACAGAAACGTCTGAACTGGCTGGAACCGGGTGACATCGAAGAAGCCTTGAACGCGGCGAACGCGATCGGTGATGATCGCCTGCAACAACAGGGTCAGGGCCGTGTGGTGCCGGACTCGTTTACCCACGGTACGTCGGCGCAAAGGGTGCGCTGGTTCAAAACCGGATTCGCCCAGGGCCAGGTCGGCCAGTGCGATACCTTTGCGGCGAAAAACCTGTAAATGCATAAATGGCTGTTGGCTTTACTGTTCATCGGCGGCACCGCCCAAGCGGCCGGCGTCGACGCAATCAGTCCCGGGCGCCTGCAATTGCAGGCCGGCGAAATGGCAGTGGGCATCGGCCCGGCGCCGGCGAAAATCGAGCGCGTGCTGATCGTCATTCATGGCCGTCTGCGTAACGCCGAGACCTATCGCAAAAGCGGCGAAGCCGCGGCGGAACTGGCCGGGCAAACCGCCAACACCCTGGTGATCGCCCCGCAGTTTCTCAACGAAAGCGATGTGGCGCTCTACTCGTTACCCGCCAGCGTGCTGCGCTGGCAAGGCAACGACTGGATGGGCGGCGGGTTATCCACAGGGCCGAACCCGCTGAGTTCCTACGCCGCACTGGACGAAATCGTCGGGCGGCTGAGCGATCGCAAGCAGTTTCCGGACGTGAAGCAGATCGTGATCTTCGGTCACTCCGGCGGTGCCCAGGTGGTGCAGCGTTATGCGCTGCTGGCCCAGGAACAGCCGGCGCTCAAGACCGAAGGCATTCGCTTGCGTTATGTGGTGGCCAACCCGTCGTCCTACGCCTACTTCAATGAGCAACGTCCGGTGGCCTTCGATCATGCCAAGTGCCCGGGTTTCAACCGCTGGAAGTACGGCCTGGTGGATCCACCGATCTACTCGGGTGGGCAAACGCCCGCGCAGCTTGAAGGGCGTTACGTCAAACGCGAGGTGATTTATCTGCTGGGCCAGCAGGACACCGACCCGCAGCACCCGGCGCTGGACAAGAGCTGCGCCGCCAAAGCCCAAGGGGCTTATCGACTGGAGCGCGGGAAGCTGTTTTTCGGGTACTTGCTGCGTCGTCACCCTGAAGGGGTCAATCAGCGCCTGATCGAAGTACCCGGCGTCGGGCATAACGGCGACGGCATGCTGACCTCGCCGGAAGGCCAGAAAGCACTGTTCGAGCAATAAAAAACGGGGGCCGAAGCCCCCCGTTTTTTTTCAAGCGAACAACATTCGCCGCAACTCGACACAATCCTTCGCATGCCAATCGGTCAGCTCCGGCCACGGATTATCCGGCAGGTTCACCAGCACCGTGTGCGTACCCGCTGCCCGACCGCAGTCGAGGTCGAAGCGGTAATCTCCGACCATCACCATCTCTCTCGCCGGCACTTGCCAGGCTTCGGCCAGTTTCAGCAAACCGCCCGGATGCGGTTTCGGCGGCGCTTCCTCGCGACCCAGCACATCCTCCACCGCAAAGCAGTCGGCCAGGCCGATGGCTTCCAGCGTCACATGGGCCAGCTCCCGCGCATTGCGGGTCAGGATGCCCAGGCGATAACCCTTGGCGTGCAGGTCGCGCACCAGCTCCACCGCGCCGACCGCCGGGGTCGAGCCGAGCGCCAGATCGCGCTCATGTTCCAGCAGCCACGCATGTTTCGCCGCTGCTTCCTCGGCGGGCAATGCCGCGAGGTGGGTGAGGATGTCGTCCTCCGGCGGGATCGACAGCGCCACGCGGATCGCCGCGAAGTCGTGCACGGCGACGGTCAGGGTGCCGTCCATGTCGAACACCCAGTGCCGCACATCCGCCAGACTCATGCCCAGTCCTTGCGATGACGGATCAGGCCTTCCTGAGTCACCGACGCCACCAGTTGTCCGGCGCGGTTGAACACGCTGCCACGGGAGAACCCGCGCGAGTTGCCGGCCCACGGGCTGTCCATGGCGTAGAGCAACCAGTCATCGGCGCGCAGATCGTTGTGGAACCACAAGGCGTGGTCAAGGCTGGCGACCTGCATGTCTTTCTGCCAGACCGATTTGCCGTGAGGCAGCATCGAGGTGGTCAGCAGACCGAAGTCCGAAGCGTAGGCCAGGAGGTATTTGTGCAGTGCCGGAATATCGGCCAACGCGCCGTCGGCACGGAACCACACGTACTTGACCGGATCCGCCGGTTGCGGGTTGTACGGGTCTTTTTCAGTGACCGGGCGCACTTCGATCGGCTTCGGGCACAGCAGCTTTTCGCGCATGTGCTCCGGGATCAGGTGCGCGCGTTGCTGGGTCAGTTCCAGCTCCGACGGCAGGTTTTCCGGGCCGACCACTTGCGGCATCTGGCTCTGGTGTTCGAAGCCTTCTTCGTCGTACTGAAACGACGCGCTGCAAGTGAAAATCGGGTGGCCCTTCTGGATCGCGGTCACGCGGCGGGTGCTGAAACTGCCGCCGTCCCGCACGCGGTCCACCGAGTAGACCACCGGCAACTTGGCATCGCCCGGACGCAGAAAATAACCGTGCATCGAATGCACATGACGCGCTTCTTCAACGGTCTGACTGGCCGCCGACAGCGACTGGCCCAATACCTGGCCGCCGAACAACTGGCGAAAGCCCAGATCCTGACTGCGACCACGGAACAGGTTTTCCTCGATCGGTTCGAGGGTCAGCAGATCCACCAGATCTTCCAACACTTGGCTCATTCAGACTCTCCTCACACAACGCTATGCCGCGCAGTCCTGACTGCGACGGCCAATTCAGATTCTGGCGCGAGCCACTGATCGCGCCATTGTAAACGTCCGTGTCGGCTTAGCCATGCAGGGTCTGCAGCCATTGCTCCCGGGTGATGCGGTACAACACGTGTCGACGCAACGGATGGTCGACCGCCAGTTTCGGGTGATCAAAATCGTCGGCTGGATCGTGATGCATGCCGATCGCCTGCATGACTTTTTCCGACGGCAGATTGCTCTGCGCAGTGAAGGACACGATTTCCTTCAGGGCCAACCGGTCAAAACCGCAGCGCAGCGCGGTCCACGCCGCCTCGCTGGCATAACCGAGGCCCCAGTGTTCCTTGGCCAGCCGCCAGCCGATTTCCACCGCCGGGGTGAACGGCGCATCGAAGCCGACCACGCCGAGCCCGGTAAAACCGATGAACTCGCCGCTGTCCTTGCGCTCCAGCGCCCACAGGCCATAACCGTGCTCGGCAAAATGCCCGCGCACCCGGCCGATCAACGCGGCGCTTTCCAGCCGGCTCAAGGGCGCGGGGAAGTAGCGCATCACCTGCGGGTCGGCGCACATTGCCGCGAACGCCGGCAAATCCTCGTCCTGCCATTGGCGCATCAGCAGCCTTGCGCTTTCCAGCTCCAGTATCGGTTCCATCCCGCCCCTCCGCTTGATGCCGTCAGTCTACATCGCTGTTAGGCTTTGCACTCTTTCCTGCAGCCTTTATGAATAGTCCACCATGCCGTTGCCGCTGATCTACCACGAAGACTACAGCCCGGAATTCCCGGCGGAACACCGCTTCCCCATGGACAAGTTCCGCCTGCTGCGCGATCACCTGGTGGACAGCGGCCTGACCCGCGACGAAGACCTGCTGCGCCCTGAACTGTGCCCCGCCGACATTCTCGCCCTGGCCCATGACCGCGGTTATATCGAACGCTACATGAGTGGCGAGTTGTCCCGCGAAGACCAGCGGCGCCTCGGTCTGCCGTGGAACGAAGCCCTGGCCCGACGCACGGTGCGGGCGGTCGGCGGTTCGATTCTCGCGGCAGAGAAAGCCCTGGAACATGGCCTGGCCTGTCACCTCGCCGGTGGCACCCATCACGCCCACTACGATTACCCCGCCGGCTTCTGCATCTTCAATGACCTGGCGATCATCAGTCACTATTTGCTGCAAAGCGGCCGGGTGAACCGGGTGCTGATCTTCGACTGCGACGTGCATCAGGGCGACGGCACTGCACGGATTCTGCACAACACCCCGGAAGCAATCACCGTTTCCCTGCACTGCGAAAAGAACTTTCCTGCACGCAAGGCCGAAAGCGACTGGGACATTCCGCTGCCCAACGGCATGGGCGATGCCGATTACCTGAAAGTGGTCGACGACGCGCTCAACTATCTGCTGCCGCTGTATCAGCCTGATCTGGTGCTGTACGACGCCGGCGTCGACGTGCACAAGGACGACGCCCTCGGTTATCTGCAACTGACTGACGAAGGCGTCGCCGCCCGCGACGAAAGCGTGATGCGCCACTGCCTGGGCCGCGACATCCCGGTGGTCGGCGTGATCGGCGGCGGATACAGCAAGGATCGCCAGGCCCTCGCCCGCCGCCACGGCATCTTGCATCACAGTGCGCAGCGCGTCTGGCAGTCATCGGGTTGTCATTGAGTTGTGCTGCGTTACCCACAGTGGCTGTGGAACGGCCTGTGGATAACCTGAGCGAAAGGGACTACAGCCCACGCTGAACATGGCTTGCAGCGCGCTGGTTGTTTTTTGATCAGGCCTGACGATGGTCGCTGCTGCTAGAATGCGCGGCTTATTCCGCCACGCTATTGCCGCTGCCATGACCCAGACTTCTGCCGCCCTTCCCGCTCACGTCGCCATCATCGGCGGTGGCCCCGCCGGCCTGATGGCCGCCGAAGTGCTGAGCCAGGGCGGAGTCCGCGTCGATCTGTACGACGGCATGCCCTCGGTGGGCCGCAAGTTCTTGCTGGCCGGGGTTGGCGGCATGAACATCACTCACTCCGAAGCCTACCCGGCATTCCTCTCGCGCTACGCCGAACGCGCCCCGAACATCGCCCCGCTGCTGCGCGCGTTCGACGCCGACGCACTGTGCCGCTGGATCAACGAACTGGGCATCGAAACCTTCATCGGCAGCTCCGGCCGGGTGTTCCCCACCGACATGAAAGCCGCGCCATTGCTGCGCGCCTGGCTCAAGCGCCTGCGCGACAGCGGCGTGGTTATCCACACCCGCCACCGCTGGCTCGGCTGGGACGAAAACGGCGCGCTGCGCATCGACAGCCCGGAAGGCGAGAAAACCTTTTCCCCCGACGCCACCCTGCTCGCCCTCGGCGGCGGCAGCTGGTCGCGACTGGGTTCCGACGGCGCGTGGATGCTGCCGCTGGAGCAACGCGGCGTAGGACTGTCGCCGTTGCAGCCGAGTAACTGCGGCTTCGAGGTGCAGGCCTGGAGCGAGTTGATGGTCAGCAAATTCGCTGGAGCACCGTTGAAAAACATCGCCATCGGTTTGAACGACGATGTTCCGCGTTTGGGTGAATGCGTGATTACCGCGACGGGCATCGAGGGCAGTTTGATCTACGCGTTGTCGGCGCCGATACGTGAGGCGATCAATGTGCATGGTGCGGCGACTATTCACATCGACCTGCTGCCCGGCCGACCTGTGGATAAATTGCAGGCGGCGTTGAGCAAACCACGGGGTTCGCGCTCGATGGCCAAGCATCTGCACAGTCAGGTCGGGATTGATGGGGTGAAAGCGGCGCTGTTGCGAGAGCTCACTGGTGCTGCGACGTTTGCTGATCCGGCGTTGTTGGCCAGAGCGATCAAGGCTTTGCCGCTGACGCTGGTGAAAACCCGTCCGCTGGACGAGGCGATCAGTAGTGCCGGCGGGGTGACGTTCGAGGCGATGGATGAGCGGATGATGCTCAAGGCGTTGCCGGGGGTGTTTTGTGCGGGGGAGATGCTGGATTGGGAAGCGCCGACGGGCGGGTATCTGCTGACGGCGTGCTTTGCCAGTGGCCGGGCGGCGGGGTTGGGAATGCTGGACTGGTTACGACGCTGAGATCGGGTCGCCCCTTTCCCCTCACCCCAGCCCTCTCCCGGAGGGAGAGGGAGCAGACCGCGGTGTCTGGCGTCATACATCGACCTGAAAGACCGAGTCGTTTATGGATTTATCGATCAAGTGTTTTTCATAACTTGAGTTCGACTCGATATTTCAGGTCGACGTAACTCGCAAAAACAACTCGATCAGTCCCCTCTCCCCCCGGGAGAGGGCTAGGGTGAGGGGGCTTTTGATCTTTAAGGCAATCTTTAAGGCTTACGCTTACGCGGCCCGGTATTGAACACCGGCACCTTGCGCACAGGCTTGATCGAAGGCTCCGGCGCCTGAGTCTCGCCGCTGTCCACCCACTTGCCCAGATTGCGCTTGCCACCGCCACCACCGGAAGCCTTGGGCTTTTTCGGTTTCTTCGGCTTCTTGATCACCTGACCACTGGCATCGGTGTCCGGCACACGGTGCTCCGGCACGAAGTCCGGCTCAACCTCGCGCTTCAACGTGCTGCGGGTCAGCATTTCAATCGCCGACAACATGTTCACTTCATCGGCACACACCAGCGAGATCGCCTCACCGGTCGAACCCGCGCGGCCGGTACGGCCGATACGGTGAATGTAATCCTCGGCCACGATCGGCAGATCAAAGTTGACCACCAGCGGCAGGTCTTCGATATCCAGACCACGGGCCGCCACGTCGGTCGCCACCAGAATCTGCACTTCGCTCAGCTTGAAGCGATCCAGCGCCCGCTGCCGGGTCGCCTGCGGCTTGTCGCCGTGGATGCCGTCGGCGTTCACGCCCAGGCCCTGAAGTTTCTCGACCAACGCGTCCACACCATTACGGGTCTTGGCAAACACCAGCACTTGCTTCCACTTGTTCTTGCGCATCAGGTGCACGAACAGTTCCGGCTTGCGCTTCTTGTCCACCGTCACCACCCACTGCTTGACGGTGTTGGCGGCGACATTGCGCGGGCTGACTTCGATGCTCTGCGGATCGTTGAGCATCTGCCCGGCCAGCAGGCGGATGTCATCGGAGAACGTCGCGGAGAACAGCAGCGTCTGCCGCTTCTTCGGCAGCGCGCGGTAAATGTTCGCCAGCTCTTCGGAAAAGCCCAGGTCGAGCATGCGGTCGGCTTCGTCCAGCACCAGAGTTTGAAGCTGGTTGAACTTCAGCGCGTTCTGACGGAACAGATCGAGCAGACGGCCCGGAGTCGCCACCAGCAGATCGACGCCGCCACGCAGCTTCATCATCTGCGGGTTGATGCTGACGCCGCCGTACACCGCATAAGTGCGCAATGGCAGGTTTTCAGCGTACTGACGCACGGCTTCGTGAACTTGCTCGGCCAGCTCGCGGGTCGGCACCAGAATCAGCGCGCGCACCGAGTTGGCGGTGACTTTCGGCCCTTCCATCGCCAGCATTTGCAGCAGCGGCAAGGCAAAACCGGCGGTCTTGCCGGTGCCGGTCTGGGCCGCGGCCATCAGGTCGCGACCGGCCAGCACGGCCGGAATGGCTTGGGCCTGCACCGGCGTCGGGGTCTGGTAGCCGAGCTTCTCGAGGGAGCGCAGCAAGGGTTCGATCAGGCCAAGGGTGGCGAAAGTCATGGGAGTACCGTAGGAAAAATCAGAGCAAGTGTGCGATGGCGCGCAGTTTACCCTAATTCGCACGCTACTCCGTCGCTATGACCTTCGCTGCGGCAGCCGGCTCGCTGACCACCGGCGACCGCGCCGGACGCCGCCACTGCGGCAGACTGATCAGCACCACCGCGCCGATGATCACCAGCATTGCCAGCGCTTCTTCGATGCCGATGGTCTCGCCGACAAACACGATCCCCAGCAACACCGCCACCGCCGGGTTGACGTAGGCATAGCTGGTGGCCGCCGCCGGGCGAACGTTTTTCAACAGATACATGTAAGCGTTGAAGGCGATGATCGAGCCGAAGAAGATCAGGTACGCCAACGCCAGCCAGCCTTCCAGCGGCGGCATGGCCTGCAGGTGTTCACCGCTGGCCGCGCTGCCGATCAGCAACACCGCCCCACCAACCAGCATTTCCACGGCACTGGCCATTGCGCCCTGAGGCAACGGCAGATGTTTGCTCCACACCGAGCCGAACGCCCAGCTCGCCGCCGCGAAAATCAGCAACGCCGCGCCCAGCGGACTCGATTGCAGGTTGGAGCCCATGTTGAGCATCGCGATACCGATAATCCCCATCACCACCCCGGCCCACTCCAGGCGGGTGTTGCGCGCCCCCCAGAGATAACCGCAGAGCAAAGTGAACAGCGGCACGGTCGCCACCGCCAGCGCAGCAACACCCGACGCCACGCCGCTGTGCTCGGCCAGCGTCACCGCGCCGTTGCCGAAGCTCAGCAACAAAATCCCGATGATCCCCGCCGCTTTCCACTGCGCCCAAGTCGGCGCCGGTGCCCCGCGCCAGCGCAGGAACGCGTACATCAGGGTGCCGGCAATCACGAAGCGCACACCGCCGAGCATCAGCGGCGGCCAGTATTCGACGCCGATGCGGATCACCAGATAGGTCGATCCCCAAATCACGTACAACGCAAAAAACGCAGCGATCAAGGGCAAGGAAAAACGGCGCAAGGCAGACATGGGCAGCTCGAAAGTCAGACTCAGGGGATGGGTTATTCTAGAAAGGCCAACCGCTAAAAATAAGTTACAAAACCTGTTTATAGTGCCGGTACACTTTTGAAAACACGGAGATCGACGGCCAAAACCGCGATTTCGAAAGTCTGGCAATTTCAGGAGTACGACCTTGGACAAATACGACCGCATGCTGCTCAGCGCCCTGCTCGAAAACGGTCGCGCGTCCTACGCCGACCTCGCCCGCAAAGTGAACCTCTCCGCCCCCGCCGTCGCCGAGCGCGTGGCCAAACTTGAGGCGGCCGGAGTAATCACCGGGTATCAGGCGAACATCGACCTGTCGAAAATCGGCTTGCCGATCCAGTGCGTGATCGAATTGCGCCTCCACCAGAACGGCAGTCAAAAGGTCTACGACGAACTGGTGAAAATTCCGCAACTGACCGAGTGCTTTCGAGTGACGGGCGATCCGTGCGTGATCATGAAGGCCGCGGTGGGTTCGATGACCGAGCTGGAAGAGCTGATAAACCGGGTGGCGAAATTCGGGTTCAGCAAGACGTCGATCGTGTTGTCGAGTGCGATAGAGAAGCGGGTGCCATTGGGGCATATCGAAGGGAACGGCAAGTAACCTTCTCGTCCCGCTCGTTCCCACGCTTTGCGTGGGAACGTTCATCGCGAGGGTCCATCAGCCGTAGCTGTAGCCTTCTTGGCTCAAGAGGCTTGGCATGTCCCGCAAGCGAATCCACGGCTCGTTGCGCCAATGCAACAGCTTCAAGGTCTGCCCCTCACATAGCATCAACTGCAGATGTGGGCGCGGACTGAAAGAAGACAACACATCCTCGTGCAGTAAGGGCACTACCTCATGAGTCAGCCAACGGCGTAGATGGCGGTTTTCCGGAGAGTAGTGATAAACCAGCATTGCATAGACACCTGACTCGCTGAGCATCAGGGTTTCCTGAGTGTCATCAGGTCCCGAAAGGCAAATCGTACGTCGCTGATCCGAATCAAGCTTGAGCACCTGCCGGTCATTGATTTCCAACCCCATCAGACGACCAATACCTCGGGCGCAGAACCAGGCTTCGCCATGTACCAGAGCGGCTTGCAGCTGGATGTGATGGCGGATGAAGGTTTGGGGTTTTACGAGTGACTCACGGCTGAATGACGAGCCGGCGTTTTTTGGAGCGTTGGGAATTACTTTGATCATGGCAAATCACCTAACGAAAGTTGGAGCCGCCAGCATCACTTGCAGATGATGGGTGGCAGCTGTGCGCGGGTCTGCAAGACCGAGTCGTTAGGCAACCTCGGCAGACCCGAGGGTCTCCCGCACACAGCCACCATAAAATCGTTGGTCGCCAAAAGAGCGACGCGATTATAGGTGCACCGGTCAGTGCCTAACAAATTATCGGCGGGCTTGCAGTCCCGGTCGCTGTATTGGTAGCGACGAACAGAGGTTATCGGTGGGTTTGTTGGAGCTCAAGACAGATTATCCCTAACATTCGGTAGGACACTTCGACAAACGCTACACACCGCTAAACAGCCTATGTACACAAGATTTCTGTGGCCTATGGACACCGCCAGATGCGACCGATAATGTCCTGCAAAAGGTCGATCTTCGGCGCTCGCAAAAACAAGAATTCAATAAAAAAGAGAGGAACTCAGCGATGACTTGGAAGGGAACCCTACGCGCGATGAAAGCGTCAGCGCGCAGAGCCGAACGAAATTCGAAACGACGCCAACGTGAACTTGAAGTACGACAGAAAGAGTTCGCGAAAATGGAGGCTCGCGAGCAGGCTGCGCATGAAGTTGAAGTCTACGAAAACCACATTGAACTGCTGCTTTCAGTGCACAAGGATTGTGGCGAACAGATCAACTGGGGTGAGTTCGTAAGCCAACCGGCACCGATCAAACCCGTAGAGCTCAATACGCATGAAATCCATGCCAGAGAGAAACACTCCAGCTACAAACCGGGCTTCATTGTTCGCACTTTGAAACTGGAAGCCAGAAAGCGCAGAAAGCTTGAGGAAGCCATTCCCGCAGCAGTGGCCAAAGACAGGCAGAAACTGGCTGAAGAATTGAAAGAGTGGGAAGCGCAGCATCGCGAATGGCAGGAAGACTACGATCTTGCGACGGGAGTGCTCGCCGGTGACGGCCAATCCAGGATTGATGCCGTCATGCAAGTGAACCCTTTCACGGATATCTCACACCTCGGCACCTCCATCACTTTCTCGGTTGGAGAAACCGGCATCTTTGAATGCACGCTTTCGGTTCACGGTGAGAAAGTGATTCCCCAAGAGATCAAGTCACTGCTGCAGAGTGGGAAACTCTCCGTTAAAAAGATGCCGATCAGCAAGTTCAACGAACTGCTGCAGGACTATGTGTGTAGCTGCGTTCTGCGAGTAGGCCAAGAGTTGCTCAGTATCCTTCCAGATCGCATGGTGATCGTGACTGCCGTTGACTCACTTCTTAACTCCGCAACTGGCCATCTGGAAGATCAACCTATCCTCAGTGTCGCTATTTCTCGCGACACGCTGTTCAAGATCAACATGCAAAGCATCGACCCTTCAGACTCGATGAAGAACTTTGTGCATACCATGAACTTCAAGAAAACAACGGGGTTCATGCCAGTGAGCAAAGTCGACAGTCAACAATTTGCCAGTCTGGCCTGACGCAGAAAATTCGCAGCCTTTCGACAGCTCTTACGTGATAGTCGCCAAACCAGGATCTGTCTCAGGCTGCGGTCCCTGAGACCTTAAGTCAGCGATAACGCTGCAAGTGCTCGCCGACCTTTGCAGCCGGCACTTTCTGCAACTTGCACAGCAAGTCGTGCGATAGCTCACGCACCCCATGCTTGCGCCGCAACTCATCCGCCAAATACGCCATCAGGTTCGCCGCCATCTCCGCATCCGCCATAGCCCTGTGCGCCTGGCCGGTATGCGGCAACTGGGCAAACGTGGTGAGCGTACCGAGCTTGTGGTTCGGCGCCGCCGGCATCAGGCGGCGCGCCAGCAACAGCGAGCAGGCAAAGTTCTGCAAACGGGTGCGTTTGATCCGGCCCAGTTCGAAGTCCCAGAACTTCTGGTCGAACGCGGCGTTGTGCGCCAGCAGGGGTGTGCAGCCGACGAATTCGTTGACTTCGCTCATCACCCGCTCGGCCGACGGCGCTGTGCGCAACATGGCGTTGCTGATGCCGGTGAGTTGTTCGATGAAGGCCGGGACGCGGACGCCGGCGTTCATCAGGCTCTGGTAACGCTCGACGATGCGGCCGTTTTCCAGCATGACCACGGCGATTTCCGTGGCCCGGCAGCTGCTGCTCGGCGAGATGCCGGTGGTTTCAAAGTCGATGACTGCAATGCGTTCCAAACCGGGTTGTACTCCGTCCAAATCAAGTCTTGAGCTTGCGCTCAATTTTTCAACAGCAGTGCGCCTTCGATCGGCACGTAACGACTGGCGGCGCGGATCAGCGAGTTGGCGGTCAGGCCGGGAACGCCGTAGGCCACCGCTTGCACGCCGTGTTTGTTGATGATGCGTTCGAGCAGCATGTCGAAGTCGCCATCACCGGAGGCCAGGACGATCTCGTCGACGTGGTCGGCGGCGTCCATGATGTCGAGGGTGATGCCCACGTCCCAGTCGCCCTTGGCCGAGCCGTCGCTGCGCTGGATGTAGGGTTTGAGTTTCACGGTGAAACCGAGGTTGCGCAGGATCTGCTGGAACTGCTGCTGTTTGCTGTCGCCCCGGTCGATCGCATAGGCGTAGGCCTCGACGATCTGCCCGTCCTTGCTGATGTCCGCCCACAATGCCGCGTAGTTGAAGTGGCAACCATAGGCCTGACGCACGGTGTAGTAGAGGTTCTGCACATCGGCGAACACTGCGATTTTTTTCACCGGAGTTCCTGTGAGCGCTGACGCGCATGAGCCGGATCAGGCACCAGGCCCGAAAAAGGCACTCAGTATGCCAGCCCGAAGGAAGGTTCCGCGAATAATCGGCCCGGGGCGATCAGGCGCCCCGGACGAATGGTGAATCAGACGAAGGAATCGTCGTCATCGAAGAACGATGAGTTGTCATCGCTGTAGTCGGTGTCGGCAAAGCCGCCCTGATCATTACCGTAGGAGTCGTTGTTGGCCATGCGCTGGTCATCGCCCCAGCCGCTGTTGCTCTGATCGTTGACCTGGGCCGGTTCTTCCTTGATGACTTCGACGATTTCTTCCGGCTGCTGGTTGTGATGGAACAGGCTGCTGATGCCTTGTGCCAGCATCACGCCACCCGCCACACCGGCGGCGGTTTTCAGGGCACCGCCGAGGAAGCTGCTGCCGGCCGCCGGGGCCGCTTGTTGCTGGCCATAACCCGGTGGTGGCGCGCCGAAGTTCTGTTGCGGCGCCGGGGCACCGAAGTTCTGCTGCGGTGCCGGCTCACGCCAGCCGCCGGTGGAGGCCGGGGCGCTCTGGGTCGGCGCCGGGCGCGAGCTGCTGCCACCGAAGATGCTCGACAGGAAGCCACCGCCGCTGTAGGCCGGTGGCGCGCTCTGGGCCTTGGCCGATTGCAGCTCGGCCTGCAACTGCTTGACCTGTTGAGTCAGTTGTTTGTTCTGTTCGTCGAGGCTCTTGAGGGCAGCCTCCTGCACCAGAATCGCCTGGGTCATGAAATAACCTGCGGCCGGCTGGCGCGTCAGGTGTTCCTTGATCCGCGCCTCGGCCTGGGCGTCGCGCGGGGCTGCCTCCGTTTCGGCCTGTTGCAGCCGGGAAAACAGTCCATCGATCAGGGTTTGTTCTTCGCTGTTCATGGCGACCTCGTAGATTGCCGGGGATAACGTTGCCCTCCTCCACGTCGGAGAAGATGCACCTCTGTAATGGAGGCAGCAACAGAATGTTTCAATGACCTTTACCGAACGTTTACGTTTGCGCAGCGAAACGGATCATCGGTTAAAGTGGGCCACTGTTTTTGACCTGCGATACCGACTGATGAATGCCTTCGATGTGCTGCGCGACTCCCTGTATTTTTTCAAACGCAATCTGGGCCGGATCGTCCAGTTGTGCCTGCCGCTGGTGATTGTCGAAGCCGTGCTGCAAAAGGTGGTCGACCATGCCAGCGACCCGGACGGTTACTCGGCCATCAGCGTGATCGTCGGCCTGCTGGTGTATCCGCTGTACACCGCCGCGCTGATTTTGTTTCTCGACGCCCGCACCCGCGGCGAATCCCCGCAAACCCGCGATCTGCTGGCGATGGCCGCTCGCCTGTGGCCGCGCTTTGCCCTGCTGACTGCGCTGAACACGCTGCTGATCCTGCTCGGTCTGTCCCTGTATTTCCTGCCAGGCCTGTGGCTGATGGTCACTCTGGCCTTCGGTGAGTATCTGCTGGTGCTGCGCGGTTACGGTCCGCTGCAGGCGATGAAGGAAAGCCTGCGCCTGAGTCGTGGGCATTTTCTGCGGATTCTGGTGTGCATTCTGTGTGTGATGGGGCCGCTGTGGCTGCTCAAGGGCCTGACTTTGCAGGTCTATCCCGATCCGCAGAATCCTTTGATTGCGGTGCTGATCGACAGTGGCCACAGCTTCCTGCAACTGTTCACTAGCGTGGTGCTGTTCCGCCTGTTCATGCTGATTAGCGAATTGCCCGACAAACGTGACGGAATAGTCTGACTGCACCGAGCTTGGGCTGATGGATGGGTCTCGGGTATGCTCGGGACCACTTCCGTATCGCTATAAGCCGAGCCATGACCCGTCTACTGCGCTACATCCTGTTGCCCGCACTGTTCGTCCTCGCCCTGATCGGCACGCTGATCTACAGCCTGACCTGGCGCCCCGACGCCCGGGAAACCCTGCCGGTCAGTTGCACCGGGCAACCGCCGATGCTGGTCCCCGGTCAGGCTCTGAAGGTCATGACCTGGAACGTGCAATACCTGGCCGGCAAGCGCTACGTGTTCTGGAATGACCTGGCGCAAGGCGACGACGAAACCCCGACCCCGGAAGACATGGCGTTCAGCCTCGATGAGGTGGCGCGGGTGATCCGCGACGAACAGCCCGACGTGGTGCTGTTGCAGGAACTGGATGACGGCGCCAAGGCCAGCGACTACCAGAACCAGCTCAAGCTGTTGCAGGAGCGTCTGACCGACCTCTACCCGTGCAGCGCCCACGCCTTCGACTGGAAGGCCGATTTCGTCCCGGATCCGCACATCTTCGGCAGCGTCGGCCGGCAACTCGCCACCCTCAGCCGCTACCGCATCGAACACGCCGAGCGCCTGCAATTGCCGGTGCAGCCGGCGAACCTCATCAGCCGTCAGTTCCAGCCGAAAGATGCCCTGCTCGCCACCACCCTGCCGCTCAGCGATGGCGGGCAACTGGTGGTGTTCAACACCCATCTGGATCGCGCCACCCAGCCGGACGACACCTTGCAGGCGCAGGTGACAGCGGTGGCCAAGGTCCTCGACAAACACGAAAGCCACGGCACGCCGTGGCTGATCGGCGGCGACTTCAACCTGTTGCCGCTCGGCCAGTACCGGCGCCTGCCCACCGAGCAGCGCACGCCCTACTCCGCCGACAGTGCGCTGCATGTGCTGTGGGACAAGTACCCGATGATCCCGACCAACAACGAAGCCAGCGGCATCGACCGCGCCAAGTGGCTGACCCATTACCCCAACGACCCCGGCCTCAACGGCCCGGACCGCACGGTCGATTACCTGTTCTACAGCCCGAAGATCAAACGGGTCGAAGCCACGGTGCGGCAGGACGACACCTTGCGCATCTCCGATCATTTACCGGTGATTGCGAAGTTCCTCCTGCCACCCAACTGACCTCAATGGGACTCTTCGAGATCATCGTGCAACAGCCCGAAGATCTGCCGCTTCATGTCGATGAACGAGCGCTCCATGACCATGTCCAGCGTGCGCGGGCGTTCGATCGGCACATCGAGAATCTGCTTGATCCGCCCCGGCCTGGCGCCCATCACATACACCCGATCGCCGAGCAGGATCGCTTCGTCGATGTCGTGGGTGACGAACAGCACGGTTTTCTTGCTGTTGCCCCACACCCGCAATAACAGCTGCTGCATTTGCAGGCGGGTCTGGCTGTCCAGGGCACCGAAGGGTTCGTCCATCAGCAGGATCTGCGGATCGTTGGCCAATGCCCGGGCAATCGCCACCCGTTGCATCATGCCGCCGGACAACTGCTTGGCGTAGTTGTCGGCAAACCCGGACAAGCCGACTTCATGCACATAGTGATCGACGATTTCCTTGCGCCGCGCCGCCGGCATGCCCCGTCGCTTGAGGCCGAACTCGACGTTCTGCCGCACCGTCAGCCACGGAAACAGTGTGTAGCTCTGGAACACCATCCCGCGATCCGCGCCGGGGCCCTGCACTTGCTGGCCGCCGACATAGATTTCGCCGGAACTCGGCTCGGCCAGGCCGGCGGTGAGGTACAACAGGCTCGACTTGCCGCAGCCCGACGGCCCGACCAGTACCGCGAACTGCTGGTCCGGCACCTCGAACGACACTTCTTCCAGCGCGGTAAACGTACCGCCACCGGGTTTGCTGTAGCGCAGGCTGACCTTGTCCACCTGCAACCTTGGCGCGGCGTGGGCCGGTGCGGCGACCGGCTCGATGAAACGACGGTTGGCAGCGGTTACTGAGCCCATGCGGCAATCCTCAAACGCAAGAAGCGAAACAGTTGATCGGTGACCAGGCCGAGCAGGCCGATGATCGCGATGGCGAGAAAAATCACATCGACCTGAAAGCCGCGCATGGCCTTGAGGCTCAAGTAACCGAGGCCACTGGAAGCGGCGACCAGTTCGGCGACCACCAGATACGTCCAGGCCCAGCCCATGGTCACCCGCAAGGTGTCGAGCACGCCGGGCAACGACGCCGGGGCGATCACGTGCAGCACCGCGTCACGCCGGTTGGAGCCGAGGGTGTAGGAGGCGTTGATCAAATCCTTGGAGATGCCTTTGGACACGTCGGCGATCATCACCAGTTGCTGGAAAAACACGCCGAAAATGATCACCGACACTCACTGTTCCAGACCGATGCCGATCCAGAGGATGAACAGCGGCACGAACGAGGTCACCGGCAGGTAGCGGATGAAGTTGACCAGCGGTTCGAGGAATGCCTGGACGATGCGAAAGCTGCCCATCAGCAAGCCCAGCGGCACCGCCACCAGCGACGACACAATGAACCCGACCATCACCACTTCAACACTGGCCCAGACATGCTGGCCAAGGGTGCCGTCGCGGCTCAAGCGCACGGCGGCTTCGACCACCGCGCCGGGCGTGGGCAGGAACATCCCCGGCACGATTCCGCCATAGGACAACCCGGCCCACAGGCCGACCAGCAACACCCAGGCCAGACCGCTGGCGCTCCACACCACCGGCACCGGCAAACCGGTCTTCGGCGTGATGCAGCGGCTCAGCCATGAATTGCGCTTGAACATGAGCAGTCTCCTAGAGCGGGCTGACGAAACGGTTATCCACCAGATCGTCATTGCTGACGTTGTAGGGCTTGCCCTGCAATTCGCTGGCAGTTTCGTTGGCCAGTTTGATCAGCGGCGCGCTATCACCCGGCTTGCCCGGCGAGCCAAGGAGTTTTTCGCTCATGGCCTGATCGTAGAAACGCACGCCCTGCGCGGCGGCGGCCAGTTCCTTCGGATCGGACAGGTAACCGCCGACACCCTTGGCCATGATTTCGTAGGCTTTCTGTGGATGGTCCTTGGTGTACTGCACCGCTTTGTAGAGGCCGGCGACCAGCGCCTTGACGTCCTCCGGCTGCTTCTCGATCACCGTGCAATTAAGCGCCACCACATCGACGATCACCCCCGGCGTACTGCTGCTGTCGATCAGCACTTTGCCCTGCTGCTTGTCGCGCACCATCGACAGATGCGGCTCCCAGGTCACGGCGGCCGGCACGCGACCGGCAATGAACGCGGTAGCGGCATCGTCGGCGGTCATGTTCTGCACGGTGATGTCGCTCATGCTCATGCCGTTCTTTTTCAGCAGGTACGAGAGCCAGAACTGCGAGGTTGACCCTTCGTTGACGGCCACAGCCTGGCCCTTGAGTTCTTGCAGGCTCTTCACGTTTTTACCGACCAGCACACCGTCGCCGCCATGGCTGTCATCCAGCGCGGCCACGGCCTTGAAGCAGAACTGCGGGCGGTACTTGAGCACTTCGTCGATGGTCGACGCCGAGCCGGACAATTGTCCCGACGCCTGGGCGGCCATGTACATCGAAGCCTCTTCGACCACCGGCAATTCGACGGTCAGGCCGTTTTCCTTGAAGTAGCCCAGATCCTGAGCCAGATACAGGGTGCCGTAACCGACCCACGTGGTGTGGCCAATCGACAAGGTGCCGGCCTGGGCGGCGGTGACGCAAAGGGCGGAAATCGCCAGAGGACATGCAAGACGGGTAAACAAGGACTTGTTCATGGAGCACTCCCAACGCTGTTGATTTAGTTGTCATGGGCAGTACGGCCAGCCTCGTCGGCGCGGATGCACGCTGCGGTCTCTGCTGGACTCTGGCGGGCAATGCCTTGGCTGGCGAAATCGATGTTGACCCAGGCTTGGCGTCAGGAAAACGAGGAAATAGTTAGACGCGAACGATGAAAAAACTGGGTAGTGCGCACCGCGAAAGGGCGCGTCGAGCGGGGGTGCCCGAGGTGGGTGCAGATTGGGAAAAAGTCTGGCGGAGATCGTTCCCACGCTCTGCGTGGGAATGCAGCCCGGGACGCTCTGCGTCCCATTCGAGAGCTGGAACGCGGAGCGTCCCTTGAGGCATTTCCACGCAGAGCGTGGGAACGATCAGGACACGGAACGAGCGATCGGGGGAGTTAGAGCCGGCCGTATTCCTGCGCCGTACGATCCAGCGCTTTCAACGTCTTGCCCACCAGCTCGTCAATCTCTTCACGACTGGCAATCAACGCCGGCGCCATGATCATCCGCCCCAGCGTCGAGCGAATGATCACTCCCTCTTCAAAACCGATCGTGCGGCAGCGCCAGGCGATGTCGTTCTCATTAACGAAGCGCTTGCGCGTGGCCTTGTCTTCGGCCAGTTGCAACGCCGCGACCATGCCCGTGCCCTGAATATCGCCCACCAGCGGGTGATTGCCGAACACCTCGCGCAGGCACTGTTGCAGGTACGGGCCGATGTCATCCTTGACCCGCGTCACCACGCCTTCATCGCGTAATGCCTTGAGGTTGGCAATCGCCACCGCCGCCGCTACCGGGTGACCGGAATAGGTCAGGCCGTGGGCGAACACACCGCCCTGCTCCACCAGCACGTCGGCCATTTTCTTCGACAGGATCAAACCACCCATCGGGATATAACCGGAGGTCAAACCCTTGGCGATAGACAAGGTATCCGGCTCGAAACCGAAGTATTCGTGGGCGAACCATTCGCCGGTGCGACCGAAGCCGCCGATCACTTCATCAGCACACAACAGCACGTCGTATTTGCGGCAGATGCGCTGGATTTCCGGCCAGTAGCTTTCCGGCGGGAAGATCATCCCGCCCGCACCCTGGAACGGTTCGGCGATGAACCCGGCGACCTTGTCGGCACCCAGCTCGAGGATCTTCGCTTCCAGTTGCTGTGCCGCCCGCAGGCCGAATTCAGCCGGGGTCAGGTTGCCTTCGTGGGCGAAGAAGTACGGCTCGTCGATGTGCGCGATGTCGGGAATCATCCCGCCCATTTCGTGCATGAACTTCATGCCGCCGAGGGCCGTCGCCGCCAGGGTCGAACCGTGATAACCGTTCCAGCGGCCGATCATGATTTTCTTCTCGGGCTTGCCCAGCACCTGCCAGTAACGGCGCACGGTACGGATCAGCACCTCGTTGGCCTCGGAGCCGGAGTTGGTGTAGATCGCGTGGCTGTAGTGCCCCGGCAGCAGGCTGAACAGCAGCTCGGAGAGCTCGATCACCTGCGGGTGGGTGGTGTGGAAAAACATGTTGTAGTACGGCAACTGCTCCAGCTGCCGGCTCGCGGCGGCGTTCAGATCCTTGCGTCCGTAGCCGAGGTTGGTGCACCACAGCCCGGACATGCCGTCGAGGTAGCGCCGACCGTCGTTGTCCCACAGATGCAGGCGGTCACCACGCACCATCACCCGTGGGCCTTCGTCGTTGAGGGCTTTCTGGTCGACGAACGCATGAATGTGGTGCGCTGCATCGGCGGCCTGGTAGTCGCGGGTTTCACGTGAGGTGGTCATCGCCGGATCTCCTTTCTTGTTGTGAGCGGCTGTCATGAGCGCAGTTGAAACCAGGTGGTTTTCAACTGGGTGTATTTGTCGAACGAGTGCAGCGACAGATCGCGGCCGAAACCGGACTGCTTGCCACCGCCGAAAGGCACGGTCACGTCCAGCGCATCGACGCTGTTGACCGACACCGTACCGGCTCGCAATTGCCGCGCCACCCGGTGCGCGCGGTGCAGATCATCGGTCCACAGCGACGCCGCCAGACCGTAGACGCTGTCGTTGGCCAGTTGCAGGGCGTGGGCCTCGTCATCGAACGGAATCACCGCCAGCACCGGGCCGAACACTTCTTCACGAAACAGGGTCATGTGCGGCTGCACGTCGGTGAAAATCGTGGGCTGAATGAAGTTGCCCGAACCGTTGAAACTTAGTTGCCGACCTCCGCAGACGCGGGTCGCGCCTTCACGCTCAGCCTGATGGATGAAGCGCAGAATGCTTTCGGTCTGACGAGTATCGACGATTGCCCCGGCCGCACTCGCCGGGTCCAGCGGATCGCCCGGCTGCCAACGTTCGGCCTGAGCCTTCAGGCGCTCGACGAACTGATCATGAATCGAGCGCTCCACCAGCAACCGCGAGTTGGCCGAGCAAACTTCGCCCTGATTGAAGAAGATCCCGAACGCGGCCTTCTGCGCCGCCAGATCCAGATCCTTGCAGTCGGCGAACACCAGATTGGCGCTCTTGCCGCCGCACTCCAGCCATACCTGCTTGAGGTTCGACTGCGCGGAGTACTGCATGAAATATTTGCCGACCTGAGTCGAGCCGGTGAACACCAGACAATCGACATCCGGGTGCAGGCCCAAAGCTTTGCCGGCCTGCTCTCCAAGCCCCGGCAGCACGTTCAGCACACCGGCCGGCAGCCCGGCTTCCAGCGCCAGCTCGGCCAGACGCAATGCGGAGAACGGTGATTGCTCGGCGGGTTTGAGGATCACCGAGTTGCCCGCCGCCAGCGCCGGTGCGAGTTTCCACGCGGCCATGTCCAGCGGGAAATTCCACGGCACCACGGCGGCGACCACGCCCAGCGCTTCGCGGGTGATGGTCGCCAGTACATTCGAGGCGCTCGGCGCGACCTGATCGTAGAGTTTGTCGAGGCTTTCGGCGTACCAGCGAAACACCCCGGCGGCGCCCGGGACGTCGATGTTGTAAGCGTCCATCACCGGCTTGCCCATGTTCAGCGAATCGAGCAGCGCCAGCTCTTCGCGATGGGCCAGAATCAGATCCGCCAGCCGCAGCAGCACTTGCTTGCGCTCGGTCGGTGAACGCCCGGCCCAGGTCCCGGCCTCGAACACCTGTCGCGCATTCTGCACCGCCGCGTCGACATCCTCTTCACCACACGCGGCGACGTTTGCCAGCAGCTGGCCGGTGGCCGGGTTGATCGCGGCAAAGGTCTGCCCCGACTGCGCCGCACGCAGTTTGCCGTCGATCACGGCCTGGTACGGATAGCTCAATTCAGCGGCCTTGCGCTGCCAGTCTGCAAGCTCGAACACGGTGGTTGCTCCTTGGACTTTTATTCTTTTGAGAACAGTGCGCAGTGATAGTCGCTCAGGCCCGTGCGGGCTAAAACCAGTAAAAATGTCTTCGCAAACAATAAAAAAGGTAACCAGCCGATGGCCCCTTCGCGCGCGTATGGGGCTATTGTTCAGGGACAAAAAAACCGCCGACAGAACGGAGGCCGGCGGCTTACAAATTGCTTGGATGTGAAATCCGTTCGCTTTGAGGTTCACCGTGGCCGCTTACAACCTGCGTCAGTTGAAATACTTCATCACCACCGTCGAATGCGGCAGCGTCGCCGAAGCGTCGCGCAAGCTGTACATCGCGCAACCGGCGATTTCCACGGCGATCAAGGGGCTGGAAGACAGCTTCGGCGTGCAACTGCTGATCCGCCATCACGCCCAAGGCGTGTCGCTAACGCCTAGCGGCGCGCGGTTCTTCCGCAAGGCCCAGGAACTGCTGCGCATGGCCAAGGAGTTCGAACAGAACGCCCTCGCCGACAACGACGTGGTGGCCGGGCAGATCGATATCGGCTGTTTTGAAACGGTGGCGCCGCTGTACCTGCCGCAACTGATTGCCGGCTTCTCGGCGCTGTATCCGGGGGTGAAGATCCGCATCCGCGACGGCGAACAACAGGAACTGGTGCAAGGCCTGACCTCGGGCACCTTCGACCTGGCAATCCTCTACAAACACGACCTCGACGCCACCATCGAAACCGAACCCCTGATGCCGGCCCAACGGCCTTACGCCCTGCTCCCGGCAGATCACCGCTTCGCCCAGCTCAAGCAGGTTTCGCTGCGGGACTTGTGCCTGGAACCGATGATCCTGCTCGACGTGCAACCGAGCCGCACCTACTTCGTCAGCCTGTTCGAAGAACTCGGGCTGTCGCCACGCATCGATTTCAGCTCGCCGTCGATCGAAATGGTGCGCGGCATGGTCGGCCAGGGTTTCGGCTTCTCGATCCTGGTCACCCGCCCGCATTCGGAATGCACCTACGACGGCAAGAAAGTCGTGTGCGTCGACATCGTCGAAGACGTCACCGGCTCAGGCCTCGTGGCCGCGTGGCTCAAACGCGGACAACTGACCAAACCGGCGCAGTTGTTTGCCGATTATTGCCGGGAGCAACTGACCGCCAAGGCCAGCCGCTGACCCTCACGTACCGCGCGGCTTGGCCCGGGCGGTGGCTTCAGCCACCAGCGGATCATCCGGCCAATAGTGCTTCGGATACCGCCCCTTCAGATCCTTCTTCACCTCGGCATAGGTGCTGCGCCAGAAGTTGGCCAGATCCTGCGTCACCTGCACCGGACGCCGTGCGGGCGACAGCAGGTGCAGCTTGACCACCTGCCGGCCGCCGGCGATGCGCGGTGTGTCGGCGAGGCCGAACAGCTCCTGCAAGCGCACGGCGAGAATCGGTGGCTGTTCGCTGTAGTCGAGTCGAATCGACGAGCCCGACGGCACGCTCAGGTGATGCGGTGCCTGTTCATCGAGCTGTTGCGGCAGTGGCCATGGCAGCAGATTGCGCACGATGCTCGACAGGTCGAGGTTGGCGAAATGACTGAGGCGCGAGACCTTGCCCAGGTACGGCATCAGCCAGTCTTCGAGGGTTTTCAGCAGGGTGGCGTCGCTGACATCCGGCCATTGGCTGTCGCCCTTGGCGTCAAGGTCGAGCTGGCGCAGCAAGGCGACTCGCGCCTGCCACTGGCGCAGTTCCGGAGTCCACGGCAGCAGTTCCAGACCTTTGCGCCGTACCAGATTGACCAGCGCCTGGCTGCGGGCGTTTTCGTCGAGACCGGTCAGCGGTTCGCGGCTGAGGATCAGTTCGCCGACCTTGCGTTGGCGCTCGGCGCGCAACACGCCTTCGCGTTCGTCCCAATCCAGTTGATCGACGTTGTGCACTTGTTCGGCCAGCACCGAATCGAACAGCGCCGGATCGAAATCTGCCGCCAGATAAATCCGTTCCTCACGCTGGCCCTGACGGCTGCCAAGGTCGGCGATGACGATCCACGGTTCCTTCATCAGGCTGTCGGCTTCGGCGAACAGCGCCGCGCGGCCGTTGGCCAGACGATATTCGGCACCACCGGCACGCCGCTGCTGAGCGACGCGGTCCGGGTAGGCCAGCGCCAGCAAGGCGCCGAGCCAGCGCGGGTGATCCGGATCGGCAACTGGTTCGCTGGCCTTGCCGCGCAGATAGCCGCGATATTGCCGCGCCAGTTGCCGGGCGCGCTGCACGCCGCCCTGGGCACCGCGCGCCGCGCGTTCTTCACCGGACAGCAGCACCAGACGACTGTGCAGATCAGCCCCCGCACCGCGCAAAATATCCCGTTCGCCGAGCAATGCAGCGACGTCGCACGCCATGTTCGCCAGCCCCAGTGCCTGACCGCGCAACAGCAAATGAGCGACGCGCGGGTGCGCCGGCAATTCGGCCATGGCCTGTCCATGGCGATTCAGGCTTTCACCGTCGAGCGCACCGAGGCGCTGCAACAAATCCTGAGCCTGTGCATAAGCGGCGGCCGGCGGCACGTCCAGCCAGATCAGATCACTCGGCGCCACGCCCCAGCGACCGAGTTGCAAAGCCAGCCCAGCCAGATCCGCCGACAGAATTTCCGCGCTGCCATAAGCCGCCAGCTGTTCATGCTGATCCTGCGACCACAGCCGATAACACACGCCCGGCTCCAGACGCCCGGCCCGACCCGCGCGCTGGGTGGCACTGGCTTTGGAGATGCGCTGAGTGTCGAGGCGGGTCATGCCGCTGCCCGGATCGAAACGCGGCACTCGCGCCAGCCCGGCGTCGATCACCACGCGCACGCCGTTGATGGTCAGGCTGGTCTCGGCGATGTTGGTGGCCAGCACCACTTTGCGCTGGCCGGCCGGAGCCGGGTCGATGGCGGCGCGTTGGGCATTCAGGTCGAGTTCGCCGTGCAGCGGGCAGAGCAACACGTCGCTGCGCTCACCGATGGCGTCCGCCAGTTGTTGATGAACACGCCGGATTTCCGCCTGCCCCGGCAGAAACACCAACAGGCTGCCGGTTTCATCGTGCAGCGCTTCGAGCACCGTTTGCGTGACGCGTTGATCGATGTATTCGCCGGGCTGGAACGGCCGGCCCCAGCGCATCGTCACCGGGAACATCCGGCCTTCGCTGCGCAGGATCGGCGCGTCGTCGAGCAACCCGGCCAGACGTTCGCCTTCAAGGGTGGCGGACATCAGCAGAATCTTCAGCGGTTGTTCAGCTCGAAACAGCTCGCGACCGTTCAGACTGAGGGCCAGCGCCAGATCGGCGTCGAGACTGCGTTCGTGAAATTCGTCGAAGATCAGCAGGCCCACGCCTTCCAGCGCCGGGTCGTCCTGCAGACGCCGGGTGAGGATGCCTTCGGTGACGACTTCGATGCGTGTGTTGGGGCCGACCTTGCTGTCGAGGCGGATGCGGTAACCGACGGTTTCACCGACCTTCTCGCCCAGCTCGCTGGCCAGCCGCTCCGCCGCTGCACGCGCCGCCAGTCGACGCGGTTCGAGCATGAGGATGGTCTGCCCGTTCAGCCACGCTTCATTGAGCAGGGCCAAGGGCACGCGGGTGGTTTTACCGGCGCCGGGCGGTGCTTCGAGCACGGCTTCGTTGCGTGTCGCGAGGGCTTCACGCAGGGCGGGTAAAACGTCATCGATCGGCAACGAATTCATACTGGCTCCAAAACAGAGGGCCGAGTATAACGGCGAACTGCCAGGCGTTCGTCAGGGTCTTAACTTCACACGATGACGCTTCGTTAACAGATGACTCAGGAGATTCCCATGCGCTTACCTTTTCGCCTGATCGGCGGTGTACTGGTTGCCACCCTGCTCACTCAGATCACCGCGTGCGGTTCGATTTTCTACCCAGACCGGCGCGGCCAGATCGACGGCAAGATCGACCCGGCGATTGCCGTGCTCGATGCCGTGGGCCTTTTGTTCTATATCCTTCCCGGCGTGATCGCGTTTGCCGTGGACTTCGCCACCGGCGCGATCTACTTCGAACCGGGCCACACGGCGCAGGTCGATCCGGCCAAGCTCAAGCAAGCCATCGGCCCGGACGGTCAGGTCGATAACTTGAAGTTGCAGGCTATTCTCGAAACGGAGCTGGGCCGCAATCTGCCGCTGGACGACCCGCGCCTGATCCAGCACAAGGGCAGCACCCAGCAACTGGCGATGTTCGGCCTGCAACCTGCCGCTTAAGGAATAGACGCACCCATGACCACAAGCACCGAACACGCCCGCCTGCTGCGGCTGGCGACCCGCGCCTCGGTGGCGGTGGCCTGTACGCTGATCATCGCCAAAGCCATCGCCTGGTGGCTGAGCGGTTCGGTGAGCATGCTCGCCGGCCTCACCGACTCGGCCCTCGATGGCGTCACTTCGTTGCTCAATCTGCTGGCGGTGCATTACGCGCTGCGCCCGGCGGATGATGATCACCGTTATGGGCACGGCAAGGCCGAGTCTCTGGCGGGCATGGCACAGGCGTTATTCATTGGTGGCAGTGCGGTGCTGATCGCGTTTCAGGCTTATGAGCGTTTGAAAAATCCGGAGCCGCTCGGCGCGCCTTGGCTGAGCATCGGGGTGATCGTGTTTTCCCTGCTGCTGACTGTCGCGCTGTTGATGCTGCAGCATCGGGTGATCAAGCAGACCGGCTCCAACGCCGTGCGGGCGGACTCGCTGCATTACCGTTCCGACCTGTTACTCAACGGCAGCATTCTGATTGCGCTGGTGTTGGCCGGATTGGGGTTCGATCAGCTGGATGCGTGGTTCGGTCTGGGAATTGCGGCGTACATTCTGTGGAGCGCGATTCAGATCGCCCGGGAAAGTTTTTCGGTGTTGATGGATGAAGAGCTGCCGACGGATGTCAGTCAGCACATGCTCGAACTGGCGTGCGGCGTGCCAGGCGTTTTGGGTGCGCATGATTTGCGCACGCGTATTTCCGGCAATCACTGGTTCGTGCAGTTGCACCTGGAATTGCCGGGGGAGCTGACGCTGTCAGTCGCCCATGGCATCAGCGATCAGGCGGCGGATGCGATTCACAAAGCCTACCCACGGGCCGAAGTGCTGGTGCACGCCGACCCGCAGGAAGTGGTCAAAGCCGCTCGGGCTCAGTAGTTGACCTGATAACCGCGACTGCTCAGGCAATTGCCCTGGGCCTGACGGTAGGCCTGCACCACTTCGGGCGCCGGTTGATAAGTCGCGGTGCGCGGATTGAAGCCGCTTTGCTGCACCGCGTACTGATAGCACTCGTAACCGTCGCGCTGAACCTGTTCCGGTGACTGGCCGTTGGCCGGATACGCTTCCACGTCATAACCATTGCCGGTCGGCCGCGGTGGCTGCTGCGACGGCGGCTCGACCACCACGTAATCCTGGGTTGCCTCCTGATAGGCGTAGTAAGAGCCGGCGGCGAGGAAAAGCAGCGAACCGCCGATCCACACTTCACGAGCGTAATCCGGCAGGTACTGGATGCGAATCCCGCGCGGCGGCTGAACCACGATATAGCGCGGGCCTTGCGGGCGATACCAGTAGCCGCCGGAGTAGAAATAGTCCTGGCCGCGATACGGCACACGGTAATCGCGATCCGGGAAACGGTCGATCACATGGCCCGGCCGGTATTGCGGACCCGGGCCCCAGCCGTTGCCATGCCCGTCCGGGCGACCCGGCCAGCGATTGTCGTTGGGGCGGTTGCCGGTCTGCCAGTTCTGGTGATAGCCGTTCTGCGGGCGCTCGTCGCGGTAGTAACCCTGACGGGGTTCCTGGGTCTGGCGCACGGTGTCGGGGCGCGGCTGGATCGGCAGGTCATTGGCCGGCAGTTGCGGCGGCGGTGGCGGCTGGCGCACCGGGTTGGGGTTGTAGGCCGGACGTGGCTGGTTCTGGTTCTGCCACTGGCCGTTGTTCGGTTGGCCGTGATTCTGCTGGCCGTTGTGCTCGAACTGACGGCTATTGTCGCCACGAATGATGTCGTTGTTCTGCCGCTGCGGATTATCTTGGCCGTGCTGCTGATTGCCGCCGCGATGGCCCTGATTGTTGTCCTGATGCTCCGGCCCGCGTCCGCCGCCGTCGGGGCCGCGATTCTGCGGCTCATCCGCCAGCGCTTGCGCACCGACACTCACACACAGCAAACCAACACTGGCCAGACGCCAGATGCGCGACTTCATGAAATTCCTCACTGCGGACTAGAGCCTGAAATTAAGAGGGCGTGTAGCTAAGACCGGGGATGGGCACACCGGGTTCTGCTACAGGTTATCAGTCACGTCATTTATTTATTGAGCGCGATGGGCCAAATCGCGGGCAAGAAAAAAGGGAGACCCGTCGGCCTCCCTTCTAGAGAACTTCGTCCTGGCTCGACGCTTTTGACGTCGGCTCACCTCACGCCGTCTTCTGGACAGTGTGCAGCTCGGGGGCCGGCACAACCCCGGTGGGGGTGGCGGCCGCGGCAGGCCGGATTGGGCGGGCCGCGTGGACTGTGTTACCGAGCAGTGATTCTGGTGATAAGAATAGGCCCGGAGCCGCGACAGATGATTGCGAAGATTGCTCAAATAAACATCACTTGCGCAATTTTTAACCCTGGATAGATAATCCGCCGCAATAGTTAAGACAAAGGACCGTTTGATGAGCAAACTCGACCGTTACGACCTCAGTATTTTGGCGGAATTGCAGCGCGACGCCCGCATCTCCAACCAGGAACTGGCCGAGCGCATCGGTCTGTCGCCCTCCCCGTGCTCGCGCCGGGTCAAGCAACTGGAGGACGACGGCTACATTTCCCGCCAGGTCGCCCTGCTCGATCGCAAGATGCTCGGCCTGAGCCTGACCGCCTACGTGCTGATCGGCATGGACCGGCACACGCCGGAGCGTTTCGAGAATTTCGAAGCGGCGATCCGTACCTTGCCGCAGGTGCTGGAATGCAGCCTGGTGACCGGGGTCGATGCCGACTATCAGCTGAAAGTGGTGGTGCCGGACATGGATCACTATCAGAAGCTGCTGCTGGGGCACCTGACCCGGATCGAAGGCGTGACCAGCGTGCGCTCGAGCTTTGTGCTGAATCAGGTGCTCAACAGCACTGAATTGCCGCTGACTCATCTGCGTAGCTGAAATCGACGAATGACTGCGGCACGCCGACGCAGGTCAATGCTGCGTCGCTTGCCGCTGGCGTATACTCCCGGCCGCCCTTTCAGCCGCGCAGCGCCGGAGATGCCCGATGGATCCAGCAGTATTTGAAGAGTGGATGATGACCGGTCTGGTCAGCATCCTGATCATTTTCATGGGTTTCATCGTCTGGGATCTGGCGAAGAAGTCCAAGGCCGGGCGTTTTGGCTCGTTCATTCTGTTCTTCGTGCTGGGCTTGGGCGTGGCCGCATTCATCATCAAGAGCGTGGTGATCGGCCTGATTGAATCCGGCGCTTTATAAGCGCGCCGGCACTTCTTTCCACTGTCCCTGATCGAGCCCTTCGATCGTCCAGTCACCAATCCTGACCCGCACCAGCCGCAACGTCGGCAGCCCGACCGCCGCCGTCATCCGCCGCACCTGGCGGTTGCGCCCTTCGCGAATCACCAGTTCCAGCCAGGTTGTCGGAATCGTTGCGCGAAAGCGTACCGGTGGATTGCGCGGCCACAGCTCGGGCTCATCCAGTTGCCGCGCTTCGGCGGGCAAGGTCATGCCGTCATTCAATTCGACGCCGTCACGCAGACGCTGCAACTGCTCGGCCGTCGGCACCCCTTCGACCTGCACCCAATAGGTCTTCGCCAGTTTGTGCTTCGGGTCGGCGATCCGCGCCTGTAACTGGCCGTCGTTGGTCAGCAGCAGCAAACCTTCGCTGTCGCGATCCAGCCGTCCGGCCGGATAAATGCCCGGAATGTCGATGTAATCCTTGAGCGTCGCCCGCCCTTCGCCGTCGCTGAATTGCGTCAGCACATCGAACGGTTTGTTGAACAGGATCAGCTTCGGCTCGGCCGGTGGTGCCTTGGCGACACGGCGCGGGGCTGAAGAAGCTGGCTTCGCGCCGGGGCGGCGGGAAGGTGGACGTTGAGGACGGGACATGGCGAAAAGAACATCTAACGGTCGGGGCTGCCAATGCTAGTAGCCCGACCGTTAAATGACCATCGACAAATCAGCGGAACGGCGGCTCGTCGAAGCTGCGCAGTTTGCGCGAGTGCAGCGAGTTGAGTTCGGTACGCAGCAGATCCACCGCTTCAATGCCGATCTTCAAGTGCTGGCTGACCGCACGTTCGTAGAACGCGTTGGCCGAACCCGGCAGCTTGATTTCACTGTGCAGCGGTTTGTCCGAAACGCACAGCAACGTGCCATACGGCACTCGCAGGCGATAACCCTGGGCGGCGATGGTGCCGCTTTCCATGTCCACCGCCACGGCGCGGGACAGGTTGATCAACGGTCGCTCCTGAGCCCAGCGCAGCTCCCAGTTACGGTCGTCGTAGGTCAGCACGGTGCCAGTGCGCAGGCGCTTTTTCAGCTCTTCGCCTTTTTCGCCGGTGATGTTGGCCGCCGCTTGTTGCAGCGCCAGTTGCACTTCGGCCAGTGCCGGGATCGGAATGTTCGGCGGCACCACGCGGTCGAGAATCCCGTCGCGACGCATGTAAGCGTGGGCCAGCACGTAGTCGCCGATGGTCTGCGACTGACGCAGGCCGCCGCAGTGGCCGATCATCAGCCAGCAATGCGGACGCAGCACAGCCAGGTGGTCGGTGATGTTCTTGGCGTTGGACGGGCCGACGCCGATATTGACCAAGGTCACGCCGTGGCCATCGCTGGCGATCAGGTGATAGGCCGGCATCTGGTAGCGGTGCCAGACCACACCGGCGGCAATGGCCGAAGCTTCGCCGTGATCCATGCCCTTTTCGATGATCACGTTGCCCGGCAGCACCATGCGTACGAAGCGCGGGTCGCGGCGCAGTTGCTCCAGGCCATGGACGATGAACTGGTCGACATAACGGTGGTAGTTGGTCAGCAGAATCCACGGCTGCACATGGCGCCAGTCGCTGCCGGTGTAGTGCACCAGACGGCGCAGCGAGAAATCGACGCGCGCGGCGTCAAACAGCGCGAGCGGCAGCGGATCGGTGTTTTCCCAGTCGTAGAGACCGTCGGCGATGCCATCGGTGGCGGCGGACAGGTCGGTACTCGGGAACACCCGCGCCAGCACCGCAGCGGTGACGCCGGAGCCGGCCAGTTCATCGCCCTGCTCGACCACGTACGGATAGGGAATGTTCTGCTCGCTGACCCCGACTTCGACGGTCACGGTGAAGTCGTGCATCAGCGGCGTGAGCTGTTCCAGCAGGTATTTGCGAAACGCCGCCGGGTGAGTAACGGTCACGCTGTAGGTGCCCGGCAACTGCACCTTGGCGTAGGCGCGGGTGGTCTGCGGGACTTCGCCCTGGCAGTGGTAGGTCAGACGCAGTTCGGGATAACGGAACAGGGCACGTTGCTCGGCGTCGGGCTCGACGCGATCCTTGAGATAACGCTTGAGCGCCGAGTTCAGCGCCGTGGTGGCCCGCTCATGCAGCTCGGCGAGACGATCCACGGCCTGTTCGGCGGTTTGAACGACAATAAACGCTTCGGTCACGATCAGCTTCCTGTGTTCTGACTTGCAGAGCTTCATCTTGCCTGCATCGTGGCGTCACGGAAACAGTGGCGTTGTGGGTTCACCCTAATCATTCAAACAATGAAGATCCCTGTGGGAGCGAGCTTGCCCGCGATGAGGCCATCACATTCAACATCGATGTTGACTGACAGGCCGTCATCGCTGGCAAGCCAGCTCCCACAGGGTTTTGTTGTGTTTGGGCGACTTGGGTCAGAAACCTTGCGGCGTAGAGCGGGCGACGATGGCTTCGACATCCAGTCCGCGCGGCAACGCGCCGTAGGCGCGACCGCCACCGCTCAGGCGACTGGCGATAAAAGCATCGCTGACCGCCGCATTCCCGGCCTCCAGCAGCAGCTTAGCTTGCAGTCCCAAAGCGATGTCTTCGGTCAGTTGCCGAGCGCGGTATTGAATGTCGCTGTTGTCCTTGAACTGTGCCTGCAATTGCTGAATGTGCGCAGCCAGTCGCTTGTCGCCATGACCGTCGCCCAACTCGCTGAACAACACATCGAGTACGCCCGGCTCTTTCGACAACGCCCGCAGCACGTCGAGGCATTGCACGTTGCCGGAGCCTTCCCACGTCGAGTTCACCGGCGCTTCGCGGTACAGCCGCGGCAGGATGCTCTCCTCGACATAGCCAGCACCGCCCATGCACTCGGCGGCTTCGTTGATCATCCCCGGCGCACGTTTGCAGATCCAGTATTTACCCACCGCCGTCACCAGTCGGGCGAACTGCGCTTCATGGCGATCGTCCAGATGATCCAGCGCCTTGCCCATGCGCAGGCTCAGCGCCAGCGCGGCTTCGCTTTCCAGCGCCAGATCGGCCAGCACGTTCTGCATCAGTGGCTGTTCACTGAGCAGTTTGCCGCCGACCTTGCGATGGGCGCAGTGATGGCTGGCCTGAGTCAGCGCCTGACGCATCAGCGAGCTGGAGCCGACCATGCAATCGAAACGGGTCATCGCCACCATCTCGATGATGGTCGGCACGCCGCGCCCTTCTTCGCCGACCATCCACGCCAGCGCGCCTCGGAATTCCACTTCGCTGGAAGCGTTGGACTGGTTGCCGAGCTTGTTTTTCAGGCGCTGGATGTAGAACTGATTGCGCGTGTCGTCCGGGCGATGGCGCGGCAGCAGGAAGCAGCTCAAGCCCTTGTCGGTTTGCGCCAGCGTCAGGAACGCATCGCACATCGGCGCCGAACAGAACCACTTGTGCCCCACCAGTTCATAGGCCTGGCCCGGGCCGCTGGCGCCGACCGGATAAGCTTTGGTGGTGTTGGCACGCACGTCGGTGCCGCCCTGTTTCTCGGTCATCGCCATGCCAATGGTGACGCCCGCCTTGTGGGCCATGCCGACATTGCGCGGGTCGTATTCGGTGGCGAGGATTTTCGGCAGCCATTGCTCAGCCAGATTCGGCTGCAAACGCATCGCGGGGACACTGGCGAAGGTCATGGTCAGCGGGCAACCACTGCCGGCTTCGGCCTGACTGTGCAGATAGGACATGGAAGCGCGGGCGACATGGGCGCCGTCCTGTGGATGAGCCCAGGGCAACGACGTCAAGCCATGTTCAATGGCGATGCGCATCAGCTCGTGATACGCCGGATGAAACTCCACCAGGTCGATGCGATGTCCATAGCGGTCATGACTGGCGAACACCGGTTTGTTCTGGTTGGCGAGGAACCCGGCCTCCATCAGCGGCCCGCCGGCCAGCGCGCCGTAGGCGTCGATCCGCGACTCGGCCCAGCCGGCACCGAACCGCCGCGACCACTCCTGCAACGGCAGGTCGATGCGGTATAGATTGGTGCCGTCCAGCGACGGTGGCTGGTTGGTGACTTCGTGAGTTTCGGCGAACTGATGCAGGTTCATGACGGGGCTCCTTGATCGGCCAGAGCTTCAGTTAAGCACCGCCCCCGAACCGATCAAAGTGTCATATCGGCCTAAATACCGGCGCTTTCACCCTATCAGCAACTCAACACCCGCCGCTGCATCGCAACCTGCAGATCCTCGAATTTCACCGGTTTGCTCAGATAATCGATCGAGCCACCCGACGCGCAATGCTCGCGATCCGCCCCCAGCGCGATCATGAACACCGGCAGATGGGCGCATCCCGGCAGGTCACGAATCTGGCAACACAGCGATGCCCCATCGAGCGGCGGCAACTGGCAGTCGATCAGCACGGCATCGAAGCGCTCGCGCTGCAAACAGTCGAGCGCCGCCGCGCCGTGGTCGGCGGTGCGCACGCGGAAACCGAGCTTGAGCAACATGCCGCGCATCACCAGTTGGTTGACGCTGTTGTCGTCCACCAGCAGCACGGTGCAATCCTGCGGCGCACGCACGGTGTCGCGGCTGAACGCGGGCACGGTTTCCACTTCCGGCAACTCAAACTCGACATCCAGTTGAAAGCGGCTGCCACTCCCCGGTTCGGAGCGGTGTGTGAGCTTGCCACCGAGCAACTCCACCAATTGACGGCAGATCGCCAGACCGACGCCCAGCCCGCCGTATTCGCGGGTCATCGAACCGTCGAGCTGGAAGAAGCGCTGATACATCGTCGCCTCGCCCAGATCGGTAAAACCGATGCCGGTGTCGATCACCGCAAAGGACAGCGCCAGCCGATTGTCCGTCGACGGTTTGCCCGTCACCCGCAATGCCAGACCGCCGACGCGGGTGAACTTGATCGCATTGTCCAGCAGGCACTCCAGGCATTGCGCGAGTTTGGCGCTGTCGCCATGCAGGCGATCCGGCAGGGTCGGCAGCACGTCGACCTTGAAGTCCAGCGACTTGCTCGAAGCATTGCCATCGAACTGCATCCGCAACGCCTCGACCACCCCGCGCAGGCTGAAACTGCCCGGCGTCGCCTTGAGCTTGCCGGCCTGCAATTCGGTCAGGGTCAGGATGCCGTTGACCATGCGCATCATGTCCCGCGCCGAACCGGCGGCAGTCTGCTGGTATTGCTCCAGTTCCGGATCGAGTTCGACGGTCTGCATCAACTCGAGCGAACCGATCACCCCGTTCATGGGCGTGCGCAGTTCGTGGGTCAGGGTCGCGAGGAATTCGTCCTTGAGCTTGTTGCTGTGGGCCAGTTGCTGGTTCAGCACTTCAAGTTTCTGGCCGGCGTCGAACAGGGTCTGCGCCTGTTGTTCGCGCATCGCGTTGATGCGGTCGGCCAGGGCCAGCGACAGCAGCGCCACTTCGATGGCCGAGCCGATCTGGCTGGCGTACATGGTCAGGAACACATTCGGCAGCAGGCCCAGCACCATCATGGTGTTGACGATGCCGCCGATCAGGAACGCCGACCAGGCAATGATGAAATAGCGCGCCACCCGCAGGCCGCGCCACCAAGCGAGGATCCCGGCGGCGAAGATCACCACGGTGAAGGTCAGTGCCAGGGTCGTCGCCAGACGCAGGGCCAGGCCATAACTGGTCATCAACGACAGACCGATCACCACGGCGCCAAAAACAATCAGGGCGATCAACAGACGATCGAGCCAACGGCTGTGGTTCTTCGTCTGGAGGAAACTGCGGGCGAACTGGCTGCCGAACAGCCCTGCGCAACCGATGAAGAACGGCGTGGCGGCGTTGGCCCACCATGGGTTGTCCGGCCAGAAATACTCGACCGCCGCGCCATTGACCGACAGCTGATAAAGGCCGAACGAGGCGATATAGAAGATGTAATAGAGGTAACTGGTGTCGCGCACGCTGAGGTAGATGAACAGGTTGTAGACCAGCATCCCCAGCAGCACGCCATAAATGATCCCCAGCACGTAGAGGCGCACCGGTTGGTCTTCGAGGTACGCGGTGCTCGACCACAACGTCACCGGCGCCTGAATCGAGCCTTCGCTGGACAACCGCAGATAAACGGTTCGTTGCTGATCCGGCTTGAACGCCAGGTCGAACAGGTAATTGTTCTGGCGAATCTCGCGACTGGCGAACGGCAAAGCGTCGCCGGTCTGCCGCACCAGACGGTAGTCACCGGCGGCATCGGGCAGATACAGGTCGAGATGATCGAGCGGCGGATACGCCAGCTCCAGCAACCAGCTGCGCTGCGCCGACGGATTGGTCGGGCGGTAATGCAGGTCGATCTTCAGCCAGAACGCCGAGCGCGAATAACCGGCATTGAGCGTGGCTTTGTCATGGGGTTTGAAGTTTCCAGCGGCGGCTTGCGCGCGGACGTCAGCAATGCTCGCCAGACCGCTCGGGTCTTCGAACACTTGCAGGGATCGACCCAGCGGGAGGCTCTGGGTGAACTCGTCGAATTCGACGGCGCTTGCCAGGAGGGGCAAGCAGAACAGCAACATCAACAAATAGCGCATTGAAGCCCCAGCGTGGCTTGGCCGGTTGTGTCAGGAAGCCCCCCATTCCCTTTGAGATGACGTAAAACCGGTATTACCTGTTATTGGTTTGGATCCACTCTAGCATAGCCGTTGATGGCCATTGAGCACCATGGAAATTTTTCCAAGGAAGGCTCTAGAACGGGCGTTCCAGAGCAAAACACCGGGCTAGAGCTGTTGGCTCGGTCAGATTGTGACAAGCGCTGTGGATCTCGCTACCCGGGTTATCGGCCGCGCGCTGCGCCACAACACCCGGAAAACAGGTTTGGTGGTAAGCTCGCGCACCATGAATATCTACAGCTCACGCCCCGTTGTCCTCTGTCTCTCCGGCCACGACCCCAGTGGTGGCGCCGGCTTGCAGGCAGATATCGAAGCCCTGCTCGCTCAGGGTTGCCATGCGGCTCCGGCCGTCACCGCCCTGACCGTGCAAGACACGGTCAACGTCACTGACTTTCGCGTCCTCGACCGTGAGTGGGTACTGGCCCAGGCCAATGCCGTACTCAACGATTCCGAAGTCGCGGCAGTGAAACTGGGCATGCTCGGTTCCCTGGAAATGGTCGACACCGTCGTCGAACTGCTCCAGGCGCACCCGCACTTGCCAGTGGTCTGCGACCCGGTGCTGCGCGCCGGCGGCGGCGGACGCCTGGGCAAGGACGAAGTCGGCTACGCCATGCGCGAACGCCTGCTGCCGCTGTCGATCATCGCCACCCCCAATCTTCCCGAAGCCCGGATTCTTGCCGAATTGCCAGAAGGCACCGCAGACGAGTGCGCTGAAAAACTTCTGCCGTTCATCAAGAACCTGCTGATCACCGGCGGTCACGGCGACGAAACCGAAATCCACAATCGCCTGTACAGCCGCGACGGCCTGCGCGAAACGTTCAAGTGCCAGCGCCTGCCGGGCAGCTATCACGGTTCCGGCTGCACCCTGGCCAGCACCCTCGCCGGCCGCCTGGCACTGGGCGAAAACCTTGCGAGCGCGGTGCGTACTGCGCTGGATTACACCTGGCGCACCCTGCGCGATGCCGAACAGCTGGGCAAAGGCCAGTTCGTGCCGCGTCGCCTGCCGCTGGATTTCTGTTCCTGATGTTTCGAGCCTGAGGTCTGCGCGATGAAACTACGAGGCCTGTATGCCATCACCGACAGCCAGTTGCTGGCCGGCAAGTTTCTGTCCTACGTGGAGGCGGCGCTGGAAGGCGGCGTCACCCTGCTGCAATACCGCGACAAAAGCAGCGACGAAGCCCGCCGCCTGCGTGAGGCCGAGGCCCTGCGCGACCTGTGCGAACGCTACAAGACGCAACTGATCATCAACGATGACGCCGAACTGGCCGCGCGCCTGAACGTCGGCGTGCACTTGGGCCAGACCGACGGCCCGCTGTCGCCGACCCGCGCCCTGCTCGGTTCGAAAGCAATTATCGGTTCGACCTGCCACGCACAGCTTGAACTGGCTGAACAGGCCGCCAAAGAGGGCGCGAGTTATGTCGCCTTCGGTCGCTTCTTCAATTCCAATACCAAACCCGGTGCACCGAGTTGCAGCCTCGATCTGCTCGACGAGGCCAAACGCACCCTGCACCTGCCGATCTGCGCGATCGGCGGCATCACCCTCGACAACGCCGCGCCGCTGGTGGCCCACGGTGTCGATCTGCTGGCCGTGGTCCATGGCCTGTTCGGCGCCGACAGCAGCGCCGAAGTGACTCGCCGCGCCCGCGCCTTCAATGAATTACTAAAAGTCTGAGAGCCCGATCATGTCTCGTTCCGAAACCCTGTTTGCCAACGCCCAGAAACACATTCCCGGTGGCGTGAACTCGCCGGTGCGCGCGTTCAAGAGCGTTGGCGGCACGCCGCTGTTCTTCAAGCACGCCGAAGGCGCCTACGTCACTGACGAAGACGACAAGCGTTATGTGGATTACGTCGGCTCCTGGGGCCCGATGATCCTCGGCCACAGCCACCCGGACGTGCTGGACGCCGTGCGCAACCAGTTGCAACACGGCCTGTCCTACGGCGCGCCGACCGCGATGGAAACCGAGATGGCCGATCTGGTCTGCTCGCTGGTGCCGTCGATGGAGATGGTGCGCATGGTCAGCTCCGGCACCGAAGCGACCATGAGCGCGATCCGTCTGGCCCGTGGCTTCACCGGCCGTGACAGCATCATCAAGTTCGAAGGCTGCTACCACGGCCACTCCGACAGTCTGCTGGTCAAGGCCGGTTCCGGCGCACTGACCCAGGGCGTACCAAGCTCGGCCGGCGTACCGGCGGCATTCGCCAAACACACCCTGACCCTGCCGTTCAACGACATCGACGCGGTTGAAAAAATGCTCGCCGAAGTCGGTCAGGACGTGGCGTGCATCATCGTCGAGCCAGTGGCCGGCAACATGAACTGCGTACCGCCGGCGCCGGGTTTTCTCGAAGGCCTGCGCAGCCTGTGCGACAAGCACGGCGTGGTGCTGATTTTCGACGAAGTGATGACCGGTTTCCGCGTCGCCCTCGGCGGTGCCCAGGCTTACTACGGCGTAACCCCGGACCTGACCACCTTCGGCAAGATCATCGGCGGCGGCATGCCGGTCGGCTGCTTCGGCGGCAAGCGCTCGATCATGGAGCGCATCGCGCCGCTGGGCCCGGTCTATCAGGCAGGCACCTTGTCGGGTAACCCACTGGCGATGGCCGCCGGCCTGACCACCCTGCGCCTGATCAGCCGTCCGGGCTTCCACGCCGAGCTGACCGACTACACCACCCGTCTGCTCGACGGCCTGCAACAGCGCGCCGATGCCGCCGGCATTCCGTTCGTGACCACCCAGGCGGGCGGCATGTTCGGTCTGTACTTCAGCGGTGCCGACGACATTGTTACTTTTGAAGACGTGATGGCCAGCGATGCGGCGCTGTTCGGCCGCTTCTTCCACCTGATGCTGGAAGGTGGCGTGTACCTGGCACCGAGCGCCTTCGAAGCCGGATTCACCTCGATCGCCCATGGCGAAGCCGAGCTGAAACTGACCCTCGACGCCGCTGAGCGCGCCTTCGCCAAATTGAAGTAAAACGCCCCGCCGCTGACGTTGGCCATTGCCAGCGTCAGCGTTCTCCTACATCCGCACGTCTTTTCCGACACGCCTGCCAAAAATCCCCCATAAAGTGGGCGATATATTTCCCGCGCAGCAGAAAATCGAGTAAAGACTTTGTAAGGATGGCCCTGCTTATTTCATAATGCGCGCTTATTGGATCCCTAGACGGGTCCGCGCGCCCTTCAGAGGTAAGTCGATTCCCATGAACCGCACCGGCCGCACCCTTGCCTTGGGCTGCCTGTTGCTCCTTCAGCCGCTGCTCGCACATGCACAAGCAGGCGGCAACTCGTTGTTGATCCCGGCGATGGGTCGCTGCACCCTCAATACTCAGCCGCAAGATGTCACGCAGGCACTCGCCGCCTGCCAAAAGGCAGCGGATGAGGGGGATGCGCAAGCGCAATACGAGTTGGGTGAGTTCTACTACGACGGCAAGAATGCGCCGCGCGACCTCAATCAAGCCCTGAGCTATTTCGAAAAGGCCTCGCTGCAAGGTCACGCCCAGGCGCAATTCAAGCTCGGCACCATGTTCTTCCACGGTGAAGGCGTGCAGGCCAACAACATTCAGGCTTATATCGTGCTGAAGATGGCCGCGGTCAACGGCGCCGAAGACGCGCTCGACACCGCCGACGAAGTGTCTGAAAAGATGTCCCGCGAAGACCTGGAAACCGCGACCCAGGTGCTCGGGCAAATTTTCCGTAAATACCTGATGGAACTGCAGAGCGCCGACGGGCGTACGCCGTTCTCGCCCCTGCCCTGACTAACGATAGTTCCCGCGCTTTTCGTCACCGACGCGAAACGTCGAAGGCGGCATTCCCACGCAGAGCATGGGAACGATCACTTCCATAAAACCCGGTTTTACTTCTCGGGCATCGGCACCGGAAACGGCATCACATTGCCAACACCGCCACGGGCTTCGCTGATCTTTGGCGTCCCCAGTCGCTCGACTTCATCGATGCGCACGATTGAGTGCATCGGCACAAAGCTGCGCACCACGCCTTCGAACTGCGCCTTGAGCTTTTCTTCGCTCGGGTCGACGACCACTTGCGTGCGCTCGCCAAAGACGAACTCTTCCACTTCCAGGAAACCCCACAGATCACTTTGATAGATCTGCTTGGCGTACATTTCGAACACCTGGCCCTGGTTGAGGAAAATCACCTTGTAGATTGGAGCTTCGCGTTTGGTCATGGCGGGCGGACGACATCGGGGTAAAAATGAGGGCGCGAACTATAGCATAGCCACCGGACGCGCAGCGGTAGGAACCTGGGGACATGTTCCCTATAATGCGCGGTTCTTTGAACCACGTGACGACCCTATTCCATGGCCAAGAAGCTTTACATCGAAACCCACGGTTGCCAGATGAACGAGTACGACAGCTCGCGCATGGTCGATCTGCTGGGCGAACACCAGGCCCTGGAAGTCACGGCGCGCGCCGAAGATGCCGACGTGATCCTGCTCAACACCTGCTCGATCCGCGAACGCGCCCAGGACCGGGTGTATTCCCAGCTCGGCCGCTGGCGCGAACTGAAACTGGCCAACCCGGACATGGTGATCGCCGTCGGCGGTTGCGTGGCCAGCCAGGAAGGCGCGGCGATCCGTGATCGCGCCCCGTACGTCGACGTGGTGTTCGGTCCGCAGACCCTGCACCGCCTGCCGGAAATGATCGACGCCGCGCGCATCAGCAAGCTGCCGCAAGTCGACGTCTCGTTCCCGGAAATCGAAAAATTCGACCACCTGCCCGAGCCGCGCATCGACGGCCCGAGCGCCTACGTGTCGGTGATGGAAGGCTGCAGCAAGTACTGCACGTTCTGCGTGGTGCCCTACACCCGCGGCGAAGAAGTCAGCCGACCGTTCGACGACGTGATCGCCGAGATCATCCACCTGGCCGAACATGGCGTGCGTGAAGTGACCCTGCTGGGCCAGAACGTCAACGGCTATCGCGGGCTGACCCACGACGGTCGTCTGGCGGATCTGGCCGAACTGATCCGCGTCGTCGCGGCGGTCGATGGCATCGACCGCATCCGCTACACCACCTCGCACCCGCTGGAATTCTCCGACAGCCTGATCCAGGCCCACGCCGAAGTGCCGGAACTGGTGAAGCACCTGCACTTGCCGGTGCAGTCGGGTTCGGACCGGATTTTGGCCGCGATGAAGCGCAACCACACGGCGCTGGAGTACAAATCCAAGCTGCGCAAACTGCGCGCCGCCGTACCGGGCATCTGCATCAGCTCGGACTTTATCGTCGGCTTCCCGGGGGAAACCGAGAAAGATTTCGAGCAGACCATGAAGCTGATTGCCGATGTCGGTTTCGATTTTTCCTACTCGTTCGTCTACAGCCAGCGCCCAGGCACTCCAGCCGCCGATCTGGCCGACGACACCCCGGAAGAACTGAAGAAAGAACGCCTGAACGCCTTGCAGCACCGTTTGAATCAGCAAGGGTTCGAGATCAGCCGACAAATGGTCGGTTCGGTCCAGCGCATTCTGGTGACCGATTATTCGAAGAAAGACCCGGGCGAGCTGCAAGGGCGCACCGAGAATAACCGTATCGTCAACTTCCGCTGCGATAATCCGACCCTGATCGGCCAGTTCGCCGACGTCCACATCGACGCGGCGCAACCGCACTCGCTGCGCGGCTCGCTGATCCAGTAACACCCTTTGTTCAACTGTGGGAGCGAGCCTGCTCGCGATGAACGATGACGCGGTTTTTCAGATGAACCGCATTCATGCCCATCGCGAGCAGGCTCGCTCCCACAGGAACGGCATCAATTTAAGAGCTTTCGCACCCACGCCGCTGGCGTTATCCTTGATTTCATCCTAATTGCCCCAGGGCGGCTAAATACGACCTTGAACGCACCCATCGAACCACATCGTTTCATCCTCGAGCCCTTTGAGGCTCGCCGCTTCGCCAATCTGTGCGGGCAGTTCGACGAGCACTTGCGGCTGATCGAACAGCGCCTGGCCATCGAGATCCGCAACCGCGGCAATCAGTTCGAGCTGATCGGCGAACCCAAGCACACCACTTCCGCGGAAAACCTGATTCGCCGCCTGTACCGGGAAACCAAGGGTTCAGAGCTGTCGCCGGATACGGTTCACCTGTTCCTTCAGGAATCGGCCGTTGAGCAGCTGGACAACCACGCCCCCGCTGAAGCCTCCGTCGCCCTGCGCACCAAGAAAGGCATGATTCGCCCACGCGGCTTGAATCAGCTGCGCTACGTGAAGGAAATCCTCGGCAACGACATCAACTTCGGCATCGGCCCGGCCGGTACCGGCAAGACCTATCTGGCTGTCGCCTGCGCGGTTGATGCGCTGGAGCGCGAGCAGATCCGCCGCATTCTGCTGGTGCGTCCGGCGGTCGAAGCGGGTGAAAAACTCGGCTTCCTGCCCGGCGATCTGTCGCAGAAGATCGACCCGTACCTGCGCCCGCTCTACGACGCGCTCTACGAGATGCTCGGTTTCGAATACGTGGCCAAGCTGATCGAGCGTCAGGTGATCGAAGTCGCGCCGCTGGCCTACATGCGCGGTCGCACGCTGAACAACAGCTTCATCATTCTCGACGAAAGTCAGAACACCACCGTCGAGCAGATGAAGATGTTCCTGACCCGGATCGGTTTCGGCTCCACAGCCGTAATCACCGGCGACATCACCCAGGTCGACCTGCCGCGCGGTACCAAATCCGGACTTCATCACGTCATCGAAGTCCTGAAAGATGTGCCGGGTATCAGCTTCACCCACTTCCAGCCCAAAGACGTGGTGCGCCATCCGTTGGTGCAACGCATCGTCGAAGCCTACGAGCGCTTCGAGACGCGTTTGGCCGATGAAGCGCCAAAGGACACCCGCCACGATGCTTGAGCTTGACCTGCAAATCGCGACCGAAGCGTCTGCGCCGACCGAAGCCGAGTTCCGCCAATGGTGCGAACTGGCCCTGCGCCAGCGCACCGCTGACTCGGAAATGACCATTCGTCTGGTCGACGAGGAAGAAGGCCGCGAGCTGAATCACACCTGGCGCCACAAGGATTACGCGACCAACGTCCTGTCCTTTCCCGCCGAAGTGCCCGACGAGTTTCTCGACATACCATTGCTGGGCGATCTGGTGATCTGCGTGGCGGTGGTCGAGCGCGAGGCTGCCGAACAGGGCAAGGAACTAAAGGCCCACTGGGCACATCTGGTCATTCACGGCTGCTTGCATCTGCTGGGTTACGACCATATAGATGACGAGGAAGCCGAGGAAATGGAAGCACTGGAACGCGAGTTGCTTGCCGAATTGGGTTATCCCGATCCGTACGCGGACGGCGAAACCGAAACATCCCCTACTGTTACAACAAAGGATTCAGAGTAATCGCTATGAGCGAAGATCGATCGAGCAACGGGCAAAAGTCATGGCTGGGCAAACTGACCCAGGCTTTTGCCCACGAGCCGAAGAACCGCCAGGAGCTGCTTGAGCTGCTGCGCGATGCACATCAGAACAAACTGCTGGACAGCGAAGCGCTGGCCATCGTCGAAGGCGCCATCCAGGTGGCTGACCTGCAGGTTCGCGACATCATGGTGCCGCGCTCGCAGATGATCAGCATCAAGGCGACCCAGACACCCCGCGAATTCCTCCCTGCCGTGGTCGACTCGGCCCACTCGCGCTACCCGGTCATCGGCGAAAGCCATGACGACGTGATGGGCGTGCTGCTGGCCAAGGATCTGCTGCCACTGATCCTCAAGGAGAACGGCGACAGCTTCAACATCAAGGACCTGCTGCGCCCGGCCACGTTCGTGCCGGAGTCCAAGCGTCTGAACGTGTTGCTGCGTGAATTCCGCGCCAACCACAACCACATGGCCATCGTCATCGACGAATACGGCGGCGTGGCCGGTCTGGTGACCATCGAAGACGTGCTTGAACAAATCGTCGGCGACATCGAAGACGAGCACGACGTCGAAGAAGACAGCTACATCAAGCCGCTGCCCAGCGGTGATTTCCTGATCAAGGCCCTGACGCCGATCGAGAACTTCAACGAGTTCTTCGATAGCGAATTCTCCGACGACGAGTTCGACACCGTCGGCGGGCTGGTGATGAGCGCGTTCGGGCACTTGCCAAAACGCAACGAAATCACTGAAATCGGCGCCTATCGTTTCCGCATCCTGAACGCCGACAGCCGTCGGATTCATTTGCTGCGACTGACCCCAATCGCCCGGTAAAAAATCTAAGGATTGAAATGCGCTGGACAACCCGCCCCGGCTGGCCCGGTAACCTGCTGGCCGTGGCGGCCGGTGCAATCACCACCTTCGCTCTGGCACCGTTCGATCTCTGGCCGCTGGCGTTGCTGGCGGTCGGCCTGTTCTATGCCGGCCTGCGCGAGCTGAGCCCGCGACAAGCCCTGGGCCGTGGCTGGTGCTTCGGTTTCGGCCTGTTCGGCGCCGGCACCAGCTGGATCTATTACAGCATCCACCATTTCGGCGGCGCGTCGGTGCTGCTGGCCGGGTTCCTGATGCTGATCTTCACGGCGGCCATTGCCTGGTTCTTCGCCCTGCCCGCGTGGCTGTGGGCGCGCTGGCTGCGGCGTAACGAAGCGCCGGTGGCCGATGCCCTGGCGTTCGCGGCGCTGTGGGTGGGTCAGGAAGCTTTCCGTGGCTGGTTCCTCACCGGTTTCCCGTGGCTGTATTCCGGTTACAGCCAGCTCGACGGCCCGCTGGCCGGGCTCGCTCCAGTAGGCGGCATGTGGCTGGTGTCGTTCGTCCTGGCACTGACCGCTGCACTGATCTATAACGCACCGCGCCTGCTGCAAACCCGCCGCAAAGCCTTCATCGCTGCCGGCCTGGTATTGCTGATCGGGCCATGGGCGGCGGGCATTGCGCTCAAGGGCCATGCCTGGACCAGCCCGGCGGGCGCGCCGCTGACCGTTGCCGCGATTCAGGGCAACGTCGCGCAAAGCATGAAATGGGATCCGGCCGAACTCAATGCGCAACTGGCGCTGTACCGCGACCTGAGTTTCCGCTCCAAACCGGTGGACCTGCTGATCTGGCCGGAAACCGCCGTCCCGGTGCTCAAGGAGTCCGCCGAGGGCTACCTGACCATGATGGGCAACTTCGCCGCCGAGCGTAAATCGGCGCTGATCACCGGCGTACCGATCCGCGAAATGGTTCACCACGAGAGACGCTTCTACAACGGCATCACCGTGGTTGGCGAAGGCGATGGCACCTATCTCAAGCAAAAACTGGTGCCGTTCGGCGAGTACGTACCGTTGCAGGACATCCTGCGCGGGCTGATCGCATTCTTCGACCTGCCGATGTCCGACTTCGCCCGCGGCCCTGCCGATCAGGCCTTGTTGCAGGCCAAGGGATATCAGATCGCGCCGTTCATCTGCTACGAAGTGGTGTATCCGGAGTTCGCCGCAGGCCTGGCGGCACGCAGCGATCTGCTGCTGACGATCAGCAACGACACCTGGTTCGGTACGTCCATCGGCCCGTTGCAACATCTGCAAATGGCGCAGATGCGCGCGCTTGAAGCGGGACGCTGGATGATTCGTGCGACCAACAACGGCGTGACCGGACTGATCAACCCGTTTGGCCAGATCACCGAGCGCATTCCGCAGTTCGAACAGGGCGTGCTGTACGGCGAAGTGGTGCCGATGCACAACCTGACGCCGTACCTGCAATGGCGCTCGTGGCCGCTGATCATCCTGTGCGTGGTGCTGTTCGGCTGGGCGCTGATGACCAACCGGATGTCCAAGACCCTCTGAAAACCCGCTCACTCCCGCGTCCTGCGCGGGAGTGATCATTCGGCGCTGTCATCCCCTCGATAGAACAGCGAATAGCCGATCTGCCCCACCGCCTCGTTCATCAACTGCCCGCTCTGCCAGATCGACTTGAACTCCGGCAGCCAGCCGCCAAACGGCCGGGCATTGTCCGTACCGAGGAAACCAACCGGCGCCGGCACCACTTCGAATCCTGCCTGTTGATAACTCCACACCGCTCGCGGCATGTGCCAGGCCTGGGTCACCAGCACGATGCGTTTGACGCCTTCCGGCAACAGCACTTTGGCGCTGAATTCGGCGTTTTCCCACGTGGTGCGGCTCTCCCCTTCCTGCCAACGCACCGTCACACCGAAATCATCGCGTAGCGAATCGGCCATCAATTTGGCTTCGGTCGGCGGCGTACCGTAATGCAGGCCACCGCTGGTCAGAATCGGCAACCCCGACGCCTTGGCCAGTCGCGCCGCGTAACGCTGCCGTTCAAGCCCGACACCAGTCGGCTGATCTTCGCCCCAGGCCACATCGCCGCGTTCGCGACCGGAGCCCAGCACCACAATCGCATCCGCGCGCTGCGCCAGACTTGTCCATGCTTCCCGGGCCAGCGGCGGTTCGCGCTCCAGAGCCTTGGCGCCCCATTGCACGACCACCGGCAGACTCATCAGCCAAAAGCCGCCAAACCCCAGGGCAAAACACAGCCCCGCCAGCCGTGGCCGCGAGCGACGCAGCCACCAGGCCGCCAGCAACAGCAGCAAAAGAAGGCCGGGCGGCAACAGAAGTTGTTTAATGAAATAACGAAAAGGCATCGAGCATCTCCAAAGATGCCCGAAGCCTAAGTGGGTTGATGCAGCGCGACAACCAGTAGGGTCGGATCCCGTTGAAAAAGATCCGCTTTTTGACCTGCCATGCGTTTACTTGGCCTGCAGAGTCCGCACTTTGACGGTATCTCTGCCGGGTGCCTTGTCCTTGAGCCAGATGACCTTCGCCGAATGGGCAGCATCGAGCTGTTTCACTGCTTGTGACAGGTATCCGTGGGTTTCACGCTCACTGCGATCCAGATAGGCCTTGACCAGTTTGAACTCGGCGGGACTCAAGCCACGCAATTCCAGCTCCAGGGGGCGCTCGTCGCGCAGCCTTCCAGCGGTTTTTGCCGCGTCCAGGGCCATACCCAGACGATCGATCAACCGCTCGTACAACTCGGGTTTGGTAACGTTTTTTTGCTGTGACTCCACCATCCCTCACCTCATTGAAGATAAGACTCACTCCCCAGTTAGAGCTTAGCTTCGCTGCACAAACCGGCTGCACGCCGCGACCAACGGCCCTCGCCGCAATTTCAGCCGGTCAAACGGCTGCAATCAGGGTTTCCCTAGGCCGAGCGCGGTCATGTATGCTACGGCGCTTCCTGTAACTCCACTTCCAGCTCGTCCGGCACGTCCCGAACGTCGCATTGAAGAGGATTAGGCCACCCCTATCCAGTACAAAAGTAGCCATGCACGAACAATATCAGCCCCGTGAAATCGAAGCCGCCGCCCAGTCGTTCTGGGACGAGCAAAAGTCCTTTGAAGTCAGTGAACAGCCAGGCAAGGAGACTTACTACTGCCTGTCGATGTTCCCTTACCCCAGCGGCAAGCTACACATGGGGCACGTGCGCAACTACACCATCGGCGACGTGATCTCCCGCTACCAGCGCATGCTCGGCAAGAACGTTCTGCAACCGATGGGTTGGGACGCCTTCGGCATGCCGGCGGAAAACGCCGCGATGAAGAACAACGTGGCTCCGGCCAAGTGGACCTATGAAAACATCGCCTACATGAAGTCCCAGCTGCGCAGCCTGGGCCTGGCGGTGGACTGGTCGCGCGAAGTCACCACCTGCAAACCGGATTACTACCGCTGGGAACAATGGCTGTTCACTCGCCTGTTCGAAAAAGGCGTGATCTACCGCAAGAACGGCACCGTGAACTGGGACCCGATCGACCAGACCGTTCTGGCTAACGAGCAGGTCATCGACGGTCGCGGCTGGCGTTCCGGCGCGCTGATCGAAAAGCGCGAAATCCCGATGTACTACTTCAAGATCACCGCTTACGCGGATGAGCTGCTGGAGAGCCTCGACGAACTGACCGGCTGGCCCGAGCAAGTCAAGACCATGCAGCGCAACTGGATCGGCAAGTCGCGCGGGATGGAAGTGCAGTTCCCGTACAACGTCGATTCGATCGGCGAAAGCGGCACCCTGAAAGTCTTCACCACCCGTCCGGACACCCTGATGGGCGCAACCTATGTTGCCGTGGCCGCCGAGCATCATCTGGCTGCTCTCGCCGCGAAGAACAACCCTGAGCTGCAAGCGTTCATCGCCGAATGCAAGGGCGGCAGCGTCGCCGAAGCCGACGTCGCCACCCAAGAGAAGAAAGGCCTGCCGACCGGCCTGTTCGTCGAGCACCCGCTGACCGGCGAAAAACTGCCGGTGTGGGTCGCCAACTACGTGCTGATGCACTACGGCGACGGCGCGGTCATGGCGGTGCCGGCGCACGACGAGCGCGATTTCGAATTCGCCCACAAGTACAACCTGCCGGTCAAATCCGTGGTGCGCACCAGCTCCGGTGAAACCAACCCGGCGCCATGGCAGGACGCCTACGGCGAGCACGGCACGCTGATCAACTCCGGCGAGTTCGACGGCCTGGACTTCGCTGGCGCGTTCGACGCCATGGAAGTCGCCCTGATCAAGAAAAACCTCGGCGCCTCGCGCACCCAGTTCCGCCTGCGCGACTGGGGCATCAGCCGTCAACGCTACTGGGGTTGCCCGATCCCGATCATCCACTGCGATGCCTGCGGTGACGTGCCGGTGCCGGAAGATCAACTGCCTGTCGTCCTGCCGGAAGACGTGGTGCCGGACGGCGCCGGTTCGCCGCTGGCACGCATGCCCGAGTTCTACGAGTGCAGCTGCCCGAAATGCGGCCAGCCTGCCAAGCGTGAAACCGACACCATGGACACCTTTGTCGAGTCGTCCTGGTACTACGCCCGTTACGCCTCGCCGCACTTCGAAGGCGGCCTGGTGGAAAAATCCGCGGCCGACCACTGGTTGCCGGTGGATCAGTACATCGGCGGTATCGAACACGCCATTCTTCACCTGCTCTACGCGCGCTTCTTCCACAAGCTGATGCGCGACGAAGGCCTGGTGAGCTCCAACGAGCCGTTCAAGAACCTGCTGACCCAGGGCATGGTGGTCGCCGAGACTTACTATCGTCGCGAAGCCAACGGTGCCTACACCTGGTTCAACCCGGCGGACGTGGAACTCGAGCGCGACAGCAAGGCCAAGGTCATCAGCGCCAAGCTGATCGCCGACGGCCTGCCGGTGGAAATCGGCGGCACCGAGAAGATGGCCAAGTCGAAGAACAACGGCGTCGACCCTCAGTCGATGATCGACCAGTTCGGCGCCGACACCTGCCGTCTGTTCATGATGTTCGCCTCGCCACCTGACATGAGCGCTGAATGGTCGGACTCCGGCGTGGAAGGCTCGCACCGCTTCCTCAAGCGCGTCTGGCGTCTGGCTCAGGCCCATGTCACTCAGGGTCTGCCGGGCAAACTGGACATCGCCGGCCTGAATGACGAGCAGAAAGTCATTCGCCGCGCGATCCACCAGGCGATCAAGCAGGCCAGCCACGACGTCGGCCAGAACCACAAATTCAACACCGCCATCGCTCAGGTGATGACGCTGATGAACGTGCTGGAAAAAGCTGCGCAAGCGACCGAACAGGATCGCGCACTGGTTCAGGAAGGTCTGGAAACCGTGACTCTGCTGCTGGCTCCGATCACGCCGCACATCAGCCACGAGCTGTGGAACCGTCTGGGCCACGCCGATCCGGTGATCGACGCCGGCTGGCCGGTGCTGGACGAAAGCGCGCTGGTCCAGGACAGCCTGACCCTGGTGATCCAGGTCAACGGCAAGCTGCGTGGCCAGATCGAAATGCCGGCCGCCGCCACCCGTGAAGAAGTCGAAGCGGCAGCGCGCGCCAACGAAAACGTGCTGCGTTTCGTTGACGGCCTGACGATTCGCAAAGTGATCGTAGTGCCCGGGAAACTGGTCAATATCGTCGCCAGCTAATTGGATCGGGCGTCAGGTGTGCCTGACGCCCAGTAAAACCTTTCGGGCCACAGAGTCGGCCCACATGGTTTCAAGGGGAGCAACACAATGATCAAACGCAATCTGCTGGTGATGGGCCTCGCCGTCCTGTTGAGCGCCTGCGGTTTCCAGCTGCGTGGCACCGGCACCAATGAGCTATCGATCAAGGAGCTCGACCTGAGCGCCCGCAACGCCTACGGCGAAACCGTGACGCAACTGCGTCAGGTGCTGGAGTCCAGCGGCGTCAAGGTCGTTACCGGTGCACCGTACAAGCTGTATCTGGCCGATGAGCAGGAATCCCAGCGGATTCTCAGCTACGCCGGCGCCGGTCGTACCGGCGAGTACCAGGTCAGCACCGTCCTTACCTACGATATCCGTGGCGAAAAAGATCTGCTGCTGAAAAGCGACAAGCTTGAAGTGCAGAAAGTGTTCATCCACGACGGCAACAACCTGGTGGGTTCCGACCAGGAAGCCAACGATGCCCGCCGTGAAACCCGCCGCGAGCTGGTACAGCGCATGATGCTGCGTCTGCAACAACTGACGCCGGCACAGCTTGACGCTCTGCAGCAAACCGCCAATGCACGGGCCAAGGCAGAAGCCGACGCCCTCGAAGCGGCACAGAAGGCTGAAGCGGAAACCCCGCGCCAGTCGCCGCTCGAACTACCGCAGCAGTAAGACGTTCGGGGCGCTCAGGCGCCCCGTTCGCCCTCTCTTATGAAGCTCGCTCCCGCCCAACTCGGCAAACACCTGCAAGGCGCTCTCGCGCCGGTCTACATCATCAGCGGCGATGACCCGCTGCTGTGCCAGGAAGCCGCCGACGCCATTCGCTCTGCCGCCCGTCAGCAAGGATTCGACGAACGCCAGGTCTTTGCCGCCGACGCCAATTTCGATTGGGGGACGTTGCTGCAGGCTGGTGCCAGCATGTCGCTGTTCGCCGAAAAACGCCTGCTGGAACTGCGCCTGCCTTCGGGCAAGCCCGGTGACAAGGGCGCGGCCGCCCTCATCGAATACTGCTCGCGCCCGGCTGAAGACACGGTGCTGTTGATCAGCCTGCCGAAGCTGGACGGCAGCGCGCAGAAGACCAAGTGGGGCAAGGCGCTGGTCGAAGGTCAGCAGACCCAGTTCGTGCAGATCTGGCCGGTAGACGCCAACCAGTTGCCGAGCTGGATTCGTCAGCGCCTGTCCCAGGCCGGCCTGTCAGCCAGCCAGGACGCGGTCGAGCTGATTGCCGCGCGGGTCGAAGGCAACCTGCTGGCCGCTGCGCAAGAGATCGAAAAGCTCAAGCTGATGGCCGAGGGCGGGCAGATTACCGTCGAAACCGTGCAGGCGGCCGTGGCCGATAGTGCGCGCTTCGACGTGTTCGGCCTGACCGACGCGGTGCTCAACGGTGAACCAGCCCACGCCCTGCGCATGCTCGAAGGGCTGCGCGGTGAAGGGGTCGAGCCGCCGGTGATTCTCTGGGCCCTGGCCCGTGAGTTGCGCCTGCTGGCCAACATCTCGTTGCAATACAGTCAGGGCACACCGCTGGACAAGTGCTTCAGTCAGGCCAAGCCGCCGGTCTGGGACAAGCGCAAACCGCTGATGAGCAAGGCCCTGCAACGCTACTCGGCGCAACGCTGGGCGCAGTTGCTGCTCGAAGCCCAGCGCATCGATGCGCAGATCAAGGGCCAGGCGGCCGGTTCGCCGTGGATGAGCCTGAGCCGGTTGGCGCTGCTGATGGCCGGTCAGCGTCTGACCTTGCCTGCCGAATGAAATCCGGGATCGCGCTCTGCGATCCCGTTTTTTATCCAGGCCATTTCCTACAGAACATCCCGCCCTCGGTCCTATAGACAGACGCTCGAGATCGGCAGATTATCTGCCGCGCAAAACCTCACTCAATCGAGAGAATCATCATGAGTAAAAAGCCAGCGAAACATGGCCACAACAAGGCCAAATCCATCGTCGCCCAACCCCTGTTCCGCAGCCGCCAGGAACGACCAACCAAGGGTAAAGGCAGCTACCGCCGCGAAGCCTTCCAGTCTGACAGCTGGGAGGCTTCTTACTTTCTGGCCGCTTAAAGCGCAGCACCCCTTCCTCATGTTAAGGTCTGCACCTGATTCGTATTCCCTGGACCCGTGCATGCCCCTCAGTCTTTCCCGTCGTTGGCCCTTGCGCCAACTGATCGCTGCCTCCAGCTTCGTACTGCTCGTCGCCTGCGCGGAAAAACCCACCGCCGCCGACGCTCAACCGCTTCAGACCGTTCCCGTTGCCACAGCCCCAGCGGTCATCCCGCCGGTAGTGCCGTCCGGTGACAACCTCGACCTGCAACCGACCCAGACCTTTGCCGAATGGCAGGCCGGTTTCCGCAAGGAAGCTCTGGCTGCCGGCATTCGTGCCGACCTGTTCGACCGCGCGTTCGCCAATGTCAGCTTCGATGCCAGCGTGATTCGCGCCGACCGCAGCCAGCCGGAATTCGCCCGGCCGGTCTGGGAATACCTGGACGGCGCCCTTTCGCCCTTGCGCGTGCGCAAAGGCCAGGCGCTGATCAGCCAGTACGCCGATATTCTGCAAAGCATCGAACAGCGTTACGGCGTCGATCGTCAGGCACTGGTGTCGGTGTGGGGAATGGAAAGCAACTTCGGCCAGTTCCAGGGCAGCAAGTCGGTGATCAACTCGCTGGCGACCCTGGCCTATGAAGGCCGCCGCCCGGGCTTTGCACATGCGCAGCTGATTGCGGCGCTGCAGATCCTGCAACAGGGCGACATCACGCCGGAGAAAATGCTCGGCTCCTGGGCCGGCGCCATGGGCCAGACCCAGTTCATCCCGACCACCTACAACACTCATGCCGTGGATTTCGACGGTGACGGTCGCCGCGACATCTGGGGCAGCCCCGCTGACGCATTGGCCTCCACCGCGCATTACCTGCAAAGCTCCGGCTGGCAGCGTGGCCAGCCGTGGGGCTTCGAAGTGCAACTGCCGAGCGGTTTCAACTACACCCTGGCTGACGGCGCAATTCGCAAGAGCGTCGCTGAATGGCGGCAACTGGGCGTGATCCTGCCGAACGGCGGCCAGGTGCCGGCCGGCTCCGAGCAACTGTCCGCCGCCCTGCTGCTGCCGGCTGGCTACCGCGGTCCGGCGTTCCTGATCCTCGATAACTTCCGGGCGATCCTCAAGTACAACAATTCGTCGTCTTACGCACTGGCCGTCAGCCTTTTGTCCGAGCGCTTCAACGGTGCCGGCCTGATCAATGGCAGTTGGCCAAAGGATGACCTGCCGTTGAGCCGCACCGAGCGGATCGAACTGCAAAACCTGCTGACCGCGCGCAACTACGACGCAGGCACCGCCGACGGCATCATCGGTGCCAATACGCGCAAGGCGATTCGCGCTGCGCAGCAGTCATTCGGCTGGCCGGCGGACGGTTATCCGACGCACAAGCTGCTGGAAAGCCTGCGTAACCAGTAAAAACCAAAAGACCGCCGCCTCTTCAGGCGGCGGTCTTTTTTTGCGGCTCGATCAGCGAATCACCACATCCTGTTCCAGCATCAACTCCTTCTTCCCTGCGTCCAGTCGAACCAGCGCCCCCAACGGCAGCGTCAGGTTCGGATTACAGTGCCCGCTACGCCATCCTGAAAGCACCGGAATCCGCAGGGGTTCAAAGGTCTGCTTGAGCAAGCGGTTCAAGGCCTCGACATCCACGCCCGCCACGTCCCCGACCAACACGCCACGCAATCGGGCCAATTTGCCCGCCAGGCGCATCTGGGTCAGCAAGCGGTCGATCCGGTACAGCGGCTCGTTGATGTCCTCGATGAGCAGAATCACCCCTTCGACGTCGATTTCGTAAGGCGTGCCCAGGGTCGCGGCGATCATCGCCAGATTGCCACCCTGCAAACGCCCGTGAGCAATGCCGGGCTCCACGGTGGTCAATGGATAAGCCGCCGGATGACTCAGCACACTGCCGGCCTTCAACTGACCGCGCAGCATGGCGAAGAACGACGTCACCGTCGGCGGTTCCTTGTCACCCAGCAGATCGGCATTCAATAACGGCCCATGAAAGGTCACGAACCCGGCGTAGCGACTGATGGCCAGGTGCAGAGCGGTGATGTCGCTGTAACCGACAAAGGGCTTGGCATGGCGGCTCAGCAAGTCGTAGTCGATCCGGTCCAGCAACCTTGGCGTGCCGTAACCACCGCGCAGGCAAATGATTGCATCCACCTCCTCGTCAGCGAACGCCGCGTGCAGATCGTTGAGCCGCACCTCGTCGCTGCCGGCCAGATAGCCATCCTTCTCGTAGACGCCAGGGAACACCCGCAAACCGTAACCCCGGGCGCGCATCCACTGAACGGCCTTTTCGGTATCGAGCGTGCCGGGGCCGGCGGGCGCAATGACGCCTATCAGCCCTTCCGACGGCAGCGCGGGCACGGGCTTGTGCGGAAAAAGGGTGTGGGTCGGTCGAACGGTCATCCATGGATCTCCCTGTGTGAAGTCATGCTCACACAGTAGTCAGGAACGGCGACAAACAGAAGAGGCTCGGCCGCGCCGCAAATTGCAGGAAAAGTCAGTAAAGAGTGTAAGCCAGGCAAAAAAATGCCCGCCGGGCGATAAACCCCGGCGGGCATTTTTTATTCAGCGCTGAATCAGGAACCGAGCAGCTCGGCCTTGACCAGTTTCGCCTGTTCGTCGGCGTGGTACGAAGAACGTACCAACGGGCCGGACGCCACGTTCTTGAAGCCCATCTTGTAACCTTCCTCGGCGAACCAGGCGAAGGTGTCCGGGTGCACGAAACGCTGCACCGGCAAGTGGCTGCGGGACGGTTGCAGGTACTGGCCCAGGGTCAGCATGTCGATGTCGTGTTCGCGCATGCGCTTCATGACTTCGATGACTTCGTCGTCGGTCTCGCCCAGACCCAGCATCAGGCCGGATTTGGTCGGAATGTGCGGCATCATCTGCTTGAAGCGTTGCAGCAGGGTCAGCGACCACTGGTAATCCGAACCCGGACGCGCAGCCTTGTACAGGCGCGGTACGGTTTCCAGGTTGTGGTTGAACACATCCGGCGGCTCGGCCGCGGTGATTTCCAGGGCGATGTCCATGCGGCCACGGTAGTCCGGGACCAGGGTCTCGAGCTGCACGTTCGGCGACAGTTTGCGGATTTCGCGGATGCAGTCGGCGAAGTGCTGGGCACCGCCGTCACGTAGGTCGTCGCGGTCAACCGAGGTGATCACCACATACTTGAGTTTCAGGTCGGCGATGGCGATGGCCAGGCTTTCCGGCTCGTTGACGTCCAGTGGCTTCGGACGACCGTGGCCAACGTCACAGAACGGGCAACGACGGGTGCAGATGTCACCCATGATCATGAAGGTCGCGGTGCCGCCGGAGAAGCACTCGCCCAGGTTCGGGCAGGACGCCTCTTCGCAGACGCTGTGCAGCTTGTGCTTGCGCAGCAGGCTCTTGATGCGGTCGACTTCCGGCGAAACCGGGATGCGCACGCGGATCCAGTCGGGTTTCTTCGGCAGTTCGGTGGTCGGAATGATCTTCACCGGGATGCGTGCAACCTTCTCGGCGCCGCGCAGCTTGACGCCGGCTTCAACCTTGGGACGCGGGGCCGGGCGCTCGGTCACGTCGAGCGTCGGGATCATGGTTTGCACTGCATCAGTAGTCATATCAGTCGATTCCGCCCGTCAGGGTCGTCTGCTCAGCATAGTCGAGGTGTTTGACGAGCTGCGCGCGCAGCCGGGCACTTACCTCGGCAAATTCAATCGATCCTGCGTGCTCGCTCAGCTGGGTCATCGCCAGCCCGGCATAGCCGCAGGGATTAATCCGTCGAAACGGCTCCAGGTTCATGTCCACGTTCAGGGCCAGGCCATGAAAGGAACAACCATGGCGAATCCGCAAACCCAGAGAAGCGATCTTCGCTCCGTCGACGTAGACGCCGGGAGCATCCGGCTTGGCCACGGCGGTCACGCCGTAGCTGGCCAGCAGTTCGATCAGGCAGCGCTCCATGCGGCTGACCAGATCGCGCACGCCGAAACCGAGTCGGCGCACGTCCAGCAGCAGATAGGCTACCAACTGGCCTGGGCCATGGTAGGTCACCTGACCGCCGCGGTCGACCTGCACCACCGGAATATCCCCCGGCAGCAACAGGTGCTCGGCCTTGCCGGCCTGGCCCTGGGTGAACACCGGCGGGTGTTCCACCAGCCAGATTTCGTCCGGGGCCGTGGTGCCACGCTCGTTGGTAAAGCGTTGCATGGCCTGCCAGACCGGCTCGTAAGCCATCTGGCCAAGCTCGCGAAAGCCCAGCGTGCCCGGCATCACAGCACCATGTGCACGAAACCGGTGGCCCGCAGTTCGCTGTTGATGTTGTACAGCTGATCCTGGTCGGTCGCGACGATGTGCAACTGGATGGTGGTGTACTTGCCGTTGCTGCTTTGACGCTCGTCGACACGCTCATCGTTGATCTTGGCGTGTTTCTTGACGATGTCGATGATCTTGTCTTTGTTGCCGACGCCCGTATCGCTGATCACCTTAACCGGATAATCAACCTGGGGAAATTCGATCTTTGGCGCCTTTACTTCGGTATCGGTCATGGCGTAACGGCCTCGTAAGCGTAAGCCCGGTAACGAACAAGGCCCCGCTCCGGACCGGAACGGGGCCATGCAGGTCAACTCGAATCAGTTGAACAAGCCGTAGAAGAATAGACGGATGCTATCCCACATGCGGCGGAAGATACCACCCTCCTCGACAGCGTCCAGGGCGATCAGGTCGGCGCTGTGCACCACCTTGTCGTCCAGTTTCACTTCGACTTTACCGATCACGTCACCCTTGGCGATTGGCGCGGTCAGTTGCGGGTTCATGGTCATGCTGGCAGCGAGCTTCTTCAGCTGGCCTTTCGGCAGGGTCATGGTCAGGTCTTGTGCCAGGCCGGCCTTGACTTGACTGGTGGTACCTTTCCACACCGGGGCCTGAGCCAGTTCAGTGCCCTTCTGGTAGAAGGTCTGGGTTTCGAAGAAGCGGAAACCGTAGGTCAGCAGCTTCTGGGTCTCGGCGGCGCGGGCCACTTCGCTGTTGGTGCCGAACACCACGGCGATCAGGCGCATGCCGTCACGTACGGCCGAGGACACCATGCAGTAGCCGGCTTCGTCGGTGTGACCGGTTTTCAGACCGTCGACGGTCTTGTCGCGCCACAGCAGCAGGTTGCGGTTAGGCTGTTTGATGCCGTTCCAGAAGAACTCTTTCTGCGAGTAGATCGCGTAGTGAGCCGGGTCTTCGTGGATGATCGCGCGCGCGAGGATCGCCATGTCGTGAGCCGACGAGTAGTGCTCGGGGTTCGGCAGACCGGTCGGGTTCATGAAGTGGGTATTGGTCATGCCCAGATCGGCGACGGTCTTGTTCATCAGGTCGGCGAACGCATCTTCGCTGCCGGCGATATGTTCAGCCACCGCGACGCTGGCGTCGTTGCCGGACTGGATGATGATGCCGTGCAGCAGGTCGCTGACAGTGACCTGCGAGCCGACCTTGATGAACATCCGCGAACCGCCGGTGCGCCAGGCGTTTTCGCTGACGGTCACCGGGTCGTTTTCACCGATCTGGCCGCGACGGATTTCCAGCGTGGCGATGTACGCGGTCATCAGTTTGGTCAGGCTGGCCGGCGGCAGACGCTGGTCACCGTTGTTCTCCACCAGCACGTTGCCGCTGTTGGCATCCATGAGCACGTAGGATTTGGCGGCCAGTTGTGGTGGCGACGGCATCATCTCGGCCGCGAACGCGGCAGGCGAGAGGAGCAGCGGGACTAGCAGACACAGGCGTTTGGCAAAGGTGGTGATGTTCATCCGTCTCTCGAAATCGCTAATGGAAACTGCCCTTGCGGGCAAAATTAATCAGATGGCTTTCTAACGGGCCATCGCGTGTTCAGTTGCTCACTCCAGTCACCCTTGCCGGGCTTTTGTTCTTCGACGAGCCAACAACCTGGTTCACCCCCCAATCGCTGGTGAACCGTCAATCAAGTCCTACGTTTACTCGGTGACCACACTTGGCGAACCCAGGTTGGCCAGGCGCACGCTGTTCTGTACCTGGGCAATTTCACCCGGCGAACCGATCGGTCCCAGGCGAACCCGGTGCAGGGTCTGCTGATTGCGCACGATCGAGCTGATGAACACCGGAGCGCTCACCATCCCGCTGAGCTTCGACCTCAGGAGTTCTGCAGCGTCCGGGTTGGCGAACGCGCCCACCTGCAGATACTGGCCAGACGCTGGTGCAGAAGCGTTTTTTTTTGCATCGAGCTGGACTGGCACGACGGCCGCGGCGTGCTGCTGCGGCGGTGGAGTCCATTGCTCGACGGTGCCGGCCGACGCCGTGATCACCGGGGCGCTATTCTGCGCGACTTGCGGCTCGTTGAGCATCAAAGGCGCCGGGCGGCCCTTGGCGGCCCACCATTGTTGCGGGTCGATGCCTTCGACCTTGACCCGCGCGGTACCGATTTCGGCATAACCGAGCTTCTTGGCGGCGGCGTAGGACAGGTCGATGATCCGGTCCGAGTAGAACGGCCCGCGGTCATTGACCCGCAGGATCACGCTCTTGTTGTTGTCCAGGTTGGTCACCCGAACGTAACTCGGCAGCGGTAATGTCTTGTGGGCGGCACTCATGCCGTACAGGTCGTAGACCTCGCCGTTGGCGGTGTTCTGACCGTGGAACTTGGTGCCGTACCAGGACGCGGTGCCGGAAGCCACGTACGTCTTGGATTCCTGCAACGGGAAGTAGGTCTTGCCCAGCACGGTGTACGGGTTGGCCTTGTACGGGCCGGTGTGCAGGGTCGGCGTGGCATCCGGGATGCGCGATACGTCGACGTCCCACCACGGCGCGCCGTCCTTGTGGGCCCGGTTGATGTCCAGGCCCGGCTGCGAACGCACGGCGGTGGTCGGCTTCTGGCTCGGCGAACGGCTGGTCGAACAACTGGCGACCAGCACCGCCAACGCAGCGAAAGCCACCAGCTTCAGGGGTTTATTGATAGGCAATGCCCGCATTACTTGACGCCCCGTGCTTGTACCATCTGTTCAGACAGTTGATGTACGGCCATGGCGTACATCACGCTGCGGTTATAACGCGTGATCGCGTAGAAATTCTTCAGGCCCATCCAGTATTCCGGGCCATTGTCGCCTTCCAGGCGGAATGCGGTGACCGGCATGTCATCGCGCAGCGCATCATGACTCGACCAGCCCAGCGCTCGCAACTCCCCGACGGTTTTCGTCGGCTCGATGCCAGTGGTCAGGCCTTCATCCACCTGCTCGCCGCGTACATCCGCGCGACTGACCACCGGCTCGCCGGCGACCCAGCCGTGACGCTTGAAATAGCTGGCGACGCTACCGATCGCATCATCCGGGTTGTTCCAGATATTGATGTGGCCGTCGCCGTCGAAATCCACCGCATAGGCGCGGAAACTGCTCGGCATGAACTGCGGCAGACCCATCGCCCCGGCGTAGGAACCCTTGAGGGTCAGCGGGTCGACCTGCTCTTCACGCGCCAGCAGCAGGAACTCACGCAGCTCCTTGCGGAAAAATTCGGCACGGGGAGGATAGTCGAAACCCAGCGTGGACAAGGCATCGATCACCCGGTAATTGCCGGTATTACGTCCGAAAAAGGTCTCAACGCCGATGATCGACACGATCACCTGGGCCGGAACGCCGTATTCCTGCTCGGCGCGGGCCAAGGTCGCCTCATGCTGGCGCCAGAAGTCCACACCGCGGGCGATGCGCGCGTCGGTGATGAACATCGGCCGGTATTCTTTCCACTGCTTGACCCGTTCGGCCGGTTTGGAAATGGCGTCGAGAATCGCCTGTTTGCGCTGGGCCTCGCGGAACACAGCCATCAGCTGTTCGCCGGCAAAACCGTAGTCGCGGGTCATTTCACCGACGAATTCGGCCACTTGGGGCGAGCCTTCGTAATCGCCGGCCAACGCTTCCTGCGCGCTGCCAAGGATGCCTACCAGGCCGAGCCACGGTGCGTATCGTGTCGCCCAGTCACGCATTACTTGCATTGAACTCTTCACCTTATTCAAACCTGTGCGATCCACTTGCGATGGGTATGGATCGACATCAAAACCCCAAACGCTGACAGCAGCGTCACCAGCGAAGTTCCGCCGTAGCTAATGAACGGCAACGGCACCCCCACCACCGGCAACAGGCCACTGACCATACCGATGTTGACGAAAACGTAAACAAAAAACGTCATGGTCAGAGCGCCGGCAAGCAATTTGCCGAACAGCGTCTGCGCCTGGGCGGTAATCACCAGGCCGCGACCGATCAGCAACAGATAGATCAGCAACAGTGCGCAGATGCCCACCAGGCCGAACTCTTCGCCGAGCACGGCGATGATGAAGTCGGTGTGGCTTTCCGGCAGGAAGTCCAGGTGCGACTGGGTGCCCAGCAGCCAGCCCTTGCCGAATACGCCGCCGGAACCGATGGCGGCTTTCGACTGGATGATGTTCCAGCCAGTGCCGAGTGGATCACTTTCCGGGTCGAGGAACGTCAGGATCCGCTGCTTCTGGTAGTCGTGCATGATGAAGAACCACATCGCCACCGACACCGGAATCGCCGCCGCCAGCACGCTGAGAATCCAGCGCCAGCGCAGCCCGCCCATGAACAGTACGAAGGCGCCGCCGGCCAGAATCAGCAGCGAAGTGCCGAGATCCGGCTGACGCACGATCAGGGCGAACGGCACGCCGATCAACAGCAGACTGATGCCGACATGCTTGAGCTGCGGCGGCAGCGTGCGTTTGGACAGGTACCAGGCGATGGTCGCCGGCATCAGGATCTTCATGAATTCCGAGGGCTGGAAGCGGATCACCCCGGGAATGTTGATCCAGCGGGTCGCACCCATGGCGTTGTGGCCCATGATGTCCACCACCAGCAGCAGCACCACCCCGATCACGTAGCCGAGCGGCACCCAGCGCGCCATGAACCTTGGCTCGAACTGGGCGATGACGATCATCGACACCAGGCCGATGCCGAACGACGTGGCCTGTTTGGCCAGCAGATCCCAGCTCTTGCCGCTGGCCGAATACAGCACGAACAGGCTGCCGGCCGCGAGAATCAGCAGCAGCACCAGCAACGGGCCGTCGATATGCAAACGTTGCAACAGCGTCGCACGGCGACGCATCACATCCTCGCTGGAGAGCATGCGATCGAAATTATTCATCACGGGCCGTAGCCTCCGCACTGATAGGGCTGGCGTATTCGGCCTTCAACCGTCCGTCCTGATCCAGCAGCCAGGCATCCATGACCTGCCGCACCACCGGTGCAGCGACGCCGGAACCGGACTCACCGTTCTCGACCATCACCGACACCACGATTTTCGGGTCATCCGCCGGCGCGAAACCGACGAACAGGGCGTGGTCGCGGTGGCGTTCCTGAACCTTGGAGCGGTCGTACTTCTCACCTTGCTTGATCGCCACGACCTGCGCCGTACCGGACTTGCCGGCGATCCGGTATTGCGCGCCGATCGCCGCTTTACGCGCCGTACCCCGTGCACCGTGCATCACCTGTTGCATGCCATGGTTGACCTTGGTCCAGTCCGACGGATCGCGCAGGATGATGTCCGGCATCGGATTCTCATCCACCGGTTTCACGCCTTCGAGGGATTTGGCCAGGTGCGGGCGGTTCCACACACCCTTGTTGGCCACCAGCGCCGTGGCCTGGGCCAGTTGCAGCGGGGTCGATTGCATGTAGCCCTGGCCGATCCCGAGAATCAGGGTTTCGCCGGGGAACCACGCCTGACGCCGGGTCGCGCGTTTCCACTCGCGGGACGGCATCAGGCCGGGGGACTCTTCGAACATGTCCAGCGAGACCTTCTGGCCGATGCCGAACTTGTTCATGTAGGCCGACAACCGGTCGATGCCCAGCTTGTGTGCCAGGTCATAGAAGTAGGTGTCGTTGGAACGCATGATCGCCGTGTCGAGGTCGACGAAGCCGTCCCCGGTGCGGTTCCAGTTGCGGTACTTGTGATCGTAGTTGGGCAGCATGTAGTAACCGGGGTCGAATACCCGGCTCGACGCCGTCACCACGCCCGCGTCGAGACCGGCAATCGCCACCGCCGGTTTGATCGTCGAACCCGGCGGGTAAAGACCGCGCAGCACGCGGTTGAACAGCGGCCGGTCGATCGAATCGCGCAGCTCGGCGTAGGCCTTGAAGCTGATGCCGGTGACGAACAGGTTCGGGTCGAAGCTCGGCTGGCTGACCATCGCCAGCACTTCGCCGGTTTTCGGATCGAGCGCCACCACCGCCCCACGTCGACCGCCCAGAGCAGCCTCGGCAGCTTCCTGCAACTTGATGTCGAGGCTCAGGACAATGTCCTTGCCCGGCACCGGATCGGTACGCTTGAGCACGCGCAGGACGCGGCCACGGGCGTTGGTCTCGACCTCTTCGTAACCCACCTGACCGTGCAGCTCGGCTTCATAGAAGCGCTCGATGCCGGTCTTGCCGATGTGGTGGGTACCGCTGTAGTTGACCGGATCGAGGGTCTTCAGCTCTTTCTCGTTGATCCGCCCCATGTAACCCACCGAGTGCGCGAAATGCGCGCCCTGCGGGTAATGACGCACCAGTTGCGCGACCACCTCGACGCCCGGCAGACGGAACTGGTTCACCGCGATCCGGGCGATCTGCTCTTCGCTCAGCTCGAACAGGATCGGCACCGGTTCGAACGGCCGGCGACCCTGACGCATGCGTTTCTCGAAGATCACCCGGTCTTCCGGCGTCAGCTGCAAGACCTCGACGATCACGTCGAGCACCTGCTGCCAGTCGCCGGAGCGCTCGCGGGTCATGCTCAGGCTGAAGCTCGGACGGTTGTCCGCCACCACCACACCGTTGCGGTCGAAAATCAGGCCACGGGTCGGCGGGATCGGCTGGACATGCACCCGATTGTTTTCCGACAGGGTCGAGTGATATTCGTACTGAATCACCTGCAGGTAATACAGCCGCGCAATCAGCACGCAGATCAGCGCCACCACCGCAATTGCACCGAACACGACGCGACCACGCACCAGACGGGCGTCTTTTTCGTGGTCCTTGATGCGGATCGGCTGAGACATGAGGGCGGATTACTTGTGGTAAGGGTGGCCGGACAGCACGGTCCAGGCACGATACAACTGCTCGCCGATGAGGATGCGCACCAGCGGGTGCGGCAGCGTCAGCGGCGACAACGACCAGCGCTGATCCGCGCGGGCACAGACTTCCGGCGCCAGCCCTTCCGGGCCACCGACCATGAAGTTGACCGTGCGCGAGTCCAGGCGCCAGCGATCGAGTTCGACCGCCAGTTGCTCGGTGCTCCACGGCTTGCCATGAACTTCGAGGGTGACGATCCGCTCGTTCGGCCCGACCTTGGCCAGCATGGCTTCGCCTTCCTGACGGATGAAGCGGGCCACGTCGGCGTTCTTGCCACGGGTATTGAGCGGAATTTCCACCAGTTCCAGCGCCAGTTCGGACGGAAGACGCTTGGCATATTCATGCCAGCCTTCTTCCACCCACTTGGGCATGCGTGAACCGACGGCGATCAGTCGCAGTCGCACAGCAATCCCTTACAGCTGGTCTTTGTTGAGCTTGGTGAAGTGCTCGTGGGTGTTTTCCGGGCTGTGGTGCTTGGCGTCCGCCGCACGGCTTTGCTCGGCACCGGCCCACAGGCGCTCCAGGTCGTAGAACTGACGCGCGGAGGCGGTCATCATGTGCACGATCACCAGGTCCAGGTCCAGCAGCACCCAGTCGCTGTCGCCCTTGCCTTCTTCACCCAGCGGCTTGGCGCCGTTCTTTTTGACCTCTTCGCGAACCTTGTCCAGCATCGCGTTGATCTGGCGGTTGGAAGTACCGGTGGCGATGATCATGTAGTCGGTGATGCTCTGCTTGTCGCGCACATCAATGATCTGGATGTCCTGGGCCTTGACGTCTTCCAGGGCTGCAACGGCCACCTTGACCAGCTCGTCGCCCTTCAGCGGTTCGTTGGTGTTGACCGGTTCTGGCAGCGGGGCGCTCTTGAATGTGCCTTTGCGCTTTACTTTGGTTTGGTCTTTGTCAGTCATATAAAACTCGTTTTGCTCATATTTTCGGCGGCTTGGCGACACGTGGATTCGTATCAGTGAAGCACGCCTTGTTCAGTTCGACGCACGGTACAGACCGTGCGCATCGATGTAGGCCAGGACCGCGTCGGGCACCAGGAAACGTACCGACTTACCGCTGGCCAGCAGTTGACGGATCTGGGTGGCGGAAACCGCGAGCGGTGTCTGCCAGACGAATGCAATCTGTCCGCTCGGCCCCTTCAGGGCCAGCGGGTCGCTCACCGAACGCGCTGCCAGCAGGTTGCGCAAGGCATCCGGCGGTTCGCTGTCGGCGTCCGGGCGCTGTAGCACCAGGATGTGGCAATGCTGGAGCAACTCTTCCCAGCGGTGCCAAGTGGGCAGGCCGCAAAATGCGTCCCAGCCCAGAAGCAGAAAAACCTGGGTCTCGGCGGCCATTTCGGCACGCAGAGACTCCAGGGTATCGATGGTCCAGGACGGTTTGTCCCGCTGCAATTCGCGGGCGTCCACCACCAGCGGCGGCACACCGGCCACCGCACATTCAACCATTGCCAGCCGGTCCTGCGCCGACACCTGCGGCGTATCGCGGTGCGGCGGCCGGGCGCTGGGCATCATGCGCAGCTCATCGAGCCCCAGCGCTTCGGCAACTTCCAGCGCGCCACGCAAATGGCCGATATGCACCGGATCGAACGTCCCGCCCAGGACGCCAATGCGCCGGGGACGGGACCTCTTGCCGGGTTTCGGCGCTTTCAGGTCGAGGTCGGACAAGTCAGACCGTCGCCTGGCCGCGCAACTGGCCATCACCGACCACGATGTACTTCTCGCAGGTCAATCCTTCCAGGCCCACCGGGCCACGGGCGTGCAGCTTATCAGTAGAAATGCCGATCTCGGCACCCAATCCGTATTCGAATCCGTCGGCGAAGCAGGTCGGGGTGTTGATCATCACCGAGGCCGAGTCGACCTGAGCCACGAACTGGCGGGTGTCGGCGAGGTTTTCGCTGACGATCGAGTCGGTGTGGTGGGAGCCGAAATGGTTGATGTGTTCGATGGCCTGATCCAGGCCATCCACCACGCGGATCGACAGAATCGGCGCCAGGTACTCGGTGCTCCAGTCTTCCTCGGTTGCCGCTACGGCCTCGATGATCGCCCGGGTGCGTTCGCAACCGCGCAGCTCGACGCCTTTTTCGCGGAACTGCTTCGCCATCGACGGCAGGAAATCCTTCGCAACACTTTGATCGACCAGCAAGGTCTCCATCGCACCGCAGATGCCATAGCGGTAGGTCTTGGCATTGAAGGCGATGCGCTGGGCTTTCGGCAGGTCGGCGTGTTCGCTGACATAGACGTGGCAGATGCCGTCAAGATGCTTGATCACCGGCACCCGGGCGTCACGGCTGATGCGCTCGATCAGGCCACGGCCACCGCGCGGCACGATCACGTCGACGTATTCAGGCATGGTGATCAGCGCGCCGACGGCGGCGCGGTCGGTGGTTTCCACCACTTGCACCACGGCAGCCGGCAGTTCGGCTTCAGCCAGACCGCGCTGGATGCAGGCGGCAATCGCGCGGTTGGAATGAATCGCTTCGGAACCGCCGCGCAGGATGGTCGCGTTGCCGGACTTCAGGCACAGGCTCGCGGCATCGATGGTCACGTTGGGACGGGATTCGTAGATGATCCCGATCACGCCCAGCGGTACGCGCATCTTGCCGACCTGAATGCCCGACGGACGGAAGCTCATGTCACGGATCGCACCGACCGGATCCGGCAGCGCTGCGACCTGACGCAGACCGACGATCATGCCGTCGATACGCGCCGGGGTCAGTTCCAGACGTTCCAGCAGCGCCGGCTCCAGACCGTTGGCGCGACCGGCGGCCAGATCCTGTTCATTGGCTGCCGCAAGCTCGGCGCGGGCGGCGTCCAAGGCATTGGCGGCAGCCAGCAGGGCGCGGTTTTTCTGCGCGGTGCTGGCACGGCCGATGACGCGGGAAGCTTCGCGGGCGGCGCGACCCAATCGGGTCATGTAGTCAAGAACGGACTCAGTCATGGTCTGCTGGGGTCTTGGCAAAGAGGAAAGCGGCAGATTATAGCTGTCGCGTCCCGGGACTAACAGCGGTGACGGGCGGATGGTCGAAATGGACGGCGATTTGCCGACGTTCAGCCGGGATTAAGCCGTGAATTGTTATCATCACGACCTCCTTCGCCTGGATAAACATTGTTTGCCATGTCCAACCTGACCGTTCGCGCCACCTCCGCGCGCCAGCCTGTCGGCCTTGCGGACGCCTTTTTCGACCGCGACGCCCAGACACTGGCCCGCGATCTGCTCGGCAAAGTCATCCGCCACCGCGTCGGCGATTTGTGGCTCAGCGCCCGAATCATCGAAACCGAAGCGTATTACTGCGAAGAAAAAGGCAGCCACGCGTCCCTCGGCTACACAGAAAAGCGTAAGGCTTTGTTTCTGGACGGCGGCCACATCTATATGTACTACGCCCGTGGCGGCGATTCGCTGAACTTCAGCGCGCAGGGCCCGGGCAATGCGGTGCTGATCAAATCGGCTTATCCGTGGGTCGACGAGATCAGTGGCCCGGCCAGTCTGGCGCAGATGCTGCTGAACAACCCCGATGCCCAGGGGCGCCCGCGTCCGTCGCAGAAACTCTGTGCCGGACAGACGCTGTTGTGCAAGGCGCTGGGGCTGAAAGTGCCGGTGTGGGATGCCAAGCGCTTCGACCACGAAATTCTGCTGGTGGAAGACACCGGCCCTGCGCCAACTCATGTGATTCAGACCACCCGCCTGGGCATTCCCCATGGCCGTGACGAACACTTGATGTATCGCTTCGTCGATGCCGCCTATGCCCAGTGGTGCACGCGGAACCCGCTGCGCCGGGGTCAGGTCGAAGGTCGCGATTATTTTTTGCTGTGAATGCACACCCTTCGGCTCGCCGATCAGGGACATCAATGAAATGGAGTGGTTTGTATGGGCCCATGGCTCGATAGCGTGACCGGGTGGCTGGCCGCCAATCCGCAGTGGCTGGCCGCTGCAGTGTTTGTCGTGGCCTGCGTGGAATGCCTGGCGATTGCCGGTTTGATCGTGCCCGGCACGGTGCTGCTGTTTGCTGTGGCGGTGCTGGCCGGCAGCGGTGCATTGTCATTGAGCGAAACCCTGTTGCTGGGTTTCCTCGGCGGGATTCTCGGCGATGTGATTTCTTATTTCCTCGGTCGCCACTTCCACCAGAACATCCGGCGTCTGCCGGGCCTGCGCCATCACCCGGAATGGATGGCCGGCGCGGAAACCTACTTCCAACGCTACGGCATCGCCAGCCTGCTGGTCGGACGTTTCATCGGCCCGCTGCGGCCGATGCTGCCGATGGTCGCCGGGATGTGCGACATGCCCTTCCCGCGCTTCGCGGCCGTGAGTCTGCTGGCAGCGGCCGGCTGGAGCCTCGCCTACCTGCTGCCGGGCTGGGCCACCGGGGCGGCGATTCGCCTGCCGTTGCCGGAAGGTTTCTGGCTGCAGGCCGGGATTGTCGCCGGCAGCATCGCGGTGATGGTCGGCCTGAGCGCCAACAGCAGCCTGCGCCGCCATCGGCGGGCGACGATCTGGATCAGCAGCATGAGCCTGTTGATCCTGATCGGCCTGTTCATCGGTTACCCGTATCTGACCGCCCTCGATCAGGGCGTCATGACCCTGGTGCAGGAACACCGCCGCCCGGCGCTGGATGAGGTGGCGGTGGTGTTCACCCTGATCGGCGAGTTCCGCAACATGCTGCTGTTCAGTGCCCTGCTGACCGCGCTGCTGTTGCTGTGCCGTCAGTGGCGCCACGCGATCTTCGTGGGCGGCACCCTGCTCGTCACGGCCCTGGCCAACACCGGCACCAAGATGTTTTTCGCCCGGGTGCGCCCGGAAGTCCTGACCGATCCGCTCACCAGCTACAGCATGCCCAGCGGCCATGCGTCCGGATCGTTCGCGCTGTTCCTGACCCTGGCCGTACTCGCCGGACGCGGGCAACCGCCGAGACTGCGACTGACATGGTTGCTGATCGGCTGCATTCCGGCACTGGCGATTGCCTTGTCGCGGGTGTATCTGGGCGCGCACTGGCCGACGGATGTGCTGGCCGGCGCCATGCTTGCCGCGTGCGTGTGTGCCGCCGGGCTCTGGCTCAGCCAGCGGCAATCACCGCTCGGCGCCATGCCGCAGAGAGTCTGGTGGCTGGTGTTGCCGGCGCTGGTCGCCCTGTTCGGTTTCTTCGTGCTGCGACACTTGCCGCATACCATGCTGCGCTATTCGTACTAGGCGACGGCAGACAGCAGCGAAGGATTGCTCCTCAAAACGAACGATACCGACGAAGGGTTGTAGGCATTGTGCCCGGTGTCGTTCGGATTCTTGTCCAGGAAGTAGGTGAGCCCTTCCTTTGTCTCATGCTGAAACAGGCGCATCTTCTTCTCTACGCTGAACAGCGCCACAGAAACCGGATTGGACGGCAAGTCACCAAACGACTTGAGCTTTCCGGCATACGTTTCCAGCTCAAAGTAACTACCACCACTTTTCGCGGCCAGAAGATGCCTTGTACTTTGATCAAGTCGCAGCTGCCAATTAAAGTAACGACCGGCCGTTTTGACATTAAGGGCATATCGCCCCTGATAATCCGGAACAAACTCCAATAACAGCGGCTCGGCATCGTCATGATCCGCGAGTGTCACGATTGGCGAACTGATTTCGTCATTCAGGGAAATCTCCGCATTCAACCTCTGCCCCGTGGTGATCCGCGGCTGCTTCAAACGTTGTTCCATGACTTGATAATTGAGCACCAGCGGAAGTCCATCCGCGAACAGTTGCCCCGTGAAGGTAATATTATTGCCATCAGACATGTGAAGGTTCTCTTCTTGTTAAAAACGGACTGAACAACAGACAGGATTTCATTTACCAGCAACCTGGGCCGGATCGTTCTTCACACGTCTGCGTTTGCGGCGCTCAAGCACCATGGAATCCGCGTAGTAGCCGGCGGCCTTGAGGACAATATCGGTATTCAGATCAACGCCTGCATGTTTAAAAATATACTTCCCGGCAATATCATCCCAGAACGCCCATTCATCTTCATAAATTGTCACATCGCTCTCCTTGTTCATGAAACCCGCTTCCTGCGAGTCGGGTTCAACGCTAAATCAAAAACACCCGACAGACCACTTCAAAGGCAATACAAAAAACAACAATACAATCAGCAAAACAATAACAACCAAACACAACCATCCTTCATGCCAAAGTCACCCGACACTTCATCAAAGAGTATTGATTTTGGCCAAACCCTTTAACATCAATCCTGAAACTATTCTTACAGCCTCCATAACAATTTCCGACATTATCACTCCATCAAATTCAGCAACGGCGGAAACCGATGTACCGTCCGGCAAAATGTCGGACCTGAACGATCTGGACAAACTGTTCGGGCCCCTGCGATTTGGCGAACTGACCGTGAGCCGCCAGACACTTCAGGCGCTGGGTGCCCGGGTCAACGGCGAGGCCATTACAGCAGCCAACACGTACTTCCCCGAGCCCGATCAGGCCTTTATCGATGGGCTGCAATTCGATCCCGCCCAGGTTGAGCAGCGGATCAAGTCAGTCGATGGTCAGGAGCACCAACGGGTCCCGGAATTACTCTACGAAATCGTCACTCTGCGCTCCCCCGACGCAGCACCGCTTCTGCGCGAAATATCCGCCAGTGATGCTGAGCACCCCATGCAGAAAATCGGCAAACTGCTGACCGCCACCCAACACCTGGATATCCACAGAAGCCCGCTGCCCGAACATTTGCCGGGCTGGGAGACAAGGCCAAGAGTCGCGGCATGACCAGTATGGGCGCCGGGCTGCAGGCCTACGGTTTGTACAGCGCCTACATGGGCGCCATCGACGGCCTCAAGAAAGGTCAGATGGGAGAAGTGCTGATCAATGTGGGCGGCGCTCTCGCCGAGATCACTTCACTGGGCCTCGAATACGCGCTGAACAAGACCGGCGAACAGATGATCCGTCAGGGCTCCATGGCCCTTGAGCAATTCGGCAAGACCACCATGGGCAAATGGCTGTGCCGGGGCGCAGGCCTGATCGCCAGCGTGCTGACGTTGCCCTTCGACATCTACACCGCCATCAAATCCTTCAACGATGCGGCCAGGGCCCAGGGCAAGGAAGCTCAGGATCTGTACGTCACCGGCGGCTTGAGCGTGTTCAGCGGTGCCCTGTCCATTGCCCTTGGCTGCGCAGCACTGATGGGCTTTCAAGCTGCTGGCCCGGTGGGGATCGCAGCAGCGGCGATCATGATTGTCGGTGCCCGAATCTACGGTGCCGCCCGCATGGTCGAAGATATCGACGAATACATCGAGCTGACCGTGAACGAACGCTGGCGTGCCGGCTGGTTCGCGTTCACCGGACAAAGCCAGGACAAGGCGCTGATGGAGCGCTACCTGATCGCCAAGACCACGAGCGATTATGCCAAAGCCTTGAAAACCCGCAGCCTTGGCTGGCTCGACAATGAATTCAAGGAAAGTGTCGATGTGATCGTCAATGGCCGTTTCGAGGTTACGTTGCAGCCCACTCGCCTCCATCGTTTCCAATGGGATGAAAGCAAAGGCGAAACGCCCTATACCAGCGAAAACCGCCCTGTCGTCAGCGACACGGATGACACCTACGACGCCAGGAAAGGATTACCCGACTCCGACGCTGTCATCGCCAGTGGGAAAAGCGACCCGGCGAAAGGGGTCTTCTGGAATCTGGGCGGCGGCCATGACACGGTGCAAGGCGTCGAGGACAAGCCGAATTTCTTCAGCTATGCCAGTGGCCGTAAAACCCTGGACGGCGGCAACAAGGATGACTCCTTTCTGTTTCAGTCGGCTTCCGAAGCGCTGTCTGATGACCCGACCACCGTCAGTGAGCTGTCCGGTGGTGACGGCACCGACCTGCTCTGGCTGCAAGGCAAACATAAAAACGAAGACCCTCTCGCTAGCCCGCCGCGCCATATCGGTTTTGATGTCGACCTGAAAAAAGGCAGGCTGGCGGTGCGTCCTGTCGATCCGGCGCGTGCGCCGGTGCTGCATTCAACCTTCAGGTCCGTCGAAAAGGTCGAGACACTGGCTGGCGCGCTCAACCGCGTGACCGGTTCCGACCACGCCGACACCATTGCCGCCAATGGCGATGACCGCGTCGATGCCGGAGCCGGCGATGACCGCATCGCCGTCCGCGGCCTTCGTGGCACCGTCGATGGAGGCAGCGGCCGCGACACCTACGAAATTGCCCCGAACTGCCTCAAGGTTTCCCTCCACGAGGATGGTCAGGAACCGAGCACGGTCTATCTGGGCGTGACGCTCGAAGCCATCCAGCGCTGGTACGTGCGCAATGACGCGCTGGTCATTGAATCCCTGCGCGACGACGACATCCGGTCGCCCATGCGGGAACTGGTGCTGGAGGCGGTGTACCGGACGGTCGATGGCAAACGCACCTTGCGCAACGACAAATGGACGTTCATTACACAGGACGGCTACCACTTGCAGCCCGCGTGGCCTGCCGATACCCCGGACCTGGCCGACCTGACCGTGACAGTGACCGTTCTGACTGTCGGCACGACGAAAACCTCGCCGGTACCGGTCAATGATCGTCCTTGCAGGATTTCCAACAAACCGCACTCGTACTACTTCATCTCGCGCCAGATCCGTCACGCAATCCTGATGGCAACACCACACGAAAATCCGACCCGAAGCACTCTGTACGTCGACCGCGACAGCACGGAAATCGATGAAGTGCGGGCGATTTATACCGTTACCAAAACCAGGCCAAACGCATTCACGCTGCTCAGCTACACGGACATTCACCACACCATCACGTTCCACGAAAGTGGTGGCTTGCTCTCGTTGCACGGTGCTGCAAGAGAAAATCCGGGCAAGAAACGCGACATGGGAGCCGGAATCCTGGCCTCCGGCTGGCAGATGATTCACCCGATGACGCTGGTCATGCGAGACGGGATTTCCTATCACCTCGACTTTCCACGTCCCACGTATCTAAACGACGCAAGGAACCCGGGATATACCGTTGTGCAAAGCCGCACCTCGCTGCGCGAGCGAGCCGGCCGGTATATTTTCGTCAGGCCCTCTGTCGAGAAGCGCACGCTGAAGGCAACCTCGCAGCGGGTCGACTTTCAGGCAGCCGAGCACAATGCGACCTATTGGCTGGAGGGACGATCGTCGAGCTATGAACTGTTTCCCGCCAGCGCCACGTCCATCCGGCTGTCCACCGCAGAAGCGGATGCCAACGTCTCGGGCTCTTCCACCTGGTTCATTCACACGCAACATCTGCAAGAGCAGATCAGCCACCGCGATCTTTCCATCAAGGACAACCTGCTCAGAATCGGCAGCATCCGGATTCAACTGCCGGACAGCAACGATCCGCTGACGCCACTGGAAACCATCGAAGTCGTGGTCTCCTCGGGAAACCGTTATCGGATCAATGCACTGTTCGAGGTGATCGGTCTGTGCGCCATCAATGCCCGAGCCTACCCATCGGTTCAGGCCATCGCCCAGGACATTCGTGAGCATCAACGGCGTGAAGAGCTTGAGTCCGACGAAGTGTCCGTTCACCACATTCGCCTGAGCGAAACCGCTGCCGGCAAGATTTCATACAACGTTGCCACCAACGTCTGGAGCAGCGAAACCGCTCCGACCCGCTCGATACCTGTCGAGCACCTGATCATCGTCAAGGAATGACACCATGCGACCAAAACCACCCTCACCGCCAGGCTTTTCCAAGGGTAATACGCCCGCCGACTCGCTTGCTGAACTCCCACGATTGCGACCGCAAGCGCCAGACCCACAGCTACCGCATTCGTCGCCAGACCTGACGGCCGCGCATCCGCGAAACCCGGGACACACCCCGCCCCTCGCGGACACACCGAAAATCGAAGTGTCTGACCTGCCGGTCGCTTCCCGTGAAACGGCGACCGGACTGGACAGTTACCGTTTGAACCCCGGATTGCTGCGCAACCTGCAACCGCCCAACGAGGAGGGTCTGCGCTACATCGTCGGACGCGCGTTCGTCGATGTGAAAGACAGCGGCACGGTGTATGTGGAATTCGATGCGAACTTGGGCACCTATCGGGCCATGGATCTATACAAAAAGCTGTCTCCCGGGCCGGTGCTCTACAGAAATACCGGTGAATCGACCTGGAGCCCGGCCTCACATACCCCCTCGAAACGCCCCCATTCCCAGGTCAGTGACGTTGATACGCCGGAGCCAGCCAAACAAGCGCAGACCTCTCCTTTGTCGGCGCATGAAGCCACCACCCGACTGCTGAACGACTCGTTGCTCACGATGCATCCACTGATGACGCTCGGCCAGCGCGTCGAGTTTTTGCGCGCCTATAACCTGTCGCCACGACAACACATCCGGTTGCACAGTGATCTGACCGCCGATCCCCGGGTGATGCCGGAGTGGGCCGAGCAGCATCACTTACGCTCTCGGGACGAGAACGATCCGACCCGCTTCGATCAACTGTATGAAGAAATCGAACCGCTGCTACTGCCCGTGCGGAACGGAACACTGCGCAGCGACCTGATCGACTTCGACAAAAGCGTCACCCGGGAATTTCTCGACGCCTTTCTGACCCGACTCGGTTACCTGCGCAACAGCAGCGACTGCCTGTATCGCACGGATATTCCGGGTCTGTTCAGGGCCGATGAACGCACGCCTTTCGAGTTCTACAACGACGGACGCATGCTGCCTCGCCTGAAACACCCGCGCGGCGCCACGACCGAAAAACCGATCAGTGCCACGGTCAGCCATCAGCTGGTCAAGAGATATAGCGCCAGGGGCACCGAGGCTCCCGATCCGGAGTACCTGCGCTACAACAGCCAGAGAAACAAATATCCCGGCAAAAAACCGGGTGAATCGGACAACGAGTCAGGGAACTCCGACAACGACTGGTCCGATGCATCGGACGTAGAACTGGACACCGAACGCAATTACGAGACGATCCGCCACGATCAGCAGTTCATCTTCTCTTACGTCATCGATACCCGAAGGATGGAGGTGGTCCTCAACGAAGAGAACCATTTGCTCAATCTGGCGGCACGGGAAAGGAATGCCTGGTTTCCAGATGACGAACTCGAAGCCCTGATTTCAACGTCCAAGCGAGGTATCGAATCAGAGCGTCTGTGGCTGCTCGACTCGACCTTCACGCGTGCCGCCAAGGTCGACGATGTCGCCGCTCAAGCCCAAAGCAGCTACATCGGCAATGACATCGAGGCGCGGACCCACAGCGGCATTTCCAATCAACATGAATACGACGCTTTGATCGATGCGGTGGCCAGGGCCGGCAAGCCGATCCTTGCATTTCCAGGTGGCCGGGACTGGTTCGCCAATGACATCGTCTGGCCCGTATAACCGGGTCGAGTCTTAAGCGAACAACTCGCCCTGCAATTCATCGAGCAGCGCCTGGATCGCATCCAGTCGCTGCTGCGGGTCGTCGAGTTGCAGCAAATCGATCTTGTCTTCCTCGGCGAACGGCAGCAGATACGCCAACTGATTGGCCAGTGATTGCTGCCCCGCCGCTTCGATGCCCATGTTCAACGCCTCGACCATCGGGTGCTCGGCGAGAGCCTTGAGCAGCGCCACCAGATCGGCGTCTTCATCCTGCAGCGGTTGCTCGGGTTCTTCGTCCAGCCACTCGACCTCGGCCATGATCAATTGATCGCGCTGCACGTCGGTGCTCTGCACGATGAAGCGCCGCCCGCCCTGCACCCGGATGCCCAGCAGTCCGTTGTCCTGCTGCTGGAAATCGGTGATGCGCGCTTCGCAGCCGACCATGGCGAAACCTTCCGGCGCGACGCCGACTTCGCTGCCTTCCAGGATGCACACCACGCCGAACCCGCCGCCCTGTTTCATGCAGCGGCCGATCATGTCCAGGTAGCGTGCTTCGAAGATCTGCAGATCCAGATTGCAGCCGGGAAACAGCACCGTGTTCAGCGGAAAAAGCGGCAGACTCATAGACATTTCCTTACACCACCATCGACACCGCCAACGGCAGGAACACCGCCGTGGCCACGCCCATCAGACTCATCGCCAGCGCCGCGAAGGCGCCGCACTCATCGCTTTCCTGCAACGCCACCGAGGTGCCGACCGCATGTGCCGTCATGCCCAGCGCCATGCCGCGCGCCTCCGGGCTGTGCACACCGAGACGGGTCAGCAGCGCCGGCCCGAAGATCGCGCCGATCACCCCGGTGATCAACACGAAAACCGCCGCCAGTGCCGCGACACCGCCGATCTGTTCGGCCACCAGCATGGCGATCGGTGAGGTCACCGACTTGGGCGCCATGGTCATCAGGATCATGTGATCGGCACCGAACCACCAGCCCAGCGCCACGCCCATGCCCGTGGCGACCACGCCGCCTATCACCAGCGTAGTAAAAATCGGCCAGAACAATTGCCGGATGCGTCGCAGATTCAGATACAGCGGCACTGCCAGCGCAACGGTCGCCGGGCCCAGCAGAATACTGAGGATCTCGGTGCTCTTGCGGTACTCGGCGTAGGTCAGGCCGCAGCCGACCAGCACGCCGATCACCAACAGCATCGAGACCAGCACCGGTTGCAGAAAGATCCAGCGGGTTTTCTCGAATGCCGCCAGCACCAGTTGATAGGCACCGAGGGTGATGCCGATGCCGAACAGGGGATGGTGAATCACCGAAGCCCAGGCACCTTGCCAGTCGAACAGCATCAGGACTCCTCCGAATGCGGCGCGTGGCGCTTGACCAGCCGTTGCATCAGCACGCCGGCGAAGGCCATCGACAGAATCAGCGAGACCACCAGCGCACCGACAATGGCCCAGAAATCCGCGGCAATCGCCGTGGCATACACCATCACGCCCACCGCCGGCGGCACCAGCAGCAATGGCAGATAACGCAGCAGGCTGCCGGCCGCAAGGTTCAGCGGCTCGCCGACTTCACCGCGCACGATCAGAAATACCAGCAACAGCAAAAGGCCGATGATCGGCCCCGGCAGTACCGGCAACAGCAAATGATTGAGGGCCGTGCCGAGCAATTGAAACAGCACCAGCATGGTCAGGCCGCGTAGCAACATCCGTCATCTCCGTCTTACTTTTCGCCTCGCAAGTCGCCCGCATTATAAGCACGCCTGCGCTATGGATCGGCATTCGCCAAAAGCATGGTCGGTTGACCTGAGCAAATCGCCATGATGATCTACAGTGGTTCGCAGGGCGGTCAAATCCCCCACCTGAAAAACTATAAAACCGATGAACCCAAGGAGAGTCTCAATGCCCTATGTTCCAGTTGCAGAGCTCAAAGATTATGTCGGCAAGGAACTCGGACGTTCCGAATGGCTCACCATCGATCAGGAGCGCATCAACCTGTTCGCCGAAGCCACCGGGGATTACCAGTTCATCCATGTCGACCCGGTCAAAGCCGCGCAAACGCCATTTGGCAGCACCATTGCACACGGTTTCCTGTCGTTGTCGCTGATCCCCAAACTGATGGAAGACATCCTGATCCTGCCGCAAGGCGTGAAGATGGTGGTCAACTACGGCCTGGACAGCGTGCGTTTCATCCAGCCGGTCAAGGTCAACTCCAAGGTCCGGCTCAAGGTCGACCTCGGTGAAGTGACCGAGAAAAAACCTGGCCAGTGGCTGCTCAAGGCCACCGCCACCCTGGAGATCGAAGGCTCGGACAAACCGGCCTACATCGCCGAACCGCTGTCGCTCTGCTTCGTTTAAGCGCCTGGATGCGAAGCGGCTCACGCTGTTTCGCATCCGCTCCTCCCCGCCGGCTGTATTAGGTCACATAGCTGCGGCATACTCGGTCGCCTAATTGCCCGGATCCCGCTATGCGCTCATTCGCTCCTCTTGCTCCCCTTGCCTTGACCCTGTTGCTGGCCGCGTGTGGCGACGGCGAATCGCTGTTGCCGCCGGATGCACGCCTGCCCGACGGCGGCCGCTATCGCGGTGAACTGGTCGATGGTTTGCTGCAAGGCCAGGGCCGGGTCGACTACCCCAACGGCAGCTGGTACGCCGGGGCGTTCGACAAGGGGCAATGGCATGGTCAGGGCGAATGGCACGGCAGCAATGGCGAGGTCTATCGCGGCAACTTCCAGCAAGGGCTGTTCGACGGCCAGGGCACGCTGACCACCACGGCCGGCAGCTACACCGGCGGTTTCAAGCTGGGCCGACGTGACGGCGAAGGCACCCTTAAAGAAAACGCGATGACCTATCGCGGCGAATTCAAGGCCGACCAGTATTCCGGGCTCGGTCGCCTCGAGCTGGATGACGGCAGTTCCTATCAGGGCCAGTTCGCCCACGGCAAACCCAACGGCGAAGGCCAGCGCGGCGATGCCAGCGGCAATCAGTTCACCGGCCACTTCGTCAACGGCCAGCTCGAAGGCAACGGCACCTTCAACAGTGCCGACGGCGACATCTACGTCGGCGGCTTCAAGAACAATCAACTGCACGGCAAGGGTCGCTACGAAAACGCCGATGGCGATGTCTGGCTCGGGCAGTTCAAGGAAGGCGCGCTGACCGGCAAGGGCGAACTGATCGGCGCCGACGGCAGCCACTACATCGGTTACTTCAATGATTGGCGCTTCAGCGGTCAGGGTCGCCTGAACCTGTCCGATGGCAGCTTCTACGTCGGTGGATTCGACAGCGACAGTTATTCCGGACGCGGCACCCTGGTGCTCACCGATGGCAGCGTGCTCAGCGGCACCTGGATCAACGGCCAGCGGGTACGCGATGCCGACGGCAAGTTGCTGCCGGACACCCTAGAACTCGGCCTGCTGGCCCAGGGTCGCCTGCTCGATGAAGCGCTGGCCAATGTGCCGGCCTCGACCCCGGCAGTGGAGCTGTACACCCTGACCCTCGGCGGCGACGGCAAGCAGAGCGTGTTCCTGCGCGAATCCGATTACGTGGCCAACATGCTCACCAGCCGTTTCGGCGCGTTTGGCCAGATTCGCCTGGTCAACCATCGCGACCACCTCGGCGACCGGCCGATGGCCACCCGCGAGAACCTGCGCCGCGCAGCCCTGACCCTGGCCGAACGCAGCGGCCCGGAAGACCTGGTGTTCATCTACCTGACCAGCCACGGCACCGCCGAACACGAACTGGTGCTCGACCAGCCGCGCATGGAACTGGCCGACCTGCCCGCCGACGAACTCGCCGCCGTGCTCGCACCGCTGAAGAATCGCGACAAGATCATCGTCATCTCCTCGTGCTATTCCGGCGGCTTCATTCCGGCGCTGAAGGACGAGCGCACGCTGATCATGACCGCCTCGCGCGCCGATCGCGTGTCGTTCGGTTGCTCCGAGGAGGCCAACTTCACCTACTTCGGCGATGCCCTGTTTGCCCAGGCGCTGAACCAGACCGACGACCTGGAGCAAGCCTTCAAACTGGCCAAGGCCACCGTCGCCGAACGGGAACTGGCGGACAACTTCGAAGCCTCTGAACCGCAGATCTGGGCGCCGAAAACCGTGCTGGCGCACTGGCAACTGCTGCGTAAACAGCAAGCGAGAAAAGCATTGCAAAGTGCTGCGTTGAACGACGGAGCGATAAAGAGCAACTAAGCTGAACAGTATCAAGGGAGAGACACTATGTACTTGACGCCTCAGCATGTCTTGCTTGCCGGAGCCACCGGATTGACCGGTGAACATCTGCTCGACCGCCTGCTCAACGAGCCGACGATCAGCCGCGTCCTTGCCCCCTCACGCCGGCCGCTGGCTGAACATCCGCATCTGGAAAACCCGGTCGGCGATCCACAGACCTTCCTGCCGCAACTGACCGGTCGGGTCGACATTGCCTATTGCTGTCTCGGCACCACGATCAAACAGGCCGGCTCCGAAGAGGCGTTTCGCGCCGTGGATCTGGACATGGTGGTGGCGTTCGCCAAGCGCGCCCGGGAAATGGGAGCACGGCACCTGATCGTGATCAGCGCCCTGGGGGCAGATCGCCGGTCCTCGGTGTTCTACAACCGGGTAAAAGGCGAAATGGAATACGCATTGCGCGCGCAGGACTGGCCGCAATTGACCATCTGCCGGCCATCGCTGTTGCTCGGCGAACGCAGCGAGCCCCGTCTGGGCGAACAGCTCGCCGCGCCATTCTCTAAATTGATCCCCGGCAAATACCGTGGCATCGAAGCCTGCCAACTGGCCCGCGCCATGTGGCGTCTGGCGCTGGAGGAGCAGGATGGTGTGCGGATTGTCGAGTCGGACGAACTGAGAAAACTCGGCAAGTAAGCTCACTCGCCACAGCGGTTCAACGCGGATCCCGGGTAACCATTTCCAATGAAGCCCGAGGATCTTGCGTGAACTGGCCGACATTCGAAATAAAGTGAATCGAATCAACCCGCGTGTCGTAGCTATCTACCACGTGCCCCTTCCCTTTCATGGATAACGTGCCCTCCAGCACACCTGCGTCTACGGCCATTCCGCCATGGGATGACACCACAGCACGTCAGGCAATCAATGAAAGGACTCCTTGATGGCACCGCAAACAAAAACGTCGAAAGGCACCAGCAAAACGCCACCCACCCTCGACAGGTCGACTCCGGAAACATCGCCGACCCAGCGTCATGATTTCCCGGGTTTGATTCGATCCCCGGAAACAGACAGCGCCAGCCGCCCCACGGAGGCGCCTGCCCCACTTTCTTCAAGTGACACATTGCCCGCGATACAGATTCAGGATCTGACCCACCCGGCTGGAGACACTCAAGGAAGCTCATCCAGCGACCCACATGCGAGCGGATCGATCCGTCACTACGAGTTACCGGCGCAACTGCGAACGCGATTACCCGCCGTCAACACCGAAGGGTTGCGGGTTCACAGGGGACGCATTTATGCCGAGGTGCAATACACCACGACCACGACGGTCATGGTGGCCTGGGACGAAGGCCTAGGAACCTACCGAGCGATGCGCCCACAGGAAGCGCAGCCCTCGGGCCCCGTCCTGCAATTCGACACCGAAAGCAATACCTGGCGGGTCGCTGAGCCGCGGGTTATCAGTCAGGCCCTCGAGTCCACGGTACACCGGCAGGCAGACAATACCGACGATAACGCAGCACAGCCCCACCTGCCGGGACCGGCCAGGACGCAGCCGAACACTGCACCGATTTACGTCGATACCCAACATTACGTATGGAACGAGAAGGCCAACAATCACCATGGCTATGTGGTCCTGCACCGAAAAATGCGCCGGACCGAAGAGGTCGGACCGCAGCTGCATCATGCATTCATGGACGAAAGCGGCTCGTTTGTCAGTGTCGAGCCTTCCGCTTCGCAAATCGATCAGCCAGCCGAACTGTTAACAGCCTGGACAGACCGCGATATCTGGGATCTCTACGGGATACAGGGCGCAGAAATCACCCGTTTCCGCAGCGAAGCGCACAGCACCGGGAAGAAACCTCTATGGGCTACCGTTCGGACACAACGGATGGAAAACGCCTACCTGTTTGACGAGCTGTACCGCTGGTCTGGCATGGACATGGATCGCGACCTGTTCAACAGCCTCCTGAACCATCAGAACCGCACGCCCGCCCAATGGGCAGAACACCTCCAGTCCGTCACCTTGCACCGCAGCCCATCTGGCCCACAAACGCCATTGCCAAGCCCGCCAACACCCGGCTCGCCCTCTCCACGCACATCAACACCCGACACGTCCGGGACAGCGGACGCCACGCTTGCCTACGGTGATCAGCGTTACTACACCTGGGATCTCCACAAGTCGAATTTCCATGGGTATGTCGAAATGCAACGCAAGCCTGGCTTGAATGACAATCATGGACCTCTCACCCAACTGGCGTTTCGTGAAGGCGCCAGCCTGATTGTCGTCAAAGCCACCGATTATCCGATCTACAAAGAGAATGTTCTGCGCCCGTTCTGGCGGGACATCGACATCTGGAACCTTTACAGGATCGAAGGACCCGACATCGTGCGCTTTCGTCGGGAGGTTGCGCGCCATCAGAAACCGCCTGCCTGGGTCAAACAACGGGAATACCCTTCCCAGCGTGAACAACTGTTCGACTACCTGCGGCTGTGGACCAACCCTGATTCTCCGCTCAAAACACGAGAGCAAATCCTCGCCCGGTTCCAGCCCTACAATCTTTCCGTCCAGCAACTAATACGACTGTGCAAGGAGCTGTCGCCGACAGGGCAGTTCAAGAACCTGATCAATGATGAAATGCCTGGATGGGTCAAGACCTATCAGGATCGCACCCGGCTGGTAACCAACGAAAAACTCTTCGAACCGTTTCTGCCGGAAATCGATGCTGAAATCATCCAGCTGAGAAATCAGGGAGAAGGCACCAGCCTGCTGAAGGCGAGTCTGACCGAACCCTTCTTTCAGGAGCTGTTGCGGCTCAGCGGCTTCAAGCGCAACACGCACAATTATCTGTACAGAACCGACATTCCTGCCGTGTTCAAAGTGGATGACCGGACACCTTTCGAAATAGCCCGGCCCGGGGCCATGGTCCCAAGCGTGGTATCGGCTGTGGGCACCACGAGCGAGACCCCCGTCAGTGCAATGTTCAGCCTGAAGACCGCCATGGACTTTGCGAATGAAACCAGAGGAGTGACAGGCATAGAGGCGCACCAGACAACCAGCGGCACTTCGACGCCCCCCGCTCAACGCATCCGGTTTTGCTACCTGCTCGATACCCGCAATGTGGAAGTCGTTGCGGGACAGGACAATCGCGTCTACAACCCGACGCGGCTCGAACGAAGCCCTGCGGATGGCAAAACGTGGTTCCCGAGCATGAAGATGGAAGGCCATGTATCGATGTCGTCGATCGGCTTCACGTCGAGGCGCGTCTGGCTGGTCAACTCGGGCATGACCCGCGCGGCGACAGTGGAAGATATCCATTTGCAGGCGTTGAAGCACGCCACGGGATCGGATCAAAACCCTGCCGACGCCATCGAGTCCCGCACGCGGGCAGGAGAATTGAACCGGGACGAATATGACGGGTTGATCGATGAAGTGGCGAACGCCGGCAAGCGCGTTATCGAATTGCCGGCGGGACAGGACATATTCTCCGACGACATCGTCTTTCCGCCCGAAACGATCACGTTATAGGGAGCTTCAATGGCACGCCCCTGCGGGGTCGTGCCATTGATTTTCATAGCCCGCCAGTCGCCTGAAACCCTACACCGATGACCGTCAGCAACGACAACGGCAACAGCAGCGTATCGAGCAATGCGCTGGCCGGCAGATCCACACCGGGATAGCTCGGTGCCTCGGCGCCGAATCGATCCATCGCGCAACATCCGCCATTCATCGCATACAGATCCAGCCGCGTGCCGGAATACACCACCGGCGCGCCGGGCTTGGCAGCATCGAGCGTGCGCACGGTGGCGCAGCCGGTCAGTTGCAAGATCAGCAGGATCGCCAGCAGCTTATTCATCGCTGCTCAGATGGTGTTCGCCCCAACGCGGCAGCATGTCCTGGGGAATGCCCAGCAGATTGAGAATCCGCGCCACCACGAAATCGATCAGGTCATCGATGGTCTGCGGCTGGTGATAGAAGCCCGGCGAGGCCGGCAGGATGGTCACGCCCATGTTCGACAACTTGAGCATGTGCTCCAGGTGAATGCTCGAATACGGCGCTTCGCGCGGCACCAGAATCAACTGGCGACGCTCCTTCAAGGTGACGTCCGCCGCCCGTTCGATCAGGTTGTTGCAGGCGCCGGTGGCAATGGCCGACAAGGTGCCGGTCGAGCACGGCACCACCACCATCGCCGCCGGAGCGCCGGAGCCCGAGGCCACCGGCGACATCCAGTCTTCCTTGCCGTACACACGGATCTGCCCGGCGGACGCGCCAGTGTATTCGGTGAGGAACGCCTGCATCATTTGTGGCTTGGCCGGCAGCGACACGTCGGTCTCGGTGGCCATAACCAGTTGCGCGGCCTTGGAGATCAGGAAATGCACCTCGCGATCCTCGCGCACCAGACAGTCCAGCAGGCGCAGGCCGTACTGGGCGCCGGACGCGCCAGTCATCGCCAGCGTGATGCGTTCCGGGCCATTGCTCGCCAGACGCGTGTTCATTTCAGCGCCTCGGCAAGTTTGCCGTGCAGGCCGCCGAAACCGCCGTTGCTCATGATCACCACGTGGGTGCCGGGCTGGGCCTGGCTCTTCACGCGTTCGATGATGCCTTCCAGCGAATCGCTGACGATCGACGGCACGGTGCACAACGCGGCGGTGCCTGCCAGATCCCAGCCGAGGTTGGCCGGGGCATACCAGATCACCTGATCGGCATCGACCACGCTGTCCGGCAGACCGTCACGGTGCGCGCCGAGCTTCATCGAGTTGGAGCGCGGCTCGATGATCGCGATCAGTGGCGCATCGCCGATGCGTTTGCGCAGGCCGTCGAGGGTGGTGGCAATCGCGGTCGGGTGGTGGGCGAAGTCGTCGTAAATGGTGATGCCGCGCACTTCCGCGACTTTCTCCATCCGGCGTTTGACGCTTTTGAACGCGCTCAATCCGGCAATGCCCATCGACGGCACAACGCCGACGTGACGTGCTGCGGCCAGAGTGGCCAGGGCGTTGGCAACGTTATGTTGGCCAGTCAATTCCCACTCGACCACGCCTTGGGACACGCCTTCGAACATCACTTCGAACGCCGAGCCATCGTCTTTCAGCAACTTGACCTGCCATTGACCGCCGGCACCGGTGGTCTGCACCGGGGTCCAGCAACCCATCTCGATCACACGCTGCAAGGCCGGTTCGGTGGTCGGGTGAATCACCAGGCCTTCGCTCGGGATGGTGCGCACCAAGTGGTGGAACTGCCGCTCGATGGCCGGCAGATCGGGGAAGATGTCAGCGTGATCGAACTCGAGGTTGTTGAGGATCGCCGTGCGCGGACGGTAGTGGACGAACTTCGAACGCTTGTCGAAGAACGCGCTGTCGTATTCATCGGCCTCGATCACGAAGAACGGCGTGCCGCCCAGACGCGCCGATACCGAGAAATTCTGCGGCACGCCGCCGATCAGGAAACCCGGGCTCATGCCGGCGTACTCCAGCACCCAGGCGAGCATGCTGCTGGTGGTGGTCTTGCCGTGCGTACCGGCAACCGCCAGCACCCAACGACCTTGCAGCACATGGTCGGCCAGCCATTGCGGGCCGGACACGTACGGCAAGCCTTTGTTCAGCACATATTCCACTGCCGGATTGCCGCGGGACATGGCGTTGCCGATCACCACCAGATCAGGTGCCGGATCAAGCTGCGCCGGGTCGTAACCCTGGGTCAGCTGAATGCCCTGGGCTTCGAGCTGGGTGCTCATCGGCGGATAGACGTTGGCATCGGAGCCAGTGACGTGATGGCCCAGCTCTTTGGCCAGAACCGCCATCGAGCCCATGAAAGTCCCGCAGATACCCAGAATATGAATGTGCATAGTCGACCTCGTAAAACATGGCCGCAGGTTAGCGCAGGGAGGGGGAAATGGCACTCTTTAGGTGATTGAGGGTGGAGGTCTGAACTTGTGTCCGACTTGAGATCGCCCCCTCACCCTAGCCCTCTCCCAAGGGAGAGGGAACCGACCGTCGTGTTCTCTCGAGGTACGCCGACCTGACACATCACGGTGAACTCCGGCCCGAATCCATAATCGACTCGGTCGCTCAGGTCGATGTATGCCAAAAGACACCGCGGTCAGTTCCCTCTCCCTTTGGGAGAGGGCTAGGGTGAGGGGCTTTTAACTGACACGCCGCTCAATCCCGTGCTTGCGCAACTTTCTATAGAGCGTATTGCGACTGACGCCCAGTTGCTGCGCCGTGTGGGTCATGTGCCAGCGCGTTTGCTCCAGCGCACTGAGCAAGGCCAGCCGCTCGGCATCTTCCAGCGGATGTTCGGATGCAGTTTCATCGGCTTTCACCAACAGCGGCTGCACATGCCGAAACATCGCCGGCAGATCATCCAGCCCGATCCGCCCCTCATCGCACAACGCCGCCAGCGTGCGCAGCACATTGCGCATCTGCCGCACATTGCCCGGCCAGTTGAACCCGAGCAAAGCCTGGCGCGCCGGTTCGTCGATCAGGATCGTTTCCCCGCCCGCCTCTTCGGCCAGCAGGAAATCCAGCAGCTGCGACTTGTCACTGCGCTCGCGCAACGGCGGCAGCGCCACTTCCAGCCCGTTGAGCCGGTAGTAAAGGTCTTCCCGGAAACTGCCATCACCGACCCGCTCCAGCAAATTGCGGTGGGTGGCGCTGATGATTCGCACGTTGACCGCTTCCGGCTCGCCGCCGATCGGCACCACCTGCCGGTCTTCCAGCACCCGCAACAGGCGAGTCTGCAGAGCCAGCGGCATGTCGCCGATTTCATCGAGGAACAACGTGCCGCCATCGGCCTGCTGCAGCTTGCCGCGCATGCCGTCCTTGCGCGCGCCGGTGAAGCTGCCGCCGCGATAACCGAACAGTTCGCTCTCGATCAGGCTTTCGGGAATTGCCGCGCAGTTGAGGGCGACGAACGCTTTGCCGGCGCGCTGACTGGCGTTATGCACAGCCTTGGCGAATGCTTCCTTGCCAGAACCGGTTTCGCCGTTGATCAGCAGCGGCACGTCACGCTCGAACACCCGCAGCGACTTGCGGAAATCCGACTGCAACGCCGCATCACCAAGGCAAATGCCCGCAAGACGCGGCGCTTCCAAAGGCGCCGGAACCGGTACTGCTGGCAGCGGCCGACGGGTTTCGCCGCGCAGCACCGCAAACAGATGCCGCCCATCGCGAGTACGCAGCGGCCAACTGGCGCTGGCATTGGCACTGGCGCGCCCGAGCAACTCATCCAGCGAACAATCGAAAAACGCCTCCACCGGTTTACCGAGCAAGCCGCCACGGATGTGCCCGAGCAGGTTCAATGCACTCTGATTGACCGCACTGATCCGCCCTTCCCCGTCAAACGCCAGCAACCCTTCGCTAAACAGCCCGACGGACTCAGCCTGAAGGTGGAAACGCAACAACCATTGGTTATCGAAGCAGCGCAGGAAGTAGCAGCTCTCGATCATCTTCGCCGACAGATTGACCAGCGCCATGGTGTGGAACTGGCTCTGGCGCGAGACGTCATGCCGAGCCGAGGAAACATCGAGCACCGCCAGCAGCTCGCCGTGCGGGTCGAACACCGGGCTCGCCGAGCAGGTCAGGCCGGTGTGACGGCCGCGAAAGTGTTCGTCCTGATGAATCGTCAGGGCCTGACGTTCCACCAGGCAGGTGCCGATCCCGTTGGTGCCTTCGCAGGCCTCGCTCCAGTCGGAACCCAACCACAGGCCGGCGCGTTCGAAAATCTTGCGTTCGGCGGGGGCGGTGACGCAGTTGAGGATCACCCCGCGCGCGTCGGTCAGCAGCACCGCGTGGCCGGCGCCGGAGAGTTGTTGATGCAGGCTGCTCATTTCATTGCCGGCGATCTGCAACACCTGTTGCAGCCGTTCGCGGCTTTCGAGGACACGACCGTGTTCTAGCACGGTCGGCGCCATGGTCAGGGCCGGGTCGAGGTGATAGTCCTCAAGACAACGCAGCCACGAGCGGGCAATCGACGGGTCGGCACCGGGGCCATGCAGGTGCGACTTACCCTGGGTGACGGTGAGAACCTGTTGGGCATGGCGACTCAAATGGTTGTCGTGCATTTCTTATTATTCTCCCCGAGGCTCATCGGCCCATGCGTGAAGTGGTGCCCAGCATCCTCCAGCCAACCGGTCTTTGCAATGCTGGCAAGACCGCCCGGTCACGGGTTGTGCCAGAAGCGGTACAAACTGTCACCCAGGCTGTACCGATACCGCCACAGACGCTTGCCACTTGTCCGACACAAATCTCGCAAAGCCTTGATTTGCCTGACCTGCACGGCAGTGGCCCGACCTTTGCTCTACGCTTATAGCAAGCGCTCATGCGCGTCTCTCTGATAAGTACAACAGCCAAGGAGAACATCATGCGTTACGCTCACCCCGGTACTGAAGGCGCCAAAGTCTCGTTCAAGAGCAAGTACGGTAACTACATCGGCGGCGAGTTCGTCGCGCCTGTCAAAGGTCAGTACTTCACCAACACCTCGCCAGTAAATGGCCAGCCCATTGCCGAATTCCCGCGCTCCACGGCCGAAGACATCGAAAAGGCCCTGGACGCCGCCCATGCCGCTGCCGATGCCTGGGGCTCGACTTCCGCCCAGGCCCGTTCGCTGATCCTGCTGAAAATCGCCGACCGCATCGAACAGAACCTCGAAACTTTGGCGATTACCGAAACCTGGGACAATGGCAAGGCCATCCGCGAAACCCTCAACGCCGACATCCCGCTGGCCGCTGACCACTTCCGCTATTTCGCCGGGTGCCTGCGCGCCCAGGAAGGCAGCGCCGCCGAGATCGACGGCAATACCGTGGCCTATCACATTCATGAACCGCTGGGCGTGGTCGGCCAGATCATCCCGTGGAACTTCCCGATCCTGATGGCCGCGTGGAAACTCGCCCCGGCCTTGGCCGCCGGCAACTGCGTGGTGCTCAAACCTGCCGAGCAAACCCCGCTGGGCATCAGCGTGCTGCTGGAACTGATCGGCGACCTGCTGCCGCCGGGCGTGCTCAACGTGGTGCAAGGGTTCGGCAAAGAAGCCGGCGAAGCCCTGGCCACCAGCAAGCGCATCGCCAAGATCGCCTTCACCGGTTCGACACCGGTCGGCTCGCACATCATGAAATGCGCCGCCGAAAACATCATTCCGTCCACCGTTGAACTGGGCGGCAAGTCGCCGAACATCTTCTTCGAAGACATCATGCAGGCCGAGCCAAGCTTCATTGAAAAGGCCGCCGAAGGCTTGGTGCTGGCGTTCTTCAACCAGGGCGAAGTCTGCACCTGCCCGTCCCGTGCACTGGTTCAGGAATCGATCTATCCGCAGTTCATGGAAGCGGTGATGAAGAAGGTCAGCCAGATCAAACGTGGCGACCCGCTCGACACCGACACCATGGTCGGCGCCCAAGCGTCCGAGCAGCAATTCGACAAGATCCTTTCGTACCTGGAAATCGCCAAGGGCGAAGGTGCCGAACTGCTGACCGGCGGCAAGGTGGAAAAACTCGAAGGCAACCTGGCTTCCGGTTATTACATCCAGCCGACCCTGCTCAAGGGCACCAACAAAATGCGCGTGTTCCAGGAAGAAATCTTCGGCCCGGTGGTGAGCATCACCACCTTCAAGGACGAAGCCGAAGCCCTGGCGATTGCCAACGACACCGAGTTCGGCCTGGGTGCTGGCCTCTGGACCCGCGACATCAACCGCGCCTATCGCATGGGCCGCGCCATCAAGGCCGGCCGTGTGTGGACCAACTGCTACCACCTGTATCCGGCGCACGCCGCGTTCGGCGGGTACAAGAAGTCCGGCGTCGGCCGTGAAACCCACAAGATGATGCTCGACCACTACCAGCAGACCAAAAACCTGCTGGTGAGCTACGACATCAATCCGCTGGGCTTCTTCTAAAAACCAAGGGCGGCACCGAAATATCGGTGTCGCCCTTTTAATCCCGATGACACTTCCTGGCCTGGCCGCTCTGGCACGGGCCTTGCGTACCCGTCATTCAGGATTTGCGTGAACACTGCCGCTGCGTGAACAGCATCCACTCACTCAACCGCTGCACCCGAAAGTCCAACAGATCGAACAATAAAAAAGACAGAGAGGACTTATGACTTCCACCACACAGCTCAAACCCACACTCGGCACCCTGCACCTTTGGGGCATTGCCGTCGGCCTGGTGATTTCCGGCGAATACTTCGGCTGGAGTTATGGCTGGGGCACCGCAGGAACCTTGGGTTTCCTGGTCACGGCCCTGATGGTCGCGACCATGTACACCTGCTTCATCTTCAGTTTCACCGAACTGACCACCGCGATCCCCCACGCGGGCGGGCCGTTTGCCTACAGTCGTCGGGCGTTCGGCGAGAAAGGCGGATTGATCGCCGGCATCGCCACCCTGATCGAATTCGTGTTCGCCCCGCCGGCCATCGCCATGGCCATCGGCGCCTATCTGAATGTGCAATATCCGGGGCTCGATCCGAAACTCGCGGCAGTCGGCGCGTATTTCGTGTTCATGACACTGAACATCCTTGGCGTCAGCATCGCCGCGACCTTTGAGTTGGTGGTGACCGTGCTCGCCGTCGCTGAACTGCTGGTGTTCATGGGCGTGGTTGCGCCGGGCTTCAGCTTCAGCAACTTCGTGCTGAACGGCTGGTCGGGTGCCAATGAGTTCACGATGGGCTCGATTCCGGGCATTTTCGCGGCGATTCCCTTCGCGATCTGGTTCTTCCTCGCCATCGAAGGCGCGGCCATGGCGGCCGAGGAGGCCAAGGACCCGAAACGCACCATTCCACGGGCCTATGTCAGCGGCATCCTGACCCTGGTATTCCTGGCCATCGGCGTAATGGTGATGGCCGGCGGCGTCGGCGACTGGCGTCAACTGTCGAACATCAACGACCCGCTGCCGCAGGCGATGAAAGCGGTGGTCGGCAACAACTCGACCTGGATGCACATGCTGGTGTGGATCGGCCTGTTCGGGCTGGTAGCGAGTTTCCACGGGATCATCCTCGGCTACTCGCGGCAGTTCTTCGCCCTGGCCCGGGCCGGTTATCTGCCGAAAGGCCTGGCCAAACTCTCGCGTTTCCAGACCCCGCACCGGGCGATTCTGGCTGGCGGCGTGATCGGCATCGCGGCGATCTACAGCGACGGTCTGGTCAACCTGCAAGGCATGACCCTGACGGCGGCGATGATCACCATGTCGGTGTTCGGCGCCATCGTCATGTACATCATCAGCATGCTCAGCCTGTTCAAACTGCGCAAAACCGAGCCGAATCTGGAGCGCACCTTCCGCGCGCCGGGCTATCCGGTGGTGCCGGCCATCGCGCTGTTCCTGGCGGTGGTGTGCCTGGTGGCGATGGCCTGGTTCAACACGCTGATCGGCTGTGTGTTCCTGGGTTTCATGGCCGCCGGCTACCTGTACTTCCAGTTGACCGCCAAGCAACGCTCCGAAGCACCGGCAGACGCTATGCTCGAAGGTATCTAAACGCTAACTGAGCTGCACCGGCATCGGGCCTCGGGCTCGGTGCCCGCACTAAAAGCATTCATTCAGGAGGAACGCGCCCCATGGCCGCATTTGCCCATACCGTCGGCGCCCAGACCTACCGCTTCGACAGCCTCAAGGACGTGATGGCCAAGGCCAGCCCGGCGCGCTCCGGAGACTTCCTGGCGGGGGTCGCCGCGCTTAACGATGGGGAGCGAGTCGCCGCGCAAATGGCGCTGGCCGACATCCCGCTGACACATTTCCTGCAGGAAGCACTGATTCCCTACGAATCCGATGAGGTCACCCGACTGATCATCGACAGCCATGACAAACAGGCCTTCGCAGTCGTCAGCCATCTCACGGTTGGCGGCTTTCGCGACTGGCTTCTGAGCGAAGCGGCCGATGAGCAGAGCCTGCGCGCCCTCGCCCCCGGCCTGACACCGGAAATGGTCGCTGCCGTGTCGAAGATCATGCGCGTGCAGGATCTGGTGCTGGTGGCGCAGAAGATCCGCGTCGTCACCCAATTTCGCGGCACCCTCGGCCTGCGTGGGCGGTTATCCACAAGGCTGCAACCCAATCACCCGACCGACGAACCTTCCGGCATCGCGGCGAGCATTCTCGACGGTCTGCTGTACGGTAACGGCGACGCGATGATAGGCATCAACCCGGCCACCGACAGCATCGCCTCGATCTGCGCAATGCTGGAAATGCTCGACGCGATCATCCAGCGCTACGACATTCCGACCCAGGCCTGCGTGCTGACCCACGTCACCACCTCTATAGAAGCGGTCAACCGTGGTGTGCCGCTGGATCTGGTGTTCCAGTCGATTGCCGGCACCGAAGCGGCCAACGCCAGTTTCGGCATCAACCTGAACATCTTGCAGGAAGGTTATGAAGCGGGTTTGAGCCTCAATCGAGGCACGCTCGGGCAGAACCTGATGTATTTCGAAACCGGCCAGGGCAGCGCCCTGTCAGCCAACGCCCACCACGGCGTCGATCAACAGACCTGCGAGACAAGGGCCTACGCCGTGGCGCGCCATTTCAAGCCGTTTCTGGTGAACACCGTCGTAGGATTCATCGGCCCGGAATACCTGTACAACGGCAAACAGATCATCCGCGCCGGCCTCGAAGACCACTTCTGCGGCAAGTTGCTCGGCGTGCCGATGGGTTGCGACATCTGCTACACCAACCACGCCGAAGCCGACCAGGATGACATGGACACCCTGCTGACCCTGCTCGGCGTGGCCGGGATCAACTTCATCATGGGCATCCCCGGCTCCGATGACATCATGCTCAACTACCAGACCACCTCGTTCCACGACGCGCTCTATGCTCGCCAGACCCTGGGCCTGAAACCGGCGCCGGAGTTCGAGCGGTGGCTGGCGAACATGGGCATCTTCACCCAGGCGGACGGCAAGGTCCGCTTCGGCAACAACCTGCCGCCGGCCTTTCGCCAGGCCTTGGCGCAACTGGGATGAGTCAGATGGAAAAACCGCCCGTCGATCCGCAAAACCCGTGGCTGGAGCTGCGTCGTCTGACCCCGGCGCGCATTGCCCTCGGCCGCACCGGCACCAGCCTGCCGACCCGTGCACAGCTGGATTTCCAGTACGCCCACGCCCAGGCCCGGGACGCGGTGCATTTGCCGTTCGATCACGCCGGGCTCAGCGCCCAACTGACCGAGCGCCAGCGCGACAGCCTGCTGCTGCACAGCGCGGCGGTGGATCGCAACAGCTACCTGCAACGCCCGGACCTGGGGCGCAAATTGAGCGATCAATCGGCCCAGACCCTGCGCGAATACGCCCAGGCGCATCCGGGCGGTGTGGATCTGGTGATTGTGGTGGCGGATGGTCTGTCGGCGCTGGCGGTGCATCGGCATACCCTGCCGTTTCTCACCCGCCTGGAGGAACAGATGAGCGCCGACGAATGGTCGACCGCGCCGGTGGTACTGGTGGAACAGGGCCGGGTGGCGATTGGCGATGAAATTGGCCAGTTGCTGGGCGCGAAAATGGTCGTGATGCTGATTGGAGAGCGTCCGGGCCTCAGTTCGCCGGACAGCCTGGGTTTATATTTCACCTACAATCCAAAGGTCGGCCTCACGGATGCTTACCGCAACTGCATCTCCAATGTGCGGCTGGAAGGGCTCAGTTACGGCATGGCGGCGCATCGCTTGCTGTACCTGATGCGCGAAGCCTGTCGGCGACAGCTGTCGGGCGTCAATCTGAAGGACGAAGCGCAGGTTCGGACGCTGGAATCGGAAGCCGGTGCAGACATGAAGAGTAATTTCCTACTCGATCCGCCCCCAGCCTGAACCGTTTCCGCATTGCCTTTCTGCGCCGGTTTGAGGCAGGATCGACGCACGGCCGCCCAAGGTTTCCCGTTGCCGTCAGCCCCACGTGAAGACAGCCACTTGAAGGACGAGACCTACCATGCGGATTATCCAAGCGACCCTCGAACACCTGGATTTGCTGACCCCGTTGTTCGTTAAGTACCGCGAGTTCTACGGCTCCCTGCCCTACCCGGACTCGTCCCGGGCCTTTCTCGAAAAGCGCCTGCGACGCAAGGAATCGGTGATCTACCTGGCCCTGGCCGATGACGACGACAAGAAGCTCATGGGATTCTGCCAGCTCTACCCGAGCTTTTCCTCCCTTTCGCTCAAGCGCGTGTGGATCCTCAACGACATCTACGTCGCCGAAGACGCCCGCCGCCAGCTGGTAGCCGACAACCTGATCCGCACCGCGAAGAAAATGGCCAAGGAAACCCAGGCCGTGCGCATGCGCGTCTCCACCAGTGCCGACAATGAAGCGGCGCAGAAAACCTACGAATCCATCGGGTTCAAGGAAGACACCGAGTTCAAGAACTACGTGTTGCCGATCAGCGAAGAACTCTGATCGCGGGGTGCCCTGCGGGGAGGGAGCAGACTCCCTCCCCAAAATGAATGCCAACCCGACATTTGTTCACACCGACATCCCCCGCTACAAAACCAACGCGCTTTTCACGCCTCTGCCCGTATAATCCCGATCTTTCCGGCTTGTAAGAAAAACTACACCCGCTTGTAGGCTTACACGAAGTCATCCGCACAGGTCTGCCGAGTCAGGCCATCACCACAGGTGCCTCCATGGATTTCAACCCGCTCGACCTTATCCTGCATCTCGATGTTTACCTCGACCTGCTGGTGAATAATTACGGGCCTTGGATCTACGCCATCCTGTTTCTGGTGATCTTCTGCGAGACCGGTCTGGTGGTGATGCCATTCCTGCCGGGTGATTCCCTGCTGTTCATCGCCGGCGCAGTGGCTGCGGGCGGCGGTATGGATCCGGTATTGCTGGCGGGCTTGCTGATGCTCGCGGCGATCCTCGGCGACAGCACCAACTACGTGATCGGACGAACGGCCGGTGAAAAACTGTTCAGCAATCCGAATTCGAAGATCTTCCGCCGCGACTATCTGCAACAGACCCACGACTTTTACGACAAACACGGTGGCAAGACTGTAACCCTGGCGCGCTTCCTGCCGATCATCCGTACCTTTGCCCCGTTCGTCGCCGGTGTCGCGAAGATGCCTTACCCGCGGTTCTTCGGTTTCAGCGTGTTCGGTACGGTCCTGTGGGTCGGCGGTCTGGTGACGCTGGGCTACTTCTTCGGCAACGTGCCGTTCATCAAGAAGAACCTGTCGCTGCTGGTGGTCGGCATCATTCTGCTGTCGCTGATTCCGATGATCATCGGCGTGGTTCGCAGCCGTTTCGGCGGCACCAAAGCCCAATCGCACTAAGCCGATGTGGTCGCTGAGCGCCTGGCGACGCCGGCGCATTCTGGCGAAGTACCCGATTGCCGACGATATGTGGCAGCGGGTGCGCCATCACCTGAGTTTTCTCGATGGCATCACTGCCGCTGAAGACCAGTGGCTGCGCGAAACCAGCGTGCTGTTCCTCGAAGACAAACACCTGACCGCCCTGCCCGGTGTCGAATTGCATCAGGAACAACGCCTGCTGCTCGCCGCCCAGGCGCAACTGCCACTTTTGCATCTCGGCGATCTGAACTGGTATCAGGGTTTTCATGAAATCGTCCTCTACCCCGACGACTTCCTCAGCCCCCAGCGCCATCGCGATGCCAGCGGCGTCGAGCATGAGTGGGACGGCGAACACAGCGGCGAAGCGTGGCAACAAGGGCCGATCATCCTCGCCTGGCCCGGCGTGATGGCCAGTGGTGGCTGGGAAGGCTACAACCTGGTGATCCACGAACTGGCGCACAAGCTGGACATGCTCAACGGTGACGCCAACGGCCTGCCACCGCTGCATGCCGACATGCGGGTCAGCGACTGGGCCGAGGTGATGCAGGCGGCGTACGACGACCTCAATCGCCAGCTCGACCGCCATCCCGACGCCGAAACCGCCATCGACCCGTATGCCGCCGAGAACCCGGCCGAGTTCTTCGCCGTCACCAGCGAGTACTTCTTCAGCGCTCCGGATCTGCTGCACGAAGCTTATCCACAGGTGTATGCGCAGCTGCGGCTTTTCTACCGCCAGGATCCGTTGGCGCGCCTGAAGCAACTTCAGGCCAGCGACCCGGTCTATCAGGCTCACGAGTAAAGGTCTGCACGACTTCCGGTACATGGCGTCCACGGCAGAATATGCCTATAATCGCCGCCACTTTTTGGTCAATCCGGCCAAGTGTTTTTGGTCAACTAACGGGGGCAACGCCCAATGAGCTACAGCAAGATTCCGGCTGGCAAAGACCTGCCGAACGACATCTACGTCGCGATCGAGATCCCGGCCAACCACGCGCCGATCAAATACGAAATCGACAAAGACAGCGATTGCCTGTTCGTTGACCGTTTCATGGCCACCCCGATGTTCTACCCGGCCAACTACGGTTACATCCCGAACACCCTGGCTGACGACGGTGATCCCCTGGACGTGCTGGTCGTAACCCCTTACCCGGTTGCTCCAGGTTCGGTGATCCGCGCGCGTCCAGTCGGCATCCTGAACATGACCGACGACGGCGGCGGCGATGCCAAAGTCATCGCAGTCCCACACGACAAGCTGTCCCAGCTGTACGTGGACGTGAAGGAATACACCGACCTGCCAGCCCTGCTGATCCAGCAGATCGAGCACTTCTTCGCGAACTACAAAGATCTCGAAAAAGGCAAATGGGTGAAAATCGAAGGCTGGGACGGCGCTGACGCTGCCCGCGCCGCGATCACCAAGTCGGTTGCTGCCTACAAAGGCTAAGTCTCGCGACCTGCGACACGCTTGAAGAAAACCCCGGTTGATCCGGGGTTTTTTGTGCCTGCCAGATAAGTGCTTAAACAGCCTGTTTATAGCGACCTACAGAAAAGTTTTGGTGTGTGTAATTTCCCACAAGGACGTCTTACATCCCGTCGCAAAATTTGCCCTGATTTTGAACGCAAGGTTTATTCAAACCGCTCTAGGCCGGTCGTAGACTCGTGTTTATGAGAAAGAACACTAGCGGTCCAAGATTCAAGGCACTCCTGGAAGCTGCGAACATCACCACCACGGGATTCGCAAAGTTCTGGGGCACGGAAGCCCAAAACGTTCATAACTGGTACACCCGGGGCGTACCCGCGTACCGCATGGAAGAAGTTGCGCGCCTGTTGTCCGTCAACAGCCAATGGCTGAAGAGCGGCGAAGGCCCGAAAGACGCCCCGCACCTGCATACGGACTCGGGCGACATCCTCGATGCGCATGCCATTCGCGGCGTCTACACGGTGCTCGAAACCAACGACATCGAATTGCCGCTCTACAAAGAAACCCCGGTCGCCCCCGGCTCCGACAAAACCCATGTCATCAAAGACCCGGAACAAACCATCCGCCTGCCCCGCAGCCACCTAGAAACACTGGAGATCCGCCACACCGACGCCATCTGCACCCACATGATCGGCAACAGCATGGCCGAGAAAATCGAAGACGGCTCCACCCTCGCCATCGACCGCGGCCTCACCCAGGTGGTGGACGGCGAAATCTACGCCATCGAACACGACGGCATGCTGCGCATCAAATACCTGCACCGCATGCCCGGCAACGCATTGCGCCTGCGCAGCCACAACAGCGCCGAATACCCGGACGAGATCTTCCGCGCGGCGCAGATCGAGGAGCAGAGGATTCATGTATTGGGGTGGGTGTTCTGGTGGTCGACGCTGGGCAAGCGGCGGCCGGTGGTGCCGTTTCTCTGAGCCAGCTTCTGTCGTGAGGGGCAACCGGCCCGGATAGTCGGTACAAATACGGGATTTTTCATGGATAGAACGCTCTATCCCGCACTTCGCACTGGGAATCCCCAACAAAACTCAGTATCCTGCGCCCCACATTCGCGCATCGGCCCGCCAAGCGGCCCGGATGACGCCTGACGCGGCAGACCACTGTCTGACCAAGTCCCACAGCCGGACGCAAGATCCGGATGTACGTTTTGAAGGCTGGCGCGGTTTACCAAAAATAAACCAAGCCAGTCCCCGAGAAGCCGGCCACAAGCCGGCTTTTTAATGCCTATTGGAAAAGTGGTTTTCGAGAGCCGCTCAGCCAATGGCTGATCAGTACGCAAATCGTGCAGGCGATATTTGCACAATTGTTCAGCAAAAAAGCTCTTGGCAATTTCGATGCTTAAAGCACTACAAGGACGTTCTAGATTGCTCCCATCTGCCCTGAACTCACGCCTGAAATACGTCGGACTGGTTTCGACCATATGCCTCAGCCTGCCAGCTTGCGGGGGAATAGGCATTTCCTTCCCTGAAAAAACCACACTCAAAACCGACGCATACAAAGCACAAAGTTACCGCTCGCTTTCCCCACAGATCACCAGAACATCAAAATCGACACCAGTCCGAGAATGGTGCGGAGTTACTGTCTGGGCGTTGGTGGTTCCGGTGCCGTTGAAGCTGCCGGTATGCACGTCGTACTCCGAGCAATCCTTCGGCAAAGACGAGTTCGGAAACGAAGCCGTTCTGCTCAACACACAGCAAAAAGTGCCATCTTCGCTATACGCTTGTGGCCCATTCATGATGTTGGGACCGATCGTCCACGGTTACCAAGGCAACGCGCTTTGCGGTGTTTTCCCGGATTGATGGCGACCATGACAAAGCGGTTTACTCTTTCCCCTCCCAACACTTTCATTTGATTATTCAACCATCGCAATAAGCCATTAGCACATCTGCCCTAATTGCCCCTCACCCAACCTCGCCACTAAATTTCCATTCTGTTTTTGTGCATTGCAAAAGCACCAAGGAATGGAGCAACACCATGTCGTCGTTTTTCAAACTCAATCAATCCCTTGTTCTAGCAACCGCACTTCTGACCGCCACTATTTGCGCGCAGGCAGAAGAACCGAACCCCGTCGGTGACTGGTGGATCATTTACGGCAACGGCATTCCCAACAAGAACATCATGTATGTAGCCGACAGCACTTCAGTGGTGCCGTCGAACCATACCAAGGGTGCGAAGTTGGTGGCAGTGACGCTGGTGTATGAAGAACCCGGCAAACCGATGATCGATGCCTACAACCTCGAAGTGCAGTGCTCGACGAACAAGGTCCGCTTTCTTAATGGGCAATCCATAGATCGCATTGCCTACATGATGCGGCACCTGAAAGTTAACGACCAATGGCAGCAGCCGAAGGAGTTCTGGGTACAGCGCGCCGCCGAGTTTGTTTGCTCCCCCGCTAAAAAGGACATGATCGCGCTGGGCAAGATGGAGCCCTTGCAGATGATTCAGGGCATGCAACAGATGTTCTTCAAGCTGGCACCGATTCAGGAGAAGGGGCAGATGATGGACAACCTGGATTCGATCCTCGGTAACAAGTAAGCGGCGGAACGCATGATGAATCAATGGACTAAAACATTACTGGCGGTGCTGCTGACACCCACACTATTGCTGCTGCATGGCTGCCACCTGATTGCTCAGTCTCGCTGGGAAGGACGCGATGTCCAGGAAGCACTCGACCTGTTCGGCAAACCTGACTCGATGAAAAAACAGACCGGTGCCAACGGTGAGAATCTGGCGGTTCTCACCTGGTTCAAATCCTCCAGCTGGACCACTACAGAAGCGGCCGGGACTTCAATGAACCATACCGGCAACGGCATGGTTTACACCGAGTACTACGAGACGGTCGGTCACAGTTCGGATTGCAAACTGGAGGCCACCGTCAATAAGGCCAAGAAGATCGTGCTTTTCAGGATTGAAGACGGGAAGATTATTCACGGGAAGTGCATCAACGTTCCGTTCGTGCCCGGCTACATTCCACCCGGCTTCTAATGCAACCCTGAGCAGGCTCCTGCTCAGGGATAACTAAACGACTTCACCAACGTCAACTCCCCCACCGCCCGCATCGGCACGATGAAAGTCTCCATCTTCTCGCTAGGCGTCCCCTCCTCCGTAATCACCGTCACCTGCGCGGTAGTCAACGGCTGCACCGCCTCTTCCCCACCCTCATCATCCCCGCGATACCCACCGCCAAAATAATTCACATACACCAGATACTGCCCCTTGATCGGCGCCGGCATGGCGAAGATTTCCGGGCCGTAACCGGTGGTCACGTCGACATCCAGAGCAGCGCCATTGGGCGCAACGCGATCGCCGTACCAGATGTGCGCGCCGTCGGGTGTGATCAGGTGCAGGTCGAGGTCGGTGCCGTCACTGTCCCACGCCAGCAACACCCGCAGTTTCGCCGGAGTAGCGCCGCCGCTGGTGTTGAGAAATTGCGTGCGGTGCCGTTGCTGGCCGTCGGGGCTACGGACTTCGACGCTGTTGCTGCCGTTGGGGAAGGAGAACGGGCGGTCGAAGCGGCCGCTGTCGTCGATTTTCAGCGGCATGCTGACGCCGTTGACGATCAGGCGGCCGGGCTCTTTGTTTTTCGGGGTGGCTTTGATTTCGCCGCTGATGCGGGCGGTGTTGGCCTGGCCGAGCGGAGTGTTTACCGAGGAGGCCGGGTAGTTGACGGTCTGGCGGAAACTTTCGCCCTCGCCTTCGGGTGCGCCACTGCGCCAGCCGCCGACCGGGGTGTCGAGTTTGACGCTGTCGGCGGCCATCGCCATTGGCAATGCATTAAGCGCGCAGAGCAACAGCAAGACCTGTGGATAACGGAGTGTCATGGTCTATTCCAGCAAAAGGTGACGGGCGAGCCCTTCGATATAGGTTTCATCCTGGCCGTTGGGATGTGCTTCAAAGGCCAGGTGCAGGTATTCGTGAGTCAGGTCGAGGCGATCCTGCAACGACAGCACGCCGCGCACATAGATGCGCTGGCGTTCGCGGTCGACGAAGGGGCGGCCGAAGGCGAGTTTGCAGACGGCGAACGTGCTGACTTCGTTGTAGCCGGTTTCGCTTTCCAGCCTGGGACGCCAGCCGCGCCGCTGTTTTTGCAGCCAGTCCTGCGCGGCGGGCAGTGCTTCGCAGGACGCCACCGGGTTGTCCCAGCGGCTAAGGCTCGCTCGTGGATAGGCGTGCAGCAGGATCGCGTCGTAACGCTGCCCGGCATTGGCTTGCTCGACGGCTTGTTGCCAGGCCAGTTTGTCGGGGCCAGGTTGATCGGAGTGATAGGTGACGGTGCTGCCGGCCAATACCAGATCCGACGTCCATGCGGCGATGTTGCGGGATTCGGCGGAAGCCGGGCGCGGGGCGACGCGTTGGCGGGTGCTGCTGTCGTCGATGCTCAGGCATTCGCCGTTGCGCGTGGCGTTTTGCAGCAGATACGTGCGGATCGCCACGGCCAACGCTTTGGCGGCTTCGGCCGGCTCGGGTTTGGCTTCACGCTCCAGCACACGGGCGACGTACTCTTCGCGATCCAGCCGAGCCACAAGCTTGTCGTTGAGCAGAAACAGCTCGCCATCGCTGTGGATATCCAGCGTATTGCCATTAACGAATTCGACGCGGTAATCGCCCTGCAACGGGCCGGAGCTCACCACTCGATCACCGACCAGAACCCGCGAAACCGGATAACGCGAGAACAGTCCGACCTCAACGCATCGCCCCGCTTCCGCTGGCCATGATGCGGGCAACACCGTCGCCAACGCCGAACCGTAATGCCGCAGAACCATCTGACTGGTGCCCCGGCCACCGGCCCAGATCGGCGAGCCATCCGCCGTCCACCCAGCGAATCCACCCTGACGTGATTGCGGATCCTGATCGCCGAGCCAGCTCCAGGTTTTCACCCGCAAGCGCCCGCCGAGTTCACCGACGACATTGCCGTCCGCCGCATTCAGCACCACGTCGAGCAGCACACGGCGCATCTGATCCTGAGCCGGCAGCAGAGACAAAACCTTCAGCAGGTCAGCCACGGAAACCCGAGTAGCCGGTTGCACCGATGGCAAATCCAGCAACCACGACGGCGCCTGTCGCGCCTGCCAATAGGTTTTCCAATCGCCAGCGGTTATGCCCAACCGCGCCGGCTCGAAATACAGCCCGCAGGATTTTACCAGCGCCTGATCACGCTCGATCTTCCCGCCCGCCGTGCAGCAATAGACTTCTTCCTTCGACTGCCCGCGACATTCATAAGCCGGTTCCTGCGCGCCGGTATCCACCAGCCACGCGTAGACGAACACCTTCCACAAACTGCCCAGCGGCGTATCAAGCGACGAAGGCAATGGCTCGCGGGCGGTCAGTTGCGTGGTGTTCAGCGACAGCAATTCGCCCTTGTAGGCTACGCGCAACGGTTCATCCTGCGCCGTCGCCAGCGCAGGAATCACACACATCAGCAGCCAGACCAGCGGCCGGGTCATGTCAGTTGACCGTGACCTGACCGAGGGCCGCTTTCGCTTCGCGGGCCTGATGCTGCGGCGCGTAGACCTGAGTGAAACGCACCGGCGGCAGGTTGAACTGGCCCTTCTGCGAGAACCGAACCAGATGGCGCAGACGCAAGTCACCGCTCAGTGCATCCACCGGAACCGCGTAGGCCAGTTGGCCCGGTTCGAACCGCGCCTTCTCCAGCGCGGTCGGCTCGGTGCCGTCCTTGCCCTGCAACTTGATGCCCCACGTGGTGCGCTCGACATCGGCGCCCGGCGGCAACGGCACTTCGAGCATGCCGTAGCGCAACGGTTTTGGTGCCTTGCTGGTGAGGATCACCTCGTCCAGATACAGATTGTCGCTGGACAACGGCTTGGTGCCGACCGGCTCCAGTTTGAAAGTGAAGGCTTCGTCACCCGGCACCAGACGCGACAGGCGACGAGTGATGGTCACCGCCATCGGATCGACCGCCGGTTGTTGGGTCTGGAAGCTCAGCGCGGCACGCAACGGACGCTCCTGAGTGCCCGCCACCGACAACACGCTCGGCACCGGCGCAGCACCCTGCCACGTCCAATACATCTCGCCGGTCGCGCCGTAGTTTTTCTTCCAGCCTTCGCCCGGGGCCAGCGCGATGGTCGGCGATGCCTGGGCGATGCTGCGTTGCAGCCAGGTCAGCGCCAACGCACGTTCAAGGGTCGATTGCTGTGGCAACAGGCGTTGCAACAACGCTGTCGCACGAGCCTGATCGAATGGTTGCAGCGACAGGTTCAGCGCTTCAGCGAACGGCTGCGAACTGACGGACAAGCGCTGTTGCGCTGCGCCCAGCTGACGATTGAACGCATCCGGCAAAGCGACTTTCGACTGGGTGGCCAGCGATGCGGTCAAGACCCGCGCCGCCGCCAGACCGAGCGCCGAATCCGGATCGCCCATCACCAGACTGTCTTCGCCGTCGTCCATCAGGGTTTCGGCATTGCCTTCTCCGGCCTTGGCCAGATCCTCCAGCAAACCGCTGAGCAGCGTGTTGACCGGCAAATGCATCTGCTTGGCGAACGACAGGATCAGTGCCCGTTGCAGCAACGGCGTGTTCGGCGCCTGCTTGGCGTAGACCTCCAGCACCCGCTGCCAGTGCTCCGGCGGCAAGGTCAGATCCAGCACCTGACTGGCGTTCCAGTCGGCGTAATAGGCGTAAGCGGTGAGGAACGCATCCGGCTCGCCATCGAAGCCCCACCAGGTGAAACTCGCCGACGGCCCGGCCATTTGCACCAGGCGCAGACGGCTGTTCTGCATGATCAGGCGCAAGCGATCGCGGATCTGCGGGCTCGACGCCAGCGACGGATAAGCGATGCTCAGCGGCAGCAAACGACTGGCGGTCTGTTCGACGCCGCCGTACGGATAGCTGAGCAGATCGTCGAGGGCCGAACGGAACAGCGCTTGCGGGCTGTCATCCAGACGCAGGCGAATGTCGGTGGCATCTGCCGGCAGGCTCAACGGCGTGTCGCCGCTGGCCACGTCGAGGCTCTGGGTCTGTGTCACTTGCCAGCCTTCGCCAGTCGCGGTCAGGCGCACAGCGAGGGCATCGGCGGTCTTGCCGTCCTGCACCAGTTCCGCTGTCCATTCGCCGGTGGCCAATGCGAAGACCGGCAGCGGCAGGTAGTTGATGCCGTTGTTGAGGGTCACCGGCAGACGTTGTTCGGCGCCGGCGTAGTGCGTCACCAGTTCAGCCTTGACCGGTTTCTCGGCCTGGCTGAAGACAAACACACCGAGTTGCGGCTGATCGCCCTTGCGGAATTTGCTCGGCCCGCTCCACTTCAGGTACAGCGGTTTTTCCGAACGGACGAACTGCTTTTTCTGCCCGACCTGACCATCATCGGCAATCGCTCGCGCGGTAATGCGCCAGCGGGTCAGCGAGTCCGGCATCTTGAAGGTGAAACGGGTTTTACCATCGGCATCGGTCAGCAATTCCGGTTGCCATGCAGCGGTGTCGACGTCTTCGCGGCGCGGCCGCTCCAGCACTTTCACCCCGCGTTCGCTGCGGTTGGCCTTGCCCGGCGCGCCGGGGCTGCCCGGCAATGCCACGTCGTAGCTGATGAACGACAGGCTGGCGCTGGTGCGCACGTTGTTGCGGCGCGGGTGGTAGAAGAACTGGTCGATGGTCGGCGCGACTTCCGGTTGCAGCGCGTAGACCATTTCATCAACCACGCTGACCGTCAGGTGCGCCGGCACTGACTTGCCGGCGAACTGGGTGGTCAGGTCGACCGTCACGGTATCGCCCGGCTGGTAGGTGTCTTTGTCAGTTTTGATTGCCACGTCGATCTGCGGCGCGACGACCTTGATCCCGGCGTTCTGGAAGCTGTACTGACCGCCCTTTGTGTAGAGCACGGAGAACGTCAGGTTCGGCGCGAAGTTGTCCTTCACCGGGATGCGTGCGCGGTATTGGGTGTCACTGAGTTTTTCCAGTTTCAGCCAGTCGCCGCCCTTGGCCAGCAGCGCGGTGGCTTCGACCTTGTCACGCTCCAGCGACAGCAGTGCATCGCTGACAGGCTCCGGGAAAGTGATCAGCGCCAGCGCTTCGTCGCCTGCCTTGTACTCGGGTTTGTCGAGGACGATTTCCACGGTGCCCGGCACAGCCTTGACGCCGTCACCAGTGACGGAATGACCAGTCGCACCGAGCACTCGGCCGTGCTGATCTTTCAGCGACAGGTTGTAGGTGCCCGGGCGCTCGAAAGCCACGCTGAAGCCTTTGTCTTTCGCCGCCAGTTTGCCTTCGCCGGTGGTCTGGTCTTCCAGGCGAACCCAGCTGTAGCTGCTCGGCACAACGGCCTGGGCCTGTTGGCTGCCGCCCTCGTTGGCGTAGCTGAACGCGACCTTGTCACCCACCGCGCTGAAGCGCTGCGGCGCAGTCAGGCGGAAGCTGGCGGCACCGCGGTCAATGAGGATTTCCTTGGTGGTTTTGACCCGATACGCTGCGCCATCGCTGGCAAACACGGTGAGCATGTAGCGGCTCGGTTTGTCGGCGGCCGGCAGGTCGAGGGTCGCGTTGCCTTTACTGTCGGTAGTCAGTTCGGTGCTGGTCAGCTCCACCGGGAATTGACCGAGGTATTGCAGCTCGTTGTCGACCATCGACAGTTGCTGAGCGCGCAGGCTCAGGGTCAGTTTGGCGTTGGCCACCGGTTTGCCGTCCGGGTAAAGCAGCACCAGGCTGCCCTTCACCGGTTCGCCGGTGCGGTAATCCTGCTTGGCCAGATTCAGCGAGATTTCAAAGTGCGGCTTGATGTACTCGGCTACACGGAACGCGCTGCTGTAGGCCTGATCCTTGTAGTTGAAACGCAGCTCGTAACCACCGGCCACGGCGTTGTCCGGCAACTGGAAACGGCCCTGGGTGCCGGCCTTGGAGTCGAGCTTCAGATCCAGTCGCTGCAACTCGGTACCGGTCGCATCGAGCACGCTGACATTGACGTCCGCCGCCCCCGGCAATACCGAATCCCGCGCATTCTTGAATTCGCGGCCAACGATTTTCAGCGACACCCAATCACCCGGGCGATACAACGGCCGGTCGGTGAACGCGTAGAGTTTGGTGTCGTAGATTTCGCTGTCGTAGTAGAAGTTTTCCGAGACGAATACGCCACCCTCTTCGTCCTCGCCGATCACGAACGAACGCTCCGGGCTGACGTGTTTCAGGCGCAGCAGACCATCGGTGTCGGTGGCGCCGCTGCTCATCACGCCGAGGCCGTCTGTCCACAGCACATTGACCTTCGGCACCGAGCTGCCTTCGTGTTTGCGCGCGGCCCACACCAGCAATTCATCACCGGCAATCTTGCTCACCGCCACGGTGTTGGAAACGAACACCATGGTGGTCGCGCGGTACTTGCCGATCAGCGCTTCGACCAGATACAGGCCAGGTTTCAGATTGCCCAACGGGATGTAGACGTTACCCGGTGCAACGCTGACGAACTCGCTGGAAGACCCGGCCAGATTGACCCCGGTCGGCGGCTGGATCGGTTTGGCCTGCCACAGCGGATAACGGAACTGGCTGACCACCGGCAGACCCGGAATCAGGGCGAATTGCGGTTGCGCGTCATAAGGCGTAGGCGCGGCGATGGCATTGCCCATCTTCAGCTCCGGCACCTCCTCGGTGACTTGCTGGCGCGACTCGTAAGAGAACGCACGCTGCATCACCCGACGGGATTTGCGGTACCAGTTATCCCACAGGTACGCGAGGGTGTTCGACAGGCCTTCGCCCTTGAACTGGCCGTCGCTGACTACGCGGTGCAGGTTTTTCTGGCGCTTGAGGAAGTCCAGCGGCTTGTCGATCTTGTACACGCGGATGTCGGCGCCGCCGTACGGCTCCATGCGGAAACGGCGATAGTCACGGCCCGGCGCTTCGAGGCGTACCACCGCCTGTTCGTCGGCGGCGAAACTGCTGTCGGCCAGCAGAAAAAAGCTTTCACCGGAGACCGGCGTGTAGCCGCTCGGCTCCACGGTGTCTTCGGCATTCACGGCCGAAAACGGCAGGGCTAACAGCAACAGAAAAGGCAGTAAACGCAGCATGCGGGCACCGGTCATTGGGAGAGAAAGTTCAGTCGATAGACGCCGATGAAGTTGGGGTTGGCTGCGTCGGGTATCCATCGGGTGTCCTTCCATGTCATGAGTTGCTGCAGGCTTGCCGAACGCATGCCGTTGTCGGTTGGGGTGGTCGTGCCGGTGTGATAGGCGATGTAGCGGCCCATCCAGATCATCAGGTGCTGGTCGTCGCCCTGATCGAAAAACATCAGATCGCCGGGCCGTGCCTGGGACACGTCGCGGCCGATCAGATGGCTGTTGAACTGAATCAGTTTGATCGCGTTGACGTAGGGCCCGACCTTGCCGCCGCCCTGCTGCCATTGCTGGGCGAGCTTGCGCTGATCGGCGCTCAGGTCCAGCTCCGGCGGCAGGTAGCGGTTGGACACGCCATTGCTGCGCAGCCATTTGTCGTCATGGACTTTCAGCGCTTCGTTGGCGGCGAAACGCACCAGCCCCGCGCAGTCCTGCTGATACCAGCGCGGGCTCGGGCCTTTGCTCAACTGCTCCTGAGCGATGCGCACGAACCAGGCGCGAAACACCTGGGATTGCTGCGGATCGAGGGCTGGAGTCTCAACGGCTCGGGCACCGGCGCTGAGCAACAGCGCCAGAAGGCCAAGGCTGCGAATGAGTCCGGTCACAGCGCTTTCCACTCCAGCGGCAGCCATTGCCAGTGACCGTCAGGCTCGCTGCCTTCCGGCAACGTCAGGGCGTATTTGCCCATGCCGCCGAGGGTGCGCAGTTTCGGGATCAGGTAGGTTTGCGCGGCGTTGTAGAACACCGGCTCCATGTCCTGCGGCAGGCTGTCGAGGGTTTCCTGCTGGATCAGCTGTGCCATCGAATCCGGGCCGAAGTAGATCGGCATCAGCACGTCTTTGGGCAGCACGTCGGCCATCGGCGGGAAGCGCTTGTCGAGGGTGCCGAGCGCCTTGTCGACCAGTTTGTCGTCGAGGGAAAACAGCAGCGTGGAACCGTGGCGCGCCAGGCTGACTTTCATGAAGGCACGGCCGGTGATCGCGTCCGGGTTCTCGGCATCCTTGGCCGCGTAAGGGCCGAAGTTGGAACTGACCTGACGCTGCCAGAGGTGGCTCTGGCCTTCCTGTTTTTCCACCACCGGGAACGCGTGCTCGTCGACCTTGCCTTCGTAAGCGCCGACCATCGAATCGAACAGCGTGCCGATATCAGCGTCGAGTTTGCCGTTGTCTTCGTCGTTCAGACTGGCCACCAGCAGTGGCGTGTACAGCCGAGAATCGGCGTACCAGCACAGGCCCGCCGCGCCGGCCACGTGTTCGGTGAGTTTCTGCGCCACGGCTTCTTCGGCGCCGAGTTTCACCAGCAGCGGCTTCTGCGGCTCGGCCGCCACCGGCAAGGCCACGCAGGCGCTGGCGCCCAGCGGCATGGCTTGCCAGACCGGTTTGAAATCGAAGTCCGGCTGGTTCTCCAGCTCATCCATGGCCAGATAGCTGTGCCAGCCCTTGTCGTCCATGTCGAAACGCAGGCCGGCGAAGTTCGGGATGAAACGCTGGTAACCCATGGCCAAGACGCTGGAATTGACCGACAGGCGCTGTTTGGTTTCAGGTGTCTTGGCCGTGAGCCCGAATGCTTCGGGGAACAGTTTTTCGCCGTTGAGCAGCGCCGCCAGCGCTTGCGGCGAGACGTGGCCGGACTCTTCGGAAGCGCCACTTTCCGGGTCGTAGAATTTGGTCGGGTTGGACAGCACCACCAGTTTGTCGCCACGGGAGGCGAACAACAGGGATTTGCCGGCGTTGTAGGTCAGCTGATAGAGCGGTACTTCATCGCCGCCGACTTTCAGGGTGCTGAGCACGCTCAGTTGCGAATCATCCAGGGCGACTTTCGCCAGCGGCTCCAGCACCTTGGCCAGCCCGCCGCGATCCATCACCAGCAGGAAATCCTTCAGCCGGCCATCGGCGCCGCGCCACAACGCCACGTCTGCCGGTTGATCGAAGAGCTGCTCGATCAGGCTGTCCTGCAGCTTCAGGTCATGCTCGTAGATGATCCGCCGCAGACTGCCGATCAACCCGAGACGGTCGGCGTGGGTTTCGTAATAGAAGACGAAATCCTCAGTGAGCGTGGCCTTGAGGAACGGCACCGTCAGCAAGTCCTTGGGCAACTGGCTCAGGGAGCGGGTTTCCAGCAGTGCGTCCGGGCGGCTCAAGCCAAGCTTGTCGCTGGCCAGTTCCGCCGGCGGCGCCTTCGGTTTGTGCATCAGCCAGCCGAGCCCGCCCGCCACGCCGGCCACCAAGCACAGCCCGACCGCCAGCAGCGGCCAGCGCCGGGAAGGTTTGGCGGCGGGCGCATCGGTAGCCGGGGTCGCAGTGTTATCGCTCATCTTCTCGCTCATGTTCCCAAAGCTCGGCAGTTCATCCGTGGTGCGGGATGCTTAATAGTTGAAAGTCTTGACCAGCAGCAGATCACCGATGGCCCGCAGGGGTACGATGAACGTTTCGCGTTTTTCGTCGACGGTGTTTTCGTTCAGCACCAGGGTGATCTGCGAGGTGATGACCTCGTTCTGGTTGCTGGTCTCCTCGAAGTTATAGCCGCCGTTGCCAAAGTTGCCCCAATAGTTGACGTAAACCAGATAGGTGCCGTGCAACGGCGCGGTCATGGTGAACATTTCCGGGCCAGGGCCATCGACGCCGTCCGGATCGAGGCCACCACCGTTGCTCATCGCCGGACGCGCCCAGAAGGCATGCTGGCCGTCAGGCGTAATGACGTGCAGGTCGAGTTCGGCTTTAGGGTCGTCCCAACCGAGCACCACGCGGATCCGCGCCGGCGTGCGCAGGTTATTGGCTTCGTAGAATTGAACGCGCTTGAGCGACTGGCCGTCGGCGCTGATCACCTCGACGCTGTTGGAACCGGCGCCGAACGCATACGGCCGGGCGAAACGGCCCTGGTCGTCGGTGTACAGATTCAGTGGATTGCCATTCACCGCCAGGCTGTGCGGCGGACGTAAATGGCCGATCGCCTTGAGCTGGCCTTCAATCATCGTGCGATTGCGCTGGATGCCGCGATCGATCGGCGGCGTGGGATAGGCGACTTGCGGGTTTTCCGTGCGATCGAGCAGACCGTGATAGCGCCAGCCGCCCACCGGCTCCGACAGCTCCGCGCTCGGCGCCGCCAGCAGCGCGGGTGCGCAGGCCAACCCGATCAGCAGCAAAAGAAGTGAACGCATGTGATGCCTCCTGCCATGCCTGAACGAAACCTTGCACCCGATCCTCGGTACTTCACAGCGGTGAAAACTGCGTTTCGTCTGAAAGACCCGTGACTGTCGGGTCGTAGAAGGCGCGAAGGTTAGCGATTCGGCAGTTTTTTAACAATCGGATACATGTGGATTTGCGGTGGGAATCACGCACATTGACGGGGCGTGAGCCGAATACCGGACTTATTCGGCTCACAAAATGAGCCGAATAACTTTCGGGCCAGACAAGAGCGATATCGACACCATGATGAAACGGCCACAACACCCCGCTCATTTGCCCATACCCCCCCTATCTGCTAGTGTCGCGCCGGTTTAACGTCAACCGGAATTAGCCGCCATGGCCCGCAAAAAAGCTGCACTGGATTTCGAACAGTCCCTCGCCGACCTGCAAACGCTGGTGGAGCGTCTGGAGAACGGTGAATTGTCGCTGGAAGACTCGCTGACCGCTTTCGAGCAGGGCATCGGCCTGACCCGTGACTGCCAGGCGGCGCTGGCCCAGGCCGAGCAGAAGGTCCAGGTGTTGCTGGAACGCGATGGCGAACTCGCCGAGGAACCCTTCGACGCGGATCAGCCAGAATGATTGCAGCGTATTCGGCCACCAGCCAGGCGCGGGTCAACGCGGCACTGGAAACCCTGTTCAACGCCCCGCTGCCAGAACTGGCGCGTCTTTATGAAGCCATGCGCTACAGCGTGATGAACGGCGGCAAACGCGTGCGCCCGCTGCTGGCTTACGCGGCGTGCGAAGCTCTTGGCGGCAAGGCCGAACAGGCCAACGGCGCGGCGTGTGCGGTTGAGCTGATCCACGCGTATTCGCTGGTGCACGACGATTTGCCGGCGATGGACGACGACGATCTGCGCCGCGGCCAGCCAACCACGCACAAGAAATTCGACGAAGCCTGCGCAATCCTCGCCGGCGACGGCTTGCAGAGCCTGGCGTTCAGCGCCCTGCTCGACCCGCGTCTGAGCGACCTGAGCGCGGACATCCGCCTGCAACAGGTCACGGCGCTGGCGCACGCGGCGGGCCCGGCGGGCATGGTCGGCGGTCAGGCCATCGACCTCGGTTCGGTCGGCCTCAAGCTCGACCAGAAAGCGCTGGAACAGATGCACCGGCACAAGACCGGCGCGCTGATCGAAGTCAGCGTCAAGCTCGGCGCCCTGGCCAGCGGCCGTGCCGAGAAGGATGAACTCAAGTCCCTGCAGACTTATGCACAGGCCATCGGTCTGGCATTCCAGGTCCAGGACGACATCCTCGACGTCGAAAGCGATACCGAAACCCTCGGCAAGCGCCAGGGCGCCGACATCGCCCGCGACAAGCCGACCTACCCGGCCCTGCTCGGCCTCGACGCCGCCAAGACCTATGCGCTGGAGCTGCGCGATCAGGCCCTGCACGCACTGCGACCGTTTGACGCGGCTGCCGAGCCGTTGCGCGATCTGGCCCGGTATATCGTCGATCGGCGTAACTGAAGGCTAATCAGCCAAAAAAGACCAACGCGTGGGCAGGGGGCGATGCATCAGGTAAACTGCCGCATCTTTTATACCTATAACGATTCGCCTGATGCCCACGACGTTTCATGAGATTCCCCGCAAGCGCCCGACCACGCCCCTGCTCGACCGCGCTAACACGCCGGACGGCCTGCGCCGGTTAGGCGAAGCCGAGCTGGAAACCCTGGCTGATGAGTTGCGCCTGGAATTGCTCTACACGGTCGGCCAGACCGGTGGGCATTTCGGTGCCGGCCTGGGCGTCATCGAGCTGACCATCGCGTTGCATTACGTCTTCGACACCCCGGACGACCGGCTGGTGTGGGACGTCGGTCATCAGGCCTATCCGCACAAGATCCTCACCGGTCGTCGCGAGCGCATGGAATCCTTGCGCCAGAAGGACGGCATCGCGGCTTTCCCGCGCCGTTCCGAGAGCGAGTACGACACCTTCGGCGTCGGTCACTCCAGCACCTCGATCAGTGCCGCGCTGGGCATGGCCATCGCCGCCCGCCTGCAGAACAGCGATCGCAAGGCGATTGCAGTGATCGGCGACGGCGCACTGACCGCCGGCATGGCGTTCGAGGCGCTGAACCACGCGCCGGAAGTCGACGCCAACATGCTGGTGATCCTTAACGACAACGACATGTCGATCTCGCGCAACGTCGGCGGTCTGTCGAATTATCTGGCGAAGATCCTTTCCAGCCGCACCTACGCGAGCATGCGTGAAGGCAGCAAGAAAGTGCTGTCGCGCCTGCCCGGCGCCTGGGAAATCGCCCGTCGCACCGAAGAATATGCCAAGGGCATGCTGGTCCCCGGCACCCTGTTCGAAGAACTGGGCTGGAACTACATCGGCCCGATCGACGGCCACGACCTGCCGACCCTGATCGCCACCTTGCGCAACATGCGCGATCTGAAAGGCCCGCAATTCCTGCACATCGTCACCAAGAAAGGCAAAGGCTTCGCCCCGGCGGAAGTCGACCCGATCGGTTACCACGCCATCACCAAGCTCGAACCGCTGGACGCCCCGGCCGCTGCGCCGAAAAAGGCCGGCGGGCCGAAGTATTCCGGCGTGTTCGGTGAATGGCTGTGCGACATGGCCGCTGCCGACCCGCGTCTGGTGGGCATTACGCCGGCGATGAAGGAAGGCTCGGACCTGGTGGCGTTCAGCGAACGCTTCCCGCTGCGCTACTTCGACGTGGCAATTGCCGAGCAACACGCCGTGACACTCGCCGCCGGCATGGCCTGCGAAGGCGCGAAACCGGTGGTGGCGATCTACTCGACATTCCTGCAACGCGGTTACGACCAGTTGGTGCATGACGTCGCGGTGCAGAACCTCGACGTGCTGTTCGCCATCGACCGCGCCGGTCTGGTGGGCGAAGACGGCCCGACTCACGCCGGCAGTTTTGATCTGTCGTTCCTGCGTTGCATCCCGGGCATGGTCATCATGACCCCGAGCGATGAAAACGAACTGCGCAAGATGCTCACCACCGGCCACCTGTACAACGGCCCGGCGGCGGTGCGTTATCCACGCGGTACCGGCCCGAACGCGACCATCGAGAAAGACCTCGAACCGATCGAGATCGGCAAGGGCGTGGTGCGTCGTCAGGGCAGCAAGGTCGCCCTGCTGGTGTTCGGCGTGCAAATGGCCGAAGCCCTGAAAGTCGCCGAGACGCTGGACGCAACCGTGGTCGACATGCGTTTCGTCAAGCCGATGGACGAAGCGCTGGTGCGCGAGATTGCCAACAGCCACGACCTGCTGGTGACCATCGAAGAGAACGCGATCATGGGCGGTGCCGGTGGCGCGGTCAGCGAGTTCCTCGCCCGCGAGAACATCCTCAAGTCGGTGCTGCACCTGGGCTTGCCGGACGTTTACGTCGAGCACGCCAAGCCGGCGCAGATGCTGGCCGAGTGCGGGCTGGATGAAGTAGGGATCGAAGCGGCGGTGCGTGAGCGCCTGACTCTGCTCAACAAGTAATCACCATCCCTGTGGGAGCGGGCTTGCCCGCGATGAGGTCGGCACAGTCAACATTGATGTTGGATGTACCGACGCCATCGCGGGCAAGCCCGCTCCCACAGTGTTTTGTGTCGCTGGAAATCTAGTGCACACCAGAAATACCAACGGAATACCGATGAACCTCTCGCGCCTCGCCCTGCCCCTCCTGCTGCTGCCCTCCGCCAACGCCCTCGCTGACAATTTCGAACGCGATCAGGCCCTGAAGCTGCCGGACATGCTGATCAGCGCCAACCGTCAGGTCGAAGCACGCAACGACAGCAGCGCCGCCAACACCGTGTTCACCCGCGAAGACATCGAGCGTCTGCAACCGCGCAGCGTCACCGATCTGCTGCAGCGGGTGCCGGGCGTGCAAGTCGCGCAAACCGGCGGACGTGGCAGCCTCCCGGGGATCTACATTCGTGGTACGCAATCGGCGCAGAGCCTGGTGCTGGTCGACGGCCAGCGCATCGGCAATTCCACCTCCGGCGACAGCAACCTGCAACACCTGAACATCGAACAGATCGAGCGCGTGGAAGTGCTGCGCGGTTCGCGCTCGGTGATTTACGGCAGCGATGCGATTGGCGGGGTGATTCAGATCTTCACCCGGCGCGGCGGCGAACAAGGCTTGCAGCCGCGGATGCATGTCGGATTCGGCAGCAACCAGACCTGGGAACGCAGTATTGGCCTCTCCGGCGGAGACGAGAAAACCCGCTTCAACCTCGGCGCCAGCCTCGATGAAACCGCCGGCCTCGACCGCACCCACGAGTCCTACCCCAGCGACAGCGACCACGACGCCTACCGCAACAAATCCATCAGCCTGAGCCTCAGCCATGCGTTGACCGATGACATCGAAGTTGGCGCCAATCTGCTGGATAACCGTGGCAAAAGCGAGTTCGACAACCCGTTCGGACGCTTCGACCCGGTGACCTTCGACTCTGTGCAGCAGCAACCGTACAGCGATTTCACCGTCAGCAGTTTCAGCAGCTACATCGACGCGCGGATCAACGAGCGCTGGAAGTCGCGCCTGGAACTCGGCCATAGCGAAAACCGCGAGAAGTCCTTCGACAAGCTCAGCGACGAGCGCTCGGTGTTCAACACCTACCGTGATTCGGTGACCTGGCAGAACGACCTGACCCTCGATGCACGCAACAGCCTGATCCTTGGCGGCGACTGGTACGAAGATCGCGTCAACAGCAGCACCGCGTTCGACGAAGACAGCCGCTGGAACCGCGCAGCCTTCATCCAGCATCGCTTCCAGGCCGACAGTTTCTCCACCGAACTGGGCCTGCGCCGTGACGACAACCAGCAGTTCGGCGGCCAGAACAGCTGGAGCGGCACGCTGACCTTGCCGGTCAACCCGGACAACGATCTGCTGCTCAGCTACAGCGAAGGCTTCCGCGCGCCGACCTTCAACGATCTGTATTACCCGGACTTCAGCAACCCCGACCTGAAACCGGAAACCTCGAAAAGCTACGAGCTGCAATGGCGCAGCCAGTTGAGCGACAGCACTCGCCTCGAAGCCTCGCTGTACCGGACCGATCTGGAAGACGCGATCATCTTCGGCAGCAACTCACGCCCGGAAAACGTCGCCTCGGCGCGAATCAACGGCTTCGAAGCAGCGCTGAAACAGGAGCTGCTCGGCTGGCAGAGCAACCTTGGCGTGGCGATCATCGATCCCCGCGACCGCGACACCGGCCACACCCTGGCACGTCGTGCACGTCGCACCTTGAGCTGGGATCTGGATCGACAGTTCGATCGCCTTGGCCTCGGCGCCAGTTGGCAGGCCGTCAGCAGCAGTTACGACGATCTGAACAATCAGCAACCATTGGGCGGTTATGCACTGCTCGGATTGCGCAGCAGCTGGGCGCTGAAGCGAGAGATCAAACTGGATTTCAAGGTCGACAACCTGCTGGACAAGGGTTACAGCCGGGCGCTGTACAGCCATGACGGCAGTCAGTTTGGCTATCGCGAGGAAGGTCGGGCGTTCATGTTCGGCGTGACCTGGACGCCGCAGCTCTAACGATCTGGCGCGATCAGCTGGCAGAGCTTGGCGGTCGCCTCGATCATCTGCCCGCTCGGACGCTCAAGGCCTTTATCGGTGACCAGCAGCAATTGCCGATGCTTCACCGCTGCCACTTGTGGCCAGGCGTTCCACGCCTCCAGTTGCGGCTGATCGCCGGCCAGTATCACTTCGGGATCACGCTGTAAAACCGCTTCGATGCTCACCTGTGGCGCTGGCAGGCTCAGGTCGGCGAACACATTGCGCGCGCCGCACACTTCAAGCGCATCGCTGATGATCTGCCCGCCACCGACGGTGTACAGCGGCTTGTCCCAGACCTGATAAAACACCCGCAGCGGCGCTTCCCGCCGGTAGCGCTGGCGCAGCTCATCAAGGTTGCGCCGCAACTCCCCAGCCCTTTCGACCCCACGCGCAGGACGACCGAGCTGTATCGCGATGGCCTCAATCTGCGCAGTCAGCTGTTCGAGACTGTGAGGCTCGGCAACGAACGTCGGGATGTTCAGGCGCTTGAGCTGATCACGTTGAGCCGGGCCGACACTGCCGGGCCACAACAGCAACAAGTCAGGCTTGAGGCTGAGCAACCGTTCCATGTCTAGCTGGCCGTAACGGCCCACCGAAGGCACGTCCTTGATCGCGGAAGGACGCTCACCGGCATCCAGCACCCCGACCAGCAGGTCGGCCGAACCCAGTTCAACCACGATTTCGGACAGAGATGGCGCGAGGCTGACCACCCGCAGGGCGGCCAGCGTTTCACCGCTGACGGCCAGCAGCAGAACCGCCAGCCAGAGACGACGCATCAAGCGAGTTGACGCGGGATACGGTAGAGGTAGAACAGCACCGCCGTGGACAGCGCCAGCAACATCAGCGGCACCGCTTCAAGGCCAACGAACACCGCCAGCGCACCAATCCATGCCGGCAGCGCCGCGACCACGTATGCACTGCGAAGGCAGGCCGCCAGGGCAATCCAGGCAGCGGGCTCTTCAGGAGTATCGAGGGCTTTTTGCGTGGCGATCAGCGCATGTTTGTAGCGCCCGAAAAACTTCAGGCTGACAAACATCGAGGCCACGCCAGCGATAAAGAAAGGCAGCGCCAGCACCGGCAGAATCGCCTCGCCCTGGCCGAACACAGCGTTGATCACGAACAGCGGCACCAGCGCCAGCGCCAGGTATTTCCACCAGGCGATCGACAGACGGCGCCGCACTTGCCCGCGGGTCACGCCCGGTCTACCTCGCCCTGATGCTCGTTGCCCATCATGTGGTCGAGCTTGCTGGCCTTGGTCGCCAGATAGAGTTTGTTGTGCGGGTTGTGGCCGGTGTGCAGCGGCACGCGCTCGGCAACAACGATACCCATATCGGTCAAGGCTTTGACCTTGCGCGGGTTGTTGGTCATCAGACGCAGGGATTTGACGCCCAGATGCTCCAGCATCGGCAGGCACATGGCGTAGTCACGCTGGTCGGCGGCAAAGCCCAGACGCTCGTTGGCTTCAACGGTGTCGGCGCCGCCGTCCTGCAATTCGTAGGCACGGATCTTGTTCAACAGACCGATGCCGCGTCCTTCCTGACGCAGGTACAGCAACACGCCACGACCTTCGCGAGCGATGGCTTTGAGGGCGCCCTCAAGTTGCGAACCGCAGTCGCAACGCTGGCTGAACAAGGCATCGCCGGTCAGGCATTCGGAGTGCAGACGGCCGAGTACCGGGGCACCGTCGGCAATCTCACCCAGGCTCAGCACGACGTGCTCGCGGCCGGTGGCTTCATCGAGAAAACCGTGCATGGTGAATTGCGCAAAAGGCGTTGGCAGCTTGGAAGCGGCGACAAAAACGACAGGCACCGGTGTGCTCCTGATCTGAAAAGTCTGAAGATTCGCTGGGCGGCATTGTAACAGCAGGTTCCCGCAGGCGCTTAGGCTGAATTATCGGCCATAACGATCAAAAAGTTTGATAACAGGCTCGCCCTTATCGCGTTCATTCGAAGGGATACGGCTGCTTCCAGCGCTCGAAGATCGGCTTCAACTCGCCGTTCTTTACCAGTTGCTCCATGCGCTGGTCGTAGATCGACATCAGTGCACGGGCTTGCGGGGTGTCGGCGAAACCGAGGTACAGCGGCAATTCCGCCAGATGTGAATAACGGTACTGCGACGGGTCGGCGGCGTTTCTCACCACCGCTTCTATTTCCGTCAGCGCATCGATGTAGTAATCCGCCCGCCCCTGTTTGAGCATCGACAGGATGCCGGTGCGACGCTCGATCTGGTTGAAGCGTTTGACGTTCGGCAGGTAGGTTTCGTAGCGATAGCCGCGCACCCAGGCCAGTCGGTATTTGCCCAGCGTCGCCTGGGTCGGCGAGGGATTGCTGGCCAGGCCGAGCGCGTAGATGTGGTCGGAATCGAAATTCCATTTCGGGTACAGCACCTGTTCGGCTTCACCGCGATAGGAACCGACCAGTGCGTCGGCTTCCTTCAACTGCACCAGCCCGACCGAGCGGGTGTAGGGCACGGTGCGAATATCCAGGGTCACGCCGGCCGGCTCGAAGACTTTGCGCAACACGTCCCAGCCCAGGCCATGACCATCGGCGGCGGTGTAGTCTTCCCAGTCTTCGCTGGCCAGGTGAATGACCGACGGCGGTGCGTCCTGTGCCTGGGCCATGGCGCCAAGCAAGGTCAAAACCACTATCGCCAACCAGCGTCGAGTCATCCCTGCGTCCCTCATCCACGCCTGGAAATCAGGCGAAAAGCCACACCAGTCCCTGCATCGCCAGCCAGGCGAATACGCCGGCCAGCACGTCGTCGAGCATGATGCCGACGCCGCCGTGAACATGCCGGTCGATCCAGCGGATCGGCCACGGCTTGAGAATGTCGAAGAAGCGGAACACCAGGAACCCGGCGAGCAACCAGTACCAGCCTTCCGGCACCAGCCACAGGGTGATCCACATCCCGACCATTTCGTCCCAGACGATGCCTTCGTGGTCGTGCACCCGCAGATCGTCGGCCACTTTGCCGCACAGCCAGAAGCCGAACAGCATGGTGATACCAAGCATCAGCCAGTAACCCCAGTCGGGCAGCATCTGCCACAACGGGATAAAGGGTAGCGCAACTAACGAGCCCCAAGTGCCCGGCGCCTTGGGCAAGGTGCCCGAGCCGAAGCCGAACGCGAGGAAATGCCAGGGATTGCGCCAGACCGACGGCGGAACGAATTCGGCCGGAACCTGTTTCGGGTGATCTGTCACGGTGACTCCTGAAAATGTTGATAACCCCGGATTTGCGGGGTGATGTCGTGCCCGTCGCGATCCAGCAGCACCACGCCCTGGCCTTGCGTTACGCGGCCGATCACATGGATCGGCCAGCCATCGGCGAGCAGCGCCGGCAACTCGTCGGACGGCAACGTGAAGGCCAGCACGTAATCATCGCCACCGCTCAACGCCGCACGCTCGGCGCCGCGCTGGCCGAGAAACGCCACCAAGGCGTCCGACAACGGAACACGCTCGCGCTCGACTTCGAGGCGAACCTTCGAAGCCAGTGCGATGTGACCGCAATCGGCGAGCAAGCCATCGGAGATGTCCAGCGCCGAGGTGGCCTTGCCACGCAGGGCCTGACCAAGGGCGAGTTGCGGTTGCGGCGACCAGTAATGATCGAGCAGCGGCTGGGCGATATGGGGTTCGGCGTCACGCTGACCCAGCACCAGCGGCAAGGCACCGGCTGCGTTGCCCAGCTCACCGCCGACACACAGCAGATCGCCCGGTTGTGCGCCGCTGCGGGTGAGCGCTTTGCCGGCCGAGACGCGGCCGAACACGGTGACGGTCAGGCTCAACGGCCCGCGCGTCGTGTCGCCGCCAACCAGTGCCACGCCGCAGCCCTGCGCCATGCGGTTCAAACCGCGGGCATAGGCTTGCAGCCAATCGGCGGTCACCGTCGGCAGAGTCAGGGCAAGGGTAAAGGCAACGGGCGTGGCACCCATGGCAGCGAGGTCGCTGACCGCCACGGCCAGCGAGCGCTGACCGAGCAGAAACGGATCGCAGGGATCGGCGAAATGCACGCCGGCCACCAGCGTATCGGTGGAAACCGCCAGTTGTTCCCCGGAAGGAACCGCCAGCAAGGCGCAGTCATCGCCGATCCCCAGTGCAACGCCTTCGCCGCCCTGCGCACAAGGCGCGGCGGCGAAGAAATTGCGGATCAGCTCAAACTCGCCCATGGCCGAGAAAAAGTATTCAAGCGCGGATCAGCGCTTGAACGCCTTCACTTCAGCTTCACGCAGGCGCGGAGCCAGCTTGTCGAGGACGCCGTTGACGAACTTGTGGCCGTCGGTCGAACCGAACACCTTGGCCAGTTCGATACCTTCGTTGATCACAACGCGGTACGGCACGTCGACGCGCTTGAGCAGTTCCCAGGTGGACAGGCGCAGAACGGCCAGTTCAACCGGGTCCAGCTCTTCGATCGCCAGGTCCAGGCAAGGCGTGAGCGCGTTGTCGATTTCGGTCTTGAACTGCGGAACCCCGTGCAGGATTTCGCGGAAGTAAGCACCGTCGACATCGGTGAAATCGTTATCGACCCGGAACTGCGCTTCGATCTCGTTCAACGACTGCCGAGCCATGTGCCATTGATACAGGGCCTGGGTCGCGAGCTGACGGGCTTCGCGGCGCTTGGCGCTTTTCGATGGCTTGCCGGCATCCGCAGGTTTCGGATCGCGCGGGTTGAAACGATCGCTTTCGTCGCTAATCACTTGGCCTCCAACTGCGCCAGCAGGCTGACCATTTCCAGAGCGGACAGGGCAGCTTCTGCACCTTTGTTGCCGGCCTTGGTGCCGGAACGTTCGATGGCTTGCTCGATGGAATCAACGGTCAGGACGCCGAAAGCGACCGGTACGCCGAATTCCATGGACACCTGGGCCAGGCCCTTGGTGCACTCGCCCGCTACGTATTCGAAGTGCGGAGTACCGCCACGAATGACCGCGCCCAGGGCGATGATTGCTGCGAACTCGCCTTTCTGGGCGACTTTCTGCGCAACCAGCGGGATTTCGAAGGCGCCAGGTGCGCGGATGATGGTGATGTCGCTTTCGCTCACGCCGTGGCGAACCAGGGCATCAACTGCACCGCTGACCAGGCTTTCAACCACGAAGCTGTTGAAGCGGCCCACTACCAAAGCGTAGCGGCCTTTAGGGGCGATGAAGGTACCTTCGATGGTCTTCAGGGTCATTCGTCAGATCTCTTAAAGAGCCGGGACGCGTCTGTTTCGCGTCCCTCAGTGATTTATTTGCCGCGAATTCGGAGCCGGAAACAACCGGTCATTATTCGGAGGGCACGTATTCTACAACTTCCAGATCGAAACCGGATATTGCATTGAACTTCATCGGCGCCGACATCAGTCGCATTTTGCGCACGCCGAGGTCACGCAGGATCTGCGAACCGGCACCAACGATGCTGTAGGTGGTCGGTTTTTTCACCGCCGCCTGATCGCCGGTTTCGCGGATGTGCGCCAGCAACACGTCGCCATCCAGTGGGTGACCGAGCAACAGCACCACACCGCTGCCGGCCTCGGCAACCGCAGCCATGGCGGCGCGCAGGCTCCAGCGGCCCGGTTGTTTGACCATTAGCAGGTCACGCAGCGGGTCCATGTTGTGCACGCGAACCAGGGTCGGTTCTTCGGCGCAAACGGTGCCCAGGGTCAGTGCCATGTGCACGTCGCCTTCCACGGAATCACGATAGGTCACCAGGTTGAATTGGCCCAGTTCGCTGTCCAGCGGCTGCTCGGCAATCCGCTGAACGGTACGTTCGTGGATCATCCGGTAGTGAATCAGGTCGGCGATGGTGCCGATCTTGATGTCGTGTTCGGCCGCGAAGGCTTCCAGCTCGGCGCGACGGGACATGGTGCCGTCGTCGTTCATCACTTCGCAGATCACACCGCTCGGCTCGAAACCGGCCATGCGCGCCAGGTCGCAGGCGGCTTCGGTGTGACCGGCGCGGGCCAGGGTGCCACCGGCCTGAGCCATCAGCGGGAAAATGTGGCCCGGGCTGACGATGTCTTCGGCTTTCGCGTCTTTCGCAGCGGCCGCTTGCACGGTGCGCGCACGGTCAGCGGCGGAAATGCCGGTGGTCACGCCTTCGGCGGCTTCGATCGAGACGGTGAACTTGGTGCCGAAACCGGAACCGTTGCGCGGAGCCATCAGCGGCAGCTTCAGGGTTTCGCAGCGCTCGCGGCTCATCGGCATGCAGATCAGGCCACGGGCGTGCTTGGCCATGAAGTTGATGTGCTCGGCCTTGCAGCATTCGGCGGCCATGATCAGATCGCCTTCGTTTTCGCGGTCTTCGTCATCCATGAGGATGACCATCTTGCCTTGGCGGATGTCTTCAACCAGTTCTTCGATGCTATTGAGCGCCACAAGGCACCCCCTTCAGTCAGGATTTGAGGTAGCCGTTGGCGGCCAGAAAGCTTTCAGTGATGCCGCCGGACGTTGGCTCTGCAGCCTTGTCGCCCAACAGCAGACGCTCCAGATAACGCGCCAGCAGGTCGACTTCCAGGTTCACCCGGCGACCTGGCTTGTAGGACGCCATGATGGTTTCGCTCAGGGTGTGCGGAATGATCGTCAGCAGGAATTCGGCGCCATCGACCGCATTCACGGTCAGGCTGGTGCCGTCGACGGTGATCGAGCCTTTGTGGGCGATGTACTTGGCCAGCTCTTTCGGCGCGCGGATGCGAAATTCCACGGCGCGGGCATTGTCGCTGCGCGATACCACTTCGCCGACACCGTCGACGTGACCGCTGACCAGATGGCCGCCGAGACGGGTGGTCGGAGTCAGGGCTTTTTCCAGGTTGACCGGGCTGCCGCTTTTCAGGTCATTCATGGCGGTGCAGTCGAGGGTTTCGCGACTGACGTCGGCGGCGAAGCCGTTGCCCGGCAGTTCAACCGCGGTCAGGCACACGCCGTTGACCGCGATGCTGTCGCCGAGTTTTACGTCGCTCAGGTCGAGCTTGCCGGTTTCGACATGCACCCGCACATCACCGCCCTTTGGGGTCAGTGCGCGGATACTGCCGATGGATTCGATGATGCCGGTAAACATGGGGTTCTCCTTGAGAACGAAGCCAGCGCTAACGCGATGGCCGGGAATTATACGCTCGCCGATGAGACAGGGATTGCAGTGACTCGCCAGTCATCGCCAACCGCGCGAATTTCAGTGATTTTCAGCTCCGGCGCATCCTTGATATAGGCCAGCGGCCAGTCCAGAAGCGGACGCGCCGTGGAGCCGAGGAACTTGCCGGCAATGAAGATCACGAACTCGTCGACCAGACCGAGCTGGGCAAACGCGCCGGCCAGTCGCGGACCGGCCTCGACCAGCACTTCGTTGACGCCACGGTTGGCCAGTTCGATCAGCAATTGATGCAGATCGACCTGACCGTCATCGCCCGGCACGATCAGGCATTCCGGGCCGTGGGCGTACTGTTCTTCGATGGCCACGCAGGTGGCGACCAGCGCCGGGCCGGCCTTGAAGAACGGCGCATCGAGCGGCACCCGCAGACGCCCGTCGATCAGCACCCGCAGCGGCGGACGGCTCAGGGCGAGCGCGGTTTGTTCGGCATCCAGCCCCAGCTCGTCACCGCGAACGGTCAGGCGTGCGCCATCGGCCAGCACCGTGTCGGCGCCGGTCAGCACCACGCTGGCCTGAGCGCGCAGACGCTGCACTGCCGAACGCGCGGCAGGGCCGGTGATCCATTGGCTCTCGCCGCTTTCCATCGCCGTGCGACCGTCGAGGCTCATGGCCAACTTGACCCGCACGAACGGCAAGCCGTGCTCCATGCGCTTCAGAAAACCTTGATTGAGCTTGCGGGCTTCGGCCTCCAGCACACCGCTTTCGGTGGCGATGCCGGCATCGGCCAGACGCTGCAGACCGCGTCCGGCGACTTGTGGATTCGGATCACGCATCGCCGCGACCACCCGGCCAACACCGGCATTCACCAGCGCATCGGCACACGGCGGCGTACGGCCGTGGTGACTGCAAGGTTCGAGGGTCACGTAAGCAGTGGCGCCTCGGGCCAGTTCACCGGCGGCGCGCAGGGCGTGGACTTCGGCATGGGGTTCGCCGGCACGTTCATGCCAGCCTTCGCCGACAATCTGCCCGTCACGCACGATCACGCAGCCAACCCGTGGATTGGGATGCGTCGTGTAATGCCCCTTGCGCGCCAGCTCCAGGGCCCGGGCCATGAAGTGGGCGTCGAGGATGGCCTGCTCGGCGGCGGTGGTCATTCTTTCACCGGTTCACGGGCGAGGCGGTCGATCTCTTCGCGAAATTCGTTGAGGTCCTGGAAGCGGCGGTACACGGAAGCGAAACGGATGTAGGCCACTTCATCGAGCTTCTGCAGCTCGGCCATCACCAGTTCGCCGACCACGAGGGACTTGACCTCGCGCTCGCCGGTGGCGCGCAGCTTGTGTTTGATATGGACCAGAGAGGATTCGAGGCGCTCGACGCTCACCGGACGTTTCTCCAGGGCGCGCTGCATGCCGGCGCGGAGTTTTTCTTCGTCGAACGGTTGGCGGCTGCCGTCGGTTTTGATCAGGCGCGGCAACACCAGTTCGGCCGTCTCGAACGTCGTGAAACGTTCGCCGCAGGCCAGGCATTCACGCCGGCGGCGCACCTGTTCGCCCTCGGCGACCAGACGCGAGTCGATGACCTTGGTGTCGTTGGCACCGCAGAAGGGACAGTGCATGGTGGCTGGCAACAAAAAAAGGGAGGGCCATGGTAGCGCATCCCGGTGGCAAGACAAGCCATAGGCTTTGCGGTATACAGACTGCCATGATCGTTTGATCCATGGATTTCATTTTGCTGGAGCCGCCAATGTCCCTACGACCGCTCGTTTTGCTCAGTGTTTTCAGCCTGCTGGTTGCCTGTGGCAGCGATGCGCCCAAGCCTCAGCCGCCCACGCCGGGCCCGGCGCCGCAACAGGCGCAGAAAAAAGCCCGGGAAGCCGCCGACCTCGGCCCGCTGCCCGCGTATCAACGGGAACTGAGCGGCACCCTGCAAGGCGTGCCGGCCGGCGCCGAAGTCGAACTGGCGCTGCTGGTGATCGACGCAAAGGATCGCCCGCAACAATTGCTCGCCAGTTCCAGCCTGATCGGCAACAACCAGATTCTGCCGTTCCATCTGCGCTTCAACCCCGACGCTTTTCCGGTGGGTGCGCGGGTTGAACTGCGCGGCCGCGCCAGCCAGTCCGGCCAGTTGATCCTGCACCTGCCGTCGCAGACCATCACTCAGCCGACCACCCAGGCGCTGGGCCAGCTGCAATTTGTCAAAGCACCATGAATGCACCGCTAGACCTGCAACAGTCGCTGGGCGAATTGCTCGGCGACGCCCGACTGAAGGCCTGTGCGTTGCCGGACACCGATTTGCAGCTGTGGCTGATCGACGGCGACAACATGGCCCGCGAATTCAGCCAGGAAGAAACCCAACGCATCCTGCATGAGCCGCCTTACTGGAGTTTCTGCTGGGCCAGCGGTCTGGCGGTGGCGCGCTATCTGGCGGAGTTTCCCGAGTGGGTTCGAGGCAAGCGGGTGCTGGATTTCGGCGCCGGTTCCGGAATCGCCGGCATTGCAGCGGTGAAGGCCGGCGCGCTGGAAGTAGTGGCCTGCGACCTCGACCCGCTGGCGATTGCCGCCTGTCGGGCGAATGCCGAACTCAATGATGTGCAGATGAGCTATTCCACGGATTTCTTCGCCGAGGCGGATCGCTTCGATCTGATCCTGGTGGCCGACGTTCTTTACGACCGGGAAAACCTGCCGCTGCTCGACGCCTTCCTGAGCCGTGGCCGCGAAGCGCTGGTGGCGGATTCGCGGGTTCGGGATTTCCGTCATCCGTTGTACCGGCGCATCGAAATGCTCGAAGCCATGACTCTGCCGGATCTGGCCGAGCCCGAAGAGTTTCGCCATGTCAGCCTCTACCATGCGGCCCGCGCCTGACCGTATAGTTGCCCCATTCACGCTTTTACGAGATACCCCATGAGTCAGCAAACGCCGTACATCTTCGACGCCACGACGGCCGACTTCGACCAGTCGGTGATCGAGGCTTCCTTTCAAAAACCGGTGCTGGTGGATTTCTGGGCCGAATGGTGTGCACCGTGCAAGGCGCTGATGCCGATGCTGCAAGGCATCGCCGAAAGCTATCAGGGTGAGTTGCTGCTGGCCAAGGTCAACTGCGATATCGAGCAGGACATCGTCGCCCGTTTCGGCATCCGTAGCCTGCCGACCGTGGTGCTGTTCAAGGACGGTCAACCGGTGGACGGTTTTGCCGGTGCGCAACCGGAATCCGCCGTGCGCGCCCTGCTCGAACCGCATGTGCAGATGCCGGCGCCGTCCGCCGCCGATCCGTTCGAACAGGCTCAGGCACTGTTCGATGAAGGCCGTTACGCCGACGCGGAAGCGACACTGGTTACGCTGCTGGGCGAAGACAACACCAACGCCAAGGCGCTGATCCTCTACGCTCGCTGCCTGACCGAACGCGGTGAGCTGGGCGAAGCGCAAACCGTGCTCGACGCGGTCAAGAGCGACGAGCACAAGGCTGCACTGGCCGGTGCCAAGGCGCAGATCAAGTTCCTCGGCCTGGCCCGTGACCTGCCGGATGCCGCCGACCTGAAGAGCCGTCTGGCGCAAAACCCGCAGGACGATGAAGCGGTGTATCAACTGGCGATCCAGCAACTGGCCCGTCAGCAATACGAAGCGGCGCTGGACGCACTGCTCAAGCTGTTCATCCGCAACCGCAGCTACGGCGAAGGTCTGCCGCACAAAACCTTGCTGCAAGTGTTCGAACTGCTGGGCAACGATCACCCGCTGGTGACCGCTTACCGGCGCAAGGTGTTTGCGGCGCTGTACTAAGCGCTACTCGATCCAACTGTAGAGCGGCGTATCCCCGCCGCTCAGCACTTTCACATCGGAAGAATGACGCAGGCGCACCAGCAAGCGCTTGCCCGCCACCGCGCTGCCGGTCAGCCCCTCGAGCTGATCCAGCAACTCCGGCCCGCTGAGTTGCCCGGCCTTGCGCAACAGATCCCTGGCGACCTGCCACAACGCGTCATCCTGATTCACCGGTTTCGCCACAGGCGCCGCCGCTGCTGTCTGCGGCTGGGCCGTCTGCACCTGCACGCCAAACTGCGCACCGAGCCGCGCCCAGTCGCTTTCATCCAGTTCTAGGGTCAAATCCACCGGCAACTCGCCGACGGTTCCGCGTATCCGCAACATAAGCTTCGCTCCCGCACATTTCTGACCTGCATGCTCCCATGGGACTTGTGTAACGCCAAGCGGGCGGGCAAACTCTGCGCACTTTCGTTATAAGATTACATAACAAACTCTTCACTTTACTTCCCGGAGACCGCCATGCGTCGTCTGCTGCTCGCTTTGCCGTTTGCCCTGTTGCCGCTGACCATCGCCCATGCCGCCGATGAGCATGATCACGACCATGAGCACGGCAGTCTCGGTGCCCACGAACATGGCGTCGGTCGCCTGAACGCCGCCCTCGACGGCCAGACCCTGGAGCTGGAGCTGGAAAGCCCGGCGATGAACCTCGTCGGTTTCGAACACGTCGCCACCAGCGATGCCGACAAGGCCAAGGTCGCAGCCGCGCGTGCTCAGCTGGAAAAACCGCTGGCGCTGTTCAGCCTGCCGGCCGCCGCCGGTTGCAAGGTCACCAGCCAGGAACTGGAAAGCCCGCTGTTCGGCGACAAACCGGATGCCGACGACCACGACGAAGAGGAAGCCGGCAAGGACGGTCACGAGCATCATCACGACCACAGCGAAATCCACGCCCACTACCAATTCAGCTGCGCGGCGCCGGGTGCGTTGAAAACCCTGGATCTGGCGAACCTGTTCAATACCTTCCCGGCCACTCAGAAAATTCAGGTACAACTGATCAGCCCGAGCGGCCAGCAAGGCACGGAAGTGACGGCCAAGGCCGCCGCCCTGAAGTTCTGACACGAAACGGCGCCATGACCCAAGCACTCATCGAACTGTCCGACCTGGGCTTCAACTGGCCCGGTCACCCGCCGCTGCTGGACATCCCGGCGTTTCGCCTGGAAGCCGGCGAAACCCTGTTCCTCAAGGGCCCCAGCGGCAGCGGCAAGACCACCCTGCTCGGCCTGCTCGGCGGGGTGCAGAAACCCGGCCGCGGCAGCATTCGCCTGCTCGGCCAGGAGCTGACCGAACTGGGTGCCGGCGCCCGTGATCGCTTTCGCGTCGATCACACCGGCTATATTTTCCAGCAGTTCAACCTGCTGCCGTTTCTCTCGGTGCGCGAGAACGTCGAGCTGCCCTGCCACTTCTCGAAGCTGCGTGCCGAACGTGCGAAGCAACGTCACGGCAGCGTCGATCAGGCTGCTGCCACCCTGCTCGCCCACTTGGGCTTGAAGGACGAAAGCATCCTGAGTCGCCGCGCCGATTCGCTGTCGATCGGTCAGCAACAGCGGGTCGCCGCTGCCCGTGCGTTGATCGGTCAGCCAGAACTGGTGATCGCCGACGAACCGACCTCGGCGCTGGATTACGACGCCCGGGAAAACTTCATCCGCCTGCTGTTCGCCGAATGCCGCGAAGCCGGCTCGAGCCTGTTGTTCGTCAGCCACGACCAGAGCCTGGCGCCGCTGTTCGACCGTCACCTGTCCCTGGCCGAACTCAATCGCGCCGCCACGTCTGCCGAGGTCTGAGATGTATCTGTTCCGTCTGGCCATGGCCAGCCTCGCCAACCGGCGTTTCACTGCTCTGCTCACCGCTTTCGCCATCGCGCTTTCCGTCTGCCTGCTGCTGGCGGTGGAGCGGGTGCGCACCGAAGCCAAGGCCAGTTTCGCCAGCACCATCAGCGGCACCGACCTGATCGTCGGCGCCCGTTCCGGTTCGGTGAACCTGTTGCTGTACTCGGTATTCCGCATCGGCAACGCCACCAATAACATTCGCTGGGACAGCTTCGAACACTTCGCCAGCAACCCCAAGGTGAAGTGGGCGATCCCGATGTCTCTCGGCGATTCCCATCGCGGCTACCGGGTGATGGGCACCACCGAAGCCTATTTCGAGCATTACCAGTACGGTCGCCAGCAGCATCTGGAACTGGCCGACGGCCGCGCCTTCGCCACCGATCCATTCGAAGTGGTGCTCGGTGCCGAAGTGGCCGAGGCACTGCATTACAAGCTCGGCGACAAACTGGTGCTGGCCCACGGTGTGGCGGCGATCAGTCTGGTCAAGCACGATGACAAACCGTTCACCGTGGTCGGCATTCTCAAGCGCACCGGCACTCCGGTGGACCGCACGTTGCACATCAGCCTCGGCGGCATGGAGGCGATCCACATCGACTGGCACAACGGTGTGCCGGCCCGTGGCAACGGACGGATCAGCGCCGATCAGGCGCGCAACATGGACCTGACGCCGCAAGCGATCACCGCGTTCATGCTCGGCCTCAACAGCAAGATTTCGACCTTCGCCCTGCAACGGGAAATCAACGAATTCCGTGGCGAGCCGATGCTGGCGATTCTGCCGGGTGTAGCCTTGCAGGAGTTGTGGAGCCTGATGAGCACCGCCGAAAAAGCGCTGTTCGTGGTCTCGCTGTTCGTGGTGCTGACCGGATTGATCGGCATGCTCACGGCGATTCTCACCAGCCTCAACGAACGCCGCCGCGAGATGGCGATCCTGCGTTCGGTGGGCGCGCGGCCGTGGCATATCGCGAGCCTGCTGGTGCTGGAAGCCTTTGCGCTGGCATTGACCGGGGTGATCGCCGGGCTGGCGTTGTTGTATATCGGCATCGCCGCTGCTCAGGGTTATGTGCAGGCCAATTACGGTCTGTATCTGCCGCTGGCCTGGCCAAGCGAGTATGAATGGACGCTGCTCGGTGGCATTCTGGCTGCCGCGCTGCTGATGGGCAGCGTGCCGGCCTGGCGCGCGTATCGCCAATCTCTGGCCGATGGCCTGTCGATCCGTTTATGAGGATGTTCACCATGCCCCGCGCCGTGCTTGCGCTGCTGTTGCTGGTCGCCCTGCCCGTATGGGCTGCGGCGCCGAAAGACCTGACCTGGTCGGAGATGATCCCGCCGGACGCGGCGCCCGAAGTGCCGAACATGACGCCGCTGCACGACCTCTCGAAGATGAGCGATGCACTGTCTGCCGAGTCCGCGCCAGCGGCCAAGCAGGACATGCCCAACGCCCCCGTGGTGCAAAGCCTCGACGGCCAGAACATTCGCCTGCCGGGTTACATCGTGCCGCTGGAAGTCAGCGAGGAAGGTCGCACCACGGACTTCCTGCTGGTGCCGTACTTCGGCGCCTGCATCCACGTGCCGCCGCCACCGTCGAACCAGATCGTGCACGTAAAAAGCGAACTCGGCGTGAAGCTCGACGAGCTGTATCAGCCGTACTGGGTCGAGGGGCCGTTGCAGGTCAAGCAGTCCACCAGCGAACTGGCAGACGCCGGGTATCAGATGGAAGCGGACAAGATTTATGTGTACGAGCTGCCGGAGTAAGTCCGGCAGTCAGTTATAGCCCTCTCCACTGGCTTCGCGAGCAAAGGTTCCACAAAAAAACCGCCCATCACTGTTTCATTGAGCTGAGTCAAAAGACCGTATCAGACGGATTCGTACCATAGGACATCAAACATTTTTAACGTCCTTTGGGAGCTTCCATGAACAAGTCCTTGCTCAGCGCCTCGCTGTTTGCCCTCGCGCTCGCAGCCCCGCTCGCCCACGCCCACGAAGCCGGCGACATCATCGTTCGTGCCGGTGCGATCACCGTCAACCCGAAGGCCGACAGCTCCAGCGTCAAGGTCGATCAGGGTCCGTTGAGCGGCACCAACCTGGGCGGCAAGGCGACCATGAGCAGCGACACCCAACTGGGTCTGAACTTCGCCTACATGCTGACCAACAACATCGGTATCGAGCTGTTGGCCGCGTCCCCGTTCGAACATGACGTGAAGCTCAAGGGCACTGCCCTGCCAGCCGCCAACGGCAAGCTCGGCACCCTGAAACACCTGCCGCCGACCCTGAGCGTCGTCTACTACCCGCTGGACGCGAAGTCGCCGTTCCAGCCGTACATCGGCGGCGGCATCAACTACACCTGGATCTACGACGAGCACGTCGGCAGCGAAGCCCAGTCCAACGGTTTCAGCAACTTCAAGGCGAAAAACTCCTGGGGCCTGGCCTGGCAGGTCGGCGCCGACTACATGCTGACCGACAACATCATGCTCAACGCCCAGGTGCGCTACATCGACATCGATACCCGCGCCACCGTCGAGAACAACGCCGTGGCCCCGGGCACCCGTGCACGGGTGAATGTGGACGTTGATCCCTTCATCTACATGGTTGGTCTAGGCTACAAGTTCTAAAGAACGTTCACGTGGTGGTGAATGAGGCTTGGTGGCGAGCAGGCTCAGAACTGGCGGCGATGTTACGCCATCGACCGGGGAGCAAGCTCCCTCGCTACAGGAAACCGGTTTGAAAGCCGAATTCCGGCCGTGAAAAAGGCGCCTGTCAAAAGGCGCCTTTTTCATGTCCGCAAGAAGCTCAGCGGCCGAGCAGACGGGCCAGGCCGACGTTCATCGGCGTTGGCGTCGGGCACTTGAATCGCTCAAGCAACCGGCGGTTGTTCGCCCGCGAATGACGGATGTCACCGGAGCGCGCCGGGCCATAGCTGACGGGCGGCAATTCGCCGACCACCGCTTCGAGCGCGGCCAGCATCTGCTTGAGATTGGTCGCCTGATTCCAGCCGACGTTCACCGCACCGACGTCCACTCGCGGCTTTTCGATCGCCTGCACCAGCACATCGACCAGATCTTCGACGTACATGAAATCCCGGGTCTGCTCGCCATCGCCGAACACAGTGATCGGCAGGCCTTTCTGCGCGCGTTCGCTGAAAATGCTGATCACCCCGGAGTACGGCGAGGACGGATCCTGACGCGGGCCGAAGATGTTGAAGAAGCGGAAGATCGCCGGTTCCAGACCGTGCTGGCGACGGTAGAAATCGAAGTACTGCTCGCCGGCCAGTTTGTCCGACGCGTAAGGCGTCAACGGCGCCTTGGGCGTGTCTTCGTCAATCGACTCGCCTTCGCCATTGTTGCCGTAGACCGCCGCACTGGATGCGTACAGCACACGTTTCACGCCAGCCTCGCGCATGGCTTCGCAGACGTTCAGCGTGCCGATGAAATTGCTCTGGTGGGTTTTCACCGGATCATCCACCGACGCCTGCACCGACGCTACGGCGGCCAGATGGGCGACAGCGCTGCAACCCTGCATTGCCTGTGCGACTAGAGCTGCATCGGCCACATCGCCAACGATCAGTTCGACCCTGGGATTATCCAGCGGCAGATTGCTGCGCTTGCCGGTCGACAGATCATCGAGGATCCGCACCGAATGGCCGTTGGCGAGCAACGCGTCAGTCAGGTGCGAGCCGATGAAACCGGCGCCGCCGGTGATGAGAACAGGGCCTTCAGCCATGACGATAAAACCTATCCAGTAAGCCCGGGAGCGCGGCACGCCAGGCGCGCGGCTTGATCCCGAAAGTGTGCAGAATTTTCTTGCAGGCGAGCACCGCGTGTTGCGGTTCTTCGGCGGCATCCGGGCGCGCGGCGTGGGCCTGGGCGGTCGGGGCTTCGATGGCCAGCGGGTGCAGGCTGCGCGCTTCGGAGAGAATCGCCTGGCCCAGCGCCAGCGGCGTGGTCGCCTCGTGGCCGGCGTAGTGGTAAGTGCCCCACAGCGGCGCAGCGCAATCGAGTTGCTTGAGCACCGAAATGATCACCCGCGCCGCATCGTCGACCGGTGTCGGATTGCCACGCCGGTCATCGGCCAGCAGCAGTTCTTCCGGCTGTTCGGCACGGGCCAGGAAGCGCCCGAGGGTACCTTCCGGGCTGTCGTCGAGCAGCCAGCCGAAACGCAGCAGCACGTGTTGCGGACAGGTGGCGCGTACGCTCTGCTCGATCCGCCACAGGGCCTGACCGCGCAGGCCCAATGGCACTGGCTCGTCCTTTTCGCTGTAGGCGGTGGCGCGGGAGCCGTCGAACACCCGATAACTGGACGGCTGCACCAGCACGATGTTGTGGTGCTGGCACAGTTCGGCCAGACGCTCGATCGCGCGTTCCTGTCCGGCCAGACGGCTTTCGCTGACGGCCTCGGCCTGGAACCAGTCGAAATAGTAGGCAAGGTTTATCAATGCATCGGGACGGGTGTCGTCGAGCAATTGGGTCAGGCTCGCGGCATCCCAGCCGTCTTCGGGCGGGCGGGGGGCGAGGAAACCGATGTCTTCCTCTGCACCGAGGCGAATCAGCGCCTGCCCAAGGGCATTTCCGCCGCCCAGTAACATAAGGCGCATTCGCATAGAGTCAGCAGGCCCAGTCTGATTGGAACGATGGCTTTGGCGACGATGCTCGTGGCAGCGTCGTCGATAATTGCCGGAATCGTTGCATTTTGCGGGTTTAGTGCGCAACCGTCACCCGTAAAGTGTAGATCCCGAGCGGTACTTGCAACTTCGCCCGCCCACCCGCATAACTGAAGCCATGAATCTGCCCCTCCCCAAGGACGCGGCCCTGGCAGGCTTCCACCCCGCCGTCAGCGCCTGGTTCAGCAGCACCTTCCCGACGGTAACGGCCGCCCAGGCCCGCGCATGGCCGTTGATCCGCCAACGCCGCTCGACGCTGATCGCCGCGCCCACCGGCTCCGGCAAGACCCTCACCGCGTTCCTCGCGGTGCTCGACGAACTGGTCCACCGTGGCCTGGAAACCCCGGACGGTCTGCCGGACGAAACCCTGGTGGTCTACGTTTCGCCGCTCAAGGCGCTGTCCAACGACATCCGCATCAATCTGCAGAACCCGCTGGCCGGGATTACCGACCAGCTGCGCCAAATGGATCTGCCGGCGCTGGAAATCACCACCGCCGTGCGCACCGGCGACACCCCGCAGAAAGACCGCGCCGCCATGCGCAAGAGCGCGCCGCACATATTGGTGACCACCCCGGAATCGCTCTACGTGCTGCTCGGCTCCGAGTCCGGCCGAAAAATGCTCGGTACCACGCGCACGGTGATCGTCGATGAAATCCATGCCATCGCCGCCGGCAAACGCGGCAGTCACCTGGCGCTGAGTCTCGAACGTTTGCAAGCACTGTGCGCCGAACCACTGACCCGCATCGGCCTGTCAGCCACGCAAAAACCGATCGATGCGGTTGCGCGTTTTCTGGTCGGCCATGACCGCCCGTGCGAAATCATCGACATCGGCCACGCCCGCCCACGGGATCTGGGCATCGAAGTGCCGCCGGTGCCGTTGTCGGCGGTGATGGCCAATGACGTCTGGGAACTGGTCTACGACCGCCTCGCCGCACTGGCCCGTGAACACCGCACCACGTTGATTTTCGTCAACACCCGACGCCTGGCCGAACGCCTGAGCCGGCACCTGAGCGAACGCCTCGGCAAACACGCGGTGGCCGCGCACCACGGCAGTCTGGCGAAGGAGTTTCGCCTCGACGCCGAGCAAAGGCTTAAACGCGGCGAGCTGCAAGTGCTGATCGCCACCGCCTCGCTGGAGCTGGGCATCGATATCGGCGAAGTCGACCTCGTCTGTCAGATCGCTTCACCGCGCTCGATTGCCGGTTTTCTGCAAAGAGTTGGCCGCTCCGGGCACCAGGTCGGCGGCACACCCAAGGGGCGCCTGTTCGCCACCACCCGCGACGACCTGATCGAATGCGCCGCCCTGCTCGACTGCGTGCGCCGGGGTGAACTCGATACGCTGCACATCCCCGAGGCGCCGCTGGATGTGCTGGCGCAGCAGATCATCGCCGAGGTCAGTTGCCAGGAATGGGCCGAGGACGATTTGCTCGCGCTGTTCCGCCGGGCCGAGCCCTACGCCCGCCTCGACGAAAAACATTATCAGGCCCTGCTGGCGATGCTCGCCGAGGGTTACAACGGCCGCCAGGGCATCCGCAGCGCCTACCTGCACCGCGACGCCGTGAGCCGTACCTTGCGCGGACGACGCGGCGCGCGGCTGGCCGCCGTCACCAGCGGCGGCACCATCCCCGACAACGCCGACTACAGCGTATTGCTCGAACCCCAGGGCCTGAACATCGGCAGCGTCAACGAAGACTTCGCCGTGGAAAGCATTGCCGGCGACGTGTTCCAGCTCGGCAACGCCTCCTATCGCATCCTGCGGGTGGAAACCGGCAAGGTTCGGGTCGAGGACGCCCAGGGTCAGCCGCCGACCATTCCGTTCTGGCTCGGCGAAGCACCGGGACGCAGCGATGAGTTGTCGGCGGCCGTGGCGCGCCTGCAGGCACAACTCGATCAACTGCTGAGCGCCAGCCCCGGCAACCTGCAACCGGCCACCGACTGGCTGACCGAAACCCTCGGTCTGGATCTGGCCAGCGCCGAACAGCTTGTGGATTATCTGGCCCGCGCCCGCCTCGCCCTCGGCGCCTTGCCGTCCCAGGACACACTGCTGATGGAGCGTTTTTTCGACGAGTCCGGCGGCACCCAGCTGATCATTCATTCGCCGTTCGGCAGTCGAATCAACCGCGCCTGGGGCCTGGCCCTGCGCAAGCGTTTCTGCCGCACCTTCAACTTCGAATTGCAGGCCGCCGCCAGCGAAGACGCGATCGTGCTGTCGCTGTCCACCAGCCACAGTTTCGAGCTGGACGAGGTCTGGCGTTACCTGCACAGCAACAGCGCCGAGCACATCCTGATTCAAGCCGTGCTGGATGCGCCGCTGTTCGGTGTGCGCTGGCGCTGGAATGCCGGGGTGGCGCTGGCCCTGCCGCGCTACACCGGCGGACGCAAGGTCGCGCCGCAATTGCAGCGGATGAAAAGCGAAGACCTGATCGCCAGCGTGTTTCCCGATCAGATCGCCTGCCTGGAAAACCTCGCCGGTGAACGGGAAATTCCCGAGCATCCGCTGGTGGAACAGACCCTCGACGATTGCCTGCACGAAGCGATGGACAGCGAGGGCTGGCTCGAACTGCTGCGGCGCATGGAGCGCGGCGAAGTGCGCCTGATCGCCCGTGACCTGCCGGCGCCCTCGCCGCTGGCGGCGGAAATCCTCAGCGCCCGCCCCTACACCTTTCTCGACGATGCGCCGCTGGAAGAGCGGCGCACCCAGGCCGTGCTCAACCGCCGCTGGAGCGACCCGCAATCCACCGATGACCTCGGCGCGCTGGACGCTGACGCAATCAACGCCGTGCGCGAAGAAGCGTGGCCAACGCCGAACAGCGCCGATGAAATGCATGAAGCGCTGATGAGCCTGGCCTGCATCAGCGACCGCGAAGTCGAGGCCAATCCGCAGTGGCGCGACTGGCTGAATGCCTTGGCCGAGACCGGGCGAGCCTGCCGATTGCAGATCGACCCCGAGCATTCACTGTGGCTGGCAAGAGAACGCCTGACCTGTCTGCAAGCGCTTTATCCACAGGCGCAGTCGGCACTCCCCACGCTGCCCGGTTTCGACGAACCATGGACAGCCGATGACGCACTGATCGAAGTGATCCGCGCGCGGCTCGGCGCATTCGGCCCGCTACCGCTGGCGGCGATTGCCGAGCCGCTGGCCTTGATGCCGGCCTCTGTTCATCAAGCCCTCGCTCATCTGGAGCGCGAAGGTTACGTACTGCGCGGCCAGTTCACGCCGGGATCGCCCGTTGAGGAATGGTGCGAACGCCATCTGCTGGCGCGCATTCACCGCTACACGGTCAAGCGTCTGCGCCGGGAAATCGAGCCGGTGGCGTTGCAGGATTTCATGCGGTTTCTGTTCGACTGGCAGCACTTGTCTCCGTCTACCCGTGGTCAGGGCAACACCGTCTTGCCAGCGATTGTCGGTCAGTTCGAAGGCTACCCGGCTGCCGCTTCGGCGTGGGACAGCGACCTCCTTCCCGCGCGGCTCAAGGACTATTCACCGACCTGGCTGGACGATCTGTGTCGCAGCGGCAAGCTGGTATGGACGCGCCTAAGCGCCCGACAAAACATCAGCGGCACGGCGTTGCGCAGCACACCGATCGTGTTGCTGGCGCGCAGTCAGGTTGGCTTGTGGAGTGCACTGGCCGAGCAGACGCCGGTCAGCGAACTGTCGCCCAAGACCCGCAAGGTTTTCGACGCACTGAGTCAGCACGGCGCGCTGTTTTTCGATGAGCTGATTCATGAAGCGCACCTGCTGCGCACCGAGCTGGAAATCGCCTTGCAGGAACTGGTCGGCGCCGGGCTGGTGAATGCCGACAGCTTTGCCGGATTGCGGGCGCTGATCACCCCGGCGAGCAAGCGCCAGCAGCGCAGCAGTCGACGCGGACGCGGGGCGTTTGTCGGTGGCATGGACGATGCCGGGCGCTGGGCGTTATTGCGTCGCGGGCCGGTTGTGGAAAACCGTCAAACAGCGTCGCCCGAAACCCTCGAACACATCGCCATGACCTTGTTGCGTCGCTATGGCGTGGTGTTCTGGCGCCTGCTGGAACGTGAGGCCGACTGGCTGCCGAGCTGGCGCGAACTGCTGCGCACGTTCCATCGACTGGAGGCGCGCGGCGAGATTCGTGGCGGGCGGTTTGTCAGCGGTCTGGCGGGCGAGCAATTCGCCCTGCCCGAGGCGATTCCGCTGTTGCGCGAAGTCCGCCGTCGGCCCCATGACGGCAGCCTGATCGCGGTGTGCGGTGTCGACCCGCTGAACCTCGCCGGCACCTTGCTGCCGGGGGCGAAAGTGCCGGCGCTGGCGAGCAATCGGCTGGTGTATCGCGATGGGTTGCCGGTCGCTGCCGAGGTCGCGGGCAAGCCGCAATTCTGGGTGGAGCTGGACTCCGCCGCCATGAGCGAAATCCGCAACAGGCTGACCCGTCACTGAGTGCGCGCCTGCTCCGGCAACACCACCGACGAATGCGCCGGCGCCACCTCTTCTTGCTGTCGCTTGGGCAGCAAAACCTGCTGTGGATAAGTCTGCGCGAAATGCACCCACGGGCTGTTATCCACAAGCTTTTTCAGACCCTGGTTGAATGCGCGGCTCACCGCATATTGCCCACCGGAAACCGTGCGAAATTGCGCGGTCAGTACCACGCCGTTGAGGTCCATCTTGTCTACGCCAAAGACATCCAGCGGCCCTTGCAGGTTGTACTTCAGGAACGGGTCTTCGCGAATCGAATCGCCCGCTTCGCGGATCAGCTCGATAGCCTTGTCGACATCGGTGTCGTAGGTGAACTGCACCGAGAAAAACGCGAACGCAAACTGCCGCGATTGGTTGGTCACAGCCTTGATCTGACCGAACGGCACCGAGTGCACGAAGCCCTTGCCGTCGCGCAGGCGCAGGGTGCGAATGGTCAGGCCCTCGACCGTGCCGGCATGCCCGGAATCGAGCACCACCCAGTCACCGATCGACAGGGTGTCTTCGATGATGATGAACAGCCCGGTGATCACGTCCTGCACCAGTTGCTGCGAGCCGAAACCGATGGCCAGACCGACCACCCCGGCACCGGCCAGCAACGGCGCGACGTTGATCCCAAGATTGGCCATGGTGGTGATCGCGCAGATCACCACCAGGATGATTTTGATCGCGTTGCGCAGCAGCGGCAGGATGGTTTTCACCCGGGTGCTGGGCTGGCGAGCCGAGCGTTTGCTGACCGGTGGTTTCAGTGCTTCCTGGATCGCCGTGTCGAGCACCACCCACAGCAGCCACGTCACGAGGAAGATCAGGCCGATGCTGCTCAGGGCATTGCTGATCGCCCGACCGACCGTGCTGCTTTGCGCGAAGTCGAGCAGCGACACACCCCAGATCCGCCCGAGGATATCGATGAACGCAATCGCAACGACGATCCGCAGCAAGGCGTGCAACAGGCTGAGGAAACGTTCCTTGTAGGCACTGCTGCGCTGGATCGCCTCGGCCCTGCGCGACTTGAACAGGTGTTGCAGCACAGTGCTGAGAAACACTGTGCCGATCAGCAGCACCGTGGTGAGCAACGCGCAGCGCAGGGCTTTCTGGTTGTCCTCGCCAATGCCGATCAGGTTGACCGCCGAGACCAGCACCATCAGCACGATCGGCCAGTACCAGAGCCCGGAAAAAATCCGCAGCGATTCCTGCAGCGACGGTTGTTTCAGGCGCTGTGCCAGCGGACGATTGCGGATCAGGTGCGCCACCGGCCGACGCAGGCGAATCACCAGCAGACCGAAGATGATCGACGCCAGCAAGCCAGTGAATACGGCGATGCTGCTGGTAATGTTGCCGCCCAGTTGCCGGGCGATCTGCGGGCTGGTCAGGGCGTCACTCAACGCGGCAAGAAAGCCGATCAGGAACAGCGGTTTCGGGCAGTAGTCGCGAATGATCTGCACGGCGCGGCGCTTGTGGCCGACATTAAACATCACCACCACGCACAACAGCATCGACGTGGAAAATATCCCGCTGCTGGTGGCGTAGGCAAAACACAGCGCCAGCGCCCGGCCGACCGAAGCCGACAAAAAATGGCTGACGTACAGGGTCAGCGGCAGACAGATGAGCGCGGGCAGCGTGTAGGGCAACAGGTAACCGAGCAGGTCCTGACTGCGCTGGCGGGTGCGCAGCCAGCGCCCTTCCCGCAGGCGTTTGCCCAGCACGCTGCCGAGCACGGTCAACACGGCAAAGGTGCCCAGCCACACGCCGGAGAGCATCAGGAAATCCCCCGCCACGCTCCAGCCCGAGCGGTTCGAGGGTTGGTTGACCAGCCTGTCGACTTCATCCGCCGCCCGGTCGGCGCGCAGGCGCCAGGCGTCGACCAGATGCTCGTTGAGATCGAGTTTGTCCTGCACGTCGTCGATGCTTGAACTGATGGCGCCGAGCAGCCCGCCCTGCACGATCGGCTCCGGTTTGGCCGGCTCTTCACTGGCCGCCGGAACGCCCGGCAAGCTGGCGGCTTGGACTGCATTGCCGCCGAACAACAGCAATGCCCCCAATAGAATCGCGATCCTGAACCTGGTCAAAACGCAGAGCTCCCTTGGTTGAACCTGTAAGGAACTGATCGGTAAATTGCAGGCAAGTTCGGTTTTTGCGGCGAAATCAAGAGCCCCCTCACCCCAGCCCTCTCCCAGAGGGAGAGGGAACCGACTGAGTTGTTTTCAATAGTTACATCGACCTGAAAGGTTCGTTTTGATCTCAAGTCCGAGAGCCGGCCTATGCTGCGTCGGAACCTGAGTACGGCTCGGTGTATCACGTCGGCGTAACTCAAAAGGACACATCGATCAGTCCCCTCTCCCCCGGGAGAGGGTTAGGGTGAGGGCGTGCTTTTGATCTTTGCTCTCAGGTCAAATATCAAATGCCCATCCCCGTATTTCTCCACCCCCACCAAACCCCGACACTGCGCTCCATTCAATCCCCCACCGGAGTGCCGTCATGCCCATTGCCCTGCTCGCGCTGACCCTCAGCGCTTTCGCCATCGGGACGACCGAGTTCGTCATCGTTGGCCTGCTTCCCACCATCGGCGCCGATCTCGGCGTCAGCCTGCCGTCCGCCGGTCTGCTGGTCAGTCTCTATGCCCTCGGCGTAGCCATCGGTGCGCCGGTGCTGACCGCCCTCACCGGCAAAGTCCCGCGCAAACTGTTGCTGCTGTCGCTGATGGTGCTGTTCACCCTCGGCAACCTGCTGGCCTGGCTGGCGCCAAGTTATGAATCACTGGTGCTGGCGCGGATCGTCACGGGTCTGGCCCATGGCGTGTTCTTCTCCATCGGCTCGACCATCGCGACCAGCCTGGTGCCCAAGGAAAAAGCCGCCAGTGCGATTGCGATCATGTTCACCGGCCTGACCGTGGCGCTGGTCACCGGCGTGCCGCTGGGCACGTTCATCGGTCAGCATTTCGGCTGGCGTGAAACCTTCCTCGCCGTGTCGGCACTCGGCGTGATCGCGTTCATCGGCAGCTTGCTGTACGTGCCGAAAAACATCGCCCACAGCAAACCAGCCTCGCTGTTGCAGCAATTGCAGGTGCTCAAGCAACCGCGCCTGTTGCTGGTGTACGCCATGACGGCCATCGGTTACGGCGGTTCGTTCATCGCCTTCACATTCCTGGCGCCGATCCTTCAAGACATCTCCGGCTTCAGTGCCGGCACCGTCAGCCTTGTGCTGCTGGTGTATGGCGTGTCGGTGGCGGTCGGCAACCTCTGGGGCGGCAAACTGGCGGACAAACGCGGGCCGATCAGCGCGCTGAAAATCATCTTCGCCCTGCTCGCCGCCGTGCTGTTCGTGCTCACCTTCACCGCTGGAAACCCATGGCTGGCGCTGGCCACCGTGCTGGTCTGGGGCGCAGTCGCCTTCGGCAACGTGCCGGGCTTGCAGGTGTACGTGGTGCGTCAGGCTGAACATCACACACCGCACGCCGTGGACGTGGCCTCGGGCCTGAACATTGCCGCGTTCAACCTCGGGATTGCCGGCGGCGCGTGGGGTGGCGGTTTGATCGTCGCGCACATCGGCCTGATCCATACCGCATGGATTGGCGGCCTGGTGGTGCTGGTGGCGCTGGCCCTGACCGCCTGGAGCGGTCGCCTCGATCGCCTGGGCCCGGTGTACGCCGAACCCGCCGAAGGCTCGGCCCGGATTGTCACTGGGCACTGATCCGGCAGCCCGACCGTCCGTAATCCCGTCGAAACTTTCCCCGACCGCCCGCAGTCATCCACAGACAGAGGCCGTATGGGGACTTTCGACGGGAGGCGGCATGGCTACGATTCACATCGGTATTTCAGGCTGGCGTTACGCCCCGTGGCGCGGGGACTTTTACCCCAAGGGGCTGGCGCAGAAACGCGAATTGCAGTTCGCCTCACGGGCGGTCAACAGCATCGAAATCAACGGATCGTTCTACGCCCTGCAACGGCCGGAACGCTACGCCCAGTGGTACGCCGAGACGCCGGATGACTTCGTGTTCAGCATCAAGGCGCCCCGCTTCATCACCCACATCCGCCGCCTGCGCGATATCGAAAAACCCTTGGCCAATTTCTTCGCCTCCGGGGTGCTGGAGCTGAAGGAAAAATTCGGTCCGGTCCTCTGGCAGTTCCCGCCCAACTTCACGTTCGACCCCGAACGTTTCGAAGCCTTTCTCGACCAGTTGCCCCACGACACCCAGGCTGCCGCCGAGCTCGCCCGTCAGCACGACTCACACCTGCACGGCCACGCGAGCTTGAAGGCCTACGGCAAAAAACCACTGCGCCATGCCGTGGAAATCCGCAACGACAGTTTCATCGACCCCGACTTCGTGCGCCTGCTCAAACGCTACAACACCGCGCTGGTGATTGCCGACACCGCCGGGAAATGGCCGTACCGCGAAGACCTCACCAGCGATTTCGTCTACCTGCGCCTGCACGGTGCCGAAGAACTTTACGCCAGCGGTTACACCCGTGCCGCCCTGCAACGCTGGGCCGAGCGGATCGACGCCTGGCACCACGGCCGGCAACCGGGCGACGCCCATTTGATCGCGCCGCGCCTGAAGCCTCGGACCCGTAAATCCCGCGAGGTGTTCTGCTACTTCGACAACGACATCAAGGTCCGCGCGCCGTTCGATGCCCGCAGTCTCCTGCAGCGTTTCGATCTGGATAAAAACCTCGAAACCGAGCCCGGTGAACCGGCCGCCGAAGGGGTACTCGCATGAGCATTCCCGAACCGCTCGGATTCACCGACGAGCAGTCCACGGTCATCACCACCGAGCGCCGTTTCACCGTGCTGACGGTCAACACCCACAAGGGTTTCACCGCACTGAACCGGCGTTTCATCCTGCCGGAATTGCGCGAAGCGGTGCGCAGCGTGTCCGCCGATGTAGTGTTTCTCCAGGAAGTCCACGGCACTCACGAACATCATCCCAAGCGCTACAACAATTGGCCGACGATGCCGCAGTACGAATTTCTCGCCGACAGTCTCTGGCCTCAGTTCGCCTACGGGCGCAACGCGGTATACCCGGAGGGCGATCATGGCAATGCAGTGCTGTCGAAATTCCAGATCGTGCGCCATGACAACCTCGACGTTTCGATCAGCGGCCACGAAAACCGCGGCCTGTTGCACTGCGTGCTGCGCCTGCCGGGAGACGACCGTGAAGTGCACGCGATCTGCGTCCACCTGGGCCTGCGCGAAAGCCATCGCAACGATCAACTGCGCCTGCTGCGAGAACGTCTGGCCGAACTGCCTGATGACGCGCCGGTGATCGTCGCCGGTGATTTCAACGACTGGCGCCAGCGCGCCGATGCCTTGCTTGAACCCTGTGGCCTGCGTGAAGTGTTTGCGGCGCATCACGGCCGGTCGGCGCGCAGCTTTCCCGCACGTCTGCCATTGCTGCGCCTGGACCGGATCTACGTGCGCAACCTCAAGGCCAGTCAGCCAAAAGTGCTGGCGAACCGTCCCTGGTCACACCTTTCCGACCACGCACCGCTATCGGTGGAGATTGAACTATGAGCAGTGCACCGTTGGAGAAATCTGCTGTGGAGCCCGTCAGCATCACCCCGCCCGTGCGCGAGCCGGGCACCGTCGATGTCGAGTATCGCTGGCAGGGCAACAACCGGATCGAGCTGCTGGAAAACGGCGAGGAATATTTCCCCCGAGTGTTCGAAGCGATGCGCGCGGCGAAAAGCGAAATCCTGCTGGAGACCTTCATCGTCTTCGAAGACAAGGTCGGCAAGGAATTGCAGGAGATTCTGATCGATGCCGCCCGGCGTGGCGTGCGCACCACCGTCAGCCTCGACGGCTTCGGTTGTGGCGAACTGAGCACCGGCTATCTCGCCGCGCTGAGTGAAGCCGGCGTGCATCTGCAAATCTTCGATCCGGCCCCCAAGCATCTGGGGATTCGCACCAACTGGTTCCGGCGGTTGCATCGCAAGATCGTGGTGGTCGACGGACTGATTGCGTTCATCGGCGGGATCAATTTTTCCGGCGATCACCTGGCCGATTTCGGTCCTGAAGCGAAGCAGGATTATTCGGTGGAGATTCAGGGCCCGGCGGTGGCCGACATCCATCATTTCGCTTTGCTGCAAAGCGGCCGACCGGGACGGGCGAGATTCTGGTGGCAGCGTCGCCGGCAACGGCGTGCCGAGATGGCGTTCGACGATCACGACGGTCAGGTGCGTCTGGTGTTCCGCGACAACGACCGGCACCACACGGATATCGAAGACGTTTATTTGCAGGTACTGCGCCGCGCCCAACGGCGGGTGGTGATCGCCAACGCCTACTTCTTTCCCGGCTATCGCCTGCTGCGCGAAATCCGCAATGCGGCCCGGCGTGGGGTCGAAGTGCGGCTGATTCTGCAGGGCCAGCCGGACATGCTGGTGGCCAAACTCGCCGCGCGCATGACCTACGACTACCTGCTCAAGGCCGGGGTGCAGATTCACGAATATTGCGAGCGGCCGCTGCACGGCAAAGTGGCGCTGGTCGACGAGGAATGGAGCACCGTCGGCTCGAGCAATCTCGACCCGCTGAGCCTGTCGCTGAACCTGGAAGCCAACGTGCTGATCCGCGACCGCGCCTTCAATCGTCACCTGTTCGAACGTCTCGAAGACCTCAGCCACAACCACTGCAAGGCGATGGACGCCGCGAAGTCGCCGCGCGGGCGGATCTGGCACATGACCGTGGGCTTTCTGGTGTTTCACTTCCTGCGGCATTTCCCGGCGATGGCCGGCTGGCTGCCGGCGCACAAGCCACGGCTCAAACCCTTCACCCATGCCGCCGGGAGCGATCCGTCATGAGCCATTCCGAAGCCCACGCGGCGGTGCATCCGACACCGGCGGGCAAGTCCCGCTGGAGCCGCTGGAAACGCCCGCTGACCCTGCTGTTTTTCCTCGCGCTGATCGTGCTGCTGACGATGTTCGCCAGCCGCATCGAATGGGCCGAGGTGCTGCAAACTCTCGCCGACTTCAAGGTGCGCACGCTGATCATCGCCTCCAGCCTGACCTTGCTGAGTTTTCTGGTGTATGCCAGTTTCGACCTGATTGGCCGCACCTACATTCGTCAGGACCTGACGTGGAAACAGATCCTGCCGGTGGGCGTCATCAGCTATGCGTTCAACCTCAATTTGAGCGCGTGGGTCGGCGGGATCGCCATGCGTTATCGGTTGTATTCGCGGCTCGGGGTGAGCAAAAGCAACATTGCCAAGATCCTCGGCCTGAGCCTGGCGACCAACTGGTTCGGCTACATGACCATCGCCGGCGTGGTGTTCAGCAGCGGGCTGGTGCGCATGCCGCCGGGCTGGAAAGTCAGCAGCGATGCGTTGCAGGGCATTGGTGTGTTGCTGCTGTTGGTGAGTGCCGGTTATCTGGTCGCCTGCCAGTTTTCCCGGCGGCGCGAGTGGTCGATTCGCGGGGTGGAGATCAACCTGCCGTCGCTGCGCATGGCGGTCCTGCAATTGCTGCTCGGGGCGCTGAACTGGTCGCTGATGGCGGCGGTGATTTTCACCTTGCTGCCGAGCAAACTCGACTATCCACTGGTGCTCGGAGTGCTGTTGATCAGCGCGATTGCCGGGGTCATCACCCACATTCCCGCCGGGCTCGGCGTGCTGGAAGCGGTGTTCGTGGCGCTGCTGCAACACGAGGCTTCGCGCGGCAGTCTGGTGGCAGGATTGCTGGCTTATCGGGCAATCTATTTCCTGCTGCCGCTGCTGATCACCGTGCTGATGTACCTGGTGGTGGAAGCCAAGGCCAAGGCATTGCGGATCGAGAAGAAACCCAAATCTGATCAGCGGGACTGAATGATGCTCAACCGCTCGCCCACCACCATTTCGGTGATCCAGTCGACGAGGATCGAGGTGTAGGCCTGCTGCGAGGTCGGGTCGCTCAGGGCATGGTCGGCGCCGTCGATGATGCGGTGGGTCAGCGAGTGGGTCTGCTGGCACGCGGCGCGGTAACTCATGATCGTCGCGTGGGGCACGTAGTCATCGGTTTCCGACTGCACCAGCAGCACGTCCCCGGTGAATTGCGAGCAGGCGTGCAAGGCACGGTTGCTGTCGGCGCGCACCAGCGTGCCGCGATAATCGCGCAGGTCGGCCTTGTCCAGATCGCGCTTGGGCGTGTGCCATTGCTCGTCGCGGTACAGCGCCGGCACCCGCAGCGCCAGCCAGCGCACCGGGCGCAGCGAGGTCAGAATCGAAGCGAGGTAACCGCCATAGCTGGTGCCCACTACCGCAATGGCCGAGGTGTCCAGCGCCGGATGGGCGAGCAACCGGTCGTAGGCCGCCAGCAAGTCACGCAGGTTGTCTTCACGGGTGACCCGGCTCAGCGGAATGCCGGTGCCGCCGGTATGCCCGCGCAGATCGAACGTCAGGCACACGCAGCCCAGGCCGGCGATGCCTTTAGCCCGTTCCAGATCGCGCTCCTGACTGCCGCCCCAGCCGTGCACGAACAACACGCCGGGGACTTTCGATTTGGGACTGAGAAACGTCCCGCTCATCTGTTCATCATCAATGTCGATTTGAATGCTTTCGCTTCTAGCCGTCATAGGATTTGACCGTTACGTATTTGAGGAGAAAGTCGCTGTTCTCGGCCGGCCCGCGATACACCTCGATGGCATCCGCCGGCAGGGCCTGATCGGTATAGGTTTCCACCGACGACACGCGGATCGCGCGCATCGAAGGATCGTTGACGAAGCTTTGCAGCGCCGCCACTTCCGCGCTGCTGGCGCCGCCCATGCGCCAGGACTGTTCGAGAACGCCACTGCGCGGCCGGCCTTCGCTGTCCAGGCCCTGGGCGATGTCGTAATTGCGCCGCGAGGCATAGAAACGCGGATAGGCTTCGTCCGCCGCCCGGTCGAACACCTGCGCCTGCTGAATGGCCAGACGCACGTCGTCGGGCAGATCCAGCGCCAGCAGATCCTCGTAACCGCCCTGCACCACCAGCAGGTTCGAGCCTCCGTACACCTCTTCGCCGTGGGCGTCCTTGGTCAAGTATTGATCACCGCAGTAACTCAGCACCCTGCCGCCGATGAACGACTGACCGACGCTGTGGGTAACCACCTGACTCAAATCCTGCTCCAGCACCACGCCATCGCTGAACAGTTCTCCGGCCTCGGGTCGGGCGAGAATTTCGTCGAACGCATCCAGGCTCTTGATCACTTCCTGTCCGCGCCCGGCACAGGCGTGAATCGGCTTGATCCGGATCGGTCCGCTGTACAACAGATGTTCAGCGGCAGGCCGGGCATCTTCCAGCGCAAAGACGCTGAGCCCGTCCAGCACCACGGTGCGCACCCGCTCGGAAAACAGTGGCGACCAGCCTTGCGGCGCATGGGCCTGATGGCTGCGCAGACCGTGGCTGATGGCTTTGGTGCAGATGAAATCGTGCTCGACGAAACCGCCCCACAGATCATCCGGGCCGCTCACACCCAATTCGCGGGCCGCCGCGCCGACGAGGGTCTGGGTCGGCAGCAGATAAATATCCCGGCCGCGATGTTTTTCGGCGTCGTAACTGCCGCCGAACTTGAGACCGAGGATCTGCGCCAGCCATCGCGCGAGGGCCTTGTTGGTCTGCACTTCATGTTGTGGTGCGCCGGGTCGAACCGAGTGGGCGACGACCACTTTCCTGCGGGATGTCGGGGTCATGCGTCCCCCTTCCAACGGCGGGTTGAATGTAGGTCAGAGGGTGCAGAGATCAGGCCAACCGGGGTTCGCCGGAAACGCCCTGCAAATCAGCCACTTGAAAAACCCGTGCTGGCACCGCGCCTATTTCAATCTGCACGACTGCGCTGTGGGCTCCGGCATTTTGCACGACGGGTGCGTATTACTTCGCCACGGCTGGCGGCGGACTCACGCCGAATCGCGTGCGGTATTCACTCGGCGCCAGCCCGGTGATTTTCTTGAACGTCGCGCGAAAGGCTCCCGGATCCTGATAGCCCACCGTCCACGCGATGTGGTCAATAGTGCCATTGGTGAACTCGAGCATTTCCCGGGCCTTGCCGACCCGCAGGTGCTGGCAGTATTCGGTTGGCTTCAGGCCGGTCGCCGCGCGGAAACGACGCAGGAACGTGCGCTCCTCAAGGCCCGCGCGCTCGGCCATCGCCGTCAGTGAGACATCGGTCGCGCCATTGCTTTGCAGCCAGTGCTGAACCTTGAGAATCGCCGCGTCGCCATGATTGAGGATCGGGGCGAAATTGCTGCCGCAGGCACTGGCGCTGTCGCTGTGTTCCACCACCAGGAACCGCGCGGTCGCGCTGGCGATGCTCGGCCCGAGCAGACGATCGACCAGCCGCAATCCCAGCTCCGACCAGGCCATCAATCCGGCCGTGGTGATCAGGTCGCCGTCATCGACAATCGGTGTGTCGGCCTTGAGTTTGATGTGCGGATAACGCTCGGCGAACGCCTTGGCTGACGTCCAGTGCGTGGTGCGCTGCGACCGTCGAGCAGACCGCTTTCGGCCAGCAGCAGAGAACCCACGCACACCCCGCCGAGGGTGGCGCCGCGGGCGTGTTGCTCGCGCAGCCAGTGAATCAACCCGGCGGACACCTGGGCCGCCGAGAAACCACCAATGGACGGCGGAATCACGACCGCCACCAGACCCGCTTCGGCGCCGGGGTCGCTGTCGTGGACCCGTACCGGCGGCTGATCGCCCTCAACCTGCCAATGGCTGACCCGCAAGCGCGGCAACTGCGCACTCTGGTGCTCGGCAGCGACCCGGTTGGCCACCGCGAACAGGTCGGTCAACCCATGCACCGCCGCCAGCTGCGCGCCGGGATAGATCAGCACACCCAGTTCGACGACTGCCGGTTTCGCGTCCATTGTCAGTTTTCCCCTGTGTATTGTCGGTGCGGCCAATCCTCGAAAACGTGGTCGGCGCCAATACTGAGCCCACACCCAACGTTCACTTCGAGGACACACCCATGGCCAAGCAAGCGCTCATCGTAGTCGATATCCAGAACGACTACTTCCCCCAAGGCAAGTGGCCGCTGGCCGGTGCCGACGCCGCAGCGGACAACGCCGCCCGGTTGATCGCGGCGTTCCGCGAGGCCGGTAATTCGGTGGTGCACATCCGCCACGAATTCACTTCGCCCGAAGCACCGTTTTTCACCCCGGGCTCTGAAGGCGCGAAACTGCATCCGAAAGTGCTCAACCGCGCCGATGAGCCGGTAGTGCTCAAGCACTTCGTCAATTCATTCCGCGAAACAGAGCTGCAATCGATCCTCGATGAACAAGGCATCAAAGAGTTGGTAGTGGTCGGTAGCATGAGCCACATGTGCGTCGACGGCATCACCCGCGCAGCGGCAGATCTGGGTTACACCGTCACGGTGATCCACGATGCCTGCGCCAGCCGTGACCTGGAATTCAACGGCCTGACCGTTCCCGCCGCCCACGTGCATGCGGCGTTCATGTCGGCGCTGGGGTTTGCCTACGCCAGCGTGGTGTCCACCGACGAGTTCCTCGTCGCCAGCCGCTGAGCCCTGCTCTGATACAACCAGAAAAACCTGCGCCCGCCTCGTTGCGGGCGTTTTTTCGCGTGTCATGAAAATCTCACGCGTGAGCCATTGATGGCATTTTGATTTGGTTGTAGTGTTGCTCACGCGTGAGATGTTCATAACGGAGTCATCGCCATGAAAAGCCGCTCCCCCGCTACAGCGTCAGAGAGCCCAAAGGGAGTGCGCTCGACACCGTCCGCGAAAAAACCGTCGAGCTTCTACATGAAGCAGATGCGCGCGGGCCTGGCTGCCGCCGGTTATGTGAAACACGAAACTTGGGTGCTTCCGGAAAACCGAAGCTTGCTCAAGCAAATGGAGCAACAGCTACGCCAACCGATTCTGGCTGGCTCTTTCATGTCGGAGAATTACATGAGCGCAGGCAACAACTGGAACATCGATAGCCTCTACAACGCTTTCAAGGCGCTGGACGAGGTGGCTTCGCAAGAAATCACGCTGTCTCTGATCCAGAGCTCCGAACCCAGCCTCAAGCTGGAAATGAACGAATTCGGCGGTCTGCCGATTCACATCGCCATCGCCGGCCAGCAGATCATCGTCGACACCGTTCTGGTGGACATTGATTCGATCACCGACGTACGCGCGTTCAACGACGCCGTGCTGCGCAGCCGGGAAATGTTCCCGCTGTCGTCGATCGGCATCGAAACCATGCCCAATGGCCAGACCGTCTACAACATGTTCGGTGCACTGAGTGCCGATTCGAGCCTGACCAACGTGGTCACCGAGGTGAAAACCCTGGTCGACAACGTGCAGCGCGCCAGCGAAGCCTTCGAACACTTCTTCAAGTAATCAACAGGGAAAATCCAATGACTCAGTCCATCTGGAACAAGTTGTTCACCGCGCTGCGCGGCGGCGCCAATGAAGTCGGCGAAGCGATCGTTGACCAACAGGCCCTGCGCATCCTCGATCAGGAAATCCGTGACGCCGACAGCGCCCTGTCCAACGCCCGTCGCGAACTGGTCACCATCATGGCCAAGCACAAGCTGTCCGCCGACCGCGTGAGCGAGTACGACGCCAAGATCAAGGACCTGGAAGCCAAGGCTGTTTCCGCCCTGAACGCCGGCCGCGAAGATCTGGCGATGGAAGTGGCCGAAGCAATTTCGACCCTGACCAACGACCTGACCACCGAGAAGGCCCAGAGCGACGAGTTCGGCACCTACGCCGACAACATGCGCAAGGACATCAACAAGGCCGAAGCGCGGATCAAGAGCCTGCGCCAGCAAGTGGACATGGCTAAGGCCCGTGAAAGCGTGCAGAAGGCTCAGGTCAGCGCTTCGATCGCCAGCGGCGGCGCCAACGGCAAACTGGAAACCGCCGTCGGCACCCTGAACCGTCTGCAGGAAAAGCAAAAGCAACGTGCCGCCGAGCTGAATGCTCAGGACGAACTGGCCGATGCCACGACCGGCAACGACCTGGACCGCAAGCTGCGCGAAGCCGGCATCACGCCGAACGAAGGCAGCGCCAACGCCATCCTCGAGCGTCTGAAGCAGAAGTCCGCCCAGTAACGGCGGCCAGAAAAAGAAGGGCACCGCGTGCCCTTCTTTTTTTTGCCTGCTCGTTCGCCGCGCGGCCCGGTACACTAGCGGCGTTTTGCCAACGAATACCTCCACCCGCTTCAAGGAATGTACCCATGGGATGGTTCAAAGATTTGCTCGGCACCAGCAACCGGCAGTCGGCGGCGTCGACCTCCGAGTCTGCCGGTGGCCCGCTCGGACTGGCGCAGGGCAAGGCGATCCGCTTCGACACGACCCTCGGCCTGTTGCTCGACGGCAGCACCTCGGTACGTGTTCCCGACGCCCAGGCCATCTGGAGCGCCGGCTGGATCGACCTCGGTCAGTCGAACAAACTGCATCGCTACTATCTGAACGATGAAGAGTTCTGGGTACAAGTCCATGTCACCGGCGACGACCAGATCGAGTCGGTGACGCTGTTCAACTACCTCAGCTATGTGACGGTCAACAGTGACGCCGAACTGCAGCGCCTGGCCGGCCCGAACAGCCTGATCGGCCTGCCGACCTACCGCCACGAAGGTGTCGAATACACTCGTGAATGGGGCACCGAACGTGGCCAGACCGAACTGGTGCCGCTCACCGAACAGGTGATCAACCCCGACGAGTCCTACACCATCAACCATCACTCGATGCTTTACGCCCGGGAGACCGGCCAGACCGATCGCCGCGAGCTCTTGCTGTTCTCCGTCGAACAGGACGAAGAAGGCACCGTCAGCCTGAGCACCTCGCTGGGCATCTCGCTGTACACCACCGATTTGAGCACTATCTAAAAGGAAGTTTTCCATGCTGGAAGCGTTGTCCATTTCCCTGAACAAAGCCGCGCTGGTCGGTTTCGTTGCCTACCTGATCGGCGCCGTGCTGCTGTTCATGCTGTTTCAGTTCGTCTACACCCGCGTCACGCCGCACAAGGAATTCGAGCTGATCCGTTCCGGCAACGTCGCCGCCGCCATTGCCCTGTCCGGCGCGATCATCGGCTTCGCGATTCCGGCGAGCAACGTGATCGCCCATTCGATCAACGTCCTAGACTTCGTGCTCTGGGCGGTGATCGCGGCTGTGGTGCAATTGCTGGCCTTCCTGGCGACCGGGCTGGTGCTCAAAGGCACGTCCCAACGCATCGCCAACGGTGAAATCGCCGCGGGCATTTATGTGGCGGCGGTGGCAATCAGCGTCGGCATGCTCAACGCCGCGTGCATGACCCCGTCCTACTGATCGGCAGGAAGCCTGAGATGAAACGAAGCAAGTACGTTCAACTGTCCCTGGCCGCTTCGGTGGCCCTGGCGATTTCCGGTGAAGTGGCCGCCCAGGAACAGCAACGCAACCTCCAGAGTGTCGAACAATGCGTCGACGCCGAACTGGCGCCGGATGTCTGCTCGAATGCCTACGTCGCCGCCCTGGCCGAACACCGGCGGATCTCCCCGGCCTACGACGACAAGGCTGCCTGCGACGCGGACTTTGCTGCTGACTGGTGTCAGAAAAATTCCGCCGGCCGTTTCGTGCCGAAACTCGGTGGCTTCAAGGTGCCGCAGGACGGTGAGCCGGCGCAGAACCTCGATGCGATCGCCAATGCACAGATGCCGGCGGGTGATGCGGCTGCCGTGCAGAGCAATCAGACAAGTACCTCGCACTCATCCAGCGGTGCAGGCAACGGCTGGCTCACCGGATGGCTGATCGGCAATGCCATGAGCAACAACCGCGCGAGCGACTCGCGGCCGGTTTATCGTGAGCGCAATACCCGCCAGACCTACGACACCTCGACGCTGAACCGTCGAATCGAGTCGGCACCGAGCCGCAGCCAGCGGGACTACGACAGCGATTACCGCAAACCGGTCAACGTCGCCTCGTCCACTTCCCGTGGCGGTTTCGGCAGCCAGTCCAGCGCACGCAGCGGTTGGGGCGGCTGGGGCCGTTCGAGCAGCTGACCATGAAGAAGATCCACTGCGCCGAGCGCCACGACTGGAAACAGACCGCCGAAAGCCTCGGTTTTCTGTTTCATACCATCGACGACGAGCCGTACTGGGACGAGCGCGCCTACTACCAGTTCACGCTCGCGCAGATCGAAAACGATCTGGAGGATCCGACCACCGAGTTGCACGAGATGTGCATGGATCTGGTCGACCGCGTCGTGCACAGCGAAGAACTGCTGGATCGTCTGAGCATTCCGGCACCGTACTACGACATGATCCGAACGTCCTGGCTGGAAGGTCATCCGCATCTGTACGGGCGCATGGACTTCTCCTACAGCGGCAACGGCCCTGCGAAGCTGCTCGAACTCAACTACGACACGCCCACCAGCCTTTATGAAGCAGCGGCGTTCCAGTGGGGCTGGCTGGAGCAATGCATCGAGCGCGGAATGCTGCCGCGCCATGCCGACCAGTTCAACAGCATCGACACCCGGCTGCACGAAGCCTTTGCTCAACTGAAACTGAAGCGGCCGTTTTACTTCGCCTCGATGAAAGACTCGGTCGAAGACAAGGGCACCACGGATTATCTGCGGCTGATCGCAGAGAAGGTCGGCATCGAATCGCGGCACATCGATATCGAAGACATCGGCCTGAGCGCTGAAGGCCGCTTCGTGGATCTCGAAGATCGCTGGATCCCGCACCTGTTCAAACTGCACGCCTGGGAATTCATCTTCCACGAGCCGTTCGGCGCGGCGATTGCCGAGTGCGACACGCAGTTTTTCGAACCGGCGTGGAAGTCGATCCTATCCAACAAGGGCGCCCTGCCCCTGCTATGGGAGTTTCATAAAGGCCACCCGAATCTGCTGGCTGCTCACCTCGATCCGAACCCGGGCAGTGCGGTGCCCAAGGGCTGGGTGCGCAAACCGTACTTCTCCCGGGAAGGCGCCAACATCGAGCTGCAGACCGCCGAAGGTCTGATCGTCAAAGAGGATGGGCCCTACACCGACGCGCCCTTCATCCTGCAGGAATTTGCCCCTTTGCCGAAGTTCGACGACAGCTACACGTTGATCGGTTCATGGGTAATCGGTGATCAGGCGGCGGGGATTGGCGTACGCGAAGACAACAGCCTTATCACCAAGGATTCGAGCCGGTTTCTGCCACATCTGATTCTTGATTGAAAAACCTGCGTGCATGAAAAAGGCCCGTCGCATTCAGCGACGGGCCTTTTTTGTTTAGCGCGGATACAGCAGCGAATCAGAACGGAATGTCGTCATCGAAGCTGTCGAAATCCGGAGCCGGTTGCGGTGCGGCCTGCTGTGGAGCCGGGGCCGAACGCTGCTGAGGTGCCGACTGCTGCGGACGCGGAGCCTGCTGGCGTGGCGCCTGCTGCTGGTAGTTGTTGCCACCGCCTTGTTGGTCGCCCTGTTGTGGACGGCCGCCGAGCAGTTGCATGGTGCCTTGCATGTCGACCACGATTTCGGTGGTGTAACGCTTGATACCGTCTTTTTCCCACTCACGGGTCTGCAGCTTGCCTTCGATGTAAACCTGCGAACCCTTGCGCAGGTATTCGCCGGCGATTTCGGCAACCTTGCCGAACATCGATACGCGGTGCCACTCGGTCTTCTCGACCTTCTGACCGGTCTGCTTGTCGGTCCACTGCTCGCTGGTCGCCAGACTCAGGTTGGTCACGGCGTTACCGTTGGGCAGGTAGCGTACTTCGGGATCCTGGCCGCAAGTACCGACCAGAATGACTTTGTTAACCCCACGGGCCATAACGTTCTCCTAGGCTTCGCACGCAGTCTGCGCCGGGTTGTTCACCAGGCGTTCGAGAGTGGTGCGATCCATTAATTCGGTGTCCAGTTTGATGTAGATCGCCGCTTCATCAGCGACTATCACTGCATCAGTTACCCCTACGAGGGCCTTGAGACGCTCGACCAGACCCGCTTCGCGGATCGCTTCGGGCGACAACGGCAGGCGCAGGCTCGTCACGTAGGGAGGTTCGCGCATGGTAACAGCAAAGGCCAGCCAAAGTGCAGCCAGCCCGGCACATCCGAGGAACACAACCGACAGACCGCCATGCTGGAACATCCAGCCGCCGAGAATACCGCCGAGTGCCGAACCGAGGAACTGACTGGTGGAGTACACGCCCATGGCCGTGCCTTTGCCACCTGCCGGTGAAACCTTGCTGATCAGCGACGGCAGCGAAGCTTCCAGCAGATTGAACGCGGTGAAGAACACCACCGTCCCGATCACCAGAGCCCGCAGGCTGTCACCGAACTGCCAGAAGAATAGCTCAGTGAGCATCAGCGTCATCACGGCGCCGAGCAAAACTCGTTTCATTTTGCGTTTCTTCTCGCCGTAGATAATGAACGGGATCATGGCGAAGAAAGAAATCAGCAGTGCGGTGAGGTAGACCCACCAGTGCTGTTCCTTGGGCAGACCGGCCTTTTCAACCAACGCCAAAGGCAGTGCGACGAAGCTCGACATCAACATCGCATGTAACACAAAAATGCCCAGGTCCAGCCGCAGCAGGTCCGGGTGCTTGAGTGTCGGCATCAACGCCTGCCGTGCAACGCCGGACTCGCGATGGCTCAACGGCCCGGTGGATTTCGGCACCATGAACATAACGATCACGACCCCGACCAGTGCCATGCCACCGGTGGCGAGGAACAGGCCGGACAAGCCGAATGCACGGGTCAGCAGCGGGCCGACCACCATCGCCACGGCGAACGACAGGCCGATGGTCATGCCGATCATGGCCATTGCCTTGGTGCGGTGCTGTTCGCGGGTCAGGTCGGAGAGCAAGGCCATGACCGCCGCAGAAATAGCGCCGGCGCCCTGCAGGATCCGCCCGGCAATCACGCCCCAGATCGAATCGGCCTGAGCCGCCAGCACGCTGCCGAGGGCGAAGACGATCAGCCCCAGGTAAATCACCGGACGGCGACCGATGCGGTCGGAAATGATCCCGAACGGAATCTGGAAAATCGCCTGGGTCAGGCCGTAAGCGCCGATCGCCAGCCCGATCAGGGCCGGGGTCGCTCCCGCCAGATCCATGCCGTAGGTCGCCAGTACCGGCAACACCATGAACATGCCAAGCATACGGAAGGCGAACACCAGGGCCAGACCGCTCGCCGCGCGGGTCTCGCTGCCACTCATGCGTTCGCTGTGGGGATCGTGCATGGAAAAACCTCGTGTGAACCGGCGGCGATTCTACCAGTCCCATCGAGAGACGGGGTATATCGCGACGCTTTGACGCGTACAGATGAAACTCTCTTCATGTAAGGCAAAAAACCCTTAACTTGATAGTGTGCATCCATCCAGTATTTGGCCGTATACTCCTGTGTTTTCGACGCCCGCCGAGCGAGGCCATTTTGGACAAGATCCTGATTCGTGGGGCCCGCACCCACAACCTGAAGAACATCGACCTGACCCTGCCACGGGACAAACTGATCGTCATCACCGGCCTGTCCGGATCCGGCAAGTCGTCCCTGGCCTTCGACACGCTGTACGCCGAAGGTCAGCGCCGCTATGTCGAATCCCTGTCGGCCTATGCCCGACAGTTCCTGTCGATGATGGAAAAACCCGACGTCGACACCATCGAAGGCCTGTCGCCGGCGATCTCCATCGAACAGAAGTCGACCTCGCACAACCCGCGCTCCACGGTCGGCACCATCACTGAAATCTACGACTACCTGCGTCTGCTGTATGCCCGCGTCGGTACGCCGCGCTGCCCGGATCACGACATTCCGCTGGAAGCCCAGACCGTCAGCCAGATGGTCGACCTGGTGCTGGCTCAGCCGGAAGGCAGCAAGCTGATGCTGCTGGCGCCGGTGATTCGCGAGCGCAAGGGCGAGCATCTGTCGGTGTTCGAAGAACTGCGCGCCCAAGGCTTCGTCCGGGCCCGGGTCAACGGCCGGCTCTGCGAGCTGGACGAACTGCCGAAACTGGATAAACAGAAGAAGCACACGATTGAAGTCGTGGTCGACCGCTTCAAGGTTCGCGCGGATCTGCAGCAGCGTCTGGCGGAATCCTTCGAGACCGCGCTGAAGCTGGCGGACGGCATCGCGCTGGTGGCGCCGATGGACGACGAGCCAGGCGAAGAGATGATTTTCTCCGCGCGCTTCGCCTGCCCGATCTGCGGCCACGCGATCAGCGAGCTGGAACCCAAGCTGTTTTCCTTCAACAACCCGGCCGGCGCCTGCCCGACCTGCGACGGTCTGGGCGTGAAGCAGTTCTTCGACATCAAGCGACTGGTCAACGGTGAACTCACGCTGGCCGAGGGCGCGATTCGTGGCTGGGATCGGCGCAACGTCTATTACTTCCAGATGCTCGGCTCGCTGGCCGCGCATTACGGCTTCAGCCTGGAGCAGCCGTTCAACGAGCTGCCGGCCGACCAGCAGAAGTACATCCTGCACGGCAGCGGCTCGCAGAACGTCGATTTCAAATACCTCAACGACCGAGGCGACATCGTCAAGCGCTCGCACCCGTTCGAAGGCATCGTGCCGAATCTCGAACGCCGCTACCGCGAAACCGAATCGGCAAGCGTTCGCGAAGAACTGGCGAAGTTCCTCAGCACCCAGTCCTGCCCGGATTGCCGTGGCACCCGCCTGCGTCGCGAAGCGCGGCACGTGTGGGTCGGCGAGAAAACCCTGCCGGCGGTGACCAACCTGCCGATCGGCGACGCTTGCGATTACTTCGGCGCGCTGAAGATGACCGGGCGCCGTGGCGAGATCGCCGACAAGATTCTCAAGGAAATCCGCGAGCGCCTGCAATTCCTGGTCAATGTCGGTCTCGACTATCTGTCGCTGGATCGCAGTGCCGACACGCTATCTGGCGGCGAGGCACAGCGGATTCGTCTGGCCAGCCAGATCGGCGCGGGCCTGGTGGGTGTTCTGTACATCCTCGACGAGCCGTCCATTGGCCTGCACCAGCGCGACAATGACCGCCTGCTCGGCACCCTCAAGCACCTGCGCGACATCGGCAATACGGTGATCGTGGTCGAGCATGACGAAGACGCGATTCGTCTCGCTGACTACGTAGTGGATATCGGCCCGGGCGCTGGGGTTCATGGCGGGCAGATCGTCGCCGAAGGCACGCCGGACGAAGTCATGGCACACCCGGACTCGCTGACCGGTAAATACCTGTCGGGCCGGGTGAAGATTGAAGTGCCGGCCAAGCGCACGCCGCGCAACAAGAAACAGGTGCTGGCGCTCAAGGGCGCGCGTGGCAACAACCTGCGCAACGTTGACCTGGAAATCCCGATCGGCCTGCTGACCTGCGTGACCGGCGTTTCCGGCTCCGGCAAATCGACGCTGATCAACAACACGCTGTTCCCGCTGAGCGCAACGGCACTCAATGGCGCGACCACCCTGGAAGCCGCAGCCCACGACAGCATCAAAGGCCTGGAACATCTGGACAAGGTTGTCGACATCGACCAGAGCCCAATCGGCCGTACACCACGCTCCAACCCGGCAACCTATACCGGGCTGTTCACGCCGATCCGCGAACTGTTCGCCGGCGTGCCCGAGTCCCGCTCCCGTGGTTACGGCCCGGGGCGTTTCTCGTTCAACGTGAAGGGTGGTCGTTGCGAAGCCTGCCAGGGCGACGGTCTGATCAAGGTGGAAATGCACTTCCTGCCGGACATCTACGTTCCGTGCGACGTGTGCAAGAGCAAGCGCTACAACCGCGAAACACTGGAGATCAAATACAAGGGCAAGAGCATCCACGAAACCCTCGAGATGACCATCGAGGAAGCGCGGGAGTTCTTCGATGCGGTGCCGGCGCTGGCGCGCAAGCTGCAAACGCTGATGGATGTGGGCCTGTCGTACATCAAGCTCGGGCAATCGGCGACCACGCTGTCCGGTGGTGAGGCTCAGCGGGTCAAGTTGTCTCGCGAGCTGTCCAAACGCGATACCGGCAAGACCCTGTACATCCTCGACGAGCCGACCACCGGTCTGCACTTCGCGGATATCCAGCAACTGCTCGACGTACTGCATCGCCTGCGCGACCACGGCAACACCGTGGTGGTGATCGAGCACAACCTCGACGTGATCAAGACCGCCGACTGGCTAGTGGATCTCGGCCCCGAGGGTGGCTCGAAAGGTGGGCAGATCATCGCCACCGGCACGCCGGAGGAAGTGGCCGAGATGAAACAGTCTCACACCGGCCATTACCTCAAGCCGCTGTTGCTCCGCGATCGGGCCTGATCGCCGGGCATGAAAAAGCCCCTGCACTTCATCAGTGACAGGGGCTTTTTTGTATCGGCTGCAATCAGGACGCGTGGGACTGCAGGTAGTTCTGGATACCGATCAGTTTGATCAGGCCCAACTGCTTTTCAAGCCAGTAGGTGTGATCTTCTTCGGTGTCATTGAGCTGAACCCGCAGGATCTCGCGGCTGACATAGTCGCCGTGCTGTTCGCACAGTTCGATGCCCTTGCACAGCGCGGCGCGCACTTTGTACTCAAGACGCAAATCCGCTTCGAGCATGGTCTCGACCGTGGTACCAACATCCAGGTCATCCGGGCGCATGCGCGGAGTGCCTTCGAGCATCAGAATCCGGCGCATCAGCGCATCGGCGTGACCGGCCTCTTCTTCCATCTCGTGGTTGATTCGTTCGTAGAGCTTGGTGAATCCCCAGTCCTCATACATCCGCGAGTGAACGAAATATTGGTCACGCGCGGCCAGTTCGCCGGTCAGCAACGTGTTGAGGTAATCGATAACGTCTGGGTGGCCTTGCATCGCCCTACATCTCCCTGCTTGAAAGTCTGTAGTTTGAACCAACCTGACTGGAAGGTCACTCACTTCGCGCAATAAAAGCGAAGATATTCTGAGAAAAGCAGCCTAAATAACGCAAAAACCGCCCTAATGAGGGCGGTTCTGCTTCTCGTTTAGACTTCGTTAAGCTGTACGTTGAGCAGTTTTGCGATTGCTTCTCCGTACGCCGGATCGGCTTTGTGGAAATGCTGCAACTGACGGTCGACGACATCACTCGATACACCCGCCATCGCGCCGGCGATGTTGCTGACCAGCAATGCTTTCTGCTCGTCGCTCATCAAACGGAACAGCGCACCGGCGTGGCTGTAGTAGTCGCTGTCTTCACGATGATCGTAGCGATCAGCCGCGCCGCTCAGGGCCAGTGCAGGCTCGGCATAGTGCGGCGCTTGTTTCGGCGACTCTACATAGCTGTTCGGCTCGTAGTTAGGCGCTGCGCCACCATTGCTGCCAAAAGCCATCGAACCATCACGCCGGTAAGTATTCACCGGGCTGCGTGGGGCATTCACCGGCAGTTGCTGGTGGTTGGTGCCTACACGGTAGCGGTGAGCGTCGGCGTATGCGAACACACGACCTTGCAGCATGCGATCCGGCGACAGACCTACGCCAGGCACCATGTTGCTGGGACCGAACGCAGCTTGCTCGACTTCAGCAAAGTAGTTGAGCGGATTACGGTTCAGTTCCAGCTCACCCACTTCAATCAGTGGAAACTCCTTCTGCGACCAAGTCTTGGTCACGTCGAACGGGTTCTCGTAGTGCGCAGCGGCCTGGGCCTCGGTCATGATCTGGATGCACACGCTCCATTTCGGGAAGTCACCACGTTCGATGGCCTCGAACAGATCGCGCTGGGCGTAGTCGGGATCTGTGCCTGCCAAACGTGCCGCGTCTGCCGGCGCCAGGTTCTTGATTCCTTGCTTGGTCTTGTAATGCCACTTCACCCAGTGGCGCTCGCCTTGAGCGCTGATCAGGCTGTAGGTGTGGCTGCCGAAGCCGTGCATGTGGCGATAGCCGTCCGGAATGCCGCGATCAGAGAACAGGATCGTGACCTGGTGCAGCGCTTCAGGCGAATGCGACCAGAAGTCCCACATCATCTGCGCGCTTTTCAGGTTGCTTTGCGGCAGGCGTTTCTGGGTGTGGATAAAGTCAGGGAATTTCAGCGGATCACGAATGAAGAACACCGGCGTGTTGTTGCCGACGATGTCCCAGTTGCCTTCTTCGGTATAGAACTTGAGGGCGAAGCCACGTGGATCGCGCTCGGTGTCGGCCGAGCCACGCTCGCCACCGACCGTTGAAAAACGCAGGAAGGTCGGCGTCTGTTTGCCGACAGCGGAGAACAGCTTGGCGCTGGTGTACTGCGTAATGTCGCGAGTGACCGTGAAAGTACCGTATGCGCCCGAACCCTTGGCGTGTACACGACGCTCAGGAATGTTTTCCCGGTTGAAGTGAGCAAGCTTCTCGATCAGATGGAAATCATCGAGCAGCAACGGGCCACGAGGGCCAGCGGAGCGAGAATTCTGGTTATCAGCGACAGGTGCGCCACTGGCGGTCGTAAGCGTCTTGTTCTGGCTCATGCGATCTTCATCCTCTATCGGTCTTGAACTGCCGGCTAATCGGCTTGTTAGGGAGTATCGATCATCAATATGACAGCCACAAATTCATTAACTCATGACTATCAATAGAGAAAAACTAACGATAAATCCTGGCACATAGTGCAGAACCAAACAGGGTAGAAGCTTGTACGAATAGCGCATTTCTTACAGGCACAAAAAACCGGGCACTAGGCCCGGTTCCTTGTTTCAGACTGATGTCTTACTCAGCGGATACAGCTTCACCGCCGACAGCACGATCAACCAGTTCGACGTACGCCATAGGCGCGTTGTCACCAGCGCGGAAACCGCACTTGAGGATGCGCAGGTAGCCACCCTCACGGGTAGCGTAACGCTTGCCCAGGTCGTTGAAGAGCTTACCAACGATAGCTTTCGAACGAGTACGGTCGAAAGCCAGACGACGGTTAGCAACGCTGTCTGTCTTGGCCAGAGTGATCAGCGGCTCGGCAACGCGGCGCAGTTCTTTGGCTTTTGGCAGAGTAGTTTTGATCAGCTCGTGCTCGAACAGCGACACCGCCATGTTTTGGAACATGGCCTTGCGGTGCGAGCTGGTGCGGCTCAGGTGACGACCACTTTTACGATGACGCATGGTTCATTCCTTACCAAACACAACGTTCGGTGATTACGACGATCAGGCAGTCGCCTTGTCGTCCTTCTTAAGACTTGCAGGCGGCCAGTTGTCGAGGCGCATGCCGAGGGACAGACCGCGGGAGGCCAGAACGTCCTTGATTTCAGTCAAGGATTTCTTGCCCAGGTTCGGAGTCTTCAACAGCTCTACTTCGGTACGCTGAATCAGGTCGCCGATGTAGTAGATGTTTTCCGCCTTAAGGCAGTTAGCCGAACGTACAGTCAGTTCCAGATCGTCAACCGGGCGAAGCAGGATCGGATCGATCTCGTCTTCCTGCTCGACAACCACTGGCTCACTGTCACCTTTGAGGTCGACGAACGCAGCCAACTGCTGTTGCAGAATGGTTGCAGCGCGGCGGATAGCCTCTTCAGGATCCAGAGTACCGTTGGTTTCCAGATCAATAACCAGCTTGTCCAGGTTGGTGCGCTGCTCGACACGGGCGTTTTCCACCACGTATGCGATACGGCGAACCGGGCTGAACGAAGAGTCAAGCTGCAAGCGACCGATGCTGCGGCTTTCGTCTTCATCGCTCTGACGCGAGTCTGCTGGTTCATAACCACGACCACGAGCTACGGTGAGCTTCATGTTCAGGGCGCCGTTAGACGCCAGGTTAGCGATTACGTGATCGGGATTAACGATCTCGACATCATGATCCAGCTGAATATCGGCAGCGGTAACCACCCCCGAACCCTTCTTCGACAAGGTCAGCGTAACTTCGTCACGACCGTGCAGCTTGATAGCCAGACCTTTAAGGTTCAACAGGATTTCAATTACGTCTTCCTGTACACCTTCGATGGCGCTGTACTCGTGGAGCACACCGTCAATCTCGGCCTCGACTACTGCACAGCCGGGCATTGAGGACAACAGGATGCGGCGCAGCGCGTTGCCCAGGGTGTGGCCGAAACCACGCTCGAGAGGCTCGAGTGTGATCTTGGCGCGGGTTGGACTGACAACCTGCACATCAATATGGCGGGGTGTCAGGAACTCATTTACCGAAATCTGCATGGATGCACCTATTTTCTAGCCCTTACTTGGAGTAGAGCTCGACAATCAGGCTTTCGTTGATGTCGGCGGACAGATCACTGCGAGCAGGAACGTTCTTGAAAACGCCCGACTTCTTCTCAGTGTCTACTTCTACCCATTCTACGCGGCCACGTTGGGCACACAGATCGAGAGCTTGGACAATGCGAAGTTGGTTTTTTGCTTTCTCGCGAACAGCAACCACGTCACCAGCACGAACCTGGTAGGACGGAACGTTTACGGTCTGACCGTTAACGCTGATCGACTTGTGCGATACCAGCTGACGGGATTCGGCACGAGTCGAACCAAAGCCCATACGGTATACAACGTTGTCCAGACGGCATTCGAGCAGTTGCAGCAGGTTTTCACCAGTTGCACCTTTCTTGCCAGCAGCTTCTTTGTAGTAGCCGCTGAACTGACGCTCGAGAACGCCGTAGATACGACGGACCTTCTGCTTTTCACGCAGTTGGGTGCCGTAGTCGGACTGGCGACCGCGGCGTTGGCCGTGGATACCAGGTGCTGCTTCAATGTTGCACTTCGATTCGATCGCGCGCACGCCGCTCTTCAGGAAGAGATCGGTGCCTTCGCGACGAGCGAGTTTGCATTTTGGACCAATGTAACGAGCCATTCTTTACAATCTCCTGGATTACACGCGGCGCTTCTTCGGCGGACGGCACCCGTTGTGCGGGATTGGCGTCACGTCGGTGATGCTGGCGATCTTGTAGCCACAGCCGTTCAAAGCGCGGACTGCGGATTCACGACCTGGACCTGGCCCCTTGACGTTCACGTCGAGGTTTTTCAGGCCGTATTCCAGCGCAGCTTGACCAGCACGCTCAGCAGCTACTTGAGCAGCGAACGGGGTGGACTTGCGGGAACCGCGGAAACCCGAACCACCGGAGGTAGCCCAGGAAAGAGCGTTACCTTGACGGTCGGTGATGGTCACGATGGTGTTGTTAAAAGAAGCATGGATGTGGGCGATGCCATCAACCACTGTCTTTTTAACTTTTTTACGAGGACGAGCAGCAGGTTTTGCCATGATTAAATTCCTGTCGATTCGCTGGGGCGATTACTTGCGGATCGGCTTACGCGGACCTTTACGGGTACGCGCGTTGGTCTTGGTACGCTGACCGCGTACTGGCAGACCACGACGATGACGCAGACCGCGATAGCAACCGAGGTCCATCAAGCGCTTGATTTTCATGTTGATTTCGCGACGCAGGTCACCTTCAGTGGTGAACTTCGCCACTTCGCCACGCAGCTGTTCAATCTGCTCGTCGCTCAGATCCTTGATCTTTGCGGCTGGGTTTACCCCAGTCTCTGCACAGATCTTCTGTGCAGTAGTGCGACCAACACCATAGATGTAGGTCAGCGAGATAACAGTATGCTTGTTATCTGGAATGTTAACGCCTGCAATACGGGCCATTCAGTGGGACTCCAATTGACAGCTACCTACGCCCCGGAAGCCAAGAAATAGGGCGCGAGATAATATCGCTGTAATAACAAATAATCAACCCGGTAGCGCACTAGCTACCGGGCTTGAAGCACAATCACACTCAGCCTTGGCGCTGTTTGTGACGCGGTTCCGCGCTGCAAATTACTCGAACAACACCTTCGCGGCGAATAATCTTGCAGTTACGGCACAGCTTTTTCACCGATGCACGAACTTTCATCACCAACTCCTCGAACCTTATGGGTACTCAGCGCAACATGCCGCTGCCGTAACCCTTCAGGTTGGCTTTCTTCATCAGGGATTCGTACTGGTGCGAAACGAGGTGCGATTGTACTTGGGACATGAAGTCCATCACAACCACGACCACGATCAGCAACGAGGTCCCGCCAAGGTAGAACGGAACGTTTGCTGCAACCACCAGGAACTGGGGCAACAAGCACACGGCCGTCATGTAAAGAGCACCGAACATGGTCAAGCGAGTCAAAACGCCATCAATATAGCGTGCGGACTGCTCACCTGGACGGATGCCCGGAATAAAGGCACCGGACTTCTTCAGGTTTTCCGCTACGTCTTTCGGATTGAACATCAACGCCGTATAGAAGAAGCAGAAGAAAATAATCCCTGCACTAAACAGCAGAATATTCAACGGCTGACCAGGAGCGATCGACTGCGAGATGTCCTGCAACCAGCCCATACCTTCAGACTGACCAAACCAGGCACCCAACGAAGCCGGGAACAGCAAAATGCTGCTCGCGAAAATAGCCGGAATAACACCGGCCATGTTCACCTTCAGCGGCAAGTGGCTTGTCTGCGCAGCAAAAACCTTGCGGCCCTGCTGACGCTTGGCGTAGTGAACAGCGATACGACGCTGACCACGCTCAATGAACACCACGAAACCGATAATCGCTACTGCCAGCAAACCGATGGCAACCAAAGCGAAGATGTTGATATCGCCCTGACGCGCAGACTCGAAAGACTGCCCGATTGCTCTCGGAAGACCGGCGACGATACCCGAAAAAATCAACATCGAGATACCGTTGCCTACACCACGCTCAGTAATCTGCTCACCCAGCCACATCATGAACATCGCGCCAGCCACAAACGTGGAGACCGCGACGAAATGGAAGCCAAAGTCACCAGTGAACGCAACGCCCTGCCCCGCCAGACCAATGGACATGCCAATGGCCTGAACGAGAGCGAGGACGACGGTGCCGTAGCGGGTGTACTGGCTGATCTTGCGACGGCCAGCTTCACCTTCCTTCTTCAACTGCTCCAGCTGCGGGCTGACGGCGGTCATCAACTGCATGATGATCGATGCCGAAATGTACGGCATGATCCCCAGTGCAAAGATGCTCATCCGCTCCAGCGCGCCGCCGGAAAACATGTTGAACAAGCTAAGAATGGTCCCCTCATTCTGTCGAAACAGGTCTGCGAGTCGGTCCGGGTTGATACCTGGAACCGGGATGTGTGCGCCTATTCGGTAGACGATAATCGCCAGGAACAGAAAACGCAGACGAGCCCAGAGTTCAGACATACCGCCTTTGCCGAGCGCAGAGAGAGCACCTTGCTTAGCCATTTATTCCTCGAACTTGCCGCCAGCTGCTTCGATAGCCGCACGCGCACCTTTGGTGGCGCCGATTCCCTTGCCGATAGTGACAGCGCGAGTCACTTCACCGGACAGCATGATTTTCACACGCTGTACGTTGACGTTGATCACGTTGGCATCTTTCAGGGACTGCACGGTGACGATGTCGCCTTCCACTTTAGCCAGCTCGGACAGACGCACTTCTGCGCGGTCCATGGCTTTCAGGGAAACGAAACCGAACTTCGGCAGGCGACGATGCAGCGGCTGTTGACCGCCTTCAAAGCCTGGAGCAATGGTGCCACCGGAGCGGGAAGTCTGACCTTTGTGACCACGGCCACCAGTCTTACCCAAACCACTACCGATACCACGGCCCGGACGATGCTTTTCGCGACGGGAACCCGGCGCTGGACTCAGATCATTGAGTTTCATCGATTAACCCTCGACACGCAGCATGTAGTAAGCCTTGTTGATCATCCCGCGATTCTCGGGAGTATCCTGGACTTCTACAGTGTGACCGATGCGACGCAGACCCAGACCCTTAACGCACAGTTTGTGGTTAGGGATGCGGCCGGTCATGCTTTTGATCAGCGTAACTTTAACGGTAGCCATGATTACTTGATCTCCTCAACACGCAGGCCACGTTTGGCTGCAATGGATTCAGGAGACTGCATCGCCTTCAGACCCTTGAAAGTGGCGTGAACCACGTTTACAGGGTTAGTCGAGCCGTAGCACTTGGCCAGAACGTTCTGAACGCCAGCAACTTCGAGGACAGCACGCATAGCGCCGCCAGCGATGATACCGGTACCTTCAGAAGCAGGCTGCATGTACACCTTCGAAGCGCCATGGGCGGACTTCATTGCGTACTGCAGAGTGGTGCCGTTCAGATCAACCTGGATCATGTTGCGGCGAGCAGCTTCCATTGCCTTCTGGATCGCAGCAGGCACTTCACGCGACTTGCCACGGCCGAAGCCAACACGCCCTTTACCATCACCAACCACGGTCAACGCGGTGAAAGTGAAGATACGGCCGCCTTTAACGGTTTTGGCTACGCGGTTAACTTGAACCAGCTTCTCGATGTAGCCTTCGTCGCGCTTTTGGTCGTTATTTGACATAACTTAGAACTCCAGCCCAGCTTCACGAGCAGCATCAGCCAGCGCCTTGACGCGGCCGTGGTACTTGAAGCCAGAGCGGTCGAAAGCCACCTGCGAGACGCCAGCGGCTTTTGCACGCGTAGCGACCAGCTGGCCAACCTTAGTGGCCGCGTCGATGTTGCCAGTGGCGCCATCACGCAGTTCTTTATCCAAAGTCGAGGCGCTTGCCAGGACTTTGTTGCCGTCGGCCGAAATGACCTGGGCGTAGATGTGCTGCGAAGAGCGGAACACGCAGAGACGCACGACTTCGAGTTCGTGCATTTTCAGGCGTGCTTTGCGAGCGCGACGCAGTCGAGTAACTTTTTTGTCGGTCATTTGCTATGCCCTACTTCTTCTTGGCTTCTTTACGACGGACGACTTCGTCCGCGTAGCGCACACCTTTGCCTTTGTACGGCTCTGGTGGACGGAAGTCGCGGATCTCGGCGGCCACTTGACCTACCAGCTGCTTGTCGATGCCCTTGATCAGGATATCGGTCTGGCTAGGAGTCTCAGCGGTGATGCCTTCCGGCAGTTCGTAATCCACTGGGTGCGAGAAGCCAAGAGCCAGGTTCAGCACCTGACCTTTTGCTTGCGCTTTGTAACCAACACCGACCAGCTGGAGCTTACGCTCGAAGCCTTGGCTTACGCCCTGGACCATGTTGTTTACCAACGCACGAGTGGTACCGGCCATTGCGCGAGTCTGTTGATCGCCATTGCGAGCAGCAAAACGCAGCTCACCGGCTTCTTCAACGACTTCAACGGACGAATGGACGTTCAGTTCAAGAGTACCCTTGGCACCCTTCACCGAAAGCTGTTGGCCTGCGAATTTTACTTCGACACCGGCTGGCAGCTTAACGGGGTTCTTAGCGACGCGAGACATGCTTATCCCCCCTTAGAACACAGTGCAAAGAACTTCGCCGCCGACACCGGCAGCGCGCGCAGCACGATCAGTCATCACACCTTTGTTGGTGGAGACGATAGACACACCGAGACCGCCACGTACTTTTGGCAGTTCTTCGACGGACTTGTACTGACGCAGGCCTGGACGGCTAACGCGCTTCACTTCCTCGATGACCGGACGGCCTTCGAAGTATTTCAGCTCGATGGACAGCAGTGGTTTGGTTTCGCTGCTGATCTGATAACCCGCGATGTAACCTTCGTCCTTCAGGACTTTTGCTACAGCCACCTTCAACGTGGAAGACGGCATGCTTACGACGGACTTTTCAGCCATCTGGGCATTACGGATTCGAGTTAGCATGTCCGCTAACGGGTCCTGCATACTCATGGGCTAGACGCTCCTAATACAGAAAAATTAGCCTTGCGGCTACTACTTGTCGCCGAGAAATTCCGGGCATAAAAAACACGGGCTCAGGCGAGCCGGTCATTCTAGACATACCCCAGAAATGAATCAAGCCCCAAAAGGGGCTTGATTCAAGTTCAAGGCCACCGATGGTCAGGTTCTTGCGACCCCGACCATCAAGGCTTTGACAGCAATTACCAGCTGGCTTTAACCAGACCTGGTACGTCACCACGCATTGCCGCTTCACGCAATTTGTTACGGCCGAGGCCGAACTTGCGGTAAACGCCGTGCGGACGACCGGTCAGACGGCAACGGTTACGCATGCGCGAGGCGCTTGCGTCACGTGGCTGCTTCTGCAGAGCTACGGTAGCTTCCCAACGTGCTTCTGGACTTGCGTTCAGATCAACGATGATAGCTTTCAGCGCTGCACGCTTGACGGCGTACTTGGCAACGGTGAGCTGACGCTTCAGCTCACGGTTTTTCATGCTCTTCTTGGCCATTTTCCTACTCCAATCAGTTGCGGAACGGGAATTTGAAAGCACGCAGCAGAGCGCGGCCTTCATCATCGTTCTTGGCAGTGGTGGTCAGGGTAATGTCCAGACCGCGGAGAGCATCGATCTTGTCGTAGTCGATTTCCGGGAAAATGATCTGCTCTTTCACGCCCATGCTGTAGTTGCCACGACCATCGAAGGACTTGGCATTCAGGCCGCGGAAGTCGCGAACCCGAGGCAGGGAGATCGACAGCAGACGATCCAGGAACTCGTACATACGCTCACGGCGCAGGGTCACTTTGACGCCGATCGGCCAACCTTCACGGACTTTAAAGCCAGCGATGGATTTGCGAGCGTAGGTCACAACGACTTTCTGGCCGGTGATCTTTTCCAGGTCAGCAACAGCGTGCTCGATGACTTTTTTGTCGCCGATCGCTTCGCCCAGACCCATGTTCAGGGTGATTTTGGTAACGCGCGGAACTTCCATCACGTTCGAAAGCTTAAGTTCTTCCTTAAGTTTCGGAGCGATTTCCTTCCGGTAAATCTCTTTTAGTCGTGCCATGGTCTTCTACCTAGCAGTGTTCAAGCATCAACCGCTTTTTGGGTCGACTTGAAGACACGAATTTTCTTACCGTCTTCTACTTTGAAACCAACGCGGTCAGCCTTGTTGGTTTCGCCGTTGAAGATGGCGACGTTGGAAGCGTGCAGTGGCGCTTCTTTCTCGACGATACCGCCCTGTACGCCCGACATCGGGTTAGGCTTGGTATGACGCTTGACCAGGTTCAGACCACCAACAACCAGACGGTTGTCAGCAAGAACCTTCAGCACCTTACCGCGCTTACCTTTGTCTTTGCCGGCGATCACGATGATCTCGTCGTCACGACGAATCTTTTGCATGTCGGATCTCCTTACAGCACTTCTGGGGCGAGCGAGACGATCTTCATGAACTTCTCAGTACGAAGTTCACGGGTCACTGGCCCAAAGATACGGGTGCCGATCGGCTCTTGCTTGTTGTTCAGAAGAACAGCAGCGTTGCCATCAAAGCGGATAATGGAGCCATCAGCACGACGTACGCCGTGACGAGTGCGGACTACAACAGCAGTCATCACTTGGCCTTTTTTCACCTTACCGCGAGGAATTGCTTCCTTCACGGTAACTTTGATGATGTCACCGATACCAGCGTAACGACGATGGGAGCCACCCAGCACCTTGATGCACATAACGCGGCGAGCGCCGCTGTTATCGGCCACATCGAGCATGGATTGAGTCTGAATCATATAATTTCTCCGACCCCTAGCCCTTAGACTTCCACAGCGCGTTCGAGAACATCAACCAGCGCCCAAGACTTGGTCTTGGCCATCGGACGAGTTTCACGAATAGTGACTTTGTCGCCGATGTGGCACTGATTGGTTTCGTCGTGCGCGTGCAGCTTAGTCGAACGCTTAACGTATTTACCGTAGATCGGGTGCTTAACGCGACGCTCGATCAGAACGGTGATGGTTTTGTCCATCTTGTCGCTGACAACACGGCCAGTCAGCGTACGGACAGTTTTTTCGGCTTCAGCCATGATCACTTACCTGCCTGCTGGTTGAGCACAGTCTTCACGCGAGCGATGTCACGCTTAACTTGCGAGAGCAGATGAGACTGCCCCAACTGGCCAGTTGCTTTCTGCATGCGCAGATTGAACTGGTCGCGCAGCAAGCCGAGCAGTTGCTCGTTCAGCTGCTGTGCGGATTTTTCACGAAGTTCATTCGCTTTCATCACATCACCGTCCGTTTAACAAAGGAGGTGGCGAGCGGCAGCTTTGCAGCAGCCAGGGCGAAAGCCTCACGCGCCAGCTCTTCAGAAACACCCTCGATTTCATACAGGACTTTGCCTGGCTGAATCTGGGCAACCCAGTACTCCACGTTACCCTTACCTTTACCCATACGAACCTCGAGAGGCTTCTTGGAGATCGGCTTGTCCGGGAATACACGGATCCAGATCTTGCCGCCACGTTTTACGTGACGGGTCAGAGCACGACGCGCTGACTCGATCTGACGAGCGGTGAGACGACCACGAGCTACAGACTTCAGCGCGAACTCGCCGAAGCTGACTTTGCTACCGCGCAGTGCCAGACCACGGTTGTGGCCGGTCATCTGCTTGCGGAACTTCGTACGCTTAGGTTGCAACATTTGGCGTACCCCTTACTTAGCAGCTTTTTTACGAGGCGCTGGTGCTTGTGGCTTCAGCTCTTCTTGGCGACCACCAATTACTTCGCCTTTGAAGATCCAAACCTTTACACCGATCACACCGTAAGTGGTGTGAGCTTCGTAGTTGGCATAGTCGATGTCGGCACGCAGGGTGTGCAGTGGCACACGACCTTCGCGATACCATTCAGTACGTGCGATTTCAGCACCGCCGAGACGACCGCTCACTTGGATTTTGATGCCTTTGGCACCAATGCGCATGGCGTTCTGTACAGCGCGCTTCATGGCGCGACGGAACATTACACGACGCTCCAGCTGCTGAGCTACGCTCTGCGCAACCAGCATACCGTCAAGCTCCGGCTTGCGGATCTCTTCGATATTGATGTGCACAGGCACACCCATTTGCTTGGTCAGGTCCTGACGCAGTTTCTCAACATCTTCACCTTTCTTCCCGATAACGATACCTGGGCGAGCGGTGTGGATGGTGATGCGTGCAGTTTGGGCCGGACGATGGATATCGATACGGCTTACGGACGCGCTTTTTAGTTTGTCTTGGAGGTATTCACGCACCTTCAGATCAGCGAACAAGTAGTCCGCATAAGTCCGACCGTCTGCGTACCAGACGGAGGTGTGCTCCTTGACGATTCCCAGGCGAATGCCAATGGGATGTACTTTCTGACCCATCTCTTCGACTCCGTTACTTGTCAGCAACCTTGACAGTGATATGGCAAGACCGCTTGACGATGCGATCAGCACGGCCTTTGGCACGTGGCATGATGCGCTTCAGCGAACGCCCTTCGTTGACGAAAACGGTGCTGACCTTCAGGTCATCAACGTCTGCGCCTTCGTTATGCTCGGCGTTGGCTACGGCCGACTCCAGCACTTTTTTCATGATCTCGGCGGCTTTCTTACTGCTGAAAGCCAACAGGTTGAGCGCTTCGCCCACCTTCTTCCCGCGGATCTGGTCGGCGACCAAGCGGGCTTTCTGGGCGGAGATTCGAGCGCCCGACAACTTAGCGGCTACTTCCATTTCCTTACCCCTTAACGCTTGGCTTTCTTGTCTGCCACGTGCCCGCGATAAGTGCGGGTACCGGCGAACTCGCCCAGTTTGTGGCCGACCATGTCTTCGTTTACGAGAACTGGGACGTGCTGACGACCGTTGTGTACAGCGATGGTCAAACCGACCATTTGTGGCAGGATCATCGAACGACGCGACCAAGTCTTAATTGGTTTGCGATCGTTCTTTTCCGCCGCCACTTCGATCTTCTTCAGTAGGTGAAGATCAATAAAAGGACCTTTTTTCAGAGAACGTGGCACTGTCGTATCCCTCTATTTACTTGCGACGACGGACGATCATTTTGTCGGTACGCTTATTACCACGAGTCTTCGCGCCCTTAGTCGGGAAGCCCCATGGCGATACCGGATGACGACCACCAGAGGTACGACCTTCACCACCACCATGTGGGTGGTCAACCGGGTTCATGGCAACACCACGAACGGTTGGGCGAACGCCACGCCAGCGCTTGGCACCAGCTTTACCCAGCGAACGCAGGCTGTGCTCGGAGTTCGAGACTTCGCCCAGGGTCGCACGGCACTCAGCCAATACTTTACGCATTTCACCGGAACGCAGACGCAGGGTCACGTAAACGCCTTCACGAGCGATCAGCTGAGCCGAAGCACCAGCGGAACGAGCGATCTGTGCGCCTTTACCTGGCTTCAGTTCGATGCCGTGTACGGTAGAACCGACTGGAATGTTGCGCAGTTGCAGAGCGTTACCTGGCTTGATTGGAGCCAGGGCACCTGCGATCAGCGTGTCGCCAGCACTCACGCCTTTAGGGGCGATGATGTAGCGGCGCTCGCCGTCTGCGTAGCAGAGCAGTGCGATGTGAGCAGTACGGTTTGGATCGTATTCGATACGCTCAACAGTGGCGACGATGCCATCTTTGTCGTTGCGACGGAAATCGACCATACGGTAATGCTGCTTATGACCACCACCGATGTGACGAGTGGTAATACGGCCATTGTTGTTACGACCACCAGTCTTCGATTTTTTCTCGAGCAGCGGTGCGTGAGGAGCGCCTTTATGCAGCTCCTGGTTGACCACCTTGACCACAAAACGGCGGCCAGGGGAAGTCGGTTTGCATTTAACGATTGCCATGATGCACCCCTTCCTTACTCAGCACTGCTGCTGAAATCGAGATCTTGGCCTGGCTGAAGGGAGATAACTGCCTTCTTCCAGTCATTACGCTTGCCCAGACCGCGAGCGGTGCGCTTGCTCTTACCCAGAACGTTCAGGGTAGTAACACGCTCAACTTTCACGCTGAACAGGCTTTCGACGGCCTTCTTGATTTCCAGCTTGGTTGCGTCAGTAGCAACCTTGAAAACGAACTGGCCTTTCTTGTCTGCCAGAACCGTAGCCTTCTCGGAAACGTGCGGGCCAAGCAGAACTTTAAATACGCGTTCCTGGTTCATCCCAGCAGCTCCTCGAATTTCTTCACGGCCGACACGGTGATCAACACCTTGTCGTATGCGATCAGACTAACTGGATCGGAACCTTGCACGTCACGTACATCTACGTGTGGCAGGTTGCGAGCAGCCAGGTACAGGTTCTGATCAACAGCGTCCGACACGATCAGAACGTCGGTCAGGCTCATGTTGTTCAGTTTGCCCAGCAGGTCTTTGGTTTTCGGAGTTTCAACTGCGAAATCCTGAACCACGACCAGACGATCAGTACGCACCAGCTCAGCAAGGATGGAACGCATTGCTGCGCGATACATCTTCTTGTTCAGCTTCTGCGAGTGATCCTGTGGACGAGCTGCGAAAGTGGTGCCGCCGCCGCGCCAGATTGGGCTACGGATAGTACCGGCACGAGCACGGCCAGTACCTTTCTGACGCCATGGGCGCTTACCGCCACCACGAACGTCGGAACGGGTCTTTTGCTGCTTGCTACCTTGACGGCCGCCGGCCATGTAGGCCACGACTGCTTGGTGAACCAGCGTCTCGTTGAATTCGCCGCCAAATGTCAGTTCGGAAACTTCGATCGCTTGAGCGTCATTTACATTTAATTGCATGTCAGCTTCCCCTTAACCGCGAGCCTTGGCTGCTGGACGTACAACCAGGTTGCCGCCAGTAGCGCCAGGAACAGCACCCTTGACCAGCAACAGATTGCGTTCAGCGTCCACGCGCACTACTTCCAGGGACTGCACGGTCACGCGCTCAGCGCCCATATGACCGGACATTTTTTTGCCCTTGAATACACGACCAGGAGTCTGGCACTGGCCGATAGAGCCTGGGACGCGGTGGGATACGGAGTTACCGTGGGTGTTATCTTGCCCGCGGAAATTCCAACGCTTGATCGTACCCTGGAAGCCTTTACCTTTGGACTGACCGGTTACATCAACCAGTTGACCAGCAGCGAAGATTTCAGCGTTGATCAGATCGCCGGCCTGGTACTCGCCTTCTTCAAGGCGGAATTCCATTACGGTACGACCAGCGGCAACGTTCGCTTTGGCGAAGTGGCCAGCCTGAGCAGCTGTTACACGGGAAGCACGACGCTCGCCGACAGTGATTTGCACTGCACGATAGCCATCGGTTTCTTCAGTTTTGAACTGGGTGACGCGATTCGGCTCGATCTCAATGACCGTGACCGGAATGGAGACACCTTCTTCGGTGAAAATACGGGTCATACCCGCTTTACGACCGACTACACCAATAGTCATGTTGTAAACCTCATGAGTGTACGGGGCTTTCACCCGCTATGGCCGCCCATTTCAGAGCGTTACACGACCAAGACCGAGTCTTAGCCGAGGCTGATCTGCACTTCCACACCGGCCGCAAGATCAAGCTTCATAAGTGCATCAACGGTTTTATCCGTTGGCTGGACGATGTCCAGAACGCGCTTATGAGTGCGGATCTCGTACTGGTCACGCGCGTCTTTGTTGACGTGCGGGGAAACCAGAACGGTGAACCGCTCTTTACGGGTAGGCAGTGGAATTGGACCACGCACTTGAGCACCAGTACGTTTCGCGGTTTCCACGATTTCCTGGGTTGATTGGTCGATCAGGCGATGGTCAAAAGCCTTCAACCTGATACGGATTTGCTGATTTTGCATTGGATTTCAGACTCCGGCTGCTATTCCCACCGGGCGCAATACGCCCGTTAAAAGGAGGCGCAATTCTATAGACGCCCCAGATAGGTGTCAACCCAATAAAAAAGCCCCCGCTAAGCGGGGGCTTTTTCAACTCATCAAAGCTGACTCAATAAAGAGATCACTCGATGATTTTAGCTACGACACCAGCACCAACGGTACGGCCGCCTTCACGGATTGCGAAACGCAGACCGTCTTCCATCGCGATGGTTTTGATCAGGGTAACAGTCATCTGAATGTTGTCACCTGGCATTACCATTTCAACGCCTTCTGGCAGCTCGCAGTTACCGGTCACGTCAGTAGTACGGAAGTAGAACT